>Ga0326728_10006331_pt1 | contig 31976 bp, 25 predicted proteins | sample MB3enrmetagenome_FD_207602 | JGI IMG/M metagenome (GOLD analysis project Ga0326728, IMG submission 207602) | Lab enriched peat soil microbial communities from McLean, Ithaca, NY, United States - MB31MN | ecosystem: Environmental > Terrestrial > Soil > Wetlands > Peat | place: USA: New York... | reverse complement strand
GCGTCAGGGCCCGTCGCGCCGTGCAGACATTGACCGCCTGCCAGAGGCGGTTCAGCACCAGAACATGTTGGTTGAGGAACAAACTCATAAACCTAACGTTGACAAGAAATCTAGCAGACCAGAGGCCCCGGTGTCAACGCTGGCGCGTTTTGTTTGGCGATGCCAGAATGGTTCAATCCGGTTCTGGCGTTTCGAGCAGCCTTCTCGACAGGTCACGATGCCCGTGCATGGCTCTGCGCATCACGACTTCTCCGGCAAGGATTTCGTAAAAGAGGATATGCTTCTTGAACGGACGAAAAACAAGAAAGAAGCGCCAGTCGCGCAACCGCGGGTGAGCAAAGCCGCCGCGCGGCCCAAGAGAAGGATGCTGGCCGAGAAGTTGGCAGGTCGTTTGCACGGCCTCAAGATAAAGATCGGCCACTTCCCATCCAGCGTTGAGCACATACCATTCAAACTGCCGCTCGACATCAGCGATGAAGTTGTCCGTTTTGCGGACGTTCATGCGGCGGAGGACTGAATGCGGGATTGCACTCGTTCCCGGAGGCCCGCGAAGTCGGCTGCCGTCAGCGGCGAAACTGGCTTGTCAGCCGCTTCCAGAAGCCACGCTTCCAGTTCGGGCGTAACCATGAAGGGCTTGAACTGCTGGTCCCGCACAGAACGGAGAAGGTCGTTGACGAGGTTGTTCGCATCGGCACAAACGCCTGACCGCACCTGTTCCCGCAGGAAATCTTCAACGTCTTTGGCCAGGGCAATCCTCATACACTTTCAAACATACAACCAAACCTGCGGATTGTCAGCGGGAAAAATAAATCGACTTTCCGCCGCGATCATTCGAAAGTGGACCCATGTCGTGGCCTGCCGATTATCACATGCACACCCCGCTCTGCCGCCATGCCGGCGGGCAGCCCGCCGAATACGCCTCCCGCGCCGTCGCTGTCGGCTTGACGGAAATCGGCTTCTCGGACCATTCCCCAATGCGCCGCGATGACTTTGATAATTGGCGCATGCGTTTCGATCAGTTGGACGAATACGTCGGGAATGTGCGCCGTGTGCAAAAGGATTCCGCCGGCCTCGTCGTCAAGCTCGCCCTGGAAGTTGATTATTTGCCCGGTCACGAAGAATGGATTCGCGACCTGGCGGCCCGCCATCCCTGGGATTATTTGATCGGCTCGGTCCATTACGTTTCCGATTCCTGGGCGGTGGACAATCCCGAGAAAATCGCACAGTGGAAAGACCGCGACCCTTATGAAGTGTGGGCGGCCTATTTCGACCGGCTCACCCAGGCGGCGGATTCCAAGCTCTTTGACATCATCGGCCATGCTGATTTGCCCAAGAAATTCAACATTTATCCCAAGCAGGATTGCGCGCCGCTGTTCAACCGTTTTTTGGAAGCGGCGCAAATGAACAACGCCGTCATCGAACTCAACACCGCCGGCCTGCGCAAAGACTGCCGCGAGATTTACCCCAGCCGCGCCTTCCTGCAACTGGCCGCGCAGAAAAAGATTCCGATCACCTTCGGGTCCGACGCCCATGCGCCGTCCGAAGTGGGCAGCGGCTTTGCCGAAGCCGTGGCCCTGGCGCGCTCGGTGGGCTACACCCATTGGAGCCGTTTCTCCCAACGCCGCCGCACCGAGTCGCCTCTGTGAACGGCTAAAGAATCCGTTGCAGATACTGCCCGGTGTGGCTCCCGGCAGTCCGGGCGATTGTTTCGGGCGGGCCTTCGGCCACGATGCGCCCCCCGCCGGCCCCGCCTTCCGGGCCTAAATCAATCACCCAGTCAGCCGTTTTGATCACATCCAGATTGTGCTCGATGATGATCAGCGTGTTCCCGGCATTGCGCAGTTTGAAGAGGACATCCAACAGTTTCGCCACATCATGAAAATGCAGGCCGGTGGTCGGCTCATCCAAAATGTAGAGCGTGTGCCCGGTGGCTTTGCGGCTCAACTCGGCGGCCAGCTTGATGCGCTGCGCTTCGCCCCCGCTCAGCGTGGTGGCCGATTGACCGAGCCGGACGTAGCCCAGTCCCACCTCCGCCAGCGTCAGGCACGGATCATAAATCTTCGGGATGGCGCGAAAAAATGTCACCGCCTCATCCACCGTCATGGCCAGCACGTCCGCGATGTTCATGCCCTTGTAATGAATCTCCAATGTTTCCCGGTTGTAACGCCGTCCGCCGCACGCCTCGCACGTCACGTAAATGGGCGGCAGGAAATGCATCTCGATCTTGATCAATCCGTCCCCCTGGCATTTCTCGCAACGGCCGCCCTTGACGTTGAAACTGAAGCGCCCCGCCTCATAGCCGCGGATGCGCGCCGTGGGCAGTTTGGCGAACAGATCGCGGATTTGATTGAGCATGCCGGTGTAAGTCGCCGGATTGCTGCGCGGCGTGCGCCCAATCGGCGTCTGGTCAATGACAATCACCTTGTCGAGCGATTCGAATCCGCGAATCAGGCGGTGCTTCCCCGGCTGTTCCTTCGACCCGTAGAATTTGCGGAACAAGGCCCGGCGCAAAATGTCATCCACCAGCGTGCTCTTGCCCGAACCGCTGACGCCCGTCACCGCCGTCAACGTTCCCAAAGGAATGCGGGCATTGATGTTTTGCAGGTTGTTCTCGCAAGCGCCGACAACTTCCAGCCAGCCGCGGTCCGCGGAGGGTTTGAGCCGGGTTTTGGGAATGGGGATTTTCAAATCGCCCTTGAGATACTGGCCGGTCAGGGAGCGCGGCGCGGCTTCGATCTCGGCCACCGCGCCTGCCGCCACCACTTCGCCGCCGCGCACGCCCGCGCCCGGCCCCAGGTCCAGCACGTAATCCGCCCGCCGGATCGTCTCTTCATCGTGTTCGACCACCAGGACCGAATTGCCCAGGTCGCGCAACCCTTCCAGCGACGTGAGCAAACGCTGGTTGTCCCGCTGGTGCAGTCCGATGCTCGGCTCGTCCAGAATATACAGCACCCCGACCAGCCCCGCGCCGATTTGCGTGGCCAGCCGGATGCGTTGCGCCTCCCCGCCGCTCAACGTCCCGCTCTCCCGGTCCAGCGTCAGATAACCCAGCCCGACATTTTTCAGAAAACCCAGCCGGGCGCGGATTTCCCGGATCACTTCCGCCGCGATTTTTTGCTGGAACTCGCTCAGTTTCAATTCCGCGAAAAAATCATCCGCCTGGTCGATGGACATTCCGCAAACCTCCATGATGGAAAGGCCCGGAGGCGTTGTGCTTTGTCCTTTGAACCGCACACTGGCCTCCGCGCCGCCGAGTGTGACCGCCAGAATTTCGGGCTTGAGCCTGCGCCCGCCGCAAGCGTCGCACGGCTGGGGGTTCATGAAGCTTTTCAAACGGTTCTTGGTGAACTCGCTCTCGCTCTCGACGTAGAGGCGTTCCAGGTTGGGAATGATCCCCTCGAACGGCCTGTGAATCTTGCTCATCTTGCCGGCCCGCCAGAAGGTGAATTCAATTTCCTCGGCGCCGGACCCATGCAGCAGCTTCCCCTTGAAATCCCCCGCCAAATCTTTCCAGGGCGTTTCCAGGCTTTGTCCGTAATGTTGAGCCAGGCCGCGCAACAGTCCCTTGTAATAAACGATCATGCGTTTGTTGCCGCGCCGCCACGGCAGGACCGCCCCCTTTTCCAGCGATTTCTCCCCGTCCGGCACAACCAGATGCTCATCGAACACCATCTTCTGCCCAAGCCCGTGACAAACCGGACACGCCCCCAAGGGCGAATTAAATGAAAAATGCTTCGGCGTCAGCGTGTCGAAACTCTCCCCGGTCGCCGGACTGTAATTTCGATTGGAATGCAGCGATTCCGACCACCCGGCCGCGGCCGTCGCGCCGGATGGCATTTTGCCATCGCCCGGCTGCTGCAACAACAACAGACGGCCTTCGCCCCATTTCAGCGCCGTCTCCACCGAATCGCTCAAGCGCACCCGGATCTTGTCATCGATCACCAGGCGGTCCACGATGGCTTCGATGGTGTGGCGCTGTTTGGCGTCCAGCTTGATGCGCACGTTGCTGCTCAACTCGACCAACTCCCCATCGACGCGCGCACGCACGAAACCCTCGCGGGCCAGCCGCTCGATCACATCGCGGAACTCCCCTTTTTGCCCGCTGACCACGCGGGCCAGCAACATGACGCGCGTTTTGGGCGGCAAGGCGAGGATTTTATCCACAATGTCGCTGGTCGTTTGCCGGGTGATCGGCTCGCCGCTCACCGGGCAATGGGCCTGGCCGACATTGGCAAAGAGCAAACGCAGGTAATCGTAAATCTCCGTCGTCGTGGCAATGATCGACCGCGGATTTGTCCCCGACCCGCGCTGCTCAATGGCGATGGCCGGCGACAATCCCTCAATAAAATCGACATCGGGCTTCTCCATCTGATCAAGGAACTGGCGCGCATAAGCCGAAAGCGACTCGACATATTTCCGCTGTCCCTCCGCGTAAATGGTGTCGAAGGCGAGCGACGACTTGCCCGAGCCGCTCAACCCGGTAATGACGACCAATTTGTCGCGCGGGATGGAGAGGCTCAGGTTCTTCAGATTATGCTGGCGCGCGCCGCCAATCTTGATGAATTTTCCAGTCATGACACAAAATTTCGCAATCAGACCATCTGATAATTCTACCCCAAAGCCCCGCGAAAAGAAAGCGGCCATCCTAAAATCCGCCGCGGCGTTCCGGAAGAGCGCCGCCATTTGAATAATGCGCAGATGCGGCCCCGAAAGCTCAAACCCATCGCGCGTCAAGACGCCGACGCGTTCTCTGACGAATGACGAATGGCGCGAAGCGTTTTGGAGTGCGCCAGTCCTGTGGCGCTTTGAAATGAACAACATCTCAAACACCTATAGAAACGAGTCCGCCAGGCGGGCGACGCCTTGCAGGGTGCGGGCGGCCAGCGGACGGCGGCCCCACTCTTCAGCCGTGAGCAACGCGCTGTGCGCAAAATAACCTTCCTGAATGCGACGCAACCCCGCCACCACCTTGGCGTCGTAAAACAACATCCCGATCTCGGCATTGAGCGCGAAGGAGCGGATGTCAATGTTCGCCGAGCCGATGTGCGCCACGTCGCTGTCAATGGTCAGATACTTGGCGTGCAAAAAACGCGGTTGATAGAGGTGTATGTTCACACCGGCCTCCAGCAGTTCATCGTAAAAGGAGCGCTGGGCCAGTTGGGTGAGGGTCTGATTGGCATGGCTGGAAACGACCAGATGCATGGCCACGCCGCGCCGGGCGACCGACCGCAGCGCCTCGAGGAACGGCTCATCGGGCACGAAATAGGGTGTTGTCAAGACTACGCGCTCGCGCGCGGCATAGAGCAGGGTGATCATCAACTCCTGCCCGTTCTCCCGCCGGTATCCCGGGCCGCTGGGCACCACTTGCGCGATGGCATCGCCCGCCTGGCCCGGCTCGGGAAAAACCTCCGGGTCCTCCAGGGGCGTGTTCGTCTCCAGAAAGCGGTCGGCCAAAAAAACGGCCTGCAATTCCCAGGCCACCGGACCGGTGACGCGCACGACCATCTCCTCGTTCGGGAACCCGGCCACGAATTGGCCGTCGGTGATGTTTTGGGACCCGGTGTAGCCGATCCTCCCATCGATGACGGCGATTTTCCTGTGGTTGCGCAAATCGAACCGCGCGGCATTCCGCCGGAAAAGGCCCACCGGCAAAAGGGGCGTCACCTCGATGCCTTTGGCGCGCATCTGCGCGCCCAGCGTTCGCAAAGCGCGCTTGGAGCCGACGGCATCCAGCAGGACGCGGCATTTCACGCCCCGTCCGGCCGCGCGCATCAGGGCTTCCGCCACGCGCTGGCCCGTGGCGTCGTCCTCGTAGATGTAATACAACAAATGGACGTGCTGGCGCGCCGCATCGATGTCGGAAACCAGCCGGTCGAGCGAGGCGGCGTAATCGGTCAGCAACTCGACTTGATTTCCGCCAAGCGGTTCAAAATCACCCAACCGGGTGGCCAGGGTGGCCAGCGGCGTCACGTTCGGCGGCAGGCTGGGCCGGGGTCCCTGGCGGGAGAGCATCTGCTCCTGAACGATGCGGATTTTTTTGGAGGCGCGCTCATGGCGGTCGATCCGGTATTTTGGCAGATAAATCCGGCCCACCAGCCCGTAGAAGATCAGGCCGGGCCAGGGCAGAAGAAAAATCAGCAGCAGCCAGGTGCGCGACGCGGCGGCATTGCGCTGCCGCGGCACATAGACCAGCATCACGAGCCGGATGACCCATTCGCTGATCAGGTAGATGAGGCTCCAATGGATCATGTGATTTCCAGTGTTTTCATGCGGACAACGCCGGGCAGTGTCAGGTTTGCTCCGCAAAGATTAAAGATTATTCTACCGGCCCGAGCTGCTTTGCCGAAAAATCAAGATGTTCGTCCCGGCTTGCCACGGCGGCAGAATGCAGTAATCTTTCAAACATGAGCATGTTCAAAGTCAATGTTGTCGCCCGCAATCCCAAACGCGAGGAATTGGCAACCAAGCCCTTGGAGGCGCTGGTGGACACCGGCTCGGAACTGACCTGGCTTCCGGCGGACGTTTTGAAAGGCGCCGGCATTACCCCGCGCCGGAAGCGGATGTTTGCCACGGCCACGCAGCAGAAAATCGAACGGGAGGTTGGCTACGCCATCCTGAGCGCCGAAGGCTACGAAACCAACGACGAAGTGGTCTTCGCGGAATCAGGCGACATGACGCTGCTTGGCGTCAGAACCTTGGAGGGCTTTGGCGTCACGGTGGACAATGTCAGCCATCGCTTTGTGGCCACTACGACAATAGTGGCGCTTGGATGGCATTTGCATGTAATGAGATTCCTCGACGACCTTCCAGGAAGATAAATCCGCCAGCAGCTTCAACTGCTTCAGGACGTCCGCCTTCATTCCATTTCGGCGTGACAAGCGGGATTATTATTTGACGTTGGCAGTGGTCACCGGCGGATTGGCTCCAAACAACTGCTTGACAGTTTCCCGACTCAACACAAGGATGGTGAACACGCCGAGAACCGTTCCAAAGGGCACGAACAGGCACTCGACGCACCCCATGACAAGGCAGAATGTGTAATGCTTGCGCCGCGCCAGGAAACATCCCGCCGTCACGACTGACGCCGCAAAAATCAAGCCGAGGGTGATGAACAGAACGGCAAAAATCACAAAAAACCAGCCAATGAAAGCCGTTGGCAGTTGAATGTTTGGGGCGAATTTGCCGGGGGCATAGATCATGAACAGTCCAATAAGCAGGTGGAAGACGGGAAAGAGCGCAAACAAGCCGGCAAGTCCGCCAACCACATAGTGGAATATCGAAAGCAACCGAAGATGTTCTTCATCCCGCATCATATTTGTCGTCCTTCCGGCAGTGAACAAGCCAAGGCTGGCCCGCGCCGCGGCCCCTGTCAAATCTGAATTTTTCACTTTGAAATTTGCCGGCGCCGCGCCTACCCTTGGCCCAATGTTCGATGCCTCTGAATTGTTTGATTTGAGCCAGACCCGGCACGCCCCGATTTTCGACGGCTGCCGTTATGCCTGGGAGGCGTTGCCCAAAATCGCCGCCTTTCTGGCCGCCCATTTGCGCCCCAGTCTGCGCAACCGCTGCGAAGGGGAGGTTTTCATTGGCAAACAGGTTTTCGTCGGCGAAGGCACCGTGTTGGAGGACGGCGCCATGATCAAGGGGCCGGCCATCATTGGCGGCAATTGCCGCATCCGCCATAATGCCTACATCCGCGAAAACGTCATCATCGGCGACGATTGCATGGTCGGCAACTCGACCGAGATCAAGAATTCCCTCCTCTTCAACCACGCCCAGGCGCCCCATTTTAATTACGTCGGCGATTCCATCCTCGGCTACAAGGCCCATTTGGGGGCCGGGGTGAAAATTTCCAATTTCACCCTGTTTGGCGGGACGGTGGCGGTGGAGATCGACGGCAAGCCGTTCGACACCGGATTGCGCAAATTCGGCGCGTTGCTGGGGGACGGTTGCGAGATCGGCTGCAACGCCGTCTTAAGCCCGGGCAGCATCATCGGGCGCGGCGCGGTCATTTATCCCAACGTCTCATGGCGCGGCATTTTGCCTGAACGAATGATCGTCAAGAACAAAGCCGCCCAACAGGTCGTGGCGCGGCGGCGCGACGACGGGCCGGAAGCGGCGCAATGATTCGTCTGGTCGAAGACCCGCCGGCGGGAAAGCCCGCCAGCCTGATCGAACAGGTCAGGCACATTTTTTCGCCCAAGGGCATCTTGTCCAAATCGCCCAACTTCGAATACCGCCCGCATCAGCAGAAGATGGCCGTGGCCGTGGCCCGGGCGCTGGAAGAGCAGCAGCCTTTGATCGTCGAGGCCGGCACGGGGGTGGGCAAGAGTCTGGCCTATTTGATTCCGTCCATTCTTTTCGCGGTGGCCCGACGCAAGAAGGCCGTCATTTCCACGCACACCATCAATTTGCAGGAGCAACTCATCGACAAGGACCTGCCCATGCTGGCCAAAGTGTTGCCGGTCAAATTCCAATTCACGATGTTGAAGGGCCGGCAAAATTATCTTTGCACGCGCCGCCTGCAAAAAGTGGCCCGGCAGGCCGGCCAGCTTTTCACCTCGCCCGAAGCGGAGGAATTGCGGCGCATTGACGAATGGTCCAAAAAAACCGAAGACGGCAGCCTGTCGGATTTTGAGATCGAGCCGGACCCGCGGGTCTGGCAGCAGGTCTGTTCCGAACGCGGCTTGTGCATGCCCAAGTCTTGCGGGCATTCCTCCGATTTTGTGAAGGAGGGCGGCCGGGTTTGTTTCTTTCAACAGGCCCGCAGCCGGATTCTGGCGGCCGATGTCCTGGTGCTCAATCACACTTTGTTCTTCATGCACCTGGGCGGATTGGAGGAGGAGGTGGAGGGCGGGATACTGTTCAAGAATGATTTTGTCGTTTTTGACGAGGCGCACACGGTGGAGAAGGTCGCCTCGCGCCACATTGGTTTGAGCGTCTCCAGCGCGCAAGTGCGCTACGGCCTGCAACGGCTCTGGAATCCGCAGACCAAAAAAGGCCTGCTGGCCGTCTTGCGCCGCGGACGGGAACAGTTGGTGGCCGATGTGCTCAACGAGTCGGAGAAGTTTTTCGCGGCGGTCGAAAAGGCCTGCGACGCCATCGCGGCCGAACGGGCCGGAGGCGGGGACGCCCCGCACCGCTGGAGTGAATTGCGCATCCGCGGCGCCGACCTGGTGGAGGACAACCTGACCCTGCCCCTCCAGCGTCTGCGCGAGGAAGTCAGCGCCTTGATCAAAACTGTCAACGACAAGGATACGGCGCAGGAATTGGCCGAGTGCAACCGGCGTCTGGCCGAATTGCGCGGGGAGATCGCCGTTTTTCTGAGCCAAAGCGCCCCGGAACACGTCTATTGGGTGGAGCGCGCGGGCAAAACCCAGCGGCACCTGGCCCTGAACGCCGCGCCCGTTAACGTGGCCGATTATCTGCGCCAACGTTTGTTCGAAGCGGACACCCCGGTCATCATGACCAGCGCGACCCTGGCCGTCGCCGCGGGGCGGGGCGCGGAGGAGTCCGGCGGCGCGACATCGTCGCCCCTGCTCTACTTCGCCCGGCAAGTCGGAGGCGAGAAGTCCGTTTTGCTCCAAGCCGGATCGCCCTTCGATTACGAACGGCAGATGAAATTGTTCGTCGCGGGCAAGATGCCCGATCCGCGCGACGCGCAGTATCAGGAGAGCCTGATCCATTGGATCGAACATTTCATCCGGATGACCCACGGCAAGGCTTTTGTGCTGTTCACCAACTTCAAGTTGATGCTCGAAGTCAGCGGGCGCATGGAGGCGTTTTTTGATGAATTGGGCCTGGACTGTTTCGTGCAAGGCACCGGCACGCCCCGCTCCCTCATGCTGGAAAAATTCAAGCGGGACGTCGATTCCGTGCTTTTCGGCACGGACAGTTTTTGGCAGGGGGTGGACGTTCCCGGCGAATCGTTGTCCAACGTGATCATCACGCGGCTGCCCTTCGCGGTGCCGGACCATCCGCTGGTCGAGGCGAAGATTGAAAGCATCGAAGCGCGCGGCGGCAATTCGTTCCTGGAATACTCATTGCCGGAAGCGGTCTTGAAATTCCGCCAGGGCATCGGCCGCTTGATCCGGACCAAAACCGATCAGGGGATCATTGTGGTGCTGGACAACCGTATCCTGACGAAAAGATACGGCCAGGCCTTTCTGGACTCCGCCCCCAAATGCCCGATGGAAGTGGTGTAACCTGAGATTGGACGCGGGCTTACTTCTTTTTGACAGCCGCCTTCTTCTCCTCCAGGGCGGCCTGCGCCGCGGCCAGCCGCGCTATGGGAACGCGGAAGGGCGAGCAACTGACGTAGTCCAAACCGATGCGATGGCAAAACTTCACGCTGGCAGGATCGCCGCCATGTTCGCCGCAGATGCCAAGCTCGATGTCGGGCCGGGTCTTGCGGCCCAGGGCGACGGCCATCTTCATGAGCTGGCCCACGCCAGCCTGGTCAATGGTGGCAAAGGGATTTTGTTTGATGATTTCCAGTTCCGCATAGGGTTGCAGGAACAACCCGGAATCGTCACGGCTCATGCCCAGGGTGGTCTGCGTCAAATCATTGGTGCCAAAGCTGAAGAACTGGGCGTCCTGCGCGATTTCGTCGGCCAGCAGGCAGCCGCGGGGAATTTCAATCATCGTGCCGACCAGGTATTTGATCCTGGTCTTCTGCTCCTGCTGCACTTCTTCAATGACGCGATGGACGACGGCCAACTGATTCTGCAACTCCTTGGGAAAGCCGACCAGCACGATCATGATCTCCGGCTTGACGGGGATGCCTTCCTTTTGCACCAGGGCGGCGGCCTCGAAGATGGCGCGGGTTTGCATCTCGGTGATTTCCGGGTGGACGATGCCCAGGCGGCAGCCGCGCAAGCCGAGCATCGGGTTGAATTCGTGCAGTTCCTTGACCCGCCTCTGAATCTTCTCCACCGGCACGCCCATCTTGGCGGCGAGGTCTTTCTGCGCCTCCGCCTCGTGGGGCAGAAACTCGTGGAGGGGCGGGTCCAGCGTGCGGATGATCGCCGGCAACCCCTTCAATTCCCGGAAGATGCCCGCAAAATCGTCGCGCTGGTAGGGCAGCAGTTTGGCCAGGGCCTTTTTCCGGTCATCGAGGCTGTCGGCCAGGATCATTTCGCGCATGGCGTCAATACGATTTCCCTCGAAGAACATGTGCTCCGTCCGGCACAGGCCGATCCCAAGCGCGCCGAAGGCGATGGCGTTGGCCGCCTGGGCGGGCGAATCCGCGTTGGTGCGGACATGCATGTGCGTGGCCTTGTCGCACCATTTCATCAATTGAGCGTAGTATTGGTAGGTGCGGCTTTCCTTGGGCTGCAACGTTTTGTCGATCAGCACCTGGATGACTTCCGACGGCGCGGTTTTCAGTTCGCCCGGATAGACTTCGCCCGCGGTGCCGTCAATCGAGAGGAAATCCCCTTCTTTGAGCGTCTGGCCGCCGACGGTCATTTGTTTGGCTTGATAGTCCACCTGCAACGCGCTGGCGCCGCAAACGCAGACCTTGCCCATCTGGCGCGCCACCAGGGCCGCGTGCGAACTGACCCCGCCGCGTGCCGTCAAAATCCCTTCCGCCGCGATCATTCCGCGCAGGTCTTCCGGCGAAGTTTCAACGCGGACCAGCAACACCTTTTCGCCGCGGTGCGCCGCTTCGACCGCCCGGTCGGCATTGAAATAAATCCGGCCGGTGGCCGCGCCCGGCCCGGCGGGCAAACCGCGGGCGATGCACTTGGCGGCCTTGACGGCGGCGCGGTCGAAAACCGGCGCCAGCACCTGGTCCAACTGCTCGGCCGGCACCCGTTGCACAGCCTCTTCCCAAGTGATCAGCCTCTCCTTCTCCATTTCCACCGCGAAACGGATGGCGGCCAAACCGGTGCGCTTGCCGTTGCGCGTCTGGAGCATGAAGACCTTGCCGTCTTCGATGGTGAACTCGAAATCCTGCACGTCGCGGAAATGGCTCTCCAGGATTTTGCGGACCCGTTCCAATTCCGCCGCGGCTTCGGGCATGATTTTGCTCAATTCGGCCACCGGCTTGGGCGTCCGCACCCCCGCCACCACGTCTTCCCCCTGGGCGTTGATGAGGAATTCGCCGTAGAACACCTTCTCCCCGCTGGCCGGGTCGCGTGTGAACGCAACGCCCGAACCGGACCGGTCGCCCGTGTTGCCAAAGACCATGGATTGGACATTGACCGCCGTGCCCCAATCGGAGGGGATGTTATATTTGCGGCGATACACTATGGCGCGATCATTCATCCAGGAACCAAAGACAGCGCCGATGGCCCCATTGAGTTGCTCCCACGGATCGGTCGGAAACTCCTGGCCCGTCCGCTCCTTGACCAGCGCCTTGAAACGGACAACCAGCTCTTTGAGGCCCTTGACGTCAATCTGCGTGTCTTCGACGTGCGCTTTGCCGGGAAAAAGTTCCCCTTTGAGCCTCTCGATCACCACTTCAAACGGTTCGTGGTCTTCGCCGGCGCTTTTCTGCACCCCCATGACCACGTCGCCGTACATTTGGATGAAGCGCCGATAGCAATCCCAGGCAAAGCGGGGATTCCCGCTGACCCTTTCCAGCGCCAGCACGGTCTGGTCGTTGAGGCCCAGATTCAAAATCGTGTCCATCATGCCCGGCATCGAATCCCGCGCGCCGGAGCGGACGGCGACCAGCAACGGTTTCTCCACGTCGCCAAAGCGCTTGCCCAGGATTTTCTCCGTGTTGGCGATGGCGCTCTTGACGGCAGGCCACAATTCCTTTGGATAATTTCGCTTGTGCGCGTAATAATAGGTGCAGACCTCGGTGGTGATGGTGAAACCGGGGGGGACCGGCAGTCCGATGCGGGTCATTTCGGCCAGATTGGCCCCTTTGCCGCCCAGCAAAGGTTTCATGCCGCCATTGCCGTCGGCTTTTTTATTGCCGAACAAATACACATATTTTTGGGACTTTGCTGATGTTTTTGCCATAAAATTGATCCTTGTAGTCTCGCGGGTTTGGCGAGTTCCTAACCGGCGGACTTTAACAAATGCCGGGGCACAGTCAATTGCCGTTTGTTGTTAATCATTGCCCAAAAATTGCGGCTGCCATGCAAATCATATTGCCAATCGCCCGCCGTGCGCTCGCTCGCGGCCTCTGCGCCGCGCTGATTCTGACCGCGTGCCGCAAACAGTCCGTCCCCGCGCCCGCGCCGGAACAATCTTTCGCCGTCAACGGCGTGGTCAGGGAGTTGGAGCCGGACGGCAAAACCGTCGTCATCCAGCACGAGGCCGTCTCCAATTACATGGCCGCCATGACCATGCCCTTCGAGGTCCGCGACCCAAAGGAGTTGCGCGGATTGAAACCCGGCGATGCCATTTCCTTCCGCCTCATCGTCACCAGCAAGGAAGGCTGGATTGAAGGCATCACCCGACGCCAGAAATCCCCGGAACCACCGCCCGCCCCGCCGGCCGTGCAAATCTCCCGCGCCGTAGAGCCGTTGGACGAGGGGGATATGCTGCCCGACTACGACTTTACCAACGAGCTGGGGGAAGCCGTCAGCCTGGCCCGGTACAAAGGCGGGGTGCTCGCCTTCACTTTCTTCTTTACAAGCTGTCCCTTCCCGAATTACTGCCCGCGCCTGACCGCCAATTTTGCCGAAGCCGCCGCGCAGCTCCGCCGGATGCCGGGCGCGCCGGCCCGGTGGCATTTGCTGTCCATTACATTCGATCCCAAAAACGACACCCCGCAACGCCTGCTCAGTTACGCCAAAAGCGCCCATTACGATCCCGGCCACTGGAGTTTTCTCACCGGCGACCCGGTCCGGATCAGCGAGCTGGCCGATCAATTTGGCGAGATTTTCTGGCCGGAAGGCGGCAACATCAGCCACAATCTTCGCACCGTGGTCGTCGATGCGCGCGGGCGGGTGCGCAAGATCTACCCGGGCAACAAATGGACCAGCGCCGACCTGGTCCGGGACATGATCCAGGCAAACGCTCAATAAAGGAGAAAGTAAGAATTAAGAAGGCAGAATTAAGCGTAGCGGCGTCTCGGCAGAGCGCCGCAGCCTGCCCGCCGTAGCTTGGCGGAGAAGGGTCACCGGCTTTCTGCCGAAATCCGTTGCGTGGTCGGACTGTTGTTTTCATGTTTCTTAATTCATAATTCTTCCTCCTTAATTTTCTTCACGTAACCTTTCCCTTCCAACACGTCAGGCATTCGTGGCATGATTTGTCCGGATTCTGATGACCGCTGAGCCGACACAACCGACGTCGTGCCCGCCCCGGCAGGAAGCGCCGGTCGGGGATTTTCGCACGACACGCTGGACGCAGGTCAGCCGGGCAAAAGCTGACTCGCCGGAGGGCCGCCGCGCCCTGGCCGATCTGTGCGACGCCTACTACGAACCGGTGGCCGCATTTCTCCGCCACGAGTTGCGGGATGCGGATGCCGCGCGCGAACTGACGCACGACTTCTTCGCCAACATGCTGGCGGGCGGGGCCATCGCCCGCGCCGGGCAGGAGCGCGGGCGGTTCCGTTCGTATCTGCTCGGCGCGGTGAAGCACTTCCTCTCGCACCACCGTGAGGCGGCGCGTCGGCTCAAACGCGGCGGCGGCGTGCAAAACATTTCACTCAATGAAACTGATGCCGGCGAAGCTCGTTCGGTGCCGGATCCCGGCGTGCTGTCGCCCGACGCGGCCTTCGACCGGCAATGGGCGTTGACGGTGGTGGCGCGCGCGCTGGAAGCGCTCCGGCGCGAATGCCTCGCCGAGGGTCGCGCGGATTTTTTCGAGCAAGTCAAACCGTGGCTCACCGGCGATGCCGCGCGCGGCGACCAGAAGGCGCTGGCCGCCGGTTGCGGCATGAACGCGAACGCGCTGAAGGTCGCGGTGCATCGGATGAAGCGGCGCTTCCGCCAGTTGCTCAAGGCGGAAGTGGCCGGCACCCTTGATGACCCCGGCTTGGTCGAGGCCGAGATGCGCGATTTGTTCGCGGCCTTGGGAAGTTGAGGAAAAAAACTTGGCAACCGAACCGCGCCGTCACGTCAGGACACAGGTATGAGCGAATCAACTGCATCATCGAGTTCCTGCCCAAAGTGCGGCGCGGCGCTGCCTTCGGCGGCAACGGCCGGCCTCTGCCCGCGCTGTCTGATGGCCGGGGCGATGGCGCCCACGCAGACGGACGCGGAGCCGGCCGGGCCGGGGAAAACGCTCGCGCCGGAGGAACTCGCGCCCCATTTTCCGCACTTGGAAATCCTCGAATGTCTCGGTCGCGGCGGCATGGGCGTGGTTTACAAGGCGCGGCAAAAAACCTTGAACCGTTTCGTGGCGCTGAAACTGCTCGCGCCGGAGCGCGTGCGCGATGCGAAGTTTGCCGAACGCTTCACCCGCGAAGCGCAGGCGCTCGCGGCCTTGAACCATCCGAACATCGTCACCATTTACGACTTCGGGCAGGCGGGCGGGTTCTATTTCCTGCTCATGGAATTTGTGGACGGCGTGAATTTGCGCCAGCTTTTGCGCGCGCGAAAGTTCACGCCGGAAGAGGCGCTGGCCATCGTGCCGCCGCTGTGCGACGCGCTGCAATTCGCCCACGACCGGGGCATCGTCCACCGCGACATCAAGCCGGAGAACCTGCTGCTCGACAAGGACGGCCGCGTGAAGGTGGCCGATTTTGGCATCGCCAGAATGCTGGGAGCGGCGGACGCAGGCGGCAACGCCGGTGAATCCGCCGCGCCGGAAAACGCCACGCAAACCACCGTTGGCACGCCGGGTTACAGTGCGCCCGAACAGAAGACCGACCCGCAACGCGTGGACAACCGCGCCGATATTTATTCGCTCGGCGTGGTCTTCTACGAAATGCTCACCGGCGAACTGCCCGGCAAACGCATCGAGCCGCCCTCCAGGAAGGTTCATATTGACGTGCGGCTGGATGAAGTGGTCCTGCGCGCGTTGGAGAAGAACCCCGAACTCCGCTACCAGCAAGTCAGCGAAGTCAAGACGATGGTGGAGACGATTACGGGCGCCGCGGAGGCCGGAACCGCGCAACGCGAGTGGCCCTCATCGAAGCCAACTCCGATTGCGGCCAAGGTTGGTCTCGCATGGATTATTTTAGTCTTCTGCATCATGGCTTGGACTGATGCCTGGCTGGCCATTGGAATAAACAACTCGGATGCGTGGCGCTCGCTGCGCTGGATTCTGGTGCCGTTCGCCATCATTGGGGCATCTGTGTCCACCCTCTGCGGCTGGATGGCCGCAATCAAAATCCGGGACTCAGACGGCAATCTCGGCGGCATGAAACTCGCGCTGTTCGTCGCGCTGCTCTTCCCCGTTTTGTTGCTGGATGGATTGATCATGTTCGTTTGGTTGGTTGCGGCGAAATTCCTCGCGGTTTATTGCTTCAATCTGGGCGGCTCGATGTTTTTCAACGTTCCACACTTCGTCGGCTGGTTGACGCTGATGATAATGATCTTGTGCTGGGCTGATTTTTACCTTCTACGGTGGGTCTGGACAACCGTGGTGGGTGATCCGCAGACCGGGAGAACAGAGGCTCAACGCCAATCCGCCTCACAATGGCAAACCAGGTTCCTTCTCGTCCTCTGCCTGGCAACTTTGATGATCATGCCATTGATCATGAGTTCGGGGGCGGCCCGGGAAGTAACCATGGTTGGAGAAAGCAAATCCGATTACATCGGCCAGGCGTATTTTCCCCGGGGCGATTCGATTGAAATCACATCCGTCAATCGTTCCCCGGACAGGATGGTGGTCAAAGGCCATTACAACCTGGTCAGCCATGATCAGGCGACGTTGTTCCTTTACATCAGTTCGACCAACGGAGGGGGTCCCGATAAAGTGCGGGATGACGCACAGCGGATGAAGATTTCCAAAGGACGGGGTGATTTTGAATTGGTGCGTTCCCACTTTGTTCCCGGCCTTCCGGAGCTGGTGATGTATGGCAACGGAGAAAGTTTTGGCGACCTGTATTTCGGAACCCGGGCCGAAGCCGCCAAAGAAAGCACAATGAATCTTCAGCCAGCTTTGCCGGCAACGGCGGCATATAAAGGTGACTTCGCAGTTCGTCTTGAGAGTCTCGGCACAGTTGACTCATCGAATTCAGTCGTTTTTTCCATCCCTCAAGATGATGTGCAGGAGGTGGTTAAACGGTTTGATGCCGGCCAGGTGTTGGCGGTGGAGGCTGAGGATCGTGCAGGGAAGACGTTCGGCCATGGCACCCTGCGGGGTGTGGATAATCAAATCGACCCAGCCACCGCCACCCTCAAATGCACGGCCACGCTTGTTCCGGATGGAGACCATTTGATGATGCGCGGCTTGTTCCTGAATATCATTCTGACGTTGGAAGTGAAACACGGCGTAACACTTGTGCCGGCTGAAGCGATTCAGTACGACACGCAGGGACCGTTCGTTTGGGCGATTCAACCAGATCAAACCGTGAGCCGGCGGCCCGTGCAGGCGGGAGCGATCGACGGAGCAAAGGCTGAGATTCAGAGCGTGTCGCCGGGAGACCTTGTGGTCATCGGCCCGGCGAACAATAATTTGCACGAGGGCTGGAAGATTCGTTACAAGCTGGCGCAAACAAAAGATAATTCGACTCTGACAGGAAGGCACAATTAAGCGTAGCGGCGGCATCAGCCACAATCTTCGCACCGTGGTTGTCGATGCGCGCGGGCGGGTGCGAAAGATATACCAGGGCAACAAATGGACCAGCGCCGATTTGGTCCGGGAAATGATCCAGGCAAACGCCCAATAATCAAGCCTTCTTAAATCTCCCGGAGACGTCATCCCAATTGATGACATTGAACCAGGCGGCAATGTAATCGGGCCGGCGATTCTGATACTTCAAATAATATGCGTGCTCCCAAACGTCCAGGCCGAGCAACGGCTCCTTGCCGGCGCTGATGGGCGAGTCCTGATTCGCAGTGGTTTCGATTGTCAATTCGCCGCCCTCTGAAACAAGCCATGCCCAGCCGCTCCCAAACCGGCCCGCCGCAGCCTTCGCAAATGCGGCTTTGAACTCGCCGAAGGTGCCGAAGTATATATCAATCGCCTTGGACAATTCGCCGGAGGGTTGGCCGCCCCCTTTTTTCTTCATCATTTGCCAGAACAACGAGTGGTTGTAATGACCGCCGCCATTGTTGCGCACGGCGGTGCGAATCTTTTCCGGAACAGCACTCAAGTCCTTGAGCAAATCCCCGACGGGCCGCTTCCCGAGATCGGGAAACTCGGCAACGGCCTTGTTCAGGTTCGCCACATAAGCGGCATGATGTTTGTCGTGATGGATTTGCATCGTCCGCGCGTCGATATGCGGTTCGAGGGCGTCGAACGGATAGGGCAGCGGCGGCACGGTGAAGGGGCCGCCGGAGGCGGCTGTGGGGGCCGGGGCTTGAGCCGGTTGAGCGTCGGCCATGCGCAGGGGCGAGGCGGTCGCATAAGCGACCGAGGCCAGCGCCGTTGTTTTCAAAGCTTGTCTTCGAGTCATCATAATGGCATTCCTTTCCTTTGGGTTACTTTACGACCTTTCAATTCCCGCGCAACTGAATCCTGGCCGCCGGCGCTCCGTGCCTCGTCATTCGTCATTCCTTGGTCATCAGATTCTTACCATTGAAATCTCGTCGAATTATCTCTCAGATGTTGAATCCGTGTCCATCCGTGTCCATCCGTGGTTAAGAATTTCAAATCCTTTTGGCCGGGATTTCGTCATTCGTCATTTTATTAGTTGGCCTTTTCCGATTCCTAATCTTAATCTTAATCCTAATCTTAATCTTGATCTTTACAGTTGACTGCAATCGATTTCATTTTGAATATTGTCGGATTGCTGCTGTGGCTCAATTGGCGGGCCGCCGAATTGCCTGTCGGGGGCCGGCCCGGAACCTCGCTCCTTTCGACCCTTCGTCCCGCCGGGCCGCCGCGGCCGCGCTATTATTATTGGGCGGGATTGCCGGTTTTATTGGCGGCGCGGGCGCTCTTTTACTGGCAGGCGGGCCAGCCGGTTCATTGGAGTCCGCGGATTTTTCTCGGGCCGACCACCTTGTCATTCCGCAGCGATTTGCCCGGGCGCATGGTTCTGTTTTCAGTGTTGAGCTTCGGCGTCGCTCTGGGCGTTTTTTATCTCTGGCTCCTGTTGCTCTCCTGCCTCAACGCGCAAGTTCCCGACGCCGACCCGGTCCAGCGCCTGGTGCGCGTCTGGTTGGGGAGGCTGGAACGATGGCCGGGCGCGATCAAGCTGCTCCTGCCCTTGGCGGTCACCGTGCTGGCCTGGAGCCTGCTCCATCCGCTGCTGGCCCGGCTCAACATGGTGCCCGCCAGCGCCCCGGCGCGCCTGCTGGCCCAGGGGGCGGTGATCGGGCTGGCGGCCTATCTGACCCTCAAGTACCTCATCATCTCACTTTTGATATTGTACCTGTTCAACAGCTACGTCTATCTGGGAGAATTCCCCTTGTGGAATTTTGTCGATGCGACCACGCGGCGGCTGTTGCGGCCGTTGCGAAAACTGCCCCTGCGCGTGTGGAAAATCGATTTCGCCCCGGTCCTCTCCATTATCCTGGTTCTGCTGGCCGCCGAGTACGCCCAGCGCGGTCTGGCCCATCTCCATCAAAAATTGCTGTAAATGGTCGCAAATCTGCGATTGCGCGGGACCCGTTTATCGTGATCCTCTCCTGGCGAATCCAACGTGGCAGGTTATGGCAATGGCCTGAAGGCCCGGATGCGGTAAAACCCCGGTTCATTAGTGTCATAAAAGCCCGTACTGTTCCACCCCGGCGTCCAGGAAATGAGCGTATCCGTGAACGGTTGAGTGGGGTCGCCGAGCACGGCGGCCCGCTGAATGTAATAGCAGCGGGTCGGCACAGAGGTCCATGCCATGAGGTTATAGCCAGTCGCATCCCTGGTGAAGTTGGTGATGCGCAGGCAAGAGCCGGGGTCGTTCGGATCCGTGCCGGCCAGATATTCCTGCATGTTCGACATGCCGTCATGATCAGGGTCCGCGTTGGGGTCAACTCCAGTGTGCCCGAAGTTCGCCATTTCCCACGCGATAGGCAGGCCATTGGTGTCCAGCGCGCCCGGCAGGATATGGTCCGTCTGCACAAAGGCAAAGGCGTTGCTGAGGCTGATCCAGCCGCAGTTGGCGCTCCAGACGTAACCGCTGAAATCGCCGTTTTGCAAATCCACCGTGGGCGCGCCGTTGCTCTCGAAGTTGATCCAGCCGATGTTGGCGCCCCAGGCGTAACCGCTCAAATTGCCCAATCCGTCGTTGTTCACGCCAAAATCGCTTCCGGAAAGGTTCTGGTAGCGGATGCCGTTGGTGGGCGAGCCGCTGCCCAGGTTGATCCAGCCGGCGTTGGCGGCGTAAATGTAGCCGGAACAAACGTAGTCGCTGATGACCGCGCCGTTGGCGCCGTCGGCATACCAATCCATCCAACCGATGTTGGCGCCGTAGGCGTAGCGATTGACGGGGTCAATCGTGGTGGCGGCCTGGCTGCAAACGAGCGGGCCGGCCGCGAGCAGGAGGGCCAGAAGTTTTTTCATAATTCAAATTCAGTTAAAATGGTAATGCTTTAATTTCATGCCGTTCGGCGCCGGCTGGAAAAATCTTCCAGCCGGGCCGCTGATTTCACCCGGAATGACGGGCTTTCACCATGAGCGTTTTCATGGTGTTTCAGTACGAGAAATTGCCCCAAGGATCGGGATTCATGAAGTTGGCGCCCGGCATTACAGTGATCGTCGCGTTCTCGGTGCCGCCCGGAGCGCCATTCAGGCTGTAGTTCACTCCATTGGCGTGCGCGCTGTTGCGAATCACCAGGTCGGCGGTGGACCCGCTGCAGTCAATGCCGGCAACTTTGTTGGTCGTCACCGAGTTGCCGTCAATTCGGTTGCCATCGCCAGCCAGACCTACATAGATGCCGGCGTTGCCGTTGCCATCGCAAGTGTTGCCCACAACCTGGGAATGCAAACTGACGACGATGCCATTGAAATGGTTGGAGCTGGCCGTGCAGTCCCTGACCGTGCTGCCGTATTGCACGACGATGCCGTGGTTCAGGTTCGTCCGCACGGTGCAGCCAAGAACGGAACCGCCGCACATGGTATCAATCCCGTCGTAGGCATTGCCACTGGCGACGCAGTCGCTGACGGCGCCGCCGTTGCCGACAAAGATGCCATCGCCGGGACCGTTGCCCGTGGCCGCGTTCAACGAAGCGGCACAATCGGCGACTTTTGACTCATCCCCGGTGACGATGCCATAGTTCATGTTGCTGTTGGCGACGCAACTGACTACGACGGAACCTTTGCCGGTGCTGATGCCTGGCCCGGAGTTGGCTTGCGCCACGCACGCTTTGACCGTGCAGTGGTTGCCCGTCCAGATGGCAGGAGCTACGCCAACCGCGTAGGAACAATTTGACTGCACCATGCATTCGCTGACAAGGGAGCCGTCACCGATGTCCAACGCGCTGCGGCCGATGGTGGACACGCGCAGCTCTTCCAGCTTGCTGTTCCTCGTCAAGGCAGCCGACACCCCCTCGCCGGACCATAACGTGATTGAGCCGTTGAGCACCGCCAAGTCCACTTGCGGCCCGGGCGCGAAGATGGCGGGGTAATTTCCGCCGAACTGCCCTAGGCCGATGACCGCGAACCCGCGCAGGTCAATCGTGACGTGGTCAGCCGCCACCGTGATGCCGGCCCCTGTGGAGCTGACCAAGTTCGACGTGAGGTAATACGACCCCGCGCTGGAGATGACGTAAGGCAGCGCCGGGATGGGCGTGCGCGGCTCGACTTGTGTGAGTGTCTTCATCGTCGGGGCCGGCGCACCGGGCGGAGTCAGCGCGCCCTGGCCAAAGACAACCGGCGCAGACGCGGTGATGAACAATGCGGTGCTCGTGAGGACGCACCTGGGGATTAATTGCATTTTCATAGTTTTAATTTTTTTAGATTTTTAGTTTCGGTCAAAGCACGTTGTATCTGTGGGTGATGCTTTCCGAACTGCCATCGCAGGAAGTATGCCAAACAGCGAAGCCTGTTGGGAAACGCCTGATTCAGAAATGGTTGTGGCTTTGTAATGTACAGGCCTCGAGGGCGAAGCACATAGTTTGTGCCAAAGCGGCACACTCGACACTGCCATTTTGGCCGATGCAACTTATTGTCCCGGTTTGACGGATGCAGCGGACATTCCAGATCAGCGCGTCACTGGGCATCCACAAAAAGCGGTGGCATTTTCATGACATGCCAAATCATTCACAGTCCGGCCTTTTGCGACACGAGGGTGCCCTCGACGGCGCTGAGCAATTGCGGCGTATCCAGTGGTTTCTCCAGAAAGGCTGCCGCGCCCAAGCGGAGGCATTCGGACTTTAAGTCAGGGTTGCCAAAGGCGGTGAACACTATGACCGGCAGTTCCGGAAACATGTTGCGAATGAGGTAAAGTCCCGTGAGGCCCGTTATAACCGGCATCCACAGGTCGGTAATGACCACATCAATCGGTGCTTTTTGCCGGCCCAGGATTTCTATCGCATCCCGCACCAAGGTAGCGCAGGTCACCTTCCAGCCTTCGCCGGCCAACACCTTTTCGAGCGCGCGGAGCAACCTGGCATCGTCGTCAACAATCAGTACCGATTTCTTGCAAATGTTTTTTGCCATGGTTCGTTTGCTAAAGAGTGCGTGGCGCCGGCGGGAAATCGAATCGGGGAAAAGGCATCCTCGCAGATGCCTTTTCGTGATTGAATAAACTCTTACGGGAAAATCAGGTGAATGTCACCACTGGCACTTTTGGCGGTGGGGTTGCCCAACATATCAAAGTATCCCCCATCCGCCGCGTTGGCCAACCAGGTCTTGCGAAGACTGGCGGAAGTGCATTGTTGAGAACTGCCATCACCCAGCAGGAGGTTGCCGGCCCCCGCAATGTTCCCGGCAGAATGCATGAGCGCCGACCAGGCGATGGACTCAGTAAGACCAGTGCCGGCAACTCCCCCAGGCGCTAAAATCGAACAGAAATGCCAGGCTCCGTTGGTGTTGACAACCGCATCGGCCCCGCTTTTGCCGCTACTCTCTTGTGTCCCTGAACCGGAAATGCCGTAGTTTTGGTCTTGTGTCGGCACAGTCACGTTCCCGGTAAAGGTCATGGCTCCGCCGCACCCAAGGTTTCGATCACCCCCCAGCAGGGATTGTGGCTGCGTATCGGCGGCGCCAATCCCGACAAAATAGGAGAGGTTGGTGTTATCGAATGAACCTATGTTGGCAGGCGGAGTAGGCCATATGCCGCCAGTGGGAAGCGTCGGGTTCTGGCTATTGTTGCCCCAATAAAAGTTCGTATTGGCGGAGAATCCGTCAGCGGGACATGTAACAACCTTTGGCGATTGGCCCAGCTCATTGGCCATGAGCGCGTAGGGCAACCAGGCGGCCCCTTCCGCGGAGGCGACGGGCGTGGCGGTGCCGTTGCCAACCATCTCCAGGCATCCTCCATATGACGCTTGCTGCTCCTGCGGATATTTGTCGCCATTGTCGTTTTCCCAGATGCGATAGGCCGTTCCGACCTGCTTCAAGTTGTTGACGCAGGAAATGCGCTGCGCCTTCTGTTTGGCGCGGGCCAGCGCCGGCAACAGCATGCTGGCCAGAATGGCGATGATGGCGATGACAACCAACAACTCTATAAGAGTGAAGGCTCCGATTTTTCTGCTCCTTAATTGTTTCATAGTCCTTTGTTTTTTTGGCAATGGAGCACACACTGGACTTGGGTTTGATGTCCGTGTTTGCTCGATTTGAATTCCATCCAGCAAAGACAGTGCCATCTCCTTAAAATGTGCGAAAAGCCCCGTTTCCAAACGTTTTTTCCAGTGTTTGCTCTTGCGGAAAGTTTGTGCCTTTTATAGCAACGCCAAAGGCGCCCACGGTCTATGGCGGGGAGTCGTGGAAGATCATGGTCAGGCGTGCTAAATCAGTTGGCCCGTTCGGACCAGGCATTTGGAAAGCGATGGTCCCGGCCCGCAAGCGTTTCTTTATGCCAAAATGGCAGCGTCACCACTGCCATTTTGGCCGCTTGTGGTCACCCGCCCGGATTGGGAAAATGCCGGTACATGGTGCGCGGCGGAATGCCGAGCATCCGCGCCGCCTGAAGCTTGTTGCCCGCGCATTGCTCGATGGTCGCCTCCACCAACCGCTTCGTGGCTTCATCCACCGTCGTGCCGATGGGAATGGACACACACGAACCACCCTGTGTTGCCGCCCCTTCCTGCGACGCGCCGGGAACTTTTGGCGCGAAAACGAAGCCGGAGATGGTTTCCCCTTCGCACAAGGCCACCGCCCGTTGAATGACGTGCTCGAGTTCGCGGACATTGCCGGACCATGGGTGTGCCAGCAGTTGATCGAGCGCAGCCGGGGCGATTGCACGGATGTCCTTGGCCATAACGGTGGCAAAGGTGCTCAGGAAATGCCGCGCCAGCAGTGCGATGTCCTCACGGCGTTCGCGCAGCGGCGGCAGCGTGATCTGCACCGTGTTGATCCGGTAATACAAATCGTGCCGGAATCTTCCCTCCTCGATGGCCCTGGGGATGTCGTCATGGGTGGCGCAGAGCACACGCACGTTGGCTTGAATTTCCTTCGCGCCCCCCACCCGCCGAAAGATTCCGTCCTGCAACACGCGGAGCAGTTTGGCCTGCAACTGCGGACTCATTTCCGCGATTTCATCCAGCAACATCGTCCCGCCATCGGCCAGCTCGAATTTGCCGGGCCGGGCCGCGGTGGCTCCGGTGAACGAGCCGCGTTCGTGCCCGAACAGTTCGCTCTCCAGCAACGTTTCAGGAATCGCCGCGCAACTGATTTTCACGAACGGCCGGGCGCGGCGGCCGCTCAAGTGGTGCAAAGCATCAGCGGCGATCTCCTTGCCCGTGCCACTTTCGCCCTGAATGAGCACATTGACATCCGTGGGCGCGATTTGGCGGATGAGTTCTTTGACCGCCTGCATTGGGGGGCTGTCGCCGATGAGTGCTTCGGCGCCCCGCCGTTGCTGAAGCTGGCGGCGCAACTGCCGGTTCTCGCTCGTCAACCGCTGCTTTTCCAGCGCCTTGGCCACCGTCTTCAGCAACGCGGCGCTGTCCAGCGGCTTTTGAAGGAAGTCATACGCGCCCAGTCGCATCGCCTCGACCGCTTTCTCGATGCTGCCGTGGCCGGTGATCATCACCACTTCGGCTTCCGGCAGCAGTTCCCGCGCCTGTTTCAGCAGCGCGATGCCGTCCAAGTCCGGCAGGCACAGGTCACCGATCACAAGCGCAAAGGCTTTTTGCCGCAGGACCTCCAACGCTTCCCGGCCGGAGGCGGCGCTGACCACCCGATAACCCTCGGCGGCGAGCACTTTGCCGGCAGCGTTGCGCAACCGTTCATCGTCGTCCACCAGCAAGATGTGTGATCGGGCGGCCATTTCAGTGTTTTTCCGCCAACGGCAGAAAGAGGCTGAAGGTGGTGCCCTTGCCACTGGTGCTTTCGCATTCGATGTGGCCGCCATGTTCGATGACGATTTGATGCACAAGAACCATGCCCAGACCGATCCCCTCTTTCTTCGTGGTGAAGAAGGGCGTGAACACCTGTTGCCGTTGCTCCCCGGTCATGCCTTTGCCGTTGTCGCTGACGCGCAGCACCACCTGCCCGCCATCGCGCCGCGTGCTGATGGTCAGTTCGCCGCCGCCGGGCATCGCTTCGCGGCTGTTGTGGATCAGGTTCAGCAGGGCCTGCCACAACTGATTGGCGTCGGCGTTGATCGTGGTCAGCGCCGGATCGAATTGGGTGCGCAGCTTCACGTTCGCCCGTTCCAGCTCGGTGCATAGAAACGCCAGCTTTTGGTCGAGAAACCCGTTCAAGTCCACCGGCTGCCGTTGCAGCTTCGGCAGCCGGGCGAATTGCAGGTAATCCTCAATGACGCGTCCGATGCGGCAAACCTCCTCCCGCATTTCTTTTATGAGCGTGTGCCCTTCGTCGGGCGAATGTCCCTTGCCATCCGCCAGCCTGTCTATTTCCTTGCAGGTCAGGTCCAGATTCAGCGTGATGGAACCGAGCGGATTGCGAACCTCATGGGCGACCTGTGCGGCCATCCTGCCCGCCACAGCGAGCCGTTCAGACTGAAGCTTGGCAACTTCCATCCGTTCCCGTTCCTTGATTTCCGCCTGCAACGCCTGCAATGCGGCTGTCCGCTGTTGCACAGTCTCTTCCAGGAAGTGATGTGCCCTCCGAAAGGCCGTGAGAAAACAAACCACGACCAGGAAAAGAACAAACAACATCACTGCGTTCCAATACGGGATCACAGGATGCGGGTAAACATAGCCCGACATTAAATCGGCAACAAGCGCCGTAACCGCGCCGGCTGTTGCCAGCAGGATCCCGGCCCCCCGTCCAGCCGCCCAAGCCGCCAGGCAAATGGGCGCCAGATAGACTGCCGACACGGCAAGATCGTGTCCCGTGACGTAATCCAAACACCCTATCAACAACATCAGTGCCAATGCCAGCGCCACAACCACTGGCTTTGGCACAGTCAACAAACGCTGCATCGCTCGGTTCATCAGAACATATTTGGCTCGGAAAGCGGACAGGCGAAGTGTTCGCAGAAAAGTGGTTTCAGATCGCAAGTTGATTCCGCATTAGGGATCGTCATTGCGCTGACCAGCATACAACGGTTCCGCTAATCTGTCTGTAAGGCATATTGCCCTTCCTCTTGCGAGGCGCATCCTTACAAATTGCTTGATAAATGTCAAGAAAAAAAGTCTCTTTTCCCTGCCATCCTGCCGGCAAGAAAAATCAACTGGCTCGGCCAAGACTTTCAGTCACTCAACGATCCGGCAACGTGACGGGGTGGTGACGTTTTGAAACGGCTTTTGTGATGGCTTGGACTTTCGTAAACACCCTGCCGACAACGTGTTGTGACTGTTCAATGGAAAAAACCGCGAAATTTTCACGGTTTTTCCCGGGGCGGGTTTTCTTGAGAAAATTAAAAATGCATTGCAATTGCCAGGGTCTCGCACACGGTAATGGCAAATGCCTGATGAAACTTGACAGGTGAAATTCTTGAGAGATGCTAAGGCTGCCATGATTATCAAATTCAAGACAGCCATGCTTGCTGCCTTGGCCGCAAGCCTGTTTGCCTGTAGTGTCCAGGCGGTGGATTGGACGCAATTCCGCGGGCCGAATCACGACGGCACAAGTCCAGAGAAGATTTTGACGGAGTGGCCGCAGACCGGCCTGCGCCAGGTTTGGAAGGCCCCCCTTCAGAACGGCTTCAGCGCCCTGACCGTTGGCGGAGGCAAAGCCTTCACCCTGGTCACGCGCGAAGTGGAAGGCGCCGATCAGGAAGTTTGTGTGGCGCTGGACGCGAACAGCGGCCGGGAACTTTGGTCCGCGCCCCTAGGCGTCGCCCAATACGACGCCGGCGGCAACAAAGGAGCGCCTGACAACAACGGCGGGGATGGTCCGCGTTCGACTCCCACATACGACGATGGCAAAGTTTATACTTATTCTTCCCGGATGGTGTTGCAATGCCTGGATGCCGGCACGGGCAAACAAATCTGGGCCTGCAATTTGATCAAGGAACATGACGGCCGGAACATTCATTGGCAAAGCGCCGCCTCTCCGCTCATCGACGGCGATTTGGTCTTCATCGCCGGCGGCGGGGCCGGACAGTCGTTGCTGGCCTTTGACAAGCATGATGGGCACGTCGTGTGGCAGGGCCAGGACGATAAGATGACCCACTCCACCCCTGTTGCCGCGACTCTGTTGGGCTGGCGCCAGATCATTTTCTACACGCAGAGCGGGTTGGTTTCCGTCTTGCCGCAAACGGGCGCGGTGCTGTGGCGTTACCCGTTCCGGTACTCCGGTTCGGCGGCGATCTCGCCTGTTGTTTTCGGGGACATGGTTTATTGTTCGGCGGGCTACGGAATCGGCTCCAGCGCCTGTCGCATCAGCAAATCAGCCAATGGCTTTGCCGCAACGCAAGTCTGGTATCAGCCATTCAGTGTTCTGGCCAGCCATTGGAGCACCCCGGTCTGCGCCAACGGTTATCTCTATGGAATATTTGGCCAGGCGAAATTTGCCCAGGCTCCTCTCAAATGCGTCGAAATGGCCACCGGCCGCGTGCTTTGGTCGCAGGACGGATTTGGGCCAGGGGGATGCACGTTGGTAAACGGCCATGTGTTGGTGTTGAGCGATGCGGGCGACCTGGTATTAGTCAAGGCGACCCCGACGGCCTACACCGAGGTGGCGCGGAGCCATGTTTTGGCCGGCAAATGCTGGAACTACGCCAGCATCAGCAACGGCCGCATCTACGCCCGCAGCACAAGGGAGGGCGTCAGCCTGGATGCTTCCGTCAAATAGTAACAGTCATTGGGGCGCGTCCCGGTTCCTGGCAACCCCATCCCGGGACACCGCCCAAATAGGGCTTGTTTATGGCGGCGATATTGGCAACGTAGTCCGGCCGCGGCAGACAGCGGCGACGAACCGGCGAATTGCCGCATAATGTGAATGGCATGAAAGTTGCGTCAGGACGTTTCAGGCAGGTTTGATTGCAATTGTTGGAAAAAAACGAAAGAAAGACATGCGCACGCTCATTTTAATGCTTGTTTTTGGTTTTGGATTGTTCTCCGGCCGCTTTGCAGCCGATGGTCAGGCCCAGGGGCAGGTGACTCTCGGTTGGAATGCCTCGTCGAGTTCCGCTGTGGCCGGCTATTATCTGGTATGGGGCACCAACAGCGGAGTGTATTTTGCCACCAACATCTGCCCTGCACCTCAAACCACCGGGACCATAAGCAATTTGGCGAACGGTAAAATGTACTACATCAACGTGGCCGCCTTTGCCAGCAATGGCCAGATGAGTCCATTTTCCGGTGAGATCACTTATGGCAGCAACGCGCCGCCTGCTGTCACCAATCAGACTGCCAGCCCTCCGCCTCCGCCTCCGCCGCCACTGCCGCCGGGGCTGGGCGCGCCGGGCGGCAGCCCGCCACCGCCCGGCAGTCCCGGAGGCGGCGCCGGTGCGGGGGGCGGTTCCAGTTCCGGAGCCGGTTCATCCGCCGCTGCGTCATCCACCAATATTACCCAGGCGCAAATATGGGGCATCCCGCCTGTCTTGAATTTGACCGTTTCCAATGGCGAGCCGAATTTGAATATTGGCGGAACCGTGGGCGCGACCGTCATGGTGCAAAGCACGACCAACCTGGCCGCGTCTTTTTCCTGGACGACAATCACGAACGTGGCCTTGACCAACATCGCGCCAATGGAAACCAATGCGGTGCCTGGCCAACCCCAGGACGCCATCGACCTGGCGTACGTTCCCGCCGCCCAAATCGCCCCGCTGCCCGCCGCAACGTCTTCCGCCCAGATGCAATTCTTCCGTGTCGTCATGCCCTATGACTACATCATTCTGGCCGGCTCGGTGTTGCCGCCCAAGGGATACTCCGCCAGGCTCATTCTGATAAACATGCCGGGACTCAATGACGATGCTTGTTACGTCAGCCAGTCCGGCAGCTTCATTCATTACAACCAGACAAATTGCGCCCTGCAACTGGAAGGGTCCGGTTCAACCATCCGGCAGATCGCCTCGACCCTGGCCGGTTCCCTGAATCTGGACTGGACAACAGCCTCCGAGTTCATCTACTCTAACGGCATGGGTCAGATACTGGCCACCGTCGTTGAAGCCGATCCAGCATCTTCAGACCCCGTTGCGGGGACAACCCCGGTCAGTACCATTGCCATTAATTTTTGATTTGTTGATCAACGCGCATGAAAGAGAATATTGAGCAGCGTGTCATCGGCCTTTTTGTGGTGATGTTGGCCATCCTAGTCTTTATCGCCTCGTCCGCCGTGACGACCATCCAGGAGGCCATAAAAAGCAGCGACTGGGTCAATAAAACCCATGCCGTCATCATCGAAGCAAACGCCGTTCTCTCCTGCCTTCATGCGGGCGACTCCGCCTTGCGGACCTACTTGCTGACCGGCGACCCGCGCGATCAGGGCGCTTATCGCTCCGCTTATTCGGAAATGGTCGAACACCTGACCGTGGCCGAAGCCCTGACTCATTCCGGCGAAGAGAAAGAATTGCAGAACTCGCAACTTCTCGAATTGGAGACCCTGATCAGCAACCGCATCGATTTCACCCGGTCCGTCGTCCAGGCCCGCGAGAAAGGCGGCCTTGACGCCTCGCGCCAGGTCATGGCCGCGCATCCCGACATCGAGCCCATGGGCAAAATCCAGCGTCTGGTCAAGAACATCACCGATCAGGAAAACAGTCTGCTCAAGCAGCGCGATCAAGACGCCCATTTGAAGGCGCAGGCGACGCGCACAAAGGTTTACACGGGCGTTATTGTAAACTTCGTGCTGCTGGCTTTCGTGGTGTGGCTCATGCGCGATGACCTGGCCGCCCGCCGCCGCGCCACCCTTGCCCTGAAGGAAGCCAACGCGCAATTGGAAGCCAAGGTGCAGGAACGGACGGCCGAATTGGTCAAAACCAACCAGTCCCTCAAACAGGAAAACCTGGAGCGGCGCTGGGCCGGTCAATCCCTGGACCATCAACTCCGCTACAGCCAGCTTATCATCAATTCCATTGGCGAACTGGTTTTCGTCGTCAGCAGAGCCTTGAACATCAGCCGCATCAACCCGGCCGTTTCTCATCAAACCAGTTGGGAACCGCAGGAGCTTGTCGCCCAGTCCCTGAATCGTGTCCTGCGGTTCACCGCGGAAGCCTCCGCCGGGTCGCCCCCGCAAAACCCCGTCACCTTTGCCATGCATGAGGGCCGCGAGATACAGGACCGCGACGCCCTGTTGCTCACCAAATCCGGCAAGACCGCCCCGGTGCGCTACAGCATGATTCCCTTGCGCGACCACGACAAAGTCGTGGGGGCGGTCATCACCGTGCGCATGCAGAACGGGCCGCAAAAACCGGCCTGATCCAGAAAGGACCACCGCCCATGAAGAAACACATTCTTTCCGTCGATGACGAACCCGACATCCGTGAACTGTTGCAGGAAGTGCTGACCATCAAAGGCTACCGCGTCTCCACCGCGGCCGAGCCTGAGCTGGCCAAGAAGATCGTCAGGGAAGACCCGCCCCAGTTGATCATCATGGATTTCCAAATCGAGGAGGGGGACGGCTTCACTTTGATCGAGGAGTTCAAGAGGCTGGCGCCGACCACGCCAATCCTGCTCTTGACAGGCGCCGTCTTCGACCGCCAGGTCGTGCGCGACACCATTCAAAAGAAGGTCGCCAGTTATCTCGACAAGACCGCGTCCCTGAGCACGATTGTCAGCGAGATTCAGCGGCTGCTGGGCGATCCCCTGGACGCCCCGGCCCCCGCTTGAACGCCTCCTGCGGCGATTTTAGCCGGAAACGCCAGATTGATAGATAGGTCCAAAAAATCGGCAACATCGGTTACATCGTTGATAGTCAACGGGTTAGCTGGCAACAAAATCGGCAACAGAGCAGCAACAAGCCCGTTACATTAACGATAAAGCCGGCTTGGGCTGATTGGACGGTTTAATGACCATCGGTGTTTTAAGAATTTGACCACCCCCGAAAGGTTTCGGGGTGCAGATTTCTTGGATTTCACGGATGCCCGGAAAGATTATGGAGAACCGGAAACCGCGAAAAACGCTGAACACGCAAACAGAAGGAGCGACGGCGGAAGCCCTTTGCCAGTCCGCCATCTCGTCGCGCCAAAGCCGCTGCGGCGAAGGCAGAAGCCTCCCCCGGCGACGTCGTCGGATCAGCTTGTTTGAATCGTAAAAGGCCACACCATGTTTTGTCAAGACACCGCAAAATAAAAAGCCGCCATGAGTTCGCTCACACCAAAGAACGGTCTGATTTTTCGCATCACGCACATTGCCAATGTGCCGTGGATTCTCGATCGCGGTTTGCATTGCCGGACTACGGCGGAACGCGATCCGAATTACGTGGAGATCGGCAACCCTGAACTCATTGAGAAACGCACTCTTAAGCAAGTTCCAATTGCACCCGGCGGCGTGTTGAGCGACTAC
>Ga0326728_10006330_pt1 | contig 31979 bp, 28 predicted proteins | sample MB3enrmetagenome_FD_207602 | JGI IMG/M metagenome (GOLD analysis project Ga0326728, IMG submission 207602) | Lab enriched peat soil microbial communities from McLean, Ithaca, NY, United States - MB31MN | ecosystem: Environmental > Terrestrial > Soil > Wetlands > Peat | place: USA: New York... | reverse complement strand
TGGCCATCGGGTAGTGATCCAGTATTCGACTGCCGCATCTTCGGTAGGAAACGTCTTGGCTAGAGAAAAGAGGTTCATGTAGAAAGTATTTCACATCTATTCTCCTATGTCAAGGGGATAATCGTTCCATCGAGATAACAGGGGAGCCTTCGATACTAGACGCTATGTGTCTGATGAAAGACTACTTATCGTCCCTTAGGGAGCAGAGATGCACCCCGAGAAATGGGCATTTTCCGGGGAGGGGGGTGGGGGGGTAGGCGCCGGGGATTCGGTTTGGCGGCGGGGTTTCTCCGTCTCGCTCTGTTCCCATTGTGCGTCGGCGGAGGGATATATTCCGCAACCCCCCGCGGGGACTGGCCGTCCAGGCGGGGGCCTTCGGCAGGCTCGGGGCGGATTGACTGTTGTGGTTTCCCAGGTCTCAAAATCGAGACCTGGGGCACCCGGCACCCGGCACGCGGCTACATATTGCTCATTCGACCCCTTATGCGTCCTCGCCGGAAAGTGCCCCGGTCTTGGGATTTGTTGGTCGACCGCGCTCGACCAGTGGAACCCACTTGCTACCTCCAAATTCTCCGCTGATCCATAATGCCGGTATCGTCATTGTCGGGCAGTTATAAGGAAAGACGATCATTGCCTCAGCTTCCCCGTCCCCTAGGGCTCGGGATTCTGCTGTTTGCTCGCCCTTCCCTTCCAGGATGAAGATGTTCTTGGCGACGCTAGCTAGGAATTTGCGCAGCTCTACCCTTTTGTCATGCTGGAATTTGGAGTCCGGCCCCGAAAGGGTCTTTTCCCTAAGGTTCAGCACCCTGCTCGCGTCACACCTAATCAGTTTCTCGTCCATCCGACAATGAGAGACCAGGTAGCCCTTCAGCGTCTCCACTGCTCCCTCGGTCGCGACACTGAAAACCAGCAGTACGGGCTTCGCAAGCAACTCCGTACGGAGCTTACTGGACAGTGGCTCTACGTGCTCTTCCCGCAATCTCAAGTTCGCTGGGAGGCTGCATCCAAGCCAGCCAGCAACAATGTTCAAGGCCTGAAGGCCCGAGTTTGTGTTGTCGTCAAAAACGACGTATGCATCAAGGCCCATGTTCAGCGCCTCTGTTAGTGGCACCTGTGGGGCCCTGATATCATCGTCGAACGCCTCCTGTAGCGATTCTCGGAGGCCATAAGCTAAGCGATATGCGCTGTCCCCTGTCGCTCCAAGTGGAGAAATGCCAACAGTTTTGCACCGCCCGGGCAGGTGCTCCTTAACCACTCTTGGTATCAAAGACTTTAGCTGTTCTTCAGGCCTTATGAGGTCAATATGCGCAAGCCACGCCAGGGCCGCCGCCTGAAGGTCTGCAGGGAATTGGGCAACAAAGGTCGTGACACTCGCTGCGCTAACGCGGCTCTTGCTCTTCGATTCGTACGGCTCTAGCACTTTGGAAATGTGCGTGACTCTCATCTGCGCCTCGACGCCTGCCAGGAAGTCAGATATCGGCCGAAGTTGCGGAGTACCGGCATAGAATCCTTTGCAATCGAGGTCCGCCCGTGCGGCTCTCGATTGCGCAATACAGTCCTTGTTAACGAGTCCCTCTTGAACACAAATAACGCCGCAGAGTTCGAAGGCTGCCATTTCGGCTGCAAGCAATACATAAGGGACATTCGGTCTTGCCGTGAATACGTAGCCAAGCGCCCGGTTGCGCCAATAGTAATCCTTGATTAGGTCAATCGGCATCGTCCACCTAAGGGACAGCCGAGGCGGGTATTCGATGTGAATCGTGTCGTTTCCCTGCTGAATGGTGGAGACGTCGGGCGGATCGACAAATATTTCAACGGTTTCTGGAGCCACGTCCGAGTTGTCCAAGACGCTACATATCTTCCTCAGATTCTCGCGAATTGAAGCTGTGAATCGCTCTGGGGTTGCCTCTACCAGCTCCATTAAATTATCAATACCCGTCTTTCGAGCACCTGGTCCGTAATCACGAGAAACTGGATCTGCAATAGAGTTCTGCCAGCCGAAGGCATATGCACGCGAAAGTAAGTTGCGGTTCTTGATCTTGGCCCAGTCAAAGTTGCCCGCTCGAATTGTTTCGTTCTGAAACAAGGGGAGATCTGGAGGCGTATCGGGAAACAGAACCTCCTCATGGTGGACCATCGATTCGCGCAGATACAGCCAGCGGTGTACATCGCTATATCCCACCACCTTCTCGGCGATTTCCCCGAGGATTTTCCTCGTCTGAACCTCAGCCGCTCGAATCTTTTGGTGGAGATATATCTTCTCGTACAGCGCAAGTCTCGCAACACAAAACTCTTCAAAAGCGAATTGGCCGCCCCTTTCAAGGGAGAGGACTGAAAACTGATTCTCGAGTTTGAAGCCAGTCAGACGTGAGCGCAATCCCTCGGGCAACTGGTAGCCCGAAAGAGAGCCAATGAACAGCTTCTTCATGAGCCATTGCAAGGAAATGCCAAGAGTTATCCCAGAAAGCAACGCCTCTCTCAGCATGTAGTCCAGTTTGTCAATATCGAGTCCGCTGTTCATCAACTGCGCCAGGAACAATGAGCTTGGATCACCAGGTATTGGAAGACCTAGGATGATATGCGCAGCGTCGTGAGCGAGCCCCTCCGGGCTACTGTGCTCAGGAATCCTCAGGCTATCTAGATACTTGATGAACGGGAGGCTTGTCAATATGGAGACAGAGAGAATCTCGGACATCGGGATTCTGCGCCCGGCCCACGCCTCGAATGCCTCCCTGATCGCCAATGCGGATGGGTAGCCCTCTCTGCCAGGTAACGTCTCAATAACACTCTCAGAGGAATGGCTGAACATGCAGTGTCCAATGTCATGGCTCAGGGCGGCCAGCTTCATCCTGACGAGTTGCTTGTTTGTCGGTAGTCCGTGTGGTTCTCCCCGGAGAATCTCATTTTGCCGGAGAGTTGTTATGACTTGATCTAGTCTCGCTCTTACTCCAATCACGTGTTCAAATCGGGAATAACCGAGAGTAGGATACACGAGGTACGCGAGCCCTAGCTGCCGGATTCCACGGAGCCGCTGGAATAGCGCAGTGTCCACAATTGACACCTCCCAGGAGTCCAGAGAGCTATAGCCTTCCACGGGGTCCGCGATTATCTTGGGTCCGGCTGACTCCGAGGGTACGGCTTCCTCTCTAGGAAGGTGCCTTTGGCAGAACTCGTCTACGCCCTGATAGAAGGGCTCCAGAATCGCATTCGCCACCAGGCGCTTTGGTTTCTTCGCCATGTTTATATCTCCATGGCCATAGATAATAATCCTCTCTGTCTCTACAATTTGCTTTTTGGGTGGAAGTGGAACCGAATCTCGCAAATACTTTCGCCTTTTATTTGCTCATGAGGTATAATCCTACCATGGACTTTCAACTGGTGACGAGCTACAAGCCGAGGGGGGATCAGCCGCGGGCGATCGACGAGCTGCTGGAGGGGCTGGCGGCGGGACGAAAACTTGCGGGGACTGCCGATTATGACGCGCTGGCGGCGATCCGCGGCTTGGCGGCCGTAACTCTCCAGGCGATGCGCAGACCTATGATGAGAATCACCAAGCTGATAATGCCGAAAAGCCCGTATCGCAATGCAAAGAACGGCGAGGCTATCCCCAAAAAAAAGAGCCTAGGCGCCGCACTTGCCCAGTCTATGTTGGGGGTCCCGTGCTGGATGGCGCGGGCGATGACGATCGGGATCTGGGCCAGGGAGATAGCCGCATAGGTCAGCAGCACGGCTACGATCTGATACTTGGGTCCGCCCACGCCCTTCGAGCCGAACTTAATGGCTGAGCCCACCAACCAGCCCACGGCCAGCGCGACGTAGCCGACGTAGAAGTGGGTAACGATGGTGAACGTGGCGTAAAAGGCCAGCCCCACTAAGGCGGCGGCGAAGCCGAGCACGATGCTCTGCACAAAGGAGCCGTCTTCGCCGGCTGGCTGGCCCGCGTCTGCCGTGCCGATGCCGACTGTGCCAGCGCCAACCGTATCCACGCCAACCGTGCCGACACCCACCGTACCAGTGCCAGCCGTATTCACGCTAACCGCACCGGTAGCAACGGCGCCAGAGCCAACTACGCCGGTACTAGCAGTGCTGGCAGCAGCCGAAGCAGCAGCCTCGCTGGCAGCTTTGGCGCGAGCAGCTACCTTTGCGGCACAGTTGCCGCAAGCCAAATTGGGGCCAACGAGGTAACGCTTGCCGATGATCATGGTACAGCAGTAGTAGCAAATCCGGGTGGCGTTTTGATCTTCTTTGCTGGCGAGAGTGATCCGCGGCACGCTCGCCGGCGCAGGAGTGCCCACTGGGCCGGGGATGGATTTAGATTCCTCTGACATAATGCGACGGATTATAGCACCGGACGAAAATGAATTGGATCAGATGGCTTGTCAATAAAGCGATCCATGACACGGAAGATGCACGGCAGGGCAGATGTACTTTGTTTTTCCGCACGCAGCCAGATTATAGTTTCGCTTCCTGTTCGCCCTTCGCGTATAATCGTGCCATGGACTTTCAACTGGTGACGAGCTACAAGCCGAGGGGGGATCAGCCGCGGGCGATCGAGGAGCTGCTAAGTGGGTTGGCGGCGGGCGAGAAGCACCAGGTGCTGCTGGGCGTGACGGGGTCGGGCAAGACCTTCACCATGGCCAAGATCATCGAGCAGTCGAACCGGCCGGCGCTGATCCTGGCGCACAACAAGACGCTGGCCGCGCAGCTCTATCACGAGTTCAAGCAGTTCTTTCCCGGCAATGCGGTGGAATACTTTGTAAGTTACTACGACTATTACCAGCCGGAGGCCTACATTCCGGCCGGCGACTTATACATCGAGAAAGAAGCGACGGTGAACGAGGAGCTGGACAAGCTGAGGCTCTCGGCCACGCGCAGCCTGTTCGAGCGGCGGGACGCGATCATTGTCAGCTCGGTGAGCTGCATCTACGGGCTGGGCTCGCCGGAGGCTTACTACGGGATGCTGCTGCTGCTGGAAAAGGGGCAGCGGATCAGCCGCAAGGACCTAACTCGCCGGCTGGTGGAGATACTCTACGAGCGCAACGACACGGACTTCAGGCGCGGGACGTTCCGGGTGCGCGGCGACGTGATCGAGGTCTTTCCGACTTACGATGAGTCGGCTTACAGAATTGAGTTATTCGGCGACGAGATCGAGAGCCTGTCGCAGATCGATCCGCTGTTCGGGGCGGTGAAGCAGCGGTACGCGCGGCTGCCGATCTATCCCAAGAGCCACTACGTGATGCAGCCGGAGCAGAAGGCGCAGGCCATCGACTCGATTGTGGCGGAGCTGAACGCGTGGGCGCCGGAGCTGGAGGCGCAGGGGCGAATGGTGGAGGCGCAGCGGATTCACCAGCGGACGCGCTTCGACCTGGAGATGATCAAGTCGATGGGCTACTGCCACGGGATCGAGAACTACTCGCGGCACTTCAGCGGACGGAAGCCGGGCGAGGCGCCGCCCACGCTGCTGGATTACTTTCCGCGCGACTTTCTGCTGTTTGTGGACGAGAGCCACGCGACCATTCCGCAGGTGCACGGGATGTGGCACGGAGACCGCAGCCGCAAGCAGAACCTGGTGGACTACGGCTTCCGGCTGCCCTCGGCGCTGGACAACCGGCCGCTGAAGTTCGACGAGTTTGAGGAGCGGGTTTATCAGACGATCTACGTTTCAGCCACGCCGGGGCCGTATGAGCTGACGCGCTCGGCGGGGGTGGTGGTGGAGCAGGTGATCCGGCCGACGGGCCTGGTGGACCCGGAGGTGGAGGTGCGGCCGGTGAAGGGGCAGATCGACGACCTGCTGGGGGAGATTAGGGACCGGGCCAAGCGCAACGAGCGGGTGCTGGTGACCACGCTGACCAAGCGCATGGCCGAGGACCTGGCCGGCTACTACACCGAGGTGGGCGTGCGCTGCCGCTACATGCACTCGGAGATTGAGACTCTGGAGCGGGTGAAGCTGCTGGCGGGGCTGCGCAAGGGCGAGTTCGACGTGCTGATCGGCATCAATTTGCTGCGCGAGGGGCTGGATTTGCCGGAGGTCTCGCTGGTGGCCATTCTGGACGCGGACAAGGAGGGGTTCCTGCGCTCGGCGGGATCGCTGATCCAGACCATGGGGCGGGCGGCGCGGCACATCGAGGGCAGGGCGATCTTATATGCAGACCGCGTAACCGACTCCATGCGGCGGGCGATAGACGAGACCGACCGGCGGCGAAGCGTGCAACGGGCCTTCAACGAGGAGCACGGGATTACGCCGCAGTCGATTATCAGTTCGGTGGATATGGGACTGGCGCAGATTCTGAAGGCCGAGTACGGCGAGGTGGAAGCAGAGGAGACGGCGGGTCTGCCGGAGGGGTTTGCCACCCAGGCGGAACTCGACAGTTTCATCGCCCGGCAAGAGGCGGAGATGCGGGAGGCGGCAAGGAAGTTCGAGTTCGAGCGGGCGGCGCGGCTGCGCGACAGCATCAAGGAACTGCGCGAGAAGGAGTTTTTGTTCGGGTAGACGCGCAGCGAATGCCAAGCGGGCAACCGAACCCGGCTGGCTCTCATCCTAGTTACTCAGTTGTGAATGCATGGCGGCCGGCCCACCCCCAGGGCCGCGCGGGGATCGGGGGCTCATGGCGACAATTCTATTGGTGGACAGCGATCCCCTCCAGGCGCATCAGCGCAAGTCGATCCTGGAACGGAGATTCCCGGATGTGCGGCGGGTGGGTGATGCCGCCGAGGCGCTTTGCCTTGTGGAACAGCCCCAGTTTGCCGCCAGTCTTGGCCTGGTCATCTCAGGACAGCACATGCAGGGCATCGGCGGGCCGGCGTTTGTGGCCGAGCTGCATCTGCGCCTGCCGTTGCTGCCGGTCCTGGTGCTGGGCAAAGCCGGCGAAACTGCGGACGACTACGCCGGCGAGTTCCTGCGCTTCCTTCCCGGGCCTGTCGCAGGCGAAGAGATGCTGGCGCTGGCGGGCCAGATGCTTGCCAAGCATGAGTGCGAGACAGTCTGAGCGGACCTTCGCTCTGGCATGAAAGCGAAATCCAGGTTAAGCTACATTAAGGCTCTCCACGAGGCCGTTTCATGCCCCAAAAAGCCGCTGAAAAAGAAGCTTCCCTGTCTCCTGCCGATGCGGTTCTGCGATCCTTTGCCATTCACAACCGCATTCACATTTACCTGCTCGATGCGCTGTCGCCGGAGGTGTGGACCGCACCGCCGCCCGGCGGCAAAGGCCGCACCATCGCCGCACTGGTCAGTCATATCCACAAGGTAAGACTGATGTACATGGAAGCCGCGAGGGTCAAAGCCGTTCCTGCGGAGATCAATAAGACAGCAACCGCGGCCGAGGCAAAAGAAGCGCTGGGGTCGAGCGCCGAAGCGATCCGGGATTGGCTGGCACCAATTCTGGCTGGAAATGCAAAGGTCTCCGGATTCAAACCCGACGCCTGGGCTTTTGTGGCTTATTTGATTGCCCACGAAGCGCACCACCGGGGGCAGATTCTGCTGCTGGCAAGGCAGTTGGGCCATCCCTTCGACCAGAAGACCAGCTATGGGTTGTGGGAGTGGGGCGTGCGGTGAAACTCAGGCCTCCGCCGAGACGCTCCCGTCCCAATCTCCACCCGTAGTGTGAGGCAGATCACACGCTGAGCGCCTATCATGGATTGAGAATGGCGTGGTTGGGAGGCCATCCGGCTCCCTGCCCGCGTGCGAGAATCGTTGTGGAGTCCTGATGGCTGCGTTTGGCAGTTTTGCTCTTCTTATCGCCCTGGCTCTAGCCGCCTACAACCTGCTGGCCGGGGCGCTGGCGCTGCGGCTGATTGCGACCGGGCAGCCGTTGACCACCCCAACGAGCAAAAATCGCTCGCTGGGAACCCCGGCGCGCATCTCGCCGGAGCGGCTGGCGGATACGGCGCGGCGGGCCGGGATGGCCAGCTTTGTGGCTGTCACCGCGGCCGCCTTCGCGCTGGTCTGGTCGGTCTTCAGCGACGATTTCTCCATCACCTATATCCTGGAGCACTCAAACCGCGCTCTGCCCGGAGCGTACAAGTTCTCGGCGCTGTGGAGCGGCCAGGAGGGCTCGCTGCTGCTGTGGGCGTGGCTGCTGGCGGCCTATGGCTTTGTGTTGCGTCTGACGCACAAGACAGACGTCAAGCTCTACGCCTACGCAGGCACGATTCTCGCCGGAATACAGGCGTTCTTCCTGGCGATTCTGTGCTTTGCCGCTCCGCCCTTCGCCCTCTTTCAGGGAGCGGTCCCGGACGACGGCAACGGGTTGAATCCGCTGCTGCAATACCCGGAGATGGTGATTCATCCGCCCATGCTTTACCTGGGCTACGTGGGCTTCTCGGTTCCCTTTGCCTTTGCGCTGGGGGCGCTGATGATGCGCTATCCGGGCGAGAGATGGATCAAGGTCACGCGCGTCTGGACTATGGTGACCTGGCTGTTCCTCACCTGCGGAATCTTTCTGGGCATGCACTGGGCCTACGCCGTGCTGGGGTGGGGCGGCTACTGGGGCTGGGACCCGGTGGAGAACGCCAGCTTCATGCCCTGGCTCACCGGCACAGCCTTTCTGCACTCCGTGATGATGCAGGAGAAGAAGGGCATGATGAAGAGCTGGAACGTGTGGCTGATCTTCACCACCTTCCTGCTGACTATGCTGGGCACGCTGCTGACCCGCGCCGGCCTGGTGAGCTCGGTTCACGCCTTCGCGCAGTCGTCCATCGGGACGTGGTTTGTGGTCTTCATGGGGATGGTGCTGGCGGTCTGCATATTCACATATATATTGCAGCGCAGCCACATGCAGAGCGAGCACCAGCTGGAGTCCCTCGTCAGCCGCGAGTCCAGCTTCCTGTTCAACAATCTGGTGCTGTTGACCGCCTGCTTTGTGATTCTGTGGGGGACGCTGTTTCCCATCCTGAGCGAGTATGTGGTGGGCAGCAAGGTCACGGTGGGCGCGCCGTTTTATAACCGGGTCGCGGTTCCCATCGGGCTGTTTCTGCTGTTCCTGACGGGCGTTGGCCCGCTGCTGCCCTGGAGGGCCACGTCGCTGCGCGCCATTCGCCGCAACTTTGTGCTTCCCTCGATCGCGCTCTGGGCTACGGTGATCGTCTGCCTGGTTGCGGGCGCGCGGCCGTGGAAGGACGGCGCGCTGGACGCCGGCAACTTCTACGCGCTGGTGGCCTTCGCGCTGAGCGCGGGCGTGCTCACCGCCATTCTGAGCGAGTTCCAGCGCGGAGCCGGAGTCATTTCCCGGCAGACGGGACGCAACCTGCTGGCGGCCACCTGGCTGCTGACGCGCAGGAACACGCGGAGATATGGCGGCTACATCGTCCATATCGGCGTGGTGGTGATCGTAATCGGGCTGGCCGGCGCGGCCTTCAACCGCAACGTGGAGAGCGAAATGGCGCTCCACGACAAGATCTCCATCGGCCCCTATACGCTGGTGGAGGTTGGCGCCACCCAGGACTCGAACGCCAACTACAACTCCGAGTACGCCTTGCTGGACGTGTACAAGGACGGCAGGAAGCAGTTCCAGATGACCCCGGAGAAGCGGGTTTATCTAGCCAGCGGCCAGCCGCAGACCATGGTGGCCATTCACTCGGTTCCCGAGTGGGATCTGTACGTGGTGTATGAAGGCACAAACCCCGATACGGGGCAGCCCATCATCAAAGCATTCTTGAATCCGCTGGTGGGCTGGATCTGGGCCGGCCTGGTGGTGCTGGTCTTGGGCACGCTAGTGGCGCTGGTTCCCGCTTTGAGCCCGGCCACTGCCGCTCTGCGCGTGCCGGCGCGGACCGCGCCGACTGAGCCGGCGCTCAAGGGAGGCATGGCATGAGGAGTGCTTCCGCGCGGCTCTCTTTTTGGATGAAGGCGGCCCAGGCGGGGGCGCTGGCGGTTGCGGTCTGCTTCTCGCTGGGCGCCACCGATGCCAACTCGCGCTTCAACGACCTGGGCCACCGGCTGATGTGTACCTGCGGCTGCGCGCAACTGCTGGGCGAGTGCAATCACGTGGGCTGCCCGGAGAGCAGGCGGGAGCGCGAGGAGCTGAAGGCGGCCATCGCCGCCGGCAAGAGCGACAAAGATATCTTCGACTGGTTCGCGGCCAAGTACGGGGCAACGGTGCTGGCCGCGCCCACCACGCAAGGCTTCGATCTGCTGGCCTGGATCGCGCCCTTCGCGGTCTTCGGCGCGGCGCTGCTGGGCACGATCCTGCTAGTGCGCAGGTGGTCGGTGGGCGCAACGCTGTCCATGCCAGACCCCGATCTGGCAAGCGCAGATCCGGATGAACGTGTGCGCCTGGAAAAGATTCGCCGGGAGACGGACTCCGGCAGCGACAGAGGGTTTTAAGCATGACAACGCTGCAAGGCGTATTGGCGGGCGGATTGTTGGCGATCGCTCTTTTGTTTTACACCTTCTGGCCGGAGAACGTCTTTGCCAGCCAGCGCCAGAAGACCCGCCTGGACTACCTGCTGGAGCGCAAGGAACAGCTCTACGAAAACCTGCGCGACCTGAGCTTCGAGCACCGCGCCGGCAAGTATCCTGAAGAGGATTTCCTGGCGCAGCGGGCGCAGCTTGAGAACGAGACGGCGAAGTTGCTGGCCGAGATTGAGCATTTGCAGCAGGCGTGATTTTCAGCCCGCACTGTCATCCTGAGCGTGAAACTTTGGATGTCATTCTGAGCGACACGGAGCGCAGCGAAGGGGAGTCGAAGAACCTGCGGTTGTTCTTCGGCTCTCCCATTTCCAACCCACGACCCACCCATAGGACTTCATCACGACCATGAAATCGACTGGAATTGTTTTTCGTATTCTTGCCTTGAGCCTGTTCGCAACCGGCGCTTCGGCGCAGGCCGCAACCGTTACCGGCACGGTGACCGACAAGACCACCAACAAGCCCGCCGTGGGCGATACTGTGGAGCTGGTGGACGTGCAAGCCGGCATGAAGGCAACGGCGCATGCGACCACCGACGCCAGCGGGCATTATTCGCTGAACGAACCGGGGAACGGGCCGTACCTGGTGCGGGCGATCCATCAGGGCGCGGGCTACTTTATTGCCGCGCCCCAGGGCAGCGGGCCGGGCAACATTACGGTGTACGATGTGGCCGCCAAGGTGGACGGCGTCTCGCTTGAGGACGATGTGCTGGGGATCGAAGCGGAGAACGGCCAACTGGATGTGGCCGAACAATATGTGGTCCGCAACACAAGCTCGCCGCGCATGACGCAGTTCAGCAAGAACAGCTTTGAGTTTGCGCTGCCCTCGGGAGCCGTGCTGGACGGCGCGGAGGCGACCAGGCCCGGCGGCCTGCCAACCAACGCCATACCCCAGCCGCTGGGACAGAAGGGGCACTTCAGCTTCAAAGTCCCCATTCAGCCCGACGAGGGCGATAGCCAGACAGTATTCGTTGTGCGCTACCACCTGCCATACAGCGGAAAGTACACGTTCAGCCCCACAGTTCCGACGCCGGTGGACAACTTCGTCGTGCAGCTGCCCCGGAGCATCGCATTCACCGCGGGCGCGGGAATCGACTTCCAGCCGGTCCATCCGCCGTCTCAGAACCCGTCGATGCAGTTTTTCCTGATGAAGAATGCGCTGCCGGGGAAGCCGCTGGAATTCACAATCTCAGGGAACGGTTCGATGCCGCGCGAGGACCAAGGAGCGGCGGCCGGTCAGCAGCCCGGGATGGGATCGCAAGACAGCGGCGGCGCTCAGGATTCGGGCGCGAACGCAACCGGCAGTCAGCCCGGCGGCGGCATCGGCGCGCCCATCGGAACGCCCAATCCGCTCTCGAAGTACACCTGGTGGATTCTGGGCGGCCTGGCGCTGTTGATGGCCGCGGGCGCGGCCTTCCTGCTGCGCAAGCCGGCAGCCGCGCCTGGCGTTCCGCTCGATGACGGAGCGGGGAGTTATCCCTCGTTTTCCACGCCATCTCAAAAGAACACGGCTCTGTTGAACGCGCTGAAAGAAGAGCTCTTCGTGCTGGAGAGCGAAAAAGTCTCCGGAACCATTGCGCCCGCGGAGTACACCGCAGTGAAGGCGGCGCTGGAGACGGTGCTGAAGCGGGCGTTGAACAGAAAATAGCTTTTTTTTCAGAGGGGAGTTCCGCAGTATTACGGCAGTGTGAATCAATACGCGGCCATGAGCTTGCAGAGAACGGCGGCGATTCTTCTTATGTACAACACTGTTCCCTGGTGTACGATTAAGTAGAAACTCTGAACAAATCCTGCTGCAAGGCAAGCCTTTCCCCGGGGGCTATGGCCTCCGTTGATTTCATTGCGCTTACGTGTGGGCCAAAGCCCGCATCCCTCAACGCGCCGATTGATTCAGGGAATCCCTGCGCCGAATGACGCGGCTTCCCGGCCAGTAGCCGCCAGCAATTCGAACCCGAACACAACATTTTTCGAGAATTGTGAGGCATTTTTCCGTCGCCGCTCGCAATACCAGGCAAAGAGGAAAATCGATCTGCCGGCTTCGCATTGGCTATGAGAATCCAATCGCGGTCGCCAAGAGCCTCAAAGCAATCGAGGCCGGCTCATTTCCCCTCCGGCAGGGTTGCGCGCATGCATTCGCAGAAACGCTTGCTGACTTCATCCCCCCTCGTGTTCCTGAGGAACCTGACTGATGCACTTACGCGCGGGCTAAGGCCCGAATCCTTCAACACGCCGGCTGATTCGGGGAATCCCTGCGCCAAACAAAGGCTAGATGTGACTGAGCAGCGGCCGCTAAAAACTGAGGATCGAGAACTCAATTCATGAGAATTTTACTTCGTACTCTACTGTATCTCTCGCTCGTCGTTTGGCTGGGCGCGGAAATCTTCTTTGCTGTTGTGGCTACCATTGCCTTCACAACATTGCAGCCGGACACGCACACGGCCGGGACGATCATGTGCCAGTTGCTGCACATTCTGCACCGCATGGGGCTGGTTGCGGGAACGGTAGCGCTGGTCATGCTTGTGCTGGCTCCATTCGTGCACATGTACAAGCCGCGCATGGTGGTGGCGCCGGCCGCGCTTCTCTTGCTGATGTTGGCCTTAACCGGCTACTCACAGTATGGAATCATTCCAGCCATGGCGCGCGACCGCATCGCCGCGGACGGGGCGGAGGATTCGCCCGATACCGCCAACCCGAACTGGATCGACTTCAACAAGCTGCACCGCCGCGCCGAGCATGTGGAAGAAACCATTCTGCTGCTGGGACTGGCGACGGTGACGCTAGGGGCCGCGACGGAGACGGTGAAGCCGTAGGAACCAAGGGGCGGGTTCCGGTCTGAACCCCCAGCCTCCCACCCAGCTTACAGCGTGCGTCACGGCAAGCCGCAACCGGCGCGTGTTAGCCTCTTCGCTGGAGGCGGATCGGCATGTCGCCCGGACGAGAAATCGCCAGCTCAGTTCCTATCCCATTCAACGCTCGCTCTCAGATCGAGGCGCGTGTGGCTGCCGGGCGCATTCCCTGGGCCGGACCGCTGCTGCTGGTCGTGGCGCGCTCCGTACTGCTTCTGGTCTCGCAGGGGCTGGTGGCGCTGATTCTGTTTGCCACGCATCGGCCTACGCCGTGGCGGACTGCGGGCGACTGGTGGGGTGTTTACGGCACGCTTGTGGACATCGGCTGCCTGATCGGCCTCAAGTATTTCACGCGGCGGGAAGGAATCCGGCTTCGCGACCTCCTGGGGCCGGTTCGGATGCGCCGCGGGCACGACCTGTTCCTGGGACTGGGCTATTTTTTCTTGATCTTTCCGTTCTTTCTCGGCGGCAGTTATCTCGCGAGGCTTTTGCTCTACAGATCCTCGCAGCAGAATCCCAACGCTTTCCTCCTGCATTCACATCCTCTGCCCATCTGGGCAATCGTCTACAGCGTCACTCTGTGGTGGATGATCTGGTCGCCTACGGAGGAGACCACCTATCAGGCGTATGTGCTGCCGCGATTGCGGGCGCTCACTGGCCGCACGTGGGTTGCCTTTCTGATCGTTGGCTTCTGGTGGACCGCGCAGCACTGCGCTCTGCCCTTCATTCCCGATTGGCGCTTCATAGTCTTCCGCTTCCTCGCGTTTCTGCCCGGCGTCCTGGCCCTGATGTTCGTCTACTGGCGTACTCGGCGGCTGGCGCCGCTGATCGTCGCGCACTGGCCCATGGATATTACGGCTGCGATCATGACGGCCATCTACTAACGAGGAGATGGATTAGGGGTCAGAGATCAGACGGCGGCCTGGGTTTGCGGTCTCCGACCCTTACCCCAAGAAGGCGAAACGCAGGTTCTTCGACTCCGGTCGATGCGGGAATTGCCTACGGGAGCAGTGCGACATTCGCTTGAACGGAACAACGCGGCCGGAATTCCGTACTGTACCTCAGAGGTTCGATCATGCGCGTGCAAGGGTTTTTCGTTATCGAAGCTATATCGGCTCTGGTGACTTTGGGGATGGCGCTGTGGCTTGTGCTGCGAATTCGGTTCCGCGGCGGAGAAAGGACGATCCTAGGCCGGATGGGGTCCATTGCGATTGGCTTGGTCGCGCTTCTCGCTTGCGCGGTCTTTGCGCTTTACCTCTTTGTCGTGCAGCCCATGTTTGCGCCTGGATCGGAACAGAACGGCCGTTCTCTGAGCGCCTTCCGGTTTCAGTCGGTCGGCGACAACTCGTGGCACCGTCTCGACGAATATGGCGGTCGAGTGGTTCTGCTGAACGTCTGGGCGACGTGGTGCGGCCCATGCCGGGAGGAGACTCCGGCTCTCGAGCGCGTTCAACAGGAGCTCGGGCCACGGGGCGTCACCGTCCTCATGGTCTCAAGCGAGGATCCGGCCGTCATCCGGGCCTATCTCGTAAGACATGCGGCCGCCGTGTCCCAGGGCTATGTAACGGACGCTCCGGAAAACCGTAGCGTCATGAGCATGCAGAGCCGCCCCTACAGCTTCATCGTCGATCGCCAGGGGATTGTGCGCGAGTTCGTCGTGGGCATAGGAACCTACAGGCGCTTCTCCGCGCTGCTTGGCAGGTATCTCTAAGGAACAAGTCCTTCTTGTTGGGCCGACACTCCCTAAGGGGCTAAAGCCCCATTCATTTTGCAGAGTTTTCTGTACGGGCTGAAGCCCGTACCCTTCAAAGCGCCAGCCTTATCAGAGGTCCCAGGTATTCCTAATCCATGATCTCTGTTCCTGTATCATCGAAGAGGCTCTCAGGCGGGTGCTGCATCCTGCCATGAGCCCCGTGGGGGGCGCATGAAGACTGGCATTATCGGCCTGCCGCAGGTGGGCAAGACATCGCTGTTCAAGATTCTGACCAAAGCCAGGCTCGAGGAGCGCGGCCACTCGCGCGAGGCGCACATCGGCGTGGCGCGCGTGCCGGACGAGCGCCTGGACAAGCTTTCGGCTCTTTACTCGCCGAAGAAGACCACCTACGCAAGCGTCGAATTCGTGGACGTGGCGGCCATCGGCCAAGAGGCGCTGAAGGAGACCGCATTCCTGACCAGCCTGCGCCAGGTGGACGCGCTGATTCACGTGCTGCGCGCCTTCGAGGAGGAGTCGATCCCGCACGTCGGCCCCATCGATCCCCTGCGCGACATCAGGAACGTGGAGTTCGACCTGATGTTCAGCGATCTGGCACAGGTTGAGAAGCGGCTGGAGCGCGTGGAGAAGGACTTGAAGAAGATGCGCACCGCCGAGCTGGAGCGGGAACACGCGCTCCTGGTGCGGTCGAAGGAGGCGCTGGAAAAGGAGCTGCCGCTGCGCGAGCTGGAGATGACGCCCGAGGAGAAGAAGCTCATCCGGGGATTCATGTTCCTGTCGCAGAAGCCGATCCTTTACGCGCTCAACATCGGCGAAAGCGCCACGCTGGGCGCCGACCTGGAGGCGGCGGTGAGCCGCTTCAAGCTGGATGAGGTGGCGCACCGGCCCAACGCCGGTGCAACGGCCATCTGCGGCAAGGTGGAGGCCGAACTGGCGGAGATGGACGACGAGGAAGCGGCGGAGTTTCTGGCCAGCTATGGGCTCGGCGAGAGCGGCCTGGCGCGGCTGATCCGCAAGAGCTACGAGCTGCTGGGGCTGATCAGCTTCTTCACAGCCGGCGAGGACGAGTGCCGCGCCTGGACCGTGCCGGTAGGCTCGAAGGCGCCGCAGGCCGCCGGAGCCATTCACACCGACTTCGAACATCACTTCATCCGCGCCGAGACCATCCGCTGGGACAACCTGCTGGCCGCGGGATCGGAGGCGGCGGCAAGGGCCAGGGGCACGCTGCGGCTGGAAGGCAAGGAATACATCGTGCGCGACGGGGATGTGCTCAACATCAGGCACAGCGGGTAACGCATACCGTGGGAGTTAATCTATGGTGATTCGGACGGCGATCTGGATTCCGTTTCTTCTCGGCGGAATCTTGCTCGTCGGTTGCGGCACCAAACCGGACCCAAAAGGTTTTGGGCCAAAGCGTGGCAAAAGCTGTACCTCTTCAATCGACTCCCGCCCAGGTAATGAATTACTTGGATGCGAAGAAGATCGAACACTCTGGGTACAAGAAGGATGAGATAACGGGCTATGCGATTTTGGCCACGATCCCCGATTCAAGATGGGGATGGACGAAAACAAACTGCTTGATCCTGTTTCGATTTGACGGGCATGATCGGCTTATCGAGTCCGACGTCCGCGAGGACCATGAGGGGCCATAGAAGCCAGTCCCTCAGGAGCTAAAGCCCGGGCCTCTTTTTGAGGCACTTGCGGCACGACTGAAGTCGTGCCCTGACACAAGACGCAGCCGAGATTGAGTTTTTTTCGCAACCCGTAAAGCCCGCGGCGGTATTGACAGGTTTACGTAAGGGCTAAAGCCCGTACCCCTCAACGATCACAAGTCCTTGGCGGACCAATGATGAATCTATGCTGAAACTCTCCCTCATCCTCGGCGCAATAGCCGCGCTGGCCGACGTGGCCGGCGGGCTGGTGCTGGTGCGCGCGCGCGGCGTGGAGCGCTACCTGAGGTACTTTGTGGCGCTGGGAGCCGGCTTCCTGATGGCCACGGCGCTGCTTGAGATGACGCCCGAGAGCCTGCGCCTGAGCCCGAGGCTGGGGCCGGTGCTTATCATGGGCGGCTACTGCGTGGTGCATCTACTGGAGCACACCATCAACGCCCACTTCCACTTTGGCGAGGAGACGCACCCCGGTGAGTTTGTCAGCCGGCGTACGGGTGACTCGGTGCTGGCAGGCCTGAGCCTTCATGCGCTCTTTGACGGCATCGCGATCGGCTCGGGATTTCTGGTTACGAACTGGCTGGGCTGGCTGATCTTTCTGGCCATTCTGCTGCACAAGGCGCCGGAGGGCTTCACCATGGCCAGTGTCATGCTGGCCAGCGGACGCAGCCGGGCGACGGCTTTGTACTCCGCCGTAGCGCTGGCCGCGGCTACCCTGGCCGGCGTGCTGGTGATTGAGCTGGTTCCCAGTTGGCTCCCCTATGGGCTGCCCCTCTCAGCCGGCGTGGCCCTCTACGTGGCCGCCACCGACCTGGTGCCGGAGGTCAATCGCGAGCCGGGCATCCGCATGGCGCTGGTGTTCTTTGCGGGCGTGGTTGGATTCCTGCTGCTGCGGATGATTCTGCCGGCGCTGTAAGTTGGAGACGAAAATCGAGGCTTCAGCCTCGGTGCCCCAAGCCCAATCTGAAGGCATAGAGCCTCAGCAGCAGCCGCGCATAGTCCCAGGCTACCTTGAAGTTGGCTTTGCTCGATCCCCGGTAGCGCAGGCCGAAGGCGAAGGGAACCTCGGCGACCGAGCGGATGCGGCCGCGGACGAGAACCTCCAGCAGCAGCTTGAAGCCGGAGCGCTGAAACGAAACCTGTTCGATACATTCGCGGCGGACCAGGAAGAAGCCGGTCATCGGATCACGGGCGCGAACGCCTGGCCGCTGGATCGGCCAGGTAGCCCAGACGGCGACAGCAGAGAGCAGCTTCCTGACCGGATTCCATTGGCCCAGGTCGCCGCCCGGGGTGTAGCGACTGCCGATGGCAATGTCGCGGCCGTCGCGGATGGCCGCAAGCAGTTGCGGCAACAGCTCCGGAGGGTGCTGCAAGTCGGCGTCCATCACGCCCAGAATCGCGGCATCGGTGCTCTGCCAGCCATGGAGTATGGCTCCAGAGAGACCGCGCTCCCCTTTGCGCACCAGCAGGCGTACGCGCGGATCTTCGCGCGCGATGGCTGAAACCATAGCGCCGGTCCCATCGGGGCTGTCGTCGTCCACAACCAGAATCTCATAGGGTACGCTCAGGGGATCGAGCACGGAGCGCACATGGCGGAGCAGGTCGCCAATGTTTTCAGCTTCGCAGAGCGTGGGAATCACCAGCGCCAGCTTTTCCGGCGCGCTCACCGTGCGCCCCGCTGCCGGCAGCGGCAAGCCTGACGCTGCGTCAACCTGCATGGAGGACGGCTTTATCGATGCTGATGACATGCTTGATTAGCTTAGTGTATACGGCTGCTCGCGGTCTGGGAGCGCGCAATTCTTCGGCCGATCTTCATCCGGCTATCTGGAATGCCGTCTAATGTAAAGGAGTCGCCATCCCACCTGGAGCTTGCTCGGAAAAATGCCATCGACTGCAGCGTTCCGCTTGGAAGAACCGCCGGGTCGCGCTGTAGGGAATCTCCGCCTGAGGTTGAAGCGGGCAGGTCTCGAATCTCTGGCCATACTGCTGTTTACGGCGCTCGGCTTTGTGGTGATGGGCTACCACCCCGGCCTGGAAGATGATGGTGTCTATTTGACCGCGGTGAAGTCCGACCTGAACCCCGCTCTCTTCCCCCACGATGCGGAGTTTTTCAGGCTGCAGCTGCAAGCGACCTTCTTTGACGGCTGGATGGCCCGCTTCGTTCGGTGGACCGGTATTCCATTGGCTTGGGCGGAGTTGTTCTGGCAGTTCGCCGTGCTCTTCCTCATCCTCTGGGCTTCACGCAGGATCGCCGGGCGGTTATTCGCCGAAAAGCCGGCCCAATGGGCAGCCGTGGCCATGGTGGCAGCCATGTTTACGCTGCCGGTGGCGGGCACGGCGCTGAACATCGCCGACCAGCATCTGCATCCTCGCAACCTGGCAACCGCGCTGATCCTGCTGGCCGTCTCGCGGATTCTGGAGGGAAGGCGCTGGCACGCCATTCCGCTGCTGGCGCTGGCCTTTCTGCTTCATCCCATTATGGCGGCGTTTGGCATCTCGTTTTGCGTCTTTACGATGCTGGCATTGCCGCAGCCGGCCGGGTTCCAGTTGCGCGCCGTGGAAAGCTCTCTGGCTGCCGCCGCGCCGCTGGGCTGGGTCTTCGAGCCGGCTTCGCCCGCCTGGCGCCAGGCGCTGAACACCAAGAACTATTACTTCCTCAACCGCTGGACCTGGTATGAGTGGATGGGTGCGCTGGCTCCTCTGTTTCTGTTCTGGCTGCTCTGGCGTCTGGCGCGCAGGCATGGTGAGGTCCGGCTGGCCCGTTTTGCCCTGACCGTCTTTGCCTACGGAGTCTTCCAGCAGATTGCGGCCATGGCCATTCTTGCGCCCAACTCACTGGAGCGGCTTGCCCCCTTGCAGCCCATGCGCTATCTGCAATTGGTTTATATCTTCATGGCCCTGGCGGCGGGCGGATTGCTGGGCCGCTTCCTGCTCAAGAAGCGGGTTTGGCGCTGGGCCGTCTATCTGCTGGTGTTCAATGGCAGCATGTTCCTGGTGCAATGGAAGCTGATCGACGCCGGCGCGCACCTCGAACTTCCGGCGATGGCCAGCGCCAATCCCTGGCTGCAAGCCTTTGCGTGGATTCGCCAGAACACCCCAACCGGCGCCTACTTCGCCCTCGACCCCCGGTATCTATCTGCGCCGGGCGAGGGTTTTCATAGTTTTCGCGCGCTGGCCGAGCGCAGCCAGTTGTCCGATGGGTATAAGGATGCGGCAGTGGCGACGCAGGTGCCCACCTTGGCGCGCGCCTGGCAGGAACAGCAGTCGGCCCAAGCCGGCTGGCCACGCTTCCAGCTTGCGGACTTCGAGCGGCTGAAGGCGGAGTTCGGCGTGGACTGGGCGCTGGTCTCCTATCCCGCGTCGCCAGGGCTGGGTTGCCGCTGGCACAACGATGCGCTGGCTGTCTGCCGGATTCCCTAACCCGCGCATGAAGAAACGCGGGCGTTGGACCGGCCATCGAATAGCAGGCCGCGCGGGAATCGATGGCAGGGGATTTGGCGAGAATCCAGCGTCTCGTCCGCCGCGGCGGACAAGACGCTGGCCGCCGGGCCGCCGTCGTCGTCCCTGTTCGATAGCGGACACGCTGAGGCGAAACCGGACGCCCAGTCCGGCTCCGATGCGCCTTGCATATCCCGCAAGCCGCTTTGTTCTCATCAAGTTGCATCTACGGCACTTTGGCTCTCAATTTGCTTTCCTTTCCCAGTAGACCCATCATGACTTGGAGACCAACCATGACCACCGTGCTGCAGGACCTGCGATTTGCCTTTCGCCAGTTGCGCAAATCTCCCGGATTCACCATCGCCGCCGTTTTGACACTGGCTCTGGCCATTGGCGCCAACGCAGTGGTCTTCGGAGTCATGGATGGTCTGATCCTGCGCCCGCTGAATGTGCCTCGTGCCGAGAATCTCTATGGAACCGAGTACGGGAACGATTCCGGCTGGCAGTCCTATCCCAACTACCTCGATCTGCGCGACCGCAACCGCAGCTTCCAGGACCTGGCGGCCTTCAACTTCGTATTCGCCGGCTTCGATCCGGGCAACGACCCATCCAGTTCCACCGCTTTTGGAACGACCACCAACTACTTCGACGTGCTCGGAATCAGGCCTTATCTTGGCCGCTTCTACCACGCCGCCGAGGAGCACGGTTATGCGAGCACGCCTTATGTCGTACTCACCTACGCTTACTGGCACACCCGCTTTCAGGACGATCGTTCCGTGGTGGGCCGAACGGTGCTGATCGACAAGCATCCCATGACCGTCATCGGCGTGGCGCCGCCCGGGTTTCATGGGACTTTGTTCTTCGTCTCCCCCGACTACTTCATCCCCATTGGCAACCTGGAGCAGATCAACGGCCCTGGGACGCTGGAGGCGCGCGGCAGCACCACGGCGCTCTTCGAGTCCTTCGGTCATCTGAAGCCGGGCGTGACTCCCGCCCAGGCCGTGGCCGACGTGAACGCCGTGGGAGCGTATCTTGCGAAGACCTATCCCAAGGAGTTCGGCCAGAAGAACACGATCCTTTCGCGGCAAGGCTTGACTGCCTTTCGCGGTCCGGCGGAGGCATTTGTCGCAGGGTTGATGCTGCTGGCCGGCCTGATCCTGTTGGCAGCATGCGCCAACCTGGGCAGCCTCTTTACCGCGCGCGCCGCCGACCGCTCCCGCGAGGTTGCGCTGCGCCTGGCGCTCGGTTCCAGCCGCGGGCGCATTCTGCGCGGACTCTTGACCGAGGCCGTGCTGGTCTCTCTTGGCGGCGGCGCCGTGGGGCTGCTGGCCAGTGTCGCGCTGCTGCGCCGCCTCGCCACATGGCGGCCCATTCCCAGCGCGCCGGTCAATCTGCCCGTTGCTCCGGACGCGAAGCTCTATGTGGTCGCATTGGCTCTGGCGCTGGTGAGCGGATTCCTCTTCGGTATCATCCCGGTGCGCCAGGTGCTCAGAGTCAATCCATACGAGATCGTGAAAGCCGGATCGAGCGGCAGAGTTGGGCGGCGGATCACCGTGCGCGACGTGCTGCTTGTCGTGCAGATTGCGATCTGCGGCCTTCTCGTCACCGCTTCGCTGGTAGCTGCACGCGGAATGGTGCGCTCGCTGAGCGGCCACTACGGCTTTGAGCCGCGCGACGCGATGCTGGCCGGCGTGAATCTGGAGATGGCCGGCTACAACAAGGACAAAGAGCCGGCTATGCAAAGGCGCATGATCGATGCCATGCGGGCGATTCCGGGCGTGGAGCAGGCGGGCCTGGTCACCGGCTATCCTCCCCTGGCCTACGGCAACAACCCCCGGGAGATTATCTTCCGCGACGAGACCGCCGATCTGAGGCAGTCGAATGCCGCCGCCACGCCCTTCCGGTACGAGGTCTCTCCAGGGTACTTCGAAGCGGCCAAAACCAGCCTGCTCGCCGGCAGAACCTTCAACTGGGACGACGGCAAGGACGCGCCGGCCGTTGCCGTGGTGAACCGGGAGTTCGCCACCAATATCTTCGGCACGGTGACCGGCGCCATCGGCCGGCTCTACAAGCTGAAGGATGGAACGCGCGTTCAGGTGGTGGGCGTAGTCGAAGACGGCAAGTACCTGAGCGTCACGGAAGATACGCAGCCGGCGATGTTCCTCTCCTTCCTGCAATCGCCATCGGGCGCGGCTTACCTGATCGTGCGCTCACATCGCGATCCTGTGCAGCTCGCCGCCTCGATGCGGAGTACGCTCCACGGGCTGGATGCGGGGCTTCCGGTCGATGTCCTAAGCTGGAACAGCCTGCTGCAGACCGTTCTGTTTCCCTCGCGGGTGGCGACCATGGCGCTGGGAGTGCTGGGCATCATGGGCGCAATGCTGGCGATTACCGGCATCTTTGGAATGGCTGCGTACTCGGTGAGCAAGAGGCTGCGGGAGCTGGGCATTCGCGTTGCCCTCGGCGCGCAGCGCAAGGAAGTGTTACAGGCAGCGTTGGGACGGCCATTGAAATTGCTGGCTATGGGTTCGGCGGCTGGCTTGGTGCTGGGAGTCCTGGCGGCCCGGGTGCTGGCTTTCATCGTGTATCAGGCGACGCCCCGCGATCCGCTGGTATTGGCCGGCGTGGTGCTGGCGATGTCCTTGCTCGGCTTGTTGGCCACCTGGATTCCAGCCCAGCGCGCGCTGTCGGTCGATCCTGCGATACTGCTGCGCGAGGAGTGAATCGGCTTTGTTGAAAGAGTGGATGCCGGTTGCGGCTGGCGCGTGTCTGGCTCTGTCCACATCCTCGGCAGGTATCTGCGGAGGGCGACAGGAATCGGGTTAGGCTGAATTTGCTCTTGCCCTCCCGCAGTCGCTCTGGCGGAGAGCGGACTGGGGCGATTCGCACGGCTGGTGTTCGAAGTCAGCTGTGGTGACCTGTACGCGAATGGTCACACGCGACACTACATCCTCCATAAACGATTTTGCCCAGGCCGCGTCCCTGCCGCCGCACAGGTCGGAGACGACCAACTTGGAATCGGCGTCCAAAGCCGTCCAGGTCAACAGGCTTCCCGCCCCTTTCGACTTCTTTTCCTCTGAGACGCTCTTATCTTTGCCGTAGCAGAACGACCAAACTTCATCGCACTCGATAGCCGCACTCTTCGGTTCTGGACAGATGAAGGAGACTTTGTAGCCGGCTTCTTTTGCGGAAGCTGAACCACTCGAATCCGGCCAACTACTGGGTGACAGGAGCCTGCTCTCAGACAAGCCAAAGGGGTGCGCTCTTGAGCAGGGAGCGGCGTTGTGAAGGTCCTCAACCCGCCGGCGCTCTGAGTTACTCTCACTTTTGCTGCATCCCCTGAGCCGCAATCCCGCATCTGAAACAGATAGAACTGGCAACTTGCCTTCCCCGGAGCCAACATGCCCATTCTCTCCCCAGCAGAAATCGTTTCCTGCCTGCCTGCCTGCCACGATTGGCAGATTGAAAACGGTGAATTGGCGCGAACCTTCCAGTTCGGCACTTTCCCTGACGCCGTGGCTTTTGTCAACAAAGTAGCCGGCCTGGCCGAGGAGGCCGGCCATCATCCGGATATTGACATTCGCTACAACCGGGTCCGACTCGCTCTGGTCTCGCACGACGCGGGAGGCCTGACCGGCAAGGACTTCGCCCTGGCGGCTGCGGCGGACCGGCTGGTCTGACAGACGGGGCAGCTTGCCCGAACCCCGGCCATCAGCCTTCGTCAGCCGAATCGTCTTCAGGACTCCCGTAATTTGGATTTGAGGGCTTTTCCTCGGCCTGACGGAGCTGAATGAGGGCTCTTCGGTACCGCCAAGCGGCCGCCAATCCTCCGGCAAGCACCGACGCAGCCGCCACAACCCCCAGCTTGAGCCAGCCCGGCGAGGCAGAGCCTGCCGCTTCTGAAGTGGAAGAAGATGAAGATTCTAAAGAGTTTGTCATATTCTTGAAGAGCTTGTTCTCCATCTGCCGCCGCGCTGCCGTCAAAAGGAACCTGGGCTTTAGATGCTGCACGCTCTCAAGACGGTAGGTTATCGGACCAGAAAAATAATTTCGATTTCTGTATTTGCTTTCTGCCGAATCTATGCTATGGTGTATATATTCCAGTGAAGGAGCCGGTAGAGCTTGCCGCTCCGGAGTTGGAAGCAAGTTGCGTCACTGGCCTCCCGGCACGAACAGCAAGACCGTTCGTGCCGTCTTTTTTGGGCCCTCAGCAACCTGCCCCTGGCATACGCCGCCCGTCGCTTCTTCCGCTTCGCTACCGGTGCAACCTGGTTTCGGTCTACAATGAACTGGAGAGAATTCGCCATGAAAAGCCTGATCAAGCGCCGCTGGGTTCTGGGTTTGGCCGCCGTTGTCCTCACCGCGGCCAGCTATGCGCAGTGGTCCAACCCGGCCGACGATATTCCTGCCTATCACCCCTCCGCTCCGCTCAAAGTGAGCGCCTTGCCGCCCATCCTGGCCGGCAGCCAGCTCACCGGAGAGCACTTCCAGTATCCCTGGCAGGTCCACGTCTACCAGCAGGCGGTCAAGATCGGCAACGTACTCTACCAGCTCCCCTGCTACTGCCGCTGCGACCGCGCCCTCGGCCATACCAGTTTGCGCAGTTGCTTCGAGAATGCCCACGGCACCGAGTGTTCCACCTGCGCCAAAGAGGCGTTCTTCGCCTACGCTCAAACCAAGCTCGGCAAGACCCCGGTCCAGATTCGCGAAGCCGTCAACCGCCGCGAGTACGAGTCCATCGATCTGGAGAAGCAGTAGAGCGTGAGAAAGACCGTCAAGGTCGCTGCAATCGCCCTGGCGGTACTGATCTGTTTGGTATTGCTGGCCGATTGGATGCTCGAAATACGCTGGCGGCGCGACATCATCGCCAGGGGTCACGGGCGGTTCCTCGACACGACAGCGGAGGCCCTGGAGCGGCAGGTCAGGAGCACGATCCCCATCGGCAGCTCTCGTCCGGTCGCCGAAGAAACCCTGCAGAATGAAGGCCTTCGATTCAGCTACGACCCTCCGTCGCAGATGATCTACGCCGGTGCCGGATACCTGAAGGGGAGCAATCCCATCATATTGGAGGGCATTTCCTTCCGACTCCATTTCGACAAGAACGCGCGTCTCACCAGCATCGAATCCCATGTGGATCTGACCGGACTGTGAACAGGACGCGATAGCAGAACCAGCGTAGAATAGAGGCAGCACGAGCCAGTTGCACCGGCTCGCACCCAAAGCCGGCCTCCGATCATCCAATGGAAAGCCGGCACTTGTGGGGGCGTCACGGTTTCGACGGGATCGATTGCGGCTTGGGAGGCATGTCAGGGTGTGGGCACCTGTAATCGCCTGCAAAACAAAAGTTGCCAACGACAATCTGGCACTTGCAGCTTAATTAACTAAGCTGCCGTCTTCCACGGCTTTGCCTATGGGCCGTGAGCGGGCGTCGCACAGTAGGCTGGCGTGAGCGGCTCGGTCCGTGCCGATCACGCGAGATTATCGGACTAGCTTCTGGCGCATCTTGTCCGTTCTGAGCGCCCGGCGCGAAATCTCCGGAAGCGGACTGAACATGGACTCTCCTGGCTGACAGCGATTTCGGACGCGGGTTCGACTCCCGCCGCCTCCACCATTTCATCATCCAATAAAATCCAACAACATCTGAAAGCCAGCGTAAAAGCTGGCTTTTTCATTGATTTGTAGTCCATTGACGGGCAACCCCGTCTCTTGACATCCGGGGGCAACTGGGGGCAACATTAGGGGCAAGCGGGTTCCACTGAAAAGGAGTTGCCCCCATTATGTCCCTGACCAATACTGCGATCCGAAACGCCAAACCCGGCAACAAACCGATCAGGCTCTTCGATGAGCGCGGACTTTATCTGGAAGTATCGCCGACCGGCGGCAAATGGTGGCGGTTGAAGTTTCGGTTTGAAGGTAAAGAGAAGCGGCTCTCCCTTGGCGTCTATCCCGACGTGCCCCTGAAAGATGCCCGTGACCGCCGGGACACAGCGCGCAAGCTACTGGCCGATGGCATCGACCCCAGCGAAAACCGCAAGGCGCAGAAATTGGCCCGCGCAGACAGTTCTGCAAACAGTTTTGAGGTCGTGGCGCGAGAGTGGCTCTCGAAGTATTCCGCGATCTGGGCCGCAAACCACGGCGACCGCATCATTCGGCGCTTCGACCGCGACATTTTCCCGTGGATCGGCGGGCGTCCAATTGCTGAAATAACTGCACCCGAGGTACTGACATTGGTTCGCCGAATCGAAAGCCGGGGCGCACTCGAAACCGCACATCGTACCTTGAGCAACTGCGGACAGGTATTCCGCTATGCAATCGCAACCGGACGCGCCAAACATGATCCTTCTGGCGATCTTCGCGGCGCACTCCCCCCGGTGACGAGTACGCACTTAGCGGCAACGACAGATCCGAAACAGGTTGCTGAGATTCTGCGTGCAATGGATGGCTACGAAGGCACGCTTACGGTGCGCTGCGCCCTGCGGCTTGCGCCATTGGTATTTGTACGCCCAGGCGAATTGCGTAAAGCTGAATGGGCGGACATAGACCTGGACGCGGCGGAGTGGCGCTATACCGTGACCAAGACCAACACCCCGCATATTGTCCCCCTCGCCAAACAAGCCTTGGATATTCTGCGCGAACTGCATCCTCTCACGGGTCGTGGGCGCTATGTCTTTCCAAGCGCGCGGAGCAACCAGCGACCGATGTGCGATAACGCAATTCTCGCTGCCATGCGACGCATGGGCATCGAAAAGGATGAAATGTGTGGCCACGGCTTCCGGGCAATGGCGCGGACGATCCTTGACGAAGTGCTGGGCGTGCGCCCCGATTTTATCGAACACCAGTTGGCCCACGCTGTGAAAGACCCGAACGGGCGAGCCTACAACCGCACGTCGCACCTTCCCGAGCGGCGGGAAATGATGCAGCGATGGGCCGATTACCTGGACAAGCTGAGAACTGGCGCTGAGGGGAAAGAACAGCTAGGCGGTGAAGCATGAGCAATCCGAAAGATATTCGCAGCGGCATAGAGATGTTGCTTTGGCAAGAAGCCGTTAACGATCTTGAGAATGAGAGCCAAGGGAAGGCCGCATCTGTAGGAGAAATGCAAAAGCTAGACCCGGAGGCATATAAGGCGGCGCGTGAGCTTGTGCTAGGCATGGCAAAGAGTTTTCCCTTGCTCGCGCTGTCAATGAAGCAGGCCGAAAGAATATCGGAGATGATTCATTCTGAGGATGAGGGACTAAGTGCGATTCAGGATGTACTGAACATGCAACCCGTGAATGCCCTTACACTGGCCCATTTAATCCACCTGGAACGAACCCGCACAGCGAAACGGGGAGCAGACGCGAAGCATAATAAGCCCGGCGGTTCGCGGGAGAATCAGGCGAAGATTCGCGCAATCTGGGCAATGGGAAACTTTACCAGCCGGGACCGTTGTGCCGAAGAGGAATGCGCCGCATTGGGTATGTCTTATGCTACTGCCCGAAAAGCGCTAAGGAACACCCCGAAACCTCCAAGCCTAGCCGCTGCAAGTAGAGGCTAGGTGCTGCCAGCACAGGGAATTCCAGCTTCATGCTCAAATCGGTACGGTTGCTCTAGATGGATTTTCTAACACTGGAGCAACCCAATATGCAGCAACTTCCAGAAACCGGTTATCTACGCCTACCGCAAATTCTAGGCAATCCCCAAGCGAACATTCCCGCACTAATCCCCATCAGCAAATCGGCCTGGTGGGCTGGAATCAAGGCTGGGCGGTATCCCAAAGGCATCCACCTTGGCCCCCGCACAACTGTGTGGCCCGTGGAATCAATCCGCGCCCTCATTGCCTCAACCAAGCAGGGTGTGCCGCAATGACCGCCGCCACTGTCGTGCCCACGATCCCGCTGGAAATACGCGCCGCCGCTGGTCGGGGCTGGCGTTTGTTGCCTGTTGAAGCAAGCGGCAAGCTGCCCCTGATAATGGAATGGCCGGAAGCAGCCACCAGCGGCATTGCACAGCTTGAGGCATGGGCGCACCAGTACCCGGCTTGCAATTGGGGACTGGCAACAGGCACGGCTTCCGGGCTGGTGGTAATCGACGTTGACGGCGCGGAAGGTTGCGCATCATTGGCAGACCTGGAGCGGCAAGGTCTCACTTTGCCCCCAACGCTCAAAGTGACCACGGGGCGCACGGATGGGGGCGAGCATCGCTACTACCGCCCGCCGTCCGGGGTTGATATTCGCAATGACCAAAGCGGCAAGATCGGCGCACACGTTGACGTAAGGGGCACGGGTGGCTTTGCAGTATGCCCGCCGTCCATTCATGCCAGCGGGAAACAGTATCGCTTCATTGACCCATCCGCGCCGGTTGCGGAGTTGCCCGGTTGGGTAGTCGAACGGCTCACAGTGCGCCCGCCAATGCCTACCGCAACGGCACAGGCAAGCCCGCAAGCCGTGGGAAAGGGTAGCAGGACAAACACGCTGGTTTCTTTGGCGGGGACCATGCAACGGCGCGGAATGAGCCTGGAGGCAATTGAAGCGGCTTTGCTTGCGGAGAATGCGGCAAAGTATGCCCCACCATTGCCAGAGGCGAAGGTGCGAACAATTGCGGCGGACATAGTGAAGCGGTATCCAGCCGGGGAGCCTATGGCGCTGCCGATAGACGATTGGCCAGAGCCGGAACTGTTGACGAATGACTTACCCGATGTGGCGCAATTCGATCTGGAGCTGATGCCGGAGTCTTTTCGTCCGCTGGTGAAGGATGTGGCTGAACGGATGCAAGTTCCGCTGGACTTCCCCGCCGTGGCCGCAATTGCCACTCTTGCGGGAGTAACCAACCGGCGGGCCGTGATTCAGCCCAAAAGGAAAGACCACACATGGACTGTCGTACCTAATTTATGGGGCGGTATCGTAGCGCCGCCTGGAATGCTCAAGTCTCCCGTGCTTTCTTGCATGACGCAACCGGCGCGGGCAATCGAGAGCGAATGGCGCAAAGCGCATGAGGATGCAGAGCAGACTTACCAGACTGCTCTGGAATCGCAAAAACTTGAGATTGCGGCGTGGGAGCAGGAGTACAAGAAAGCCGCGAAGAGAAAAGACAACAAGGAACGCCCCGCGAAGCCGGAATCCACTCTTGTACAGCCCACGCTTCGCCGCCTTATCACCAGCGATGCAACCTTTGAAAGCCTGCATCATGTTCTTTCGGAGAATCCAGCCGGTTTGTTTGTAATCCGTGACGAACTGACCGGATGGCTGGCCGGACTGGAGAGACAAGGCCGCGAACAGGAAAGAGCTTTCTTTCTGGAATGCTGGAATGGGGATGCAGCCTTCACCGTTGACCGGATAGGACGCGGGAGTGTTCATGTCCCCCATGCCTGTATCTCGCTGTTCGGCGGAATCCAGCCCGCCCGCCTGCGAAGCTATCTGGCGGACGCCATGCGGGATGGACCGTCGAACGATGGGCTGGTGCAACGCTTTCAACTCATGGTGTGGCCCGACACATCACCAGCATGGCGCTACGTTGACCGCCAGCCCGATACAAACGCTCTGGAGTGTGTCGGACAGGTCTACCGGCGCATGGCCGCGCTGGAAGCCGCAGACCCGCTCCGCCTGCAATTTGACGATGAGGCTCAGACGCTATTCGAACAATGGCTGACCGATCTGGAGAAACGCATCCGGGGCGAAGAAGTTGCACCAGTCATGCAAGCGCATCTTTCCAAGTACCGCAGCCTAATGCCGTCCCTTGCTCTGCTGTTCGCTCTGGCCGACGGGCACACGGATTGTGTTCCGATCTCTCAAGCGAAGCTGGCCTGTGACTGGTGCGATTACCTGGAGACTCATGCAAATCGCGTGTACTCCGCGCAGGCGCGGCCAGAGCAACACGCAGCAATCGCTTTGAGCAAGCGGCTGGCAAAGGGCTGGAAACGCGAGGATGGATGCTTCACCGTGCGGGACGTGTACCGGAGCGGATGGACCGCGCTTGATTCAACAGACGCGGCGCGGGGCGCATTGCTGGTACTCGAAGAATACGGCTGGGTAAGGCGTGAGACAGACACACAGACTCCCGGACGGCCTAGCGAAACCTATCGCGTCAATCCGAGGATAGGGGGAAACCATGCTGGCAAGTAGACGGTGGAGAGACTGGAGTCCATCTGGAATTATTCAGAAAAGCCCAGAGCATCAACTGACAAAACCGACAAAACCCTTTCACGAAACCATTCTGTCAGTTTTGTCAGTTCCCATTCTGCCCGTTTCAGAAATAAATGCTCCATCGGCCAGCATTCCGCCGCATGACCCGGCAGAGTGGCGGGAGCCGTTCGCCCGTTGGCTGGATTCCGCGTGTGTGCATTCCCCGCGCTGCTTTGGTGGAGTGTCTGCCCTGCATATTGCTTTCTGCGAGTGGGAATCGGGGCGCGGCGGGGTTCCCTGCAATCGGGAGACCTTTGAGCGGCTGCTGACTGAGCGGGGTTTCCTGGTGGGCGAAGTTGCCGGAGTGGTGCTGGTCTCTGGCGTGACTTTCCGGGAAGACTTCGAGGTGTATCAGTGACCGGCAAATTGCCGCCGTTTCCCATCGGCGCGGCAACTAGACGAAGGTGCTGTTTCGCAATTAAGTGTCGTGCTGGTGTTCGGTTGAGACGCTCACCTTGGCGGGGGATGGGCCAGGAGGTGAAAGGAAGTGACAAGGCAGCGAGGCAAACAGCGGATGTGGGAAACGGCTATTGCAAGCCTGCTGGCCACCAGCACGATCCATGAGGCGGCGGATCAGTGCGGGGTAAGCGAGCGGACACTGAAAAGGTGGCTGGCCATGCCGGAGTTTCAGGCCGCGTTCAGCGAAGCCAAGTCGGAACTGCTTAAGGTAGCCACCAGCAAGCTGAGGCGAGAGGCGGGCGCGGCGGTGGACGTGCTGAGCAGCGTTGCCAGAGACACGGAAGCGCCAGCGGCGTCAAGAGTGACGGCGGGGCGCACCCTTCTGGAATTGGCTTTCAAGAGTCACGAAACCGAAGTGCTGGAAGAGCGCATTGCGGCGCTGGAAAGGAGTGTCGGCCATGGGAATCGATAGACTGGTAAGCCGTCTCGGACGGCTGGAAAAGGAACGTCAGAAGAGCAACCCCGTTGCGGAGCGGACGCTGGCAGACTGTTCAGACGTGGAACTGCTGGCCATGACAGACGAGCAACTGCTGGCCGCGATGGGAGTGAAAGTAAAGGATGGGGCCAGCCCAAAAGACTACAGTGATGAGGAACTGACGGCCATGATTCGAGTGCAAATGGAGTATGGCTCAGACAAAGAACGCATAGCCGGACTGCGCCGCACAGAAGATTTCACGGAAGCTGAAATCGTTGCGCATCTTCAGAGAATAAGGGACAGCCGCCGATGAAGACGTGCGCCGTCTGCAACCATCCGCGCCGGGCGGAGATTGACCGGCTCCTGGTGGAAAAAGTCTCGCTTCGGGACATATCGGGACGTTTCGGCGTGTCCCGTTCCGCGTTATCTCGCCATGCCGGACACATCCCCGGTGCGATGGTGGCCGCGAAAGAAGCTGGCAAGGTGGCAGACGCCGGAACGTTGCTCGATCAAGTCAAAGGGCTAGTGGTGCGCGCAACGGGAATCTTGGACAGGGCAGAGCTGGCCGGGGAGCATCACGCGGCGCTTGGAGCCATTCGAGAGGTGCGAGGCTGCCTGGAGTTGCTCGGCAAGCTCAACGGGGAGCTAAGGACAAGTGCCAGCGCAATAGCGATTACGAACACGTATCCTGTTCGCACACTCAGCGATTTCTATGCCGATATTGAACGGAAAGCGGGGGATGCAGACAAAATTGTACGCGCCGGAGGAAAAATAGACCACGTGACGCCGCGTTAGCGGCGTGACGTGGCGGAGTAAAAGTAGACCACCCCGCCAGATTGCAGTTTCACGGGCAAGCAGGTTCTCTTGGGGGTGCCGAAG
>Ga0326728_10006328_pt1 | contig 31985 bp, 32 predicted proteins | sample MB3enrmetagenome_FD_207602 | JGI IMG/M metagenome (GOLD analysis project Ga0326728, IMG submission 207602) | Lab enriched peat soil microbial communities from McLean, Ithaca, NY, United States - MB31MN | ecosystem: Environmental > Terrestrial > Soil > Wetlands > Peat | place: USA: New York... | reverse complement strand
AGACCGTTCACCTTCGCCGTTTCCACCGCCGTAGCCGGTGGCCCAAGCGAGCCATTCCGGCCAGGCCCAGCTGAAAAGATAGATCGCGGCGAAGGCAGCTGTCATGATGACGATATTTTGTAAGGAAGGTGAAATATCGAAACCAAGGCCGGTCTTGAGAACATGCAAAGACCCGCTCGCCGCGTGGTGGGAAACGATCTGCCATCCCCAATACCCCAGGGAGCCGAGGTTGGCGAGGAAGAGCGAGACCGCCGTTTTAACGCCATGTCTCCCAACAAACCGGTTGATGGCTGTCTGCGGCAGGGACAACACCAGGGATATCCAAGGCGGACGGTGACCGCCGGTGACCGCCAGAAGGAGCCCCTCCGGTTTCCCGCGGGAATTCGGCGTCAGGACGGGGTGCTGGAAGTTGACGCGGAAACCCTCCCTGGCCAGGCCGCGCCGGAACTCCGCGCGATCGGCGTCGCTTTCCGGTCCCAGGTACAGGAGTCCCGCCAGAGGAGACTTCCACCGGGCCACCTCGGCCGCGGTCATCATATGCCCCGGTGATACGATGTTGGTGAACGATTTGAAAGTGTTGAGGAACCGCCGCACCGCCGGATCGTCCAAACGGCCCGGGACAAAGGTCACAGATCCATGTTGAAGGTCGGCTTCGTGCCTGTGGTAATAATCTTGGAGCCCGCGCAATTTGTTGAGGTTGTCCTCGACCACCACGACCGCGCGGCCGCCGAGAGCCAGAGGCCAGGCCAGATCGGCGCCGACGGCCAGCGTGATGTCTTCCGGTCCATTCGGGAATGCGCCCAGGATGCGGTCGGCATCATCCACCCGTTCCCGGATTCCCTCGGGATCGCCCAGGTCCCGCGCAAAGAGCTCCGCCACATAATGCCGGCCTTCTTCGGCGACGGTCGCGTTGACCGTGCCGTTGATCCGACGGGGCGCCTCGCCTTTGACGGCGCCGACATCGGAAGCGGTGGGGAAGGCTGTGAAAGGCGCTAGGAGCCAATACATGTCGCCCCCCGGTGATTCGATATCAAGCCGTTTCCCGTCGTCGCTTAGAAAAAAGCCGCGATGAGGGGTCGGGTAATAAAGCGTTTGATCGGCGCCGACAACGCCGATGATCTCGTTCTTGTTGTGTTCGTCCTCCACGGAAGACGATTGAAGGTTGGGGGGCACGAATTTCGCCAGGCCGTTGGGCCCGAATAAATGGTCCAGGAGCCGGTTCAGATGTTCCTGGTAGGGATGCGTGGAACCCGGAGAAAGGGGTCCGCCCAAGTCCCAGAGAAGGGCGTAAAAATTCGCGATGAGACGGTTTGCGTTATGGATTTGCGCGCTCTCGAGCAGCGGGTTCTCCGCCGCCAAGGTCCGCCAAACGAGGTCGGCCTCTTGCCATTGCGTTTTGACCCGCGGATCGGGGGAATCATTCAGAACGCGCGCCGCCGCGCGGTCCATCGTGGATTTAATCCCGCTCCAAACCGCAGCAGGGACGAAAACGGGACGGTGGGCGGCTCGCAGGGCCGCCTTCGTTTGCGCCTGGCCGGGTTCCACGCTCAAAAGCAGCGCTTTTGCGAACTCTCCGGTCCCTCCGTCCCTGTACGCTGTGAGCTCGAGCTTGAAATGCACTCGCAGGACAGGCGGACCGTGCAGGCCGGCTCTTCCGGTTTGTTCCTCGAAAGCCTCGGGCCAGACGAGGTCCCCGTCTTCTTCCAGGCCGGGCCAATCCAACTCGGCGCCGCCCGGCGAGGTGAACAACGGCCAGGGTCCCTTTCCGCCGTTGGCCTTCCGGATATCCACCAATCGCTCGCCCATTTCGTAAACGTCAAGATGATGCGCTGTGGCGATCAGCTGATGCAGGCGATAGGCCGCAAAGAACTGCTGGATCGCCAATTGGTCGCTGGTGCGCTGATAACGGTGCCCGGAATCGTCTCGAATATCGCCTGTGCGGTATGCCAAATTCCGGACGCTGTGAGAGAAACGCGCGTTATCCAGGAGGATTTTGAAAACTTCTTCGTGTTCAGGATGTTCCAGCACGAACTGCAGCAGCCGGGCATCCAGATAAATCCGACCGCGGCTGACATACATCAGGATCTCGCCCCGTTCGAAAGTGGGGTCGTTGCCGAAGGTGATGACGAAAGGATGCTGCCGGACCTCGTCGTCATACTGCGTGAGGCGCAAAAGTAGGGCCTGGCCTTTCTGCAGAACGTCGCCCCATCCGAAGTTCTCTCCGCGCTTACCCGGATGGCGGGACGGATAGCGGAGATCCCATGTCATGGTGCGGCCGGCGCGCCTCGCCTGTTGAATCGCATCGCGGATTCCCAATTCCGTCATTTCATACGCGATTCCGGGATTGTAGGCGGGGCGATCGGGATCATAGGGGGCTCGAACGGGATACACTTTTTCAAAAGGACTGGAAATCAGATCCCAAAGCCATTCCTTGAAAGCTAAGCTTTTTTTGGGAATCTCCTTCTTGAGTTTCAGGAGCCTGTCTTTAGTAAGGAAACGGGACAATCCGAGCAACAACACATAAAATAATCCCAGGACTACCATGCCATAAAAATCAGGAAGGTTGCTCATATCGAGGAGCTTCGCCCGTGAAAAGTCTCCGGCGCGGTCCATGGCGGCGTGCGAGTGGAGGATAAGTCCGGACAGGAGAATCCCCGCGGCTGCCGTGATTGCGACCGTGAGCCCTTGTGCCAAGGGCTGATGGTGGAATTGCAGCACTGCCGGCACAACCGCCTGCTCAACGAACAATCCAGAACTCAGAGCGCAGGACTCAGAAATCTTTCTGAGCTCTGAGCTCTGAGTCCTCATCTGGCCTAAGCCCGGGTCTTGGACCAGGCTGAAGGTGAGGAGCAGCGCGATGAGGCGGATGAGTGATGTTCGCATAAATGTCGAACGCGGGCGCACGGGCGACTCGCGCGCGTTCAGGGACTCTTTTATTTTAGACGGTTACTGGCGATGGAGCTATGGACCGGGCGGGCAAAAATGAGGGACCAAAGGGCCCAGATGCAAACAGGCCCTCCGACGGGGAATGAATATTTTCGCCCACGGGCGCTCTAAGGGATAGAGGAGGCCAATTATGAGAGAAATGATCGTTATTAGGATGCTGGCCAACGGGTTCTGGGAAATCCAAGTGGTGACAAGAAAAAGCAAAAACGAATTCATCGAAAGGGGAAAGGTATGCAAAATCTAAATGGCAAAAACTTCAAAAGACGGGAAGCGGGACAGGGACTGGTGGAATACATCTTGGTGGTTTTTCTCATGGCTGTACTGGCGATTGTGGCCGTTCAAAAGCTTGGTAAAACAACGCAATCGGGCTTCAACACGGCCACTCAAAACTTACAGAACGCGTTCCAGGGGTAATCGTGGATCGACAATGGTCTTGGCGTTTCGCGGCGGTGTTGTCGATTGGTCTCCTGTTGTCCTGTGCTGACGCCAGGAAAAGCTCCGGTGAGGACAAGGCCCAAAAACGAATACAAAACGCCGAGTCGAAGACGACATCAACGAATAGTGAATCCAAGGCGCTGATTCAAATCGGCGTGGAAGTGGTTGAAGTAGACGAACAAAAATCGCAGGACTTAGGCATCAATTGGTTCAGCCAGCTGGCGATCAAGGAAGCCAGCGTTCCAGCGCTGCTCCAAGTGGGCACTTTAACGCGGGATCAAATCTCCACCAATCTCGAGGTCATGCTGCAGGAAGGCGCGGCTGATCTCCTGGCGAATCCCAAATTGGTGACTCGGGATGGGACCACGGCCAACTTCCATGTGGGCGGCGAATTGCCTTATGCCGTGGCCGGGGCGCAAGGCACCGTGACCATCGAATTTAAGTCCTACGGCATTAATCTCGAGATCAGCCCGCATGTCGAATCTTCCGGGTCCATCGCGATGACCGTGAATGCGGAGGTCTCGGGTCCGGACAATCAAAACAGCGTCACTTTGTCGGGCAACACAGTGCCTGGGATCCGTTCACGGCAAGTCAACTCCCAGCTGACTCTGACACCCGGGACCACGCTGACCCTGGCCGGGCTCATTCAAAACAATAAAGAATGGACAAGGCAAGGGATCCCGGGCCTGATGCACATCCCGCTCTTAGGTTACCTTTTCAGCCACAAGGCGCAAACCGTCCAGCGGACGTCCATCGTCGTCTTCGTGACGCCGACGATTTTGGGTTTACCCAAAGAGCCCACGGTATCGAGCGATAGCCCGGTGAAAGACGATTTGCTCACCATTGAGGAACGCAAAGATATGGAACCTTCTCATGGCTGACCGGCTGAAGGTTCAAGGCCAGACGCTTGTTGAGATGGCGGTCGTGCTACCGATCCTGGGTCTTGCGATCGCGGCGGGGATACAGCTGATCGTCTTTTGTCACAACATGATCACCTTGCAGCTTATGGCTGCCAATGCCGTCAGACAAATCTCGGCAGAATCGCCCATGGTGCCTCCGGACTCAATGTCACACCTGCTTTGGGGACAAACGCTGGTTGTGGTCCCGAAGTCGTCCCGGCAAACCATCCAGCCGTGGCGTCCTTTTTGGGGAAAATCGACCGTCCAATCCCCCGGCTGTCTGGTGCTGGTGACGATGCAGACCACGCTTCTTCCGGGACCCGGATTTGGACGGTTTCTGCCGCTGGTTCGCCAGGCGGCAGCGGCGGAAACGCTGTTTGAACCACCGCGCCCTTCGGAGAGTTGAGATGCGCGGAACCCTCCGATCCCGAAAAGGACAACTCCTCTTGCCCATGCTGGCACTCATTTTCTTGTTCGGGCTTTTCCTGGCGGGATTTCTGAAATGGTGCCAAGCCGTTTATTGGCAGATGCGCACGAATATGGTGGCCGAGGCGGTTGCCCTCAGCGCCGGCCGCGCTCAAGCGGAGATGCTCAACAGCCTGGCCATCTTGCAGGGTCTCGAAAATGCCTTCCTTCAAAAGGTCGATTTGTTCGGCGCCGATGTGGCCCATATGCAGGTGGAGCTCGACAAGGATTTTGAAACCACCAACCAGGTTCTTCGGTCCGCTCTCCGCGGTTTTAACGGTCAAACGATGGCCGTGGCCCAGGCAGTGGCGCGCGCCAATGGGGTGAAAGTTCCAGCGATTCCGAGTCCGAAACCGGATCATCATCTGGAACCGCAGAAAGTGTACGTCCTTTATTTCGCCAAACTCATCCCGGTCTGGGGAGCGGTCTATGAGAAAGCCTATTTTTTAAGAAAGTGGAGCCCCGGGAAGGCCTGCGCTCAACCTGATCATGAAGTGACCTGGGGCGTAAAAAAACAGGGCGCCGTCGGGACCGCGACGGCGCGGCTCTGGCTGGACCTGACGCCCGAGAGCGTCTTCGACAACGGCGGTTTTCCCGGCAAGGATCTTCCTTGGGTTCGGCAGATCGGCATCCAATGTTTCTTTCCGCAATTCAATGCGCGGTTAGTCCCCACGTCCAAAGAAAAGGACGCCGCGTTGCGGGGACTTTTGGCGGGGCTTTGAAGGATGAACCGGAACGGACAAGCGCTTATCGAAACAGCGGTCTTCTCCCTGATGTTCTCCGGCCTGATGGTTTGTCTTCTTGGATTTACGCAGTGGTTCACTGTACGACAGAAGATTCTGCTGGCGACGCGTGAAGCGGCCTTGCTTTACAGTTCCGGGCGGATGGAACCGGAGGAAGTCCGGACATTGGTGAGCCGATATCTGGCTGCCGGTTCGCCTGCGCTGACCGATAAAAATTTAAGGATCGCCATCGGTCAAGACAACGGGCCGCAGGCAAAGTTTTTTGATCTGGACAAGGTCACCGTGCGCTACACCATTCAGTCAAACTGGATTCAGGCTCTTCATCTCGATCCAACCATGGAGGAAACATGCATCATCAAACACGCGCCGCACTATGGGCCACCGTTTCAAAGATTATGGGGACCCCAAATTTCGTATTGAGCGGCCCAACCCGCTTAAGGCTCGGTTTGCTCGCTGCTATTACGATCTCCCTTGGGGTCGCTTTCTGGCCGCATCAGCTTCCGGCCTTCGGCCATCTCTTGTTCCGAGAATCAACCGACAGCGTGCCGGTTCTGGTCGCGCGCCGCTATATCTCCGCCTTTCAAATGATCAAGCCCGAAGACATTCGTATCCGGTCTTACCCAAAAGAATACGTGCCGTCTGGGGCGCTGCATGCCGCCAGTGAGCTGCTCACCGAGACAGGTCAGCCCTCTTTTTCCAGCCTTGTGGCTGTTCCGCAGGGTGAGCCCATGACGCGGACGGTCCTTGTCGACACCAACAGGGGTCAGGGACTATCGTCCCTGTTACGTCTCGGGAGTGTCGCCGTGTCTTTCAGTATCGACAAGTCGCGGGCGGCAGGAGGCTGGATTCAGCCGGGAGACACGGTGGCTCTTTTCGAGGCGGCGCCCATCGGTCCCGCGGGGCGAGGGACGGCGGCCAGGCGGACACGACTTCTGCTCAGCGCCGTCAAGGTCCTGGCCGTGGACAAAATGCGCCTGGGGCAGAGGCCTGATCCCGAAAATAAGGCCGAGTCCCTGCAGGCGCTTTCGGCCGGCGAGAGCGATACCCTGATGATCACCGTGCTGGTGAGTCCTGTCCAAGCTAAGACGGTCGTCGAAGCGCGCGAACGCGGTCCGATCAGCGTCGTGCTGCGCGCGATGGGAGATGATTTGCCGTGGGCTATGGAAGAATAATCACGTTCCGGTCTTCGGAGCAGGAATTTAACCCGGCTCATTTGGCCGGCGATCTCGCGTCCCATTGGACGGAAGAAGGCCGCTCCGTCCTCCTTCTCACCAAAGGCCCGTTGAATTGGGGGGGAGATCCGGTGTCTTGGGTCCCGCGCTTTAAGGACCTTTCCCCGGTCCTGCTCCGCAATTATCTCGCCGATCCTGCCGGGACCTATGCCAAAGTGTCTTTGCCGCAGCTGCCGACCGAACCTTTGTGGAAAGATTTGATCGCTTTGGCCCAAGCCGCCTTTGATTGGGTTTTGGTGGTCGACACCTGGGATTTATCAGTGGAGAATATCCCCTTACTGGATGCCGCGGATCTCCTGCTTTGGGTGACCGGCCCGTCGAAAGAGATGGTGGACTGCTGGAAACAGCTGATCCAACGCGTCACCGAGCTTCATCTTCCTCGGGACTTTGCTCGCGTCGTGGTCCAGAACGCACCCCTGGAGTGGGGAAAAAAGGAGACAGAATCATTTTCAGCGCTGAATCCCCTAGAAATCCTGCCTGAGAACGACGTGACAGGCTTGAAGAAGCACGCGGCCATCCGCTGCCTCGGAAAACTGTTGGCGGAACAGCCGGGGCTGTACCGAAATCACGAAAAAATGCTTCATGAGAAGACCGACCGGCAGCAGATGATCGAACGGATTAAAAACCAGGTCCAACCACAGCTGCTGGAGGCGCTGGATTCGGGTAAAGGGCGTTCTGCGGACTCGCCGAAGGAAGCGGAGATGGCTCAAAAGACGATCGAAACGGTTCTGGCGGCGGAGACCAAAGTCGGGGGGTCGCGTGAGGAACGCGATGAGATCGTGACGCGGGTCCTTGAGGAAGTCCTGGGTTTAGGGCCTTTGGAACCCTTGCTTAAGGATCCGGCGGTTTCGGAAATCATGGTCGTGAATAAAGACACGATCTATGTAGAGAAAAAAGGAAAGTTGTCGGCCGTGGATGTCCGCTTCAGTTCCGACGCACAGCTACGGACCGTCATCGACCGGATCGTCGCTCCCATCGGTCGGCGCGTGGATGAAAGTTCGCCGCTCTGCGACGCGCGGCTCCTGGATGGGTCGCGGGTCAACATCGTCCTGCCGCCTCTTGCGCTGGACGGCCCGGCGGTAACGATCCGGAAATTCTCCGCTAAGAAGCTGGGGCTTGAGGAATTGGTTCAATTCGGTTCGCTGACGCCTGAGATGGCGGAGTTTCTCCGCAGAAGCGTAGTCTCACACAAAAATATCGTCGTGGCCGGCGGCACCGGCAGCGGGAAAACCACCCTTCTAAACGCGCTCTCCAGCGCGATTCCGGACGATGAGCGTATCGTCACGATCGAAGATGCCGCGGAACTCAAGCTTCAGAAGCCGCACGTGGTGCGTCTAGAAAGCCGCCCGCCGAACGCCGAAGGCCAAGGGGCCATCCCGATCCGGCGCCTGGTCGTGAACGCCCTGCGCATGCGGCCAGACCGGATCGTGGTGGGCGAGTGCCGGGGCGGGGAAGCGCTCGATATGCTGCAGGCAATGAACACCGGCCATGATGGATCGCTCACCACCATCCATGCCAACTCGCCGCGGGACGCCCTGGGGCGGCTGGAAACGCTTGTGCTCATGGCCGGCATGGACCTGCCGGTCAAGGTCGTGCGCGAGCAGATCCGCAGTGCCGTCCACTTGATCGTGCAGCAGGCGCGGCTTTCGGATGGGTCACGCAAAGTGATGTCCATCACGGAGGTGACCGGGATGGAAGGCGATATCCTGACCGTCCAGGAGCTGTTCCGGTATGCGCATGGGGCTTTCGAAGCCACGGGCATTCAATCCGTCAGCAAAAATGGGGAGAGATTCGCTTGATCCTGCTGATCGTCATGGGGATCCTGGCCGCCTTTGTCCCCATCCTCTTAAAACGTCTTGGGCGCGAGCGCCGTCAGAATCAATCCGCGGCCCAGCTCCGGCAGTCTCTACAAAATATCGTCCATGCCATGCGTGTGGGCGTGGGATTTGCGCAGGCGCTCGAATACGCTGCGAAAGAGGGCGCGGAACCTTTGGCCGGGGAATGGAGGAGGGCGCTTCAAGCCGTTCGCCTCGGCCAATCCATGGCGGAGGCGTTGGACGAAGTGTCCTTACGGGTCCCGATCAAAGAAATGAAATGGTTTATCACAGCCGTACAAATCACTCAGAGTACCGGGGGGTCCCTCGCGGACGTTCTGGACACATTGGCCGCGACTTTGCAGGAACAGCAAACGCTTCGCGAAAAAGTCGGCGCCTTAACCGCTCAGGGAAAAGTGTCCGGCGTGCTCCTCGGCCTCCTGCCTTTTCTCATGATGGGCGCCCTTGAAATGGTCGCGCCCGATCTGGCCAAACCCCTTTTCATCACGCCAACAGGGCAGACGGTGATCTCCGGGGTTGTTGTGAGTGTGGTGATCGGCGGCTTAATCATCAAAAAGATCGTGACGGTCAAGGTGGATTGACGCCCAGCGTCATCCCCGAGGTCCCAGTCGGGGATCCATCAGACGATGGATTGATGGCTCTGTTGTCATCCCCACGAAAGCGGGGATCTATAACACTCTATGCGTGATTATTTCGTTTATATCCTCGCGAGTCAGCCGAATGGGACTTTGTACATCGGGGTCACAAACAATCTCGCGCGGCGAGTTTATGAACATAGGCAAGGATCGGTCGGAGGCTTCACAAAGAAGTATGGCGTTCATCAACTGGTTTATTATGAGATGACAACCGATATTCGAGATGCCATTGAACGTGAAAAGCGCTTAAAGAAGTGGAATCGACAATGGAAAATTGAGTTGATTGAATCGCAAAATCCCAAATGGAGAGATCTATATGACGACATCGATGATGGATCCCCGCTTTCGCGGGGATGACAAAAGAAAGGCGATCCGTTGAATACCCTTGAGAATTTAGACCGGCGTTTTCGAAGGTGGAATGAGGATCGCAAGCGTCTGCCGCAAATTGCGGCGGCCTTGCCGGAGGCCATTGATCTCCTCGTTCTGGTCATGCAGGCGGGCCTGGACTTCCAGGTGGCCCTGGCCCACTATTTGGACAAGGCGCCACGGGGAGCGCTATGGGAGGAGTTCAACAAGGTGCAGGTGGAAATCCGCACCGGAGTTTCGCGGGTGGAAGCCTTCCGGCATTTGGCGCTCAGAACCCGGGAACCAAGCCTGCAGGAGATGGCCAGAGCCGTGATCCAGGGCGTCGAATTGGGTTCCAGCTTGACGCCCATTTTGCGCGCGCAGGCCCAGGCGCTGCGCAAACGCCGGGCCTATCAAGCCGAAAAACGCGCCGCGGTCGCGCCTCTCAAGCTGATGTTCCCGCTCATGGTGTTTATTTTTCCAACCATCCTGGTGGTCTTATTTACGCCCCTCTATCTCACGGCCACCCAAGGGGGGCTTCGATGATCAGCAAACTCCTCCTGCGTGAGGCGATTCTGGCGGGAATTCTATTCATCGGAGGCTTATGCGCCTCTGCGGGACTTCTGCGCAGGAGCTTCGCAGCGGAAAATCACCTGGATGCCAGGCGCCTGGAGGAAACCGCAGCCTCGCTCATTGAAAAGGCGCACCGCCTCAAGGATGATCTCTTGATGCAGGAAATCATTCAAGCCTTGGCTCGCGCGCCGGGAGTCGCTCTCGCCTGCGTGGTGGATGGGGAGGGGAAGGTCCTCTCCCACAACCAGCCGGCTGAGCTTGGCAAGCCATTTCAATTGCCGCCCCTGGCTGGAAAGCTCTGGACCAGACCCTTGCGCCAAGATCAAGAACGCTGGGGAACCCTCATTTTTACCACCTCGGTTTCCAGCACCCGCAAGTTCTGGCTGGAACAATTGCTCCTGCAGATCGGCCTGGCAGGTCTTCTGTGGCTCTGTTTTGTCGGCCGGTCCCTGGCCTGGGAGCGGCAGTTGCAAAAAGCTCAGGCGGCTCTGGTGGATTCTGAAGCGCTTCTGGCGGAAGAGAAGGGGAAGCAGGCGCGACAGGAAGAACGGTATCAGGAATCTCAACGGGCAGGCCTGAAGTGGCTTCAAAGTGCGGTGGATTCCGCGCCCCAAGGCCTCGTGCTTCTGGATCAGAGGCAGCGCGTGGTCGCCGCGAACCGGCGCGGCGCCCGATGCTTAGGTTTAGAAGAAGGTACGTCCCTAGCCGGCAAATCTTGGCACGAGGTTCCCCGGTTGGGCTCTTGCGGTAATGCGTTGGAGAAGTCTTTGGCGTCGCCCGGCCAACCCGTGGAATGGTCCAGCGAAGCGGACGATCTACGCCTCCAGTTTGAAACGGACAAGGATGGCATCTCCGGCACCTGGATAACGTTCGTTTAGGGCGATCCGCTGCGGCCTACGTGAGATTCCGATGGATCCATGGAAAAAGGGCGGACCTTCGCAGATTTCCGCCGCCAGATATGGCTATATTTTTCCGAACCACCTTTGCACTCCCGGAAATGACCCGTGGGGCGGAATGAGTTATATTGTCTCAGGAGAAAAGCCGGATTCGATATTCCATTGAATAAAGGAGAACTCGATGACCGCGGTTTTTGAAGAAAAACTCGAAATTACCGCCTGCGACTTGTGCGGCGCCAAAGATGATGAGTTCCTCTACACCAAACAAGGCACTCTGACGGGGTACCCTTTTCGAGTTGTTCGCTGCCGCCAATGTGGCTTGATTTACCTGAACCCTAGGCTCAATCAGACCGCTTTGGCGGATTTGTACACCCAAGAATATTATCGAGGGAAAGGGTTTGACAGCCATGTTGACTATTTGAAAGAAAATGATCTCGGGACAGGCTTTTTCCGCCCATCCATAGTCGCGCGACTGCTTTCCGACCTGGTCGGGTTGCCGGCCCGCGTATTGGATTATGGATGCGGAACGGGAACTCTTTTAAAAGAAGCCAAACGATTGGGATACGAGGTTGAGGGGTTCGAAGTCTCGCCGTTTGCCGTGCAGCATGGTTTGAATCAGGGATTTCATGTTTATCAGGATCCCGACCAATTGCCAGCCAACTGCTACGACGTTGTCACCGCCGTAGAGGTCTTGGAACATTGCTATTCACCGACCAACGCCTTGCGCGCGATCTACAAGGCTCTGAAACCGGGAGGGCTGTTCTTTTACACGACAGAAAACTTTGATGGATTTTATAAACAGTGGCTCAAAGGCGTCAGGAACTCGGTCTTGGATGGTTACATCGTGCCGGAAGGCCACATTACTTTTTTTTCCACTCCGGTCATGCGAGCGTACTTTAACAAGATTGGCTTCACGGAAGTCCTTCCGTTCGAGCCGCGCGCCTATTTGAAGGGTAGCCGCATGTTCAAACTCCTCACAGAGCTGCATCTGGTTGATGCCACGAAGGACATGCCGGAATCGCGGTGGGAGAAAAGCTGTTACCTCGGTATGCGAAAATGCCTTAAATTATTGGGGAACAGAGGGTTTCTCCCGCTGGCCAAAAAATAGCCCTGCCTCGACAGAAATAGGTGGCGGCTTAGTCCACGGAGCATGAGTCTGCTGCAAATCCCTCTCGACAACAGTCCGCTCCTGTAGTGCTTCATTGTTAAAGTGGAGCTAACGACCCTATGGATGTTCTTGCGTTCACGATGCGAAAGAAGGGCTCGGGAACCACGGTGACGCTTTTTCCGTCTAAACGCATTGTAAGATAGAAGAAGTACATATTCCTTAAGGAGGATTTTATGCGCCGCCTATTGCCCATTCTCGGTCTTTCCATGATGACAGCGAGTCTGGCGTTTGCCGTGGTGAAGGTCGGTAAGTCAGTCCCGGATTTTGTCGGCCAGGGCAGCGACGGCAAGATCTACCGGCTGTCGGATTACAAAGGCAAGTTTGTCGTCCTTCAGTGGTACAACCGGGACTGCCCTTTCATCCGTAAACATTACGACAGCGGGAACATGCAGAAATTGCAGGCAACTTACGGGCAGAAGGGCGTGGTCTGGTTCGAAATTATCTCCAGCGCCCCGGGAACCCAGGGCTATCTGACCGCGGAGGCAGCGCAGGCGAATCGCGGGACGAGCGGAACCAAATCCTTCGCCACGCTCCTCGACCCTGACGGCAAGATCGGGCGGCTGTATGGGGCGAAGACGACGCCGCATATGTTTGTGATCGATCCCAAAGGCACGCTCATTTATCAGGGAGCGATCGATGACCACAATTCCACCGATGTGGAGGATATTCCGAACTCGAAGAACTACGTGTCCGCGGCGCTCGATGAGGCCCTGGCGGGAAAGCCCGTGACCGTCGCCAGCACCCGCCCCTACGGCTGCAGCGTTAAATACAGAAATTAAAGATCATCACTCTTCTTCATGAGGCGAGCACCCTCCGATGGGGGGCACGCCTCCTCCGCGTACGGGGTTCTGTTTGCCGTCTCGAACGGGGGCCAGCTCCCCATCCCTCATCTCCGATGAGGGGTTCCACCCGTTCTTCGACGGCTTCCTGAACCCCGTCATCGCGGACGCCGGCACCCCCCCATCGGAGGTTTTTGTATGAGCAGAAACTTATCGCGACCCTATTGGGATTAAGTAATGCAGCCGAAGATACCTATGGACTTGTGGTGCGGGTAAGGATGTTACACCAGCTCACAGCTGTCCGGTTAAAACCCTAAAAAAGAGGAATCCCTGGAAAATTATAATATGGTTTCAGCGCGAAAAGACGTAGGTGCTGTGCGTGCGATGAAATCATTGGATTTTGGAACATTCAGGGGAAAATCTTGGAAGAATTTAGTTCAAATATCGGCGCACCCATTTTCCTCGCACGACCGTAAAAGGCATCTTCAGAAATGTCAAAATATGACTATGAGAATGCATCGATTGATAACCTATGTTTTCGTTGTTCTCCTGCTCGTGGCTCCGATCGCCATCTGCGACGACAGCCAATTGTCGGTAGCAAAAGGACCGCTGGGCGTTTATGTGCATGATTATACTGAGAAAGATTTTAATCGAGTTTTGATAGAAATTTCTTATGCGGGCAAGCAGACAAAACCTGCGCGTAGCTGGCAAATATCGACTAATGAGGGACCTGCCGATGATGTCGCTATCACAACCCATCTCCGAGAAGGAGTTTATTACGGCCGTCGCGGCGGATAGCGCGTGATTGTCACTCCCGCGCAAATGCGCGATATCGTATTCGTTCTATACCACCATGTTCTTGCGCAATCTGGAGACAGGACATCAATAATGGCGGCCATCACCCCCAACGCTCAAACGAAAACGATTTGGCTGGGGTGGTATATTTTATTGGTAGATGCCAGTTCAAAAGAAGGGCGCAATTATTATGAAGCCCAAATGACCTCAGAGGAATTATGGGATTTTCTACAAGATGCAGCAAAAAAAATTGAATTGGGAAACCCAACTGCCGCCGCTATGCTGTGGCATAAGAGATAAGACTTACGCAGGAGCGCGTTCAGTAATCAGTAAATTCCGAGTCACCGATTTTCAGGCAAATAGATCGATGGTGGAAAACTCCTGATTTCGCTACCCATTTTAATACGCCCCTATTATTCCTAAAACCTGAAACAAAGCTGCATCGTATCCCGAAACTTGGGCAGTCGAAGGGACGAATCGCGGGAGCGAAAGCGGGTGAAGGGTCTCGTCGCCGCGTTTTCTGCCTTCAACGTGACAGGGTTCATTGACTCTGCCCGGTTCGATTGAGACAATAAGGTCCACCATGGATGATTACAAGGTCCTGCTGCCGGAAAAGAGTCTTTCCACCCGCTGGTACAACGTCACGGCGGATCTTCCTTTCGCGATGGAGCCTCCGCTCCATCCCGGCACCGGCAAGCCCGTCGGCCCCGCCGATTTAGCACCGATCTTTCCGCAGGCGCTCATCGCTCAGGAAATGAGCCGCGACCGCTGGATTGAAATACCGACGGAAGTCCGCGAGATCCTCCGTCTTTGGAGGCCGACACCGCTGCGCCGGGCCAGGCGCCTGGAGGCGGCGCTCAAGACTCCCTGCCGCATCTACTATAAGGACGAAAGCGTATCGCCGACCGGCAGCCACAAGACCAATACGGCCCTCGCCCAGGTCTACTACAACAAGCAGGAAGGCATCAAGCGCATCGCGACGGAAACCGGCGCCGGCCAATGGGGGGCGGCGGTCAGCTTCGCCTGCCATGTCTTTGGTTTGGCCTGCCGGGTCTACATGGTGAAGGTGAGCTACCAGCAGAAGCCTTTCCGGAAGTCCCTCATGCACATCTGGGGCGCGGAAGTTGTGGCGTCTCCATCGGAACTCACGCAATCCGGACGCCAGATTCTGGCGCACGATCCCCATTGCCAGGGAAGCCTGGGGATCGCCATCTCGGAAGCCGTGGAAGACGCCGCCGGCAACGCCGAAACGAATTATTCACTGGGGAGCGTCCTCAATCACGTGCTCCTCCACCAGACGGTCATCGGTTTGGAAACGAAGGAGCAACTAGAGATCGCGGGGGAAAATCCGGACTTTCTGGTGGGCTGCGTCGGCGGGGGGAGTAATTTCGGTGGCCTCGTGCTCCCGTTTATTCCGGACAAACTCAAGAATCCGGCCATGCGGATTGTGGCCGTGGAGCCGACGGCCTGCCCCACCCTGACCAAAGGTGTGTTCGATTACGATTTTGGCGATACAGCCAAGCTCACGCCGCTCGTCAAGATGTACACGCTCGGCCACGGTTTTATACCGCCGGGTATCCATGCGGGAGGCCTGAGATACCATGGAGCGGCGCCGATCATCAGCGCGCTTCTCAAGCACAATCTGATCGAAGCCCGGGCCTGCGCCCAGAACGCCGTGTTCGAAGCGGCGGTTACCTTTGCCCGCACGGAAGGGATCGTCCCCGCCCCGGAAACGTCCCATGCCATCCGGGCGGTCATCGATATCGCCAGGGAAACAAAAGAACCGCGCGTCATCGTGTTCAATTTAAGCGGTCACGGCTTGCTGGATCTGGCCTCCTATGACAAATATCTGGCGGGTGAGCTGGTGGATTACCACCTCCCCGCTCACGCCATCGAAAACGCCCTCAAAGACCTCCCTAAAGTCAACTAGTACGCCGAATACCGCCAACGTGCGGTTGCTATAATGCTCTCTATGTCGCCTGAACAAAAAATGAAAGCTTTACAGTGCAAAGAGTGTGAGCACCAGTATCCGCTCACAGCCCTGCATGTCTGCGAGTTTTGTTTCGGGCCGCTGGAGGTGGTTTACGACTATGACGCGATCAAGAAGCGCGTCACCCGCGAGTCCATCCAGAAGGGACCGGACAGCCTCTGGCGCTACTGGGATTTCCTGCCGGTTGAAACCCGCAATGTCATTTCGATTCAGGAGGGGAATACTCCTTTCTGGCATGCCAAGCACTTAGGGGAGCTTTTCGGCCTCAAGAAGCTCTACATCAAGAACGATACGGTAAATCCGACGTTTTCGTTCAAAGATCGCGTTGTATCAACGGCCCTCTCCCGCGCCCGGGAGCTGGGATTCAGTACCGTGGCCTGTGCGTCGACTGGAAATCTGGCCGGAGCCACCGCCGCCTATGGCGCCCATGCCAAAATGAAGGCCTTTGTCTTCATCCCGGCGGATCTGGAGCCCAGCAAAGTGGTCGGCGCCAGCATTTACGGGCCGACGATCATCGGCATCAAGGGCAACTACGATCAGGTGAATAAGCTCTGCGCGGAAATCGCCGACACTTTCAAATGGGCCTTTGTGAACGTCAATGTCCGGCCCTATTATTCAGAAGGATCGAAGACGCTGGGTTTTGAGGTGGCCGAGCAGCTGGGCTGGCAAGCGCCCGATCATTGCGTCGTTCCCATCGCCAGCGGCTCCTTGCTGACGAAGATCTACAAGGGACTTCAGGAATTCCAGAAGGTAGGGCTCATCCCCGAACACAAGACGCGCATGTCAGGAGCGCAAGCCGAAGGCTGCGCTCCAGTCGTCGTCGCCTTCAAGGAGAATTCGGACATCATTAAGCCTGTGAAGCCGAACACGATCGCCAAGAGCTTAGCTATTGGAAACCCCGCCGATGGCTACTACGCCTTGAAGATCATCCAAAAGACCGGCGGCCAGGCCGACAGCGTTACGGATGAGGAAGTCGTGGAGGGAATTTTCACGCTGGCTCAGACGGAAGGCGTCTATACGGAAACGGCCGGCGGGGTCACCATCGCCACTTTGAAGAAGCTGGCGGCTTCTGGTAGAATACGCCCGGACGAGGTTACAGTCGCCTTTATCACGGGGAACGGCTACAAGACACAGGAAGTGATCGCGGAGAGGGTGAAAAAGCCCATCGTGATTGAACCGTCCGTCGCACAGTTCCGCGAGATCTACGATAAGTTGGAGGATTCCAATGCCAGCAAAAGTCCGCATCCCGGCGCCATTGCGCAAACTCACTAAGGAGCAGCCCGTCGTCGACATTCCGGGCAAGAATGTCGAGGAAATCCTCGCCAACCTGGAAAAGAACTATCCCGGCATGAAAGAGCGCATCTGCGACGAGAACGGACAAATCCGCCGCTTCATCAACGTCTTTGTCAACGGCGAAGACATCCGCTTCAAGGACGGCGCCAAGACCGCGGTCGCCGAGAATGCGGAGATTTCCATTATCCCTGCTATTGCGGGCGGACTCAGGTAGGACCTACGTGGCCAAACGACAAGTCGAACTGATTTTTCCCACCAATCAAATTAAAGAGCCGGTCATTTATCAGATGTCGAAAGCGGTGGATGTCGTTTTCAATATCCGCCGCGCGAGGGTGACCACCACCATCGGCGAAATCGAACTGGAACTCGAAGCCAAGGACGATGCTACTTTAGAAAAGGCCATTCAGTTCCTCGCCAAAAAAGGCGTTCAGGTCGAACCCATCACCCATACCACCCTCGAATCGTAATCACCAAGCATTCGATTTCTCCAGAATATAGACCGGCACGTTGTAGCGATTAAAGCGGGCTTCTTCGTATTTGTCTTTGACGGCGAGGTCGATGCGGAGACCCTTGATGGCGCTGCCGGTGTCGGCGGCGTAGGCATAGCCGTAGCCTTCCACATAAAGCCGTGTCCCCAGGGGGATCACAGCGGGATCGACGGCCACCAGCCCTCTCTGCAGTTTGTGCCCCAGATAGGTGACATCGCTGGGGACCGTCTTCTCGCCGACGTAATAGCCGGTCGAACGCATTTTGAGCATCTTGCACCGGCGAAGATTGTACGTCTTGGCCGGTTGTCCGCGGCGGTTGAAAATCGTGAGGGTGTAAAAGGGAAGACGTTTTTTCTTAGCCGAGACGAGTTCGCGGCTGATTTCAATGCCATCATGCTTGGTGATCTTGATCTTTTTGGTAACCGTCGTGGTATGGCCGCGCTGGACAAGCACGCGCCTTAAATTCTGGCGGTTCCTGGTTTGCCAGGTGGTGACGGGAGCGCTGGTCGAGTCCTCGACCTCAATGTTGACTGTCACGCGCGTAATTTTGACCGCCGTTTTGTGCCCGATCGGGGCGTCCAGGCCGGGCGTCGTGAAATCTCTGGATCCGAGAGGTATTTTCTGCTCTTTGAGAAACCCGGCCACATCGTGAGCCTTTGTGAAAATGCGCCGGGTCTGCCCGTCCGCCGTCAGGCGTACGCTGGTCGACCGCCAGTAGTACACGCTCCCGCCGGAGAGAAAAAGAAGGAGCGTCAGGGGGACAATGATATGGAAAGGGTGCTTGAGCCGGAGCATCTAAGGCAGACGGAACAAGGCTTTGGCATTCAAGGTGGTTTGCCGCCCGATTTCTTCGGTCGTCATGTGCTTCATCATGGCGATGGCGTCGGCGATGATCGGGATGTAGGATGGCTCATTTCTCTGGCCGCGATAGGTTTGCGGCGGCAGATAGGGGGCATCCGTCTCCAGCACGATCCGCTCCAAAGGGAGCCGCCGCACATTCTCCTTCAGGTCCCGGCTGTTCGGATAGGTCACAGGACCATCGATACCGAGCATAAACCCATGAGCTAAATACGTCTGGGCGTCTTCCCAGGTTCCCGAAAAACAATGAATGACACCTTTCGGCTGGGGGCAGCGGCGCGCGTAGGCGGCCGCGGGGTAATATTCTTTGAGGGTCTTTTGTGTATCCGCGTGCGCGTCCCGGCAATGGATGACGATGGGTTTTCCGAGCTCCTGCGCAAGATCGAGTTGCTGGCGGAAAAGATAGTCCTGCTGCTCTTTGGTGTTCTGCATCCGAAAATAATCCAGCCCGAACTCACCGATCGCGACCACCTTCGGATGCTTGAGATGCTCCCGGAGCCTGCGTGAAAGGTCGGGCCACCGGTCTGGTCCCGCCTCATGAGCATGGTGGGGATGAATCCCCAGGCCCGCATAGATGAAAGGATGGGTGTCGGCCAGCTCGACCGCCGCCTCCCAGTTGTCCGGCGATTCGGTGATCTCAACCAGGATCGGGACGCCGGCTGTCCGCGCGCGGTCAAGGACCGTCGCGCGGTCAACCTCATATTTGGCGTCGGCGATATGCAGATGCGTATCAACAAACATTATTTACGGGGGAAATAGGAGGCGCCTTTGAGGATGGGCTGGCCGGTGGGCAAATCCACGCTCCGGGGATTCTCAAAGAACTCCACGGCGCGGTTCTTGATGTAATCGGGCTGGCCCAGCTGCATCCACAGGTTCTGCGCGGTATCCGGCATGAAAGGCCGAAGATAAAACGTCAGGGCCTTTAGGCAAATGAGCACCTGCCGCATGGCCGGACCAACTTCCTGGGGTGCGGTCTTGGTCAGCTTCCAGGGGGCTTTCGCTTCAATGTAAAGGTTCACGCGGTCGACGCCGGCAAAAAGGGCCCCTAGCGCTTCCTTAAACTGCAGGTGCTCCAGAAAAGTGCCGATGGGTTCCAAGTCTTTCAGAACGGCATCCACCAGATCGCGCCCCTGCCCGTCAGGGACCTTGCTGTTGCAATATTTTTCCACCATCGTTATGGCGCGCGAGACCAGGTTCCCCAGGTCGTTCGCCAGGGCGGCGTTATAAGCCATTTTCAAGGTCGCCATGGAGAAATCACCGTCCAGGCCGAAGGGAAAGGCAGACAAAAGAAGATACCGTGTCCCGTCCACGCCGTATTCCTTGATCATGTCGGCCGGCCGCACAACATTCCCAAGGCTTTTGGACATCTTTTGACCGTTCACGGTGAAGAAGCCGTGCGCGTAGATTTTTTTAGGAACCTTGATCCCGGCGGCGATCAAAAGCGCCGGCCAGATGATGGCGTGGAACCAGAGGATATCCTTGGCCATGAGGTGCAGGTCGGCCGGCCACCATTGCTGGACGCGCGCTTTATCTTCCGGATAGCCGATGGCCGTCAGGTAGTTCACCAGAGCGTCCACCCAGACATACGTCGTTTGCGAGCGGTCCCAGGGAAGCGGAATCCCCCAGGTCAAGGTCGCGCGCGAGATGCTCACGTCGTTCACCTCTTGTTTGAGCTTGCCGATCACCTCGTTCCGGCGTTCCTTCGGGAAAATCTCAAAGTGATTGGGATGGCTTTCATCGGTGATGGCGGCCAGGAGCTCGTCCTTGAACTGGGAAAGACGGAAAAAATAGTTGTCTTCGGATTGCGTTTCCGGTGGGATCCGGTGGTCCGGGCAGAGTCCGCCAATCAGTTCGTCTTCGGCATAAAAGCGCTCGCATTGAACGCAGTACTTGCCTTGGTAGCGTGCCTGAAAAATGACGCCCTTGTCCCAGAGGGCCTTCAGGAACGCCTGCACGGCGCGCACGTGCTCCTGCGAGGTTGTCCGAATAAAAGCGTCGTTGGTGATCTTGAGCTCTTTCCAGGCCTCCTGGAACTTCACCGATATTTCATCGCAGTACGCGAGGGGCTCCTTGTTGTGGGCGGCCGCCGCTTGGGCGATCTTGGTGCCATGCTCATCGGTTCCAGTCAGGAAGAAGACTTCCTGGTCATGGCCCCGATACCAGCGGGCCAGTACATCCGAGGCGAGAGTCGTGTAGGCATGGCCGATATGCGGGACATCGTTCACGTAATAGATCGGTGTCGTGATAAAGAATTTATTCATCGTTTGGCCCGCGCAAGTTGAAGGAGGAGATTGTCGTACACGAGCGCCGGTTGGACATTCTGGCGAAGCTGGGTGAGAGCGTTTTGAATGAGGCGGACAGGTTCCACGGCCTCTTTGTCCCCTGCGCGCAGAGCCCGGGCGGCTGGCGCCAGGAGTCTCCTGACCTCTTCTTCGATGTCTGCTCGGCTGGGCTTCATGGATTTGGACCGGCCTCCGGTCTCATGGAGAACGCACGAAGGGGAATCCCGGCCGAGCGTCTGCCAAAGCCTTTCCGCCTCCTGAGCGGCTTCGATCTCTTCGTGGCTCAGGTGTGCCGGACGGTCTAGGTAGCGGAAGCGCACGGGCTGGCAGCGCGAAACGATCGTGGCGAAGAGACGGTCGCGGAACGGAGTGATCAGAATGATCGCCGTCTTGGCCGGGGGCTCTTCCAGGATTTTGAGCAGGACATTCGCCGCATCCGCCGTCAGCCGATGCGCGTCATCGATGATGGAAACCTTCCAGGTTCCTTCCCCGGGACTCTGCAACAGACGGCGCCGTTCCGCCTGGATCGTCTCGATGAGGAGGTTTTGCTGTTTCTCGAGCGGCTCTTTGCGTTCCGCCGCCTGCCAGGCGAGGTCGATCAGGCGCACGTCCGGATGGTTCCCGGCCGTGATCTTCTTACAAGACAAACACTGATCGCAAGCGTCTAACCCCTCACCCTGAGTCCCTCTCCCCTTTGAAAGGGGAGAGGGTGGGGGTGAGGGGATGCAGTTTAAAGCTTTCGCCACCTCCAGCGCCAAAGTTTTCTTGCCGACGCCTTCCGGTCCGTAAAAAAGGAGCGGATTTGTGGTCTGGCGCTTGAGCCAAGTCCGGCACAACTCCACCGCCAAGGGCTGCCCGATGATCGATTCAAAGCTCATGCAACCTCGTCATTCCCCGCGGCCACTGGCGGGGAATCCATGGATCCCCGATAGAGTCATTCGGGGATGACGTATAAGACAATTTCGGATCATTTCTTGTGTTTGTTTGACTGTCTTCTGTTGTCTGATCACACAAAAACGTTTGGGGTCCATTCTCGCCAGCTTCAGGAATCCCCGGCGGACGCGCTGATGGAAAGCCAGGCCGGCGCGCTCCAACCGGTCATGGCGGTTCTTCTTGCGCCGGGCCTGCGCGAGGCCCCGTCCGGACGGCACGTCCAGAAGCACCGTCAGGCGCGGAACGAGGCCTTTTGAGGCAATGCGGTTCAGGATCTGGATGCCTTTCATGTCAAGCCCGCGGCCATAGCCCTGGTAGGCGGCGGTCGAGTCCGTAAAGCGGTCGCAAAGGACGATCTGGCCCCTCTTTAAAGCGGGAAGAATTGTTTCCTGTACATGCTGGGCTCGGTCCGCTTCGTACAAAAGGAGTTCTGCGAGAGGAACCAGGCCGTCCCCGGTTTCCAAGAGCAGGCGGCGGAACGCTTTGGCCAGGCCGGAACCCCCCGGCTCGCGCGTGATCAGCACCCGGCGGCCGCGCTTCCTGAGGAAAGAAGCAAGCAGATGGATATGCGTCGTCTTGCCGCTGCCCTCAGGGCCTTCGAAGGTAATCAAGAGTCCTTTTTTCATGGAAGAGTAAACATTATACGTCATGACGGCACGGAGGGGCTGCCTGCTATAATAGCTGTGGTGAAGCGATTTTTAGCTATTTTTTTGCTCCTGGCCGGATGCGCGGCACCCCGACGCATCACGGAGGAAAAGGCAGCGTTGCCGACAGTTCCCTCTCATCCTACGCGCGAGATGCTGGTTTATGTCCCGCTAGCCGACGATTCCGCCGCGGTCTGGGCCAAGTGGTTCGTGAAATATCCAGGTTTGCGCCTGGTCATTGCCATGTCACCGCACTTCCAGCATATCGCCAAGGACTCGCTTCTGAAGGCGAAATTCCAGGCACTGCAGAAGGAAGGGCGGCTGGAAATCGCCATGCAGATCCCTAATGCGCCCATCCTGCCGCTTCTGGTGGACGCCCCGTACGCCTATCCCGATGATGTCGTTCAGTTGATCGCGCAAACGAAGGCGGATTTTTTCCGCCAGTGGAACTTTCTTCCGCGGGGGTTCGTCCTTCCTTATGGCGCGGCATCCCCCAAGCTCGTGTCGATGCTGGAGGTCCTGGGTTTTTCATGGGTAGCCGCCGCCCTGGAAGCGCCCGCCGTGGACGGCCCGTACCGGTCGGGGACGCTCCAGATCTGGGACGCCGCTCCAGCGGGCAAACCTTCCGGAACCCTTGTGAAGGTCTGGGATGAAAGGGAAATGAAAAACAGGCCACTGGACGCCTGGGTCCAGGAGATCACGCAGAAAAAGTGGATTTACCTCCTGCCGTCCGACGCCGGGATCGAGCCTCAGTCGCTCGCCTCCGGGATCGTCTGGAAATCACGCACCTGGGGACAGGCTGATTTGTCTTCCTGGACCGGCCAACCGGCCAAGAATGCCGGTTGGAGTGCGCTCCGAAAGACGCGCGAGGTGCTGGAGGCCTACAAAAATTCTGGACAGGCCTCCATTCAAAGGCTCGATGCGGCTTTCAGTGAAATTTTCAGCGCACAGAATTCCAATTACTTTTTCTCCATGGGAAACACTTCTCAGTCTCCGGCGATGGTAGAAGAACGGCAGCATGAATTCGAGGCGACACTTTTGGCCGTCTATCGCCTGATCGGCCGTCAGCCACCCGACGACCTGTTCCAGCCCACAGCCGCCGGGGAAACAAATACGGTACGACCCTCCTCTACGACCACGCGCGCGGAACTTCTGCCTGACGGCCGTGAACATATTGTGATCCAGGACGCTGTGGGGGATGCCATGGGAGGGCCGGGAGCGCCGGATCTGGTGTCTCTCGAGGTGTGGTCATCCACCATGTCCGTCCAATGGATCGTCACGCTGGCCAGCATGACCCCCGCATCCGTGGATATTTATGTCGACATGAATGGGCAGCCCAACGTGGGAACGCCGACATTCCTGCCGGGCCGGGGCTATAACACTTCCCCGATCGATGCCTGGGAATTTGCGCTGGCCTTGTCGGGACAAACCGCGACGCTTTACCGGACACAGGGCATGGGGACCTATGCGGCCGTACAGACATACCCCGTAGTTGTGGAGGGCAACCGGTTCCGCGTGACTGTCCCGGCGGAGATGATGCGCGGCAGCCCGCGGCGATGGGGTTACCAGGTCCTGGTCATGAGCGCGGGGCCCGGAGGGAGTTTAGTGATCAATGATTTTATTGATCCTCTCGAAATATCCCAGAAGGACTTGTGGAAAGAACTCTCGACCGGCCAGCGCAGCGATATTCCTTTTGTCCGCATCCGGCCGAAATAAATCGTAGGGGCGGGCGGCTGCCCGTCCGCCAATGAAGGAGAATCACGATGAATCACAAATCCAGATTCCGAATTATTCTAACGATGGCGTTGGCATGCGGCACCGTGTCCGCAAAGGCGCCCCCAGCCTTGGTCTCTTCGGACGTTCAGAACATTCAGTCCTCTTTCGCTAAAGTGGCGGACCTGGTTGAACCCGCGGTGGTGAGCATCACCACCACACACGTCGAGCAGGTCCAGGACCTGCCGCAATTCTTCTTCGGCGACCCTTTTCAGCAATTCTTCGGAGACGAGGGCATCCCTTACCGCCGGCCGCGCGCGCGCCAGTTCAAAATGGAAGGCATGGGCTCAGGCGTCATCATCGATCCGAATGGTTTGGTTCTGACCAATGAGCATGTTGTGCGCGATGCCGACGAGATCAAGGTCATCCTTTATAACAAGGAAGGCGAAAAGACGGAGTATACCGGCAAAGTCGTGGGGAAAGACGCTAACACCGACATCGCGGTTGTGCGCATCAAAGCCAGTCATAAGCTTCCCTCGGCGATCCTTGGCAACTCCGACAGCGTCCAGGTGGGGGACTGGGCGATCGCAATCGGCTCTCCTTTCGGCCTGTCTCAGACGTTCACGGTGGGCGTTATTTCTGCGGCCCGGCAGTCCCTGGCGATTGAGGACCATGAATACCACAATCTGATCCAGACGGACGCCGCCATCAACCGCGGGAACTCCGGCGGACCGCTCTTGAATATCAAAGGCGAAGTGGTCGGGATCAACACGGCGATTTACGCGCCGACGGGGGTCTTCGCGGGGATCGGGTTCGCCGTGCCCATCAACCAGGCCAAAGCCATTCTGGACCAACTGGTCGAAAAGGGGCATGTGGTCCGCGGCTGGCTCGGAGTCGAGCTGGCCCATGAGATTACTCCCGCCATGGTCAATGCCTTCGGCCTTCCAAACGCCAAGGGGGCCCTCGTGAACCGGGTCATGAAGGGATCGCCAGCGGAAAAAGCCGGACTTAAACGCGGCGACGTGATCCGGAGCTTCGATGGCAAGGCGGTCGAAACCTCCGATCAGCTCCAGTCGTACGTCGCGACGACCCCTCCCAAGAAGCGCGTGGAAGTCCAGGCCCTGCATGCGCGCAAGAGTGTGGTCCTCTCTCTGGCGCTGGGCGAACGCCCGGAATCGGCCGATACGAGCGGCGAGGAGGAGACTGTTCCCTCCAGGAAGGAAGGCAAAGAAAAGGAAAAAACCTGGCTGGGCGCCCATATGGAGCATCTGACACCGGAGGCGCTCGAGCGCCTGCAACTGCCCGAGGATACCGAAGGCGTGCTCGTTGCGGATGTTGACGGCGGAACTCCAGCGGAGGATATGGGACTCGCGCCCGGCGACGTCATCCGGGCGGTGAATCAGGCGCCCACTCCGGATCTGGCGGCGTTCTCGCGGGCAACCGGAAACGTGAAGCTCTCGGAAGGTGTTGTTTTGGACGTCCTGCGGCAGGGCCGGCCGATGTACCTGAGTTATACGAGACCGTAGGGGCGGGGCCCTGTCCCCGCCCGCAATTGAATGTCATTTCGGACAGGCACGGAGGCCTGCCCCTACGCTGCGTTGGCGGCGGAAGCGGAACTGTTGGGCCTGATGCGGAAGACTTCGCCGCGTTCGTTCTGCTCGAGGCCTTTAGGAATGGAAAAGGTGATCGTCGTCCCTTCCCCCTGCTTGGAGCGGACGCTGATCTCGCCGTAATGGGCGTCGATGACGTACTTGCAGATGGCCAGGCCGAGGCCGGTCCCCCCGCGCGTGCCGGACGCCTGCTCAAATTTCTTAAAGATACGGTTTAAAAATTCCGGCGGTATGCCGTTGCCCGTATCGATCACCTGCCCCTGGATCCGGTCGGAGAGCTCGATAAATTTCACCGTGATGAAGCCGCCGTCCGGAGTGAATTTGAGGGCGTTCCCGATGAGGTTGGTGACCACCCGTTCCAGGAGCTGCGGATCGAGCTTGATCGGGCCCATCACGTCGGGCAGGTCGAGCGTGAGCGTGATATTTTTCTTGCCGGCTTCCGTCGCAAAAATCTCGACCGTATTGGGCAGGACCTGCCGCAGCTGGCATTCCATGATATTGAGCCGGAGCTTCCCGGCGGACATTTTGGCGCTGTCCAGAAGGTTCGACACGATATGCAGGAGCTTGGTCGAGGCGTTCTCCATGATGCGGATCATCTTTTTCTGCTCGTCGTTTAAGGGGCCGGCCATTTCCTCGCCCAACACCTGGAGATACCCCCGCACGGCCGTCATGGGGCTGCGCAGGTCGTGCGTGAGGGACTGCAGAAAATCGTCCTTCAGCTGGTCCAACTCTTTTTCCGCCGTGATGTTCCTGATCTGCATGACAAACCAATAGTTGGTGCCGCTCCCTTCCGGGGCGTTAATCAAGGAGACGGAAATGGAGTAATACCGCCGGACCCCTTCGGCCGAGAGATTGACCTCGCGGATGGTTTTCGGGGAATCGCCTTCCACGCATTCGCGGATGGCGATCGCGAGCTTGTCCTGCTTCACGAAGCTCCAGACCGGTCGGCCCCCCAGTTCCTCGCCCTCCTCCCCGAGCTCAAGCATCGTCTTGGCTTTGGGATTGATCAGCTGCACATGGCCGTATTCATCCGTCAAAATGATCCCGTCTTCGCTGGAATAGATGATCCCTTCAATCTTCGTTTTTTCCGCCAGGAGCTCGTCCACGCGCACTTCGCGGTACTGGTGAAGGTCTTCGCTCATCGAGTTGAAGGTGTCAGCCAGGTCTCCAAGCTCATCGTGCGTGGACACGTCGACGAGAGTGGAAAAATCTCCCAGCTTGATATGCTGCACCGCCCGTTTGAGGGCGAGAATCGGCTGCGTCAGGTGCCGCGCCATTTCGATGGCTCCCCCTAAGACCGCCAGGGTGAGAATCGCTAGGGCACCAAGACCATCCCATAGGAGCTGAGGTCTTTTTAATATAAAAAGGAAGGTGACAACGTACGAAGGAACGAGCGAAAAAAGCGCTGTAAACAACGCGATTTTCGCGAAAATAGAAGTGCGAATCATTCGCCGGAAAGCCATACGTGTACGCGGTAAGTCTAGGGCCTGTTATCCAGAGTGTCAAGGATGAGATTTCTTTGAATTACCGAGCTCAAAAGTGGTAAATTCCCTGTATGAGTCGGAAACGGTGGAAGCCATTCGGTTTTTTCCTTGCCTTCAGTGCGCTCGCGGCCTTCGTCTTTCACCCCGACCACCTCCTATTCGAAGCGAGTCACGAAACATCGTCCCATTGCGCTGTTTGTCATGCCGTCCCGATGGGGGTGTCGCTGCCCCAGGCTGATTACAAGCCTGTAGCCTACGTGGCGTATGAAATAACCACGCCAACCCACGCTCGGCAATTCCGCTTGCATTTCTCCCTCGAATCTCCTCGCGGTCCTCCCGCCGCTTAACCCCCCTGTTGTCTTGCCCATTCCCGGGTCATGTGATTTTAAGGCGCTGTCTTCTGTAGACGCATTGAGGAGTTTATGAATACAAACAGATTTATATGCAGCAGTATCATCGCAGGATGCTTCGTTCTGTCCTGCTCGGCGGCCTACGCGGATCCGGTCTCCAGTGAAGCGGCGGATCCCGGTCATATCGTCGTGCCCGCCATCCCCGGAGTGCCGAAGATGTTTCTGCCGGACATCGGGATTGCAGGCGATTTTGCTTATGAACGGCAGAATCTTCAGAAATCAGACCCGCGCTATGTTTCCGAACAGCCGCGCATCCGGGACGGACAGGCGGTCTTTTTCGAACCGATCGATCCTTACACGAATGCCCAGTTCACCATCGATCTCCCGGAAAATGGAACGGCGAATATTGAAGAAGCGTGGATCTATTTCAATAAGCTCCCGGGAAATACGAGCGTTCGCGTGGGTCGGTTTCTTCCGCGCTTCGGGCTGCTGGATTTGATGAACACCTTCCAGCTCCCGATGGTGGACCGGCCTCATGCGATCGGGAATTACCTCACTCCCGATGGTCTCACCAGCACCGGGCTTGAGGCGAATGCCTATATCCCGAATCCCTGGGACTGGAACCTCAAGCTCAATCTGAATGCCGTGCGCGGAGATGCCCTGGGCGGCGCCAGTGATTTAGACTTGACCTATCTGGCCACTCTTGATTACTCACGGGATCTCTTCACGTCGGGTTCTTTTGAGTCCGGTGTCAGCGTAGCCCAGGGTCCCTCTCCTCTGGGTCTCTCCGAAACGCTGGAGGAACCTTATCTGCAGATTCAGTATGCTCCCACGCAGCGAAAAATCTGGACATGGAGTGCGGAAGGGATGCTGGCCCAGCGCCGGGGTCTGGGGTCGGAAGATGACAAAGAGGGCTTTTACACGTTCCTCGATTACAACTTCTCGCTCCGCTACCATGTTGGATTTTTGGTGGATGTCGCCGACCAGGCGGTGGCGCCGTATGGCAAGCAGCTGGGTCTGGCCCCGAACGCCACCTGGTTTTTGTCCGATAATACCCGGCTGCGTTTGCAGTATACGCACAACACGCCGTTGGGCGGCGAACGGCCAGAAGAGCGCGTGACGCTGCAGGCCACCTTCTCGCTCGGCAATTTAAAGCAGCTTGAATAGGGAGAACTCTATGTGGATTAAACGATTTTTTACTTTATTTGCTGTTCTGGCCTTCGAGGTGCCCGTTCAGGCGGCGCGCTTTCATGTCGTCACGACAACGGATTACACGACCGCGCTCACGCGGGCCGTCGGAGGCGATAAAGTCGATGTGGAATCGTTGGTGCCCCCGGGCTTTAATGCCGATCTCTATTCCCCGCGGCCCCAGGACCTCTTCAAGATTCATCGCGCCAAACTTTTCATTATGATTGGCTTGAATCTGGAAGACTGGGCGCGGGATGTAGTGAGCGCCGCGGATAATGCCAGCCTGGTCAAGGCTGAAATCTATCACGGCATCAAGCTCCTGGATGTCCCGAAGGGCAATGTCGATTACAGTTTCGGAGACATTCACCCCTTCGGCAATCCGCACTTCCAGCTGGATCCGGAAGCCGGACGCATCATGGCGCGCAACATCCGCGAAGTGTTGGTGACGGTGGATCCCGCCGATCAGGAGACGTTTGATAAAAATCTGGCTGCGTTTGAGAGCCAGCTGAACGCAGCGGAAAAGCGCTGGGCCGCGGAGATGGCGCCTTTTAAGGGACAAGCGTTTATTCCCTATCACGAGTCCTGGGATTACTTCGCGGAAGCTTACGGCCTCGTGATTCCGGACCCCCCGAAGAGTATCGAGGAAAAGCCCGGTTTTGTCCCTTCTCCAAGGCGCGTCGAGGAAGTGATAAAATTAGCCCGCGATAAAAACGTCAAACTGATTGTCACCGAGCCCTACTATGATGTTTCGGTAGCCAAGACGATCGCCGAGCGCTTAGGGATTCCTTTCTTGAACATTTCTCTCTACGATATCGGCTTGAACCCCAAAGAAACGGACTACTTTTCCATGATGGACTATACGATAGGTGAATTTGTTAAGGCCATGACTAGCCATGCCCGCTGAACTTCTAACGGCGCGTAACCTGACTGTTGGCTATGGCCGCATTCCGGTGCTGCATGAAATTAATTTCTCCATTGAGCGCGGGGATTTCCTTGGGGTCATGGGGCCTAACGGCTCGGGCAAGACCACCTTGCTCAAGACCTTCCTGGGGCTTTTGAAGCCCTTGTCCGGCACAATCGAGCATATCAGCACGGGCGAGCATCTCCTGTTCGGCTACGTTCCGCAGCGGGAAAGCCTCGATACGCACTTTCCCTTGACCGCGCTCGAGGTCGCCCTCATGGGCCGCTTCGGCCGCATTGGTGCCTTGCGCCCGCCCAGTGCCCGGGACCGCGAGATCGCGATGGCGAGCCTGGCCCAGACGCATATGGAAGAATTCGCCGAGCGCCCCTACCGGGCGCTCTCCGGGGGCCAGAAGCAACGCGTAGTGATTTCGCGGGCGCTCGCCGCCGAGGCAGAAATTCTTCTTTTGGATGAGCCGACTAACGGCATGGACATGAATTCCGAACGGGCGATTATGGAGCTTTTAAGCGAACTTCAGCGCGAGAAAGAGGCCACGATCGTGTTTGTAACGCACCTCTTAAGCACGATCGAACGTTACGCGCACCGCGTGGCGATCATTACGTCTGACGGGGAACTCCTGGTGGGCGATAAAGAGCAGCTCATGACGCCGGAGGTATTGGCGAAAGCCTATCAAATCCGATGATCGAGTTTCTGTCGGTCCCATTTTTAAGACATATTCTCCTGGCCGGGCTGTTTGTGGCCATCGGGCTCTCGCCCTTAAGCGTCTATGTCGTGCTCCGTCGCATCGTCTTCTCCGGCGCGGCGGTCGCGGAAGTGGCTTCGGCGGCCGTGGCGCTGGCCGTCCTCTTCCAGATCGCACCTTTTCCGCTGGCGCTCCTCTTGACGGTCATTACCTTCTTGGCGCTTTCGCGCCTGGCGGACACCACCCGGCTGCCGCCCGAAACCCTGGTCGGTATGCTCTATGCGGGAGGGTCGGCCGCCTCGGTGCTCTTGATCGTCAAAGCCCCGCGCGGGGAAGCGGACATCCTGAACATCCTTTTTGGAAATATCCTGACGGTGGAGCCCGCCGTGCTGTGGGGGATGGCGATTGTGTTTGCGCTTGTTTTTATTCTGCAGTATGTCGCGGCCAAGGAATTTTTGATCTCCGCCTATGATCCGGATATGGGGCGAACGTTGGGCATCAAGGTGGGCCTGTGGAACATGATATTTTACGGCACCCTGGGCCTGGCGGTGGCGGTCGCGATCCGCGCGGTAGGCGCCCTCATGACCTTTACAATGCTGGTGGCCCCGGGCGCGAGCGCCCTGTGCCTCACGGAACGCCTGAGCCGAACGTTTAAGATCGCGCTGGCCCTTGGGATTGTGGCTTCGCTCTCCGGCGTAATGCTGTCCTATCAATATGATCTGCCAACCGGTTCCACCATTGTGGCTATCCTGGTCGGTTTTTTCGTCATCAGCTTCGGCATTGGCCACTTCAATAAGCCCGCGTAAGCAGGCAGTGAAGAAATATAAAGAGCACAGATGAGTGTTCAAAAACGAAGTTATTTAACCATCGCCGTCTTATTTTTTGGAGCGGCGACTCTGCAGGCGCACGACATTCCCATTTATCCTGTCGATGTTGACCTCCGGGTCTATCCCGGAGTCGTTCGTGTCAGAATCGATACCAATAAATGCTACTGGTTTGCAGAAGTTCTTCATCTGGAGGTTCCGCCGCCGGAGTGGACCGACGCGCTGAAGGGAAAGATAAAAGAATATCTCGACGATCATTTTCAACTCAGCGTGGATGGAAAGCGTCTGGACAGCCATTTGGAGAATATCCGGTACGTCCAAGGATTTTGGCAGCCCTACAGCCTGGAGGCGCGACTCCTCTTTACGGTTTCGTATGCCGTTCCCGGGCTAGGCGGTAAATCCTTGAAGGGGCATGCGGCATTTTTTCAGGAAGACTGGGCCGCGGAAGAGAAAGAGGCTAAGGCCGAGCATCGAACGCTGGATTCTCGGGCGTATGAAACGCATCTTCACGTCCACGGGAAGACGCCCGCCTCTCTGACGCTGACGATGGAAAAGCCGGATTTTGAGTTTCCGCTGGCGGCCGTAAGCCGGTCCTCCTGGCAGGCCCGGACCGATGCCTTATGGGAATTTGTGAAAGGAAATCTGTCGGTCCCGATCGTGGTTCTGGTGATCGCAGTCCTCATCTATCGATACAGAGACTATTTTTATTAAACTCTGTTGCGAGGGGAAGAATAAGCCATCCAGATTAAACTCGAGCCATGAACATTGCTTCACAACCGTCTGAGATTCCGGCCAAGAGGCTGAGCGTCATGACGACGCTGGGATTTTTACTCCTGGTCCCTTTCTATACCGATCTCCTGCTCGTCCTGAAGGGGCTTCCCGGCTTTGCGGCTTCGCACCCGATGGACGTTGTAGTTTGGGTCTACGAGAGTACCTGGCTGGCCGCGCTCATCTCGGGCTTGCTCGTTTCCGCTGTCG
>Ga0326728_10006325_pt1 | contig 31995 bp, 29 predicted proteins | sample MB3enrmetagenome_FD_207602 | JGI IMG/M metagenome (GOLD analysis project Ga0326728, IMG submission 207602) | Lab enriched peat soil microbial communities from McLean, Ithaca, NY, United States - MB31MN | ecosystem: Environmental > Terrestrial > Soil > Wetlands > Peat | place: USA: New York... | reverse complement strand
CCGAGGAGAGCTTGGCGCTCGACGCGGAAGCCGCGCGCGTTCTCGATCGCTGGCGCACGGCGTTCGTGCGCGCGGGCGCCGGGCTGGCGCCGAAGAAGAAGGCGCGGCTCGCCGCGATCGGAGAGCGGCTGGCGACGCTGGGCGCCGCGTTCGGACAGAACGTGCTCGCCGACGAAAAGACCTTCGCGTTGATTCTCGACGGCCCCGACGATGGTCTCGGCCTGCCCGAGAGCTTCCTCGCCGCCGCGGCGCGCGCGGCGACGGAGCGCGGATTTCCCGGCAAGCGCGCGGTCACGCTTTCGCGCTCTTCGGTCGAGCCCTTCCTGCGCTTCTCGGCGCGGCGCGATCTGCGGGAGAAGGTGTTTCGCGCCTTTCTCGCTCGCGGCGCCAACGGCGGCGCGCACGACAACGGCGCGATCATGAGCGAGACGGCGCGGCTGCGCGCCGAGCGCGCGGCGCTGTTGGGCTTCCCGAGCTACGCCCATTTCCGCCTCGACGACGCCATGGCCAAGACGCCCGAGGCGGCGCTCGCTCTGCTGAACCGCATCTGGGCGCCGGCGCGCGCGCAAGCGCAGCGCGAGGCCGAGGCGTTGCAGGCGACGATCGCCGCCGAAGGCGGCAATTTCGAGCTCCAGCCATGGGACTGGCGCTATTACGCCGAAAAGCGCCGCAAGGCGCTCACCGACATCGACGAGCGCGAATTGCAGGCCTATCTGCCGCTGGAAGCGATGATCGCGGCGGCGTTCGACGTCGCCCATCGCCTGTTCGGCCTTTCCTTCGTCGAGCGCCGCGACATCGACCTCTATCACGCCGACGCGCGCGCCTGGATGGTCGTCGGGCGCGGGGGCGAGCCGATCGCCCTCTTCATCGGCGACTATTTCGCCAGGCCCTCGAAACGCAGCGGCGCCTGGATGAATTCGCTGCGCAATCAGCAGAAGCTCGACGGCGAGGTCCTGCCGATCGTCGTCAACGTGATGAATTTCGCCCGCGCCGGCGAGGGCGAAGCGTGCCTGTTGAGCCTCGACGAGGCGCACACGTTGTTCCACGAATTCGGCCATGCGCTGCACGGCATGCTCTCCGACGTGACCTATCCGCTGCTGTCGGGGACGAACGTCGCGCGCGACTTCGTCGAGTTTCCCTCGCAACTCTACGAGCATTGGCTCACGCGCCCCGAGACGCTGCGACGCTTCGCCCGCCATCATCAGAGCGGCCAGCCGATGCCGGAGGCGCTGATCGCGCGCTTGCAGGCGGCGCAGCGTTGCGGCCAGGGCTTCGCCGTCGTCGAATTCGTCGCCGCGGCGCTGGTCGACATGGAGCTGCACCGGCAGGGCGATCCCGGCGATATCGACGTCGCCGCCTTCGAGCGCCGCGCTCTCGCGGCGATCGGCATGCCCGCGGCGATCGCGACGCGCCATTCCGCGCCGCACTTTCAACACATCTTTTCCGGCGACGATTATTCGGCCGGCTACTACAGCTATCTCTGGTCGGAAGCGCTCGACGCCGACGGCTTCGAGGCGTTCGAGCAAGCCGGCGACGTTTTCGCTCCCGCGCTGGCGGCGAGGCTCGAACGCTTCGTCTATGCCGCGGGCGACCGCCAAGACCCCGCCGCCGCCTACCGCGCCTTTCGCGGCCGCGATCCCGAGCCCGACGCGCTGTTGCGCAAGCGGGGGCTGGCGGGGGAGTAAGAGCGAGCCCACAGCCGGTCTTGATTCGCGACCGCAGGCCGCTTGGCGCGCCCTCCCCTGCGAAGCCCGGGGGAAAATCGCTCGCTCCTCCCCGAGCTGGCTCGCGCTCAAAAAAGGGGCGGCCGGCGACGGCGCGGGGCGACGCGATGCGGGTTGCGGCCGTCGACGAACGGGCGGCGGCGGGTTTTTTCGCTGAAGTGGACAGGATTGCGTTGGCCGCCGCGCCTCTCTAACCTCCAACGAGGGATTCGTCGGCGCCGAAGGCCAGCGCCGGCGCGGCGGGGGCGCGCGGCGCGATGGCGATTTCAATTCATGAGTTTTATCGCCATCTCAGCGTCTCTTATCGCCGTCTCAGCGTCGCGGCGCGGGTCGGGCTGATCCTTGCCGTCTGCGCGCTGGTCGTCATCGTCGTGATGATCGTGGTCGATCCGAACGGCCGAACGGTCACCCCGAATTATATCATTGCGGCCGGCAATTTCGTCAGTCGGCAGAATCTCTACAATCCTCAGCTCAGCGGCGGCTACTTATATTTGCCGACGTTCGCCGTGATGTTCGTTCCGATCACGGTTCTCGGCGCGACGATTTGCAATTTGGTCTGGCGAGCGATCTGCCTTGTCGCGCTTTCGTTGGCGTTGGCGCGGGCGGTCCGGCGGCTGAACACGCGAAGCGATCCTCTCGAAATCGTGGGAGTGACATTACTCTTTGCGTTATTCGGCGCGGTCGACGCCGTGCGGATTGGGCAAACGACGACGGTCCTACTGGCGGTGACGTTTCTCGCCTTCGACGCGGCTTATGATCGGCGTTTCGCCGCCGCCGCGCTTTGGGCGACGCTCGCCGTCATCGCCAAGCCGCTGGGCATTGTGGTTTGGCTGTTGATTGGCGGCGCGCGGCCGAAGTCGCTCCCCTGGCTGGCGAGTTTTCTCGTCGTGGCGTTGCTGGCGCCGTTTGCTTTCGCTGAAACGAAATATGTCACTTTCCTCTATACGCAATTTATCGCGATGCTGTCGAACGTAGCGCCGGAGCAGGGGCGTTACGCCGAGTGGGCTGATTTCATGGCGTTGGTCAGAGCGACCGGCCTCTCTCTCGACGGCCGAATCGTCGCCGCGATACGGATCGTCGCGGCGATCGCGACGTTCATCGCCGCGTTCGCAGCGATGCGCGAAAGAGACTATCTCAGGGCGTCGGTCATCCCCGCCACGCTCGCCTGTTCCTATATGCTCTTGTTCAATCCGCGCGCGGAATTGAGCACTTACATTTTGATGGCGATTCCGTACGGCCTGCTTGCCGCCTATATGTTGCGCGAGACGCGGCGGACAATTCCGGCGCTTGCCGTCGGCGCCGCTTGCATCGGATTGGGCACGGGCGTTCTCGGCGTGCGGATCATGCACGCCCTCAACCCGTGGTCGAAGCCCCTGCTCCTGATATTCGCCATCGGCGTTTGCGCTTTCGCTTTGCTGCGCAGCCGCGAGGACCACGAAGGCGCGCGCGAAGACGTTTCTTTTATTTGAAGGGGGTCTATACCTTTTTCGAACCAGGGGGTCGTGATATGACTCCCGTGTGGAATCGCTCATCAGATATTTTGCCGCGGAGGGTCGAGTGATCCTTCAGGCACCGGCAACGTTTGCGATAGCCCTCGCAATTTTATGCGGGATCATTTGGGGAGCAATGAGTTGGTCCTACTCATCGCAGATCGCCAATTTGCAAAGTCGATTATCTCTGCGGGACGATCAAATCGCTGATTACAAAACGAAGTTGGAGGGTGCCACGCCGGACGAGGCGAAAAAGAGATTGGACGCGCTTGAGCTTCAAGTGAAGGCGCTTTCGCCTCGGCGGTTAACCGAAGAGCAAAAGGGCAAAATTGTTGAGTCGTTGAAAGGAGTCTCAGGGACTATTGAAATCGTCCAAGATTTGGGCGCTCCTGACGCAAAAGCCTATACGGGAGATTTAGCTCTGGCATTCCACGCAGCAGGATGGGTGGTTAACCTTCCTGCTGTGTTAGGGCCTGGGAGTCCTCCCCCAAACGGCGTTGGGTTGAGAGTAACAAACCCTGCCGCGCTGCAACCGATTGAACTAGCCGTGAAGAGAGCTTTAGAGGCTGCAGCGATTGCGTTTGATATCCAGCAGGAAAACAGGCCGCCAAGACCAAACCTGCCGTCGAGTCTGGCGGGTCTCGCCACATTTCCCCCACAGCCTGACGTTGGGTTGCTGATAACGACAAAGCTAAACTAGGTCCGCTTCGTCTTCGTTTCCGACACAGCCTTCTTTCCGCTTTTGGGGTCGTCGGGCGTCTTGGGCGCGGCGACCGTGAGCGCGCGCGACCAAGTCGGGGGCGTTTCCAAAGCCGTCCGCGGCGCGATCAGTAGACGACCTGCAGTCCCGGGCAATGCTTGGCCGCCCAGTCGAGGTATTCCCTGCCGCACAGCGCGCGGCGCTCCGCGGGCGCGATCGGCATGCAGTCGAGCGTTCGCGCCTTGGGACAGGCGAACGCCGCGGGCCGTGAACCCGGCGCCGGCGGCGTCTGCGCGAGCGCCCCCGCGGCCATGGCGAGCGTCGCGATCAAGACGAAGGCGAATTTGAACATCCTCTCGGCTCCAGCGTTGCGGGACACGATGCAAATCGCATGGTTTCTTTGCTCAGTTTGCGGCGGCGGCGCGGCCGCGGCTTGCCTTTCATAGGCTGGCTGGAGCGGCGGACGCGTTGGTTTGAGGCGCGCCGATCGTCGTCAGCGCGGCGCACGCGACGAGGACGTCGCGCGGCGTGGCGAGGCGCACGGTCGCGGGGGCGCCTTTGATGAGGCCCGCCGTGAGAAGCGCGGCCGTCTGCAGGGCGGAGCAAATGTAAGCGTTCGCCGTCGGCCAGTTCGGCGCTTCGCCGGTGAGGGCGCCGTCGGCCAGTTCGGCGATCGCCGTCATGTCGTAGGGCAAGCCGATCTTGCTCTTCAGGAAGTCGTAGAAGGCGGCGGCCTGCGCCTCCGACGCCGGCAGGTCGACAAAGAGCTGCTGACTCCACGTCGTGTCGTAAGAGGAAGGGCGCGATTGCACGCCGCTGTCCATGAGCGCTCCAAGATATTGGCCGTCCGGCGTCACCGCTTCGACGTGCGAATAGGGAAGCCCGAGCTCCGCTCCGCGGATGATGTGGGAGACGAGACTATCCTTCGTGTCGACGAATCTCAGTCTGACGTAAGCCATGGCGTGATCCCTCGCTTCTCGAAGAACGCCGCGACGGCGATTCACGCCGCGCTTCACGATGGGGCCGTTCTCCTCGCCGACTCGGCGTTCATCATTTCCCAAGGCGCCGAGGACCGGCTTTGGCAAATTGGCGATAGTGCTACAGTGTTACAGCAATGGCCGTTCTCGCCGAGAGCATGGAGCCGACTGATGGTCCTCGACGATATGGTGCGACGCGTGATCGCAGAGGTTCGACCGTACTCCATGGTCGCGGATGACAGCCTCGCCCTCACGATTCGGTTAACGCTTGACGCCGTCGACGCCGGGCTTCCCGGCGATCTCGTCGAGTGCGGCACATGGATGGGTGGTTCAAGTTTTTCCATGCTCCTCGCGCAGCGTTACAGGTATGGAAGAATTGTCAAGCCGGTTTGGATGTTCGATAGTTTCGCGGGCCTGCCGGCCGCCGACCAACGCGATGGTCCCCTCGCCCTCAAATATCAAAGCGAACCGGATCAGCCGGAATATTATGACAATTGCAGGGCGCCGCTCGATCAAGTCATGGCGACCTGTCGCAAGTTCGAGTTCTCGCCGAAAGAGGCAATGATCGTCCCAGGTTGGTTTAACCAGACCTTCCCTCGGCAGATGGCGGAGCTCGCATCGCGGCGTTGTGCGATACTCAGGGTGGATTGCGACTGGTACGAGCCGGTAAGATATGTGCTCGACGAAATCGCGCCGCTCGTGGTGGAAGACGGCGTCATCATTCTTGATGATTATTACCATTGGGATGGGTGCGCTCTGGCGACCCATGACTTCCTTTCCGCCAATCAGCTTTGCTATCGGATACGGTCGCTGCCTTCGTTTCATTGTGCATGGATGGTGAAGCAGGCTCACCGTCGCGCATGAGGCTCCGGCGTGTGCGCATCGACGACGACGCGCCAATCTCCAAACGTGATTTGCGGGGCATGACGCGCATCGCGTCGTCGGCGGCGCCATCAGGGAATCGCGCGCACCACTATTCCGCGATGTTGGTCACGCCCCCGCAATCACGGCCCGCCGCATCGGGAGAAAGCCGGACAGTCGAAATCATTGCGCGAGGCGAAGGATTTTGGCGACCGCGGCGCGATCGAGCTTGACGAAATTGCCGACGGCGCGCGCGCCGCCGTCGGTGCACTTGTCGGCCATCTCGTCGATCCGATCATCCTTGACGCCGAGCTCGCCAAGGGTCGTTCCGAGGCCGAACGACCGGAAGAACGCCTCCATGCGCGCGACGCCCTCGCGCGCGACCGCCTCCGGATCGAACGCGTTCAGTTCGACATTCCACACCCGCACGGCCCACTGAACGAAGCGTCTCAGGTCGTGATGAAGGACGAACTTCATCCATGCGGGGAACACCACCGCGAGACCCGCGCCGTGCGCGACATCGTAGATGCCGCTGATTTCGTGCTCGATGTCGTGAGAGCCCCAGTCGCCCACGCGGCCCGTATTCAGCAAGTTGTTGTGCGCGATCGTGCCCGCCCACATGACTTCCGCCCACGCGTCATAGTTCCGCCTGTTCTCGAGAACCAACGGCGCGTTGGCGATGATGGTCTTCATCGTCGCTTCGAGAAGACGATCGGTGAAGGCGACGTGTTCGACGTTGGTGAAATAGCGCTCCATCAGGTGCGCCATGATGTCCACGGCGCCGCAGGCGACCTGGAATGCAGGCAGGGTGAACGCCAGTTCCGGGTTCAGGATCGAAAAACGCGGGTAGATCAGTTCCGAATTCACCGCCCGCTTGAGCCTGCCTTCCTCCTTGGTGATCACCGTGCCGGTGCTCGCCTCGCTGCCGGCCGCCGGCAAGGTCAAGACCGTCCCGACGGGAAGCGCGGCCGTCGGCGCGCCCTTGCCGAGGTAGAAGTCCCAGACATCGGACTCCGTGACGGCGCCCATGGCGATCGCTTTGGCCGAGTCGATCGCGCTGCCGCCGCCGACCGCCAGAACCAGGCCGAGTCCGTGCGTCTTGCACAGCCGAACGCCCTCGTAAACCAGGCTGAGACGCGGGTTCGGCAAAACGCCGCCCAATTCCACCCAGTCGACGCCGGCCTTGCGCAACGACGTCGTGACGCGGTCGAACAGACCGGTCTTCTTGATGCTGCCGCCGCCGAAGTGCAGCAGGATCTTCTTGCTGTAGGCCGCCGCCTCGGCGCCAACCTTGTCTTCGGCGCCGCGGCCGAACACGATCTTGGTCGGATTGCGGAATTCAAAGTTTTCCATGATTCGATTCTCCGATGAACGAACGGCTGGTCGCGGCTGCGCTCCGCGCCATGGTGGTTCCGCGCAGAACCAAACGGGGCGTCATCAGCACGGTCTTGCGGCGCGGTTTTCGCCCTGCGATGAGTCGCAACAGCAGCTCGGCGCCAATCGCGCCCATCTCTTGCGCCGGCTGCGCAACCGTCGTCAGCGGCGGCTCCACCATGCGCGCGAATTCGATGTCGTCGAACCCGATCACCTCGACCTCCTCGGGCACGGCGACGCCGGCCTGCCGGAGCGCCCGCAACGCTCCGATCGCCATCAGGTCATTCGCCGCGAAAATGGCGTTGAAGGCCAACCGCCGGTCGGAACCTTGCGCCCTCTGCGCTTCGACCAGCGACGCCGTCAGGCGCCAGCCGCTTTCGAGCGTAAAGTCTCCCGCCAGAATCCGCAGACGATCGGGAGCGACGCCGCTATCCCGCAGCGCGGCCTCGACCCCGCTGCGGCGCTCGACCGATTGAGAAAGGCGCGCCGGGCCGTTGATGTAGACCAGGCGACACGCCTCGCGCGCGAGCAGATGCAAGGCCGCTTGGCGCGCTCCGAGCTGGTTGTCGACGAACACGCCGTAACGCGACGAGCGCTTGCCGATGACGCGATCGAGCAGGACGACGGGAATGCCGGCGTTCTCGAGCGTGCGCACCGGCGCGTCGGATTGCGAGCCGGCGGAATCGAGGATGACGCCGTCCACCCCCTTTTCGATCAGGACGCGGACGGCGCCGCTTTCCTTTTCGACGTCGCCGGCCGAATTGCACAGAAACAGGCTATATCCGGCGGCGCTCAGCGCGCGCTCCGCCCCGCTCGCCAGCAGCGGATAGAACGGGTTGGCGATGTCGGGAATGATCAGCCCGATGGATCGGGATTGGCCGGTGGTCAGCCCGCGCGCCATCGCGGAAGGGCGGAATCCCGTCTCGTCCATGATTTTCCGGACGCGTTCCCGCGTCGGGCCGCCGACCCCCTCCGGCCGGTTGTTCAGCACGCGGGACACGGTCGCCTTGGAAACGCCCGCCTGCTTGGCGATATCGGAAATCGTCGGCCTAGCCATGACTTCGATTACGAAACCGGTTTCATCTTACGGTTACTCCGCTCTCGCGCCGACGTCAAGGCCGCCTATCCTCCACGTCGGAAACATAGGCGAGGCTATTTACTCCGAGCAGCGGGAACGCCTGTTGACGTAACCGGTCTCTCTTGGCTAGTATAAATGAACCGGTCGCGGCGGTCGCCGCGGCGAAAGGAGGAGGGTGCGATGGCGGAAGGCGCCGGCGCTTATCGTCACGTGGTTCTGTTCAAGTTCAAGCCGACCGTGCCGAAAAATTCGGTCGCGGCGATCGAGAACGCGTTTCGGGCGCTTTGCGCCGAACTCCTCTTCGTCAAGGGTTTTGAATGGGGCCGCAACTCCAGCCCGGAAAACCTCGACGAGGGGTTCACCCACTGCTTCATCGTGACGTTCGACCGCCCGGAAGACCGCGACGCCTATCTGCCCCACCCCGCCCACCAGACGTTCTGTCGGCGCTATCTGGACGACGCCCTGGAGAAGGTCTGCGTCGTCGATTTCCAGTCGACCCGCTGAGGGAAGACGGCGCGTCGAAAGCGCTCGTCCTCTGGTCGCCTGTGTCGGGTTACGGGGGCGACGGCGCCAGGGCGCAAGATTGGCCTACTTCCCCCTCCGCTCCTCCACCTCGCGCCGCGCGCTCTCCGCCTTGAGCCGGCGCGTCGGCGACGCTTCGCCGGCGGGTACGAACGCCAAATCGGCGAGACCGGCGCAGCGCAAGCACGCCCGGCAAGTTTAAGCGACAGTGCGCTTAACTATCGGCTGGACCGTGACCGCCGCGACCGGCGCCGGCCGCAGGCTCGAGCCGGAGCGGCGAGAGCGCTATCGTCTTGCATCGGCTCGGCGACCGCCATCGCGAACTCGTAGAGTCGGTAGTTAAGCGGTCGCGGTAGGGACGGCGATTGCTCGCCGCCCCCCGCACAGATCCCGGCGTGCGGCTTTCCCGCACCGGGCTCTTGTCGAAGGTCGAACGTGATCGGCGTTCAGGGCTTGGCGTCCCCTATGGTTCCGATCCGCAGGCGCGCGACGCCGGTGACATGCTGGGTCCGGCGCAGGGTCCGGAGCATGCGTTGTCGTCCGCCTTCCCTCCGACCGGGCTCCTTCCCTCCACGCTCTCCGCCTCCGCTCGTCGCGGGCTTGTTCGAGCGCTTCGCCGGTACTACGAGCCCGTCCGACTCCTCGCCTGCTCCCCGACAGCTTCGTCTCCTCGACTTCCTGTCGCGGCCCCGGATCGCTCACGCGACTGGGGGCCAGGCGAGGCCTCCCAGGTTCCGACGCGATCCTTTTGCGCGTGATGGGGTCTTCGACCACGGTAGAGCGTCAACGCCTCGCATAGCGGTGCCGCACATGTCGCCTTCGACTACAGTGACAGCCTCGGCCTCTACGACTTTCGGTCTTTCGCGGCTCAATAGCCCACCCCACGCAATGGCTGTGTACGCTTCGCCGTGGTCGTCGCCTTCCACGCCGCAACACTCGCTAACAGGCGGGCGCTGCCCCTTGCCTCGACCGGACTTCCACCGGCTGGATCGCGCCAGCTTCGCCTGGCGCACCACTGTCGCCGTAACTCCGTAACTCTTGTCGAGCGCTGGGGTGATCCCCTGCTGTGTCAGGCGCGCGGTTGACTTACAGCCCCTTCCTCTTCTCGACTTGGACGGCCCCGGCCGGAACCCATAAGCAAATCGTATCGCCATCAGGGCGCAAGCACATGACATTCCCTGTTGGGTCGCTGCTGGAATCCTCGACGACGCCGTGCGTTCCTTTGTCCAGGTATTGGCAGTTGTCTTTTGCGAAACGCGACGCTGCGGATTGATCGCCTTCCTGCATGAGTGTGGCAGCTCTTGCATAAAGCTCTTTGGTACGGAACGCGGCCACCGTCCATGCGAGCGTGCCATGCGGCGGCCCGTGGTTGATAGCGGGGCGCGAAACCCCGCTGCCCCATGCTGCCCAAACACTATAAACGCCACTAGGTAACGTCTTTGCCCTATAGTCTATAATAGACGAATCCCTGTCCCCGTTAGCAGCGACAACTTCCATTTCGGCGGTACACGAGATTTCATAGCCCTCAGAGCTACCTGGATTTGTCGCATCTTCTATTACGTCATAAAAAGTAATAACAACCGATTGCTGGGCCTTATATTGAGGCATGTTTACAGCATTCTGCCCAAAGGTGCTAATCATGTTAGACGCCGCTTTACCTTTCACTAACCCTTTAGCTAACGCAATTACCGCCCCGTCAGTACATTGCATGTAGGCATGAGCACTAGGAACCATTAACAGCATCGAGCCAAGTGCCACTGTGAAAAACGAGGTAATCTTCATGGCATGGTCTCCATAAGTTGAACGTCACGAAGTCGGCTAAACGTCACGAAAACCTTAGCGGCCCCTATACTTTTCGCAATTCATGCCACTCCTTGCCCTATTGGGAACGTGCAACCGCAGTTGCAACAAAATAAGGTACGGGTGTCTGCATTGACCCCGCAACGCCCATGTCCAGCATTGGGGCCAACGTTCCGCCAGTGAGAAGAATTGAATCTCCCTGTTTCAACACAAAAGCCAAGTCGCCTCCCGCTTTGGGTAACGCCACATAGCCCCCAAAACTCGCTCCGCCGGGGGCAGTGACTGCAATTAGGATGTGGTCCTTTTCTAATCCGAATGCTGGCAGCCCGCTGACTGTCGAAATGAACTTTGCTGTCGTCGTTATATTGCACCCCTGATAATCGGCCACATACGCATTACTCATAACCTTGCTGAACGGAACAAAACTTCCCTCCGGTGGACATGACGTTGCCGCCTCCGGTGCCGCGATAGGTGCAGATGGGATTGCAGCCGGCCCAGCACATCCCGCAGCCGAGGCTACGATGCATCCCGTCGCAAGCCACTGAACTATTGTCGATTTCATATCTGCCTCCCCTAGCGCACACAGGTAGACGAATCTACTGAATTGACCGAATATCGCGATCCGACCCGCTTGGCGTAGCCACCCGCACGCCCAGGGCTCTGAATATCAGTCCGCCAAAAGTGTATGCGGTTCTCAGGATAGGACGGCACCGCATGACACCCCCCCCGCCCCCCGTGCCACCTCAGCCATTGGAGAGCTTAGTTGCAACAGCGCGGCGAAGCAATATAGATCATGGTAATTTATTGACAGTGGGGAATCCCTTGAACCGAGATTCTCCAGATGGAGGCCTCGGTCAGGCTGAGATTGATTACGGATCGCGGTAGGGACGCTCATTGCTGAGCGCCCCCCGCACAGATCCGTACGTGCCCAATTCGGGCATACGGCTCCCACCTTGGGTGGTTGACGGCGAAGCGGAGGTATTGCCGCTCGCCGTACGCGGTCCAGGCCGTAGGACGCGCCTGCCCGGCTCGGTGTCCGGAGCGTGTCGCCCTGTTCCGCGTTTCCCTCGGCCCCCGCCCTTGGCTCCACCGGCTCCGCAGCGGATCGCTCCGCCTTGTTCGTCGGCTTCACAGCCACTATGGCGGGGTCTGACTTCTCACGCCCGCTCATCATCGGCTACGGCTCCTCGCCTTCTCAAGGCGATTGCCAAGCAATCGTCCGCCGATGCGGACCGGGGCGAAACGCAACGCCGCCCGGCCAGACGCGAGACCTCCCGGTTCCCGTACAGAGAGTTTACGCACATGCCAGGGTCTGCGACCACGCCGGACCAGACGGGCGCTCGCGATAACGCGCCCCGCCTGTGTCGCCTTCCGCTCTGTCAACGGCGTCGGCGTCCGGGATAAGTGCCTTTCGCGGCTCAATGGCTGGCCTATGCGCGCCCCTGCCGACGCTTCGCCCCTGCCCTCGCGGGCAGGCGCGCACGGTTCGGGGTCAACGCGGTTCGCTAAACCTTCATCGTAGCGGACTTGCACCGCCTACTCCCTGCCGGTCTCCCGGCGCACGGACAGTGCACAAAAATCGACCCCGCCGCGAGCTATTCCCCCTTCTGCTCGTCGACCTCGCGCCGCGCGCTCGCTGCCGCCTGCGGCTCGGCGAGCAGGCCTTGGCGTTCGTAGCGGCCGCGGGCCTTGCTGAAGCGGACGACGACGGCGCGGCGCGCGCTCTTCGCCTTGACCCGGCGGGTCAGCAGCGCGTCGCCGGCGGGGACGAAGACGAGATCGGCGAGACCGGCGCAGGAAAGGCACACCGGGCCGGGTTTCTCCATGATGAGAAAATCGCCGGTGCCGCCGCACTTGCAGCAGGCCCAGGCCTTCAACGGCAGGATCGCGACCAGCTCCGGCTCGGCGCTCGCCTTCTCGGCCAGGCGCTCGCGCTTCTCTAGGGAGAGCGCGGGCGAGAGCCAATGGGTTCGGTACGCCCGTTCGATTCCGGGCTCGCCGCTGCGGCTGAAGCGCAGCGTCGAGCGCTGCGGCGTGCGCGCGACATAGCGCGTGTCGCTGGGGTTCAGCCCCTTGCCGGCCGCCCAGGATCGGAACAGTTTCGTCGCCGCCGAAATGCGCGACAGGTTGGCTTGGACCGCCCGCTCGAGACAGTCGATCTGCCCCAGCCGCCAGCGTTTCTCCGCTCCGGGGTCGAGCCAACCGACGCCGACGAGCACGTCGATCGGGCTCACGTATTGCTGCGTCGCCAGCGCGGCCTCTGCGGCCCTGACCACCCGATCGGCGAGCGCCTGGAGATTCTTCGGCTGCATCGAAGATTTATAGCGCCGGGCCGCCGATCCGCCGAGACGAAACTCCATCGCGTTGCGGCGATGGGGCAGACGACGACAGTGAGGATTCCCTCAGGTCGGCGCCGCGCGCGACAAATGCTTTCCGAATTTCTGAAATCGCGCTATCCTTGTCCTCGATCGGCCGAGGCGTCGTTCCCTTCGCGCGAAACCCCGACCGCGGCCGAAAGACTTGACAAGGGACCATTTCCCCCCTTTTCGCTCGACAAGCCCTTGAAATCACACAAAACGGCCAAGAGAATCCTTGACGAAACTTGACAAAACTTGACGAGAGTCGACGAAACTTGACAAGACTCGACGCCAAATTTGACGGCGCGGCGGCGATTCGCCGTTCGAGCCGCCCGCGGTTACGTATCGCGTCCCCCGAGCGGGCCGCCAAACAGGCCGCCCGCCGCGCCTCTGCGCGCTTACGCCGCCATTTGCCGCGCGGCGGATTCGAGCTTAATCCTCAGCCGGCGGCGGGTTTGCAGGGGATGGCGCGATGTCGGGGCGGGCCGACGGGAGAACGGCCGAAGAACTCGGGCCGGCGATCGCCGTCGAACTGATCGCCGTGCTGGTCGCCGTCGCCGACGGGCGGCCGAAGGTGATGACGATCGACGACGGCATGGCGCTGCCTTCGGGGCCGTTCGAGGTCGGGCATCGCTCGTTGCAATCGGGTCTGCGCGCCTGGGTGGAGCGGCAGACGCGCCACCCCCTCGGCTACGTCGAGCAGCTCTACACTTTCGCCGATCGCGACCGGCGCGGCGACGCGAACGGGGCGCGGGCGATCTCGATCAGCTATCTCGGCTTGACCCGCGCCGAGGACGCCGCGGCGCCGCACGCCGGCTGGCGCGACTGGTACGATTATTTCCCCTGGGAGGACCATCGCGCCGGCGCGCCGCGTCTCGTCGACGAGAAGCTCGCGCCGGACTTGCGCGCGTGGGCCGAGAGCGCCAGCGACGCGGCGAAGCGCGCGACGCGCTGGCGGCGCGCCGCCGTCGCCTTCGGCCTCGAGGGCGCCCGATGGAACGAAGAGTTGGTGTTGCAGCGTTACGAACTCTTGTTCGAAGCGAGCCTCGCGCCCGAGGCGTGTCGCGAAAGGGGGGGGTCGGCGCCCGCGACGGCGGGCCGCGCGATGGACGGCGATCATCGCCGCATTCTCGCCACCGCCATCGCGCGGCTGCGCGCCAAGATCAAGTACAACCCGGTGGTGTTCGAGCTGATGCCGGCGACCTTCACCCTGTCGCAGTTGCAGCGCTGCGTCGAGGCGCTGGCCGGGCTGCTCGTGCACAAGCCGAATTTTCGCCGGCTGATCGAACAGCAGGACCTGGTCGAGGAAACCGGCGAAAGCGCGGCCGACACCGGCGGGCGCCCCGCCAAGCTCTTTCGGTTCCGTTCCGCGGTGCGCGAGGAGCGCGCCCTCGCCGGCACGAAATTGCCGCTGGCGCGGGCTTGACAGAAGTTATACTCATGATAAGTATAACGCTAATATGCTCAATATGAGTATAAAAAATGACGGTGCATATGGAAACGCCAACCGGGGCCAGCCGGCTCTATGAGCGCGTCGCGCGGGTGATCCCGCCGATGGAATGGCCGGCCTTCGCGGCCGACATTGACGCCATCGCGGAGCTGAAGAAGCGCCGCGACGCGGTGATTCTCGCGCACAATTACCAGACGCCGGAAATCTTCCACTGCGTCGCCGATTTCGTCGGCGACAGCCTCGCCCTGGCGCGGCAGGCGACGAAGGTCGACGCGGGCACGATCGTGATGGCCGGCGTGCATTTCATGGCCGAGACCGCCAAGCTCCTCAATCCCGGCAAGACCGTGCTGATCCCCGACCTTCTCGCCGGCTGTTCGCTCGCCGAGTCGATCACGGCCGAGGACGTGCGCGCGCTGCGGCGGCGCTTTCCCGGCGTTCCCGTCGTCACCTACGTCAACACCTCGGCGGCGGTGAAGGCCGAATCGGACATCTGCTGCACCTCCGGCAACGCGCGCCGGGTGATCGAATCGCTCGGCGCGCCGCGCGTCGTCATGCTGCCCGACAAATATCTGGCGGCGAACGTCGCCAAGCAAACCAGCGTCGAGATCGTCCCGTGGGACGGGCGCTGCGAAGTGCACGAGCGCTTCACCCGCGCCGACGTGCGCGAGCTGCGCGAGGGCCATCCCGGCGTCGTCGTGCTCGTCCACCCCGAATGTCCGCCCGAGGTGGTCGACGAAGCGGATTTCGCCGGCTCGACCGCTCAGATGTCGGCCTACGTCGAAGAGCGCAAGCCGCGCCAGGTCGCGCTGCTGACGGAATGTTCGATGAGCGACAACGTCGCGGTTCTTCATCCCGAAGTCGACTTCGTGCGCCCGTGCAATCTCTGTCCGCACATGAAGCGGATCACCCTCGCCAACATCCGGCGCGCGCTGGAGGAGAATCGTTACGAGGTGACCATCGATCCGGCGATCGCGAGCCGAGCGCGCCGCGCGGTCGAACGGATGATCGCGCTGTGACCGCTGGCCTGCACACGCTCGACGGCCGCGTCGCGATCGTCGGCGGCGGAGTCGCCGGCCTGATGGCGGCGTTGCGCCTCGCGCCGCGACCGGTCGTCCTCGTTTCCAAGGCGCCGCTGGGCGCCGAAGCCTCGACCCTCTGGGCGCAGGGCGGCCTCGCCGCCGCGCTGGGGGCGGACGACAGCCCGGAGCTGCACGCCGCCGACACCGTCGCCGCGGGCGACGGGCTCTGCGTGGCGGGAATCGTCGAACGCTTCACCCGCGCCGCTCCGCAAGCGATCGAGGAGCTCGCGCGCCTCGGCGTCGCTTTCGACCGGACGCGCGACGGCGCCTTCGCGTTGGGGCTGGAGGCGGCGCACCGGCGTCGGCGCATCGCCCACGCCGGCGGCGACGGCACGGGGCGCGAGCTGATGCGCGCGCTCGTCGCCGCCGCGCTGCGCACGCCTTCGATCCGCGCGCTCGAAGGATTCGAGGCGCGACGGCTCATCGTCGAAGACGGAGCCGTGCGCGGACTTCTCGTCGTCTCGCCGACAGGGCCGCTGATGCTGGCGGCGGACAAGATCGTCATCGCCACCGGCGGCGTCGGCGGGCTTTATGACGTCAGCACCAATCCCGGCGGCAGCTTCGGCCAGGGCCTCGCGCTCGCCGCGCGCGCCGGCGCCGAACTGGCCGATCTCGAATTCGTGCAATTCCACCCGACCGCGTTCGATGGGCCGACGCGGCCGTCGCCGCTGGTCAGCGAAGCCGTGCGCGGCGAAGGCGCCGTTCTCGTCGACGAGACCGGCGAGCGCTTCATGGCCGATGTTCCCGGCGCGGAGCTGGCGCCGCGCGACGTCGTCGCGCGCGCGATCTGGCGCCGGCGCGCCGAAGGCCACCGCGTGTTTCTCGATGCGCGCCAGGCGCTCGGCGAAAGGTTCGCGGCGCGGTTTCCCGTCATCGCCGCGTTCTGCCACGAGGCGGGCGTCGATCCGGCGCGCCAGCCGATCCCGGTGCGCCCGGCGGCGCATTATCATATGGGTGGAATCGCCGTCGACGAGGACGGACGCAGTTCGCTGCGCGGCCTGTGGGCGTGCGGGGAAGCCGCGGCGACCGGCCTGCACGGCGCCAATCGCCTGGCGAGCAATTCCCTGAGCGAGGCCGCGGTGTTCGCCGGGCTGGTCGCCGACAGCGTCGCCGGGGCGTCGTTCGCGCGCGGACCGGCCCCGCGTCCGACGCGGATGCCGCCCGCCCCCGACCCGAGCGCCGTCCGGCCGATCCTCTCCGCCGGCGCCGGGGTGATGCGCGACGGCAAGGGTCTGGCGCGAGCCGTCGCCGCGCTGACGCCGCTGGCGCTCGGGAGCGGGCCGTCCGCGGATCCCGCCGCCGTCGCGCTGACGATCGCGCTCGCCGCCTTGCGGCGCGAGGAGAGCCGCGGCGCGCATTACCGCACCGATTTCCCCGACAAGGCGAGCGAGGCGCGTCGCACGACGCTGCGGCTCGACTCGGCGCTCGCCTCGGTCGCCGGCGGCGCGCCGCCGGCGCCCGCGCGGAGGGCTTCGTCGTGATCCTCGTGCGGCCTCCCGCCATCCTGATCGAGCCGATCGTGCGCGCGGCGCTGCTCGAAGACCTCGGCCGCGCCGGCGACATCACCACCGACGCGATCGCGCCGCGCGGTCTCATGACGACGACGGCGATGGTCGCGCGCCAGGACGGCGTCGTCGCCGGCCTCGATCTCGCGGCGCTGGCGTTCCGCCTGATCGATCCGGCGATCGTCTTGGCCGAGAAGAGCCACGACGGGACGCGCGTCGCGGCCGGCGAGACGATCGCGCTGGTCGAAGGCCCGGCGCGCGGCGTTCTAACCGCCGAGCGTACGGCGCTGAATTTCCTCGGCCGCCTCAGCGGCGTCGCCTCGGCGACGGCTTCGTTGGTCGACGCGGTGGCGGGGACCAAGGCGCGCATCGTCTGCACGCGCAAGACGACGCCGCTGCTGCGCGCGATCGAGAAATACGCGGTGCGCGTCGGCGGCGGCGGCAACCATCGCTTTGGCCTCGACGACGCCGCGCTGATCAAGGACAATCACATCGCGATCGCCGGCGGCGTCGCCGAGGCGATCCGCCGCGTGCGCGCGTGCGTCGGCCATCTCGTCAAGATCGAGGTGGAGGTCGACACGCTCGCCCACCTCGAAGAGGCGCTCGAAGTCGGCGTCGACGCCGCGTTGCTCGACAACATGTCGCTCAAGGACTTGCGGCGCGCGGTGGCGATGATCGCCGGCCGCGCGATCTCGGAGGCCTCGGGCCGGGTGACCAAGGAGACCGCGCCGGCGATCGCGGCGACCGGCGTCGACCTCATCTCGGTCGGTTGGCTGACCCACAGCGCGCCGATCCTGGACATCGGGCTGGACCATCAGGGGTAGGCGCGCGGTCGTCGCGCGCCTACCCTCAAGCTTATTCCGCCGCCGCGCGGCCCGCAAAGGCGGATTCGGCAAGCGCCTCGACCTCGAGCGCGGCGCTCGCCGCGCCGTCGACGTGGCGCAGGCTCATCGACCTTTCTTGCGCGGCGCGACGGTAGGCGGAATTGGCGAGAACGTCTTGCGCCGCCTCGCGCATCGCAGCGGCGTCGGCGTCGCCGGCAAGCGCCCGTCCCGCGCCCCATTCCTGGACTGCGGCGGCGACGAAGGGCTGATCGCCGGCGAGCCCGGGAATGACCACCATCGGGACGCCGTGCCGCAGCGCGCGCATCGCCGTTCCGTGGCCGCCGTGGGTCATCACCATCGCGGCGCGGCGCATGATCGGGTCATGCGCCGCGTAGCTCAGCACGGCGGCGTTCGCCGGCGCGGCCAGCTCGTTCGGCGCGACGACGCCGCCGGTGGTGGCGACGACGTGAACGGGAAGGTCGGCCAGCGCGTCGAGCGCGTGTTGCGCCTTGTCGACATTGCGTTGTTCGAAACCGGTGCTGAAGCTCACCAGAACGAGCGGCGTCGGGTCGCTTTCGGACCACGGCAGGTCCGTCGGAATCGCAAATTTTTCGTCTTCGAGCACCGGCCCTACGTGGCGCACGTTCTCCCACCCCGCAGCGCGGGGCGCGTCGAACGCCGCCAGGCTCGTCGAGACGATGCGGTCGCGCGGTCGCCACAACGCGTCGAGCGGGGGCAGGGCGCCGTATCCCGCCTGCTGTCGCATGCCGTCGAGGCGCGCGATCATGCCTCGCCACATGTCGAGTTGGCGGAACACGAAGGTGTGGACGAAGACCGCGGTCGGCGCGTCGAAGCGCGGCGCCTGGGCGAGCGCGGCGGGAAACATCGCGTCGATCAGGATGATTTCCGGCGCCTCGGCGGCGACGACCGACCGCACTTGCGCCTCCACAGCGGGCGAAGTGAGGTAGCAAGACATGCGCGTCAGGAAAGTTCCCTGAGGATAGCGATCGACCTGCGCGTAGGCGTCGGTGAATTCGATCGCGCGGAAACCCGCGGTCTTGACGCGCGGAACCATTTCCGGCCGCCCGGCGAAGGCGACCTCGTGCCCACGCTGCGTCAACGCGCGCGCCACGCCAAGACTAGGCGGCAGGTTCCCGCCGCCCGACCAGTTCAACCACAGAATACGAGCCATGATCATCCTCCCGTTGGATGTCGCGCTTGATGATCCGAAGCACGATCGCCTCGGCCTCCCGCCGACTCAGCGCCAAGTCGCGGCGGAGTTTCTTCCAAACGTAGACGTCGGTGGCGACGACGAAGACGGCGAATCGCGCCGCGCGCGCCGCGCCCGTGAGCTCGCCGAGTTGCGGCGCGAACAGTTCCTCCACCCATGCGCAGTGATTGGCGCGCCCTCGGTCGAGCGCGGGCTTGAGGGCCGGGCGTCGGCTTTCGTCGCCGAGTTCGCGCATCACCAGATCGCCGATCGTCTCGTAGACGTCGAAGATGGCGCCGACCGCCGCCGCGACGTCGCCAGGCTCGGTCGGCTTGAGCCGCTCCGCGCCACCGGCGGCGAGACGGTCGAGCGCGCGAAGAAGCAGTTCGTCCTTGCTGACGTAGTCGCGCAGGACCGTCTGCACGGTCGTGCCGGCGCGGCGGGCGATCTCGTCGAGCGTGAACCGCTCGGTCCCCCCTTCGCGATAGAGCCGCACCGCTTGTTCGAGGATGCGTTCGCGCGTCGCCTCGGCTTTCGCCGCGCGCGAGGTCAGATCATAGGGGCGCTTCTTCAATTTCATGTTAGCTCTACTAACTTGAAATTGATTTCATGTCAATATGGCTAACACGAATTATCTTCGCGGCGCGAGCTGGGCGCTGACGCGCGCCGCGCCGAGCTTGGGCATCGAGGGAAATTATCAGGGGTAGGACGGCGGCGCCCGACAAAAAGCGATGGGCCCCGGCGCATTCGAGCGGCGCGGGGCCCTGTTTCGCCTCTGCGAAACGATCTGGGATGTTGCAGACGATTTTGCGGCAGGCAGGACGCTTGGCCTTCGCGCACCGCGGCCGCGCGGTGAATGTCAAATTTTCGGAGACGCCGTTCCGCCTTCGCGCATCGCGTGGTTTCGGCGTCGCGACCTCGACGGCGTCGAGGTCAGGATTCCTGGCCCGGCGGAGTCATGGCTACCCCGTTCTTTCTGCCGATCCTCGCCGCGAGGCCGGCGTTTCGTCGGCCCCGATTCGCTCGCGCGAAGCGGGACGACGCGGAAAGTCTCCGCCTCGCTCGCCGGCCTGTCAAATCAAGTTTTCTCCAAATTTTCCGCATCGTTGGGAACTGGGCGACGCGCGGCGGGTTCGATGACGCGCCATTGACAGCCGCAAAACTTCGGAAGTTTATGTTTCCACGCGGTCGACGGCGCGGCGCGCGGCGGAGACGGATCATCGCCCTCGCGGTCCGACCGGAGAGAGCCATGCACGCGGACATCGCTGAGAAGCGGCAAGACCTGATCGCGCTCTGCCGCCGCTATGACGTGGAGCGCCTGGAAGTGTTCGGTTCGGCCGCGCGCGGCGCCGACTTCGATCTGGCGCGCAGCGACGCCGACTTCGACCTGGCGCGCAGCGACGCCGACTTCCTCGTCACCTTCTCGCCGCAAGCCCGCGACGATCTTTCCGCCTTCGCGGATTTCAAGGAGGGATTGGAGGCGCGGCTCGACCGGCCGGTCGATCTGACGGAACGCGAGGCGATCGAGGCGAGCCGCAACACCATCCGGCGCCGCCGAATCCTCGCCGAGGCCGAGACGGTCTATGGTTGAGGCGCCGGCGGATCGAGACACGGCGAGGTGGCGATGAACCCGCTACTGGAAAACGCGATTGTCTCCATCCAGCTAGGCCTTGAGGACTACGCTTCCCAGGACAAGCGCCGAGTGATTTCTGCCGCCCGCAACCTCTATGCGGGTGTTCTTCTGCTGTGCAAAGAAGTGCTGAGGCGGCTGTCGCCGCCCGGTTCGAATGACATTTTGATTCGCAAGAAGAAGAAGGCAATCAAAGAGGCGAACGGGACCGTTCGGCTCATCGGCGATGGCAAGAAGACGATTGACGGCACCGAGAACGAGGAAGCCTTCAAGCAGCTTCAAGTGAATGTCGACCTGTCAAAGTTCAGGCGCCTTGCCGATATTCGCAACGATATAGAACATATGCACCCCGGGGTCGGCCCTGCGCTGATCCAAGAGGCGATCGCCGACGCGATGCCGATCATCCGCGCCGTCATCGTGAACGAACTGCACGAGAAACCGGCCGCGCTCTTAGGATCGGATGCGTGGGAGGCCCTGCTGAATGAAGCAAGGGTGTTCAAAGAGGAACAGGACGCTTGCAGGGCGAGCTTCGACGCGATCGACTGGAAAAGCGAAACGCTCGCGGATGCAGCGAATGAGTTTCGATGCCCGCATTGCTCATCCACACTGGTACGGAATGACAATGCGAAGGCGACCACGTTCGATGAGTTGAAGTTAGTCTGCTCCAAATGCGGCGAACATGCCGAGCCAGAGGACGTTTTTGAAGACGCTCTGGGGCGTGCGTACGAATGGGACGCACACGAAGCCGCTAAGGAGGGCTTGGACCCACCGTTGGAGAACTGTCCCGAGTGTGATCGCGAGACGTTCGTCTCTAGCGAACGGCGGTGCGCGAGCTGCGGTTTCAGCCTTGAAGGCTATGAATGCGCCATTTGCAGCAAATCTTTGACCGCTGACGACTACCGCTACGGCGACGGCCAACTTTGTAGCTATCATCAACACGTCATGTCGAAAGACGATTGAAAACGATGCCCGCCTTCACCCGATACATCGGCATCGACTATTCCGGCGCGCAGACGCCGACCGCGAGCCTGCCGGGCTTGCGCATCTACATGAGCGAGGGCGACGCGCCGCCGCTGGAAGCGCTCCCCCCGCCGTCGCCGCGAAAATACTGGACGCGGGGCGAAGTCGCGGAGTGGCTGGTTGAGCGACTCGCCGAGGACGTTCCCGCTCTGGTCGGCGTCGACCACGGTTTCTCGTTCCCGCTGCAATATTTCCACGCGCACGGGCTCGCTTTGAACTGGCCTGCCTTCCTCGACGACTTCCAGCGCCATTGGCCGACCGACGACGACATTTACGTCTGTTTTGTTCGCGAGGGCGTTTGCGGCAATGGAACCGCCCGCCGAGGGAACCCGCGCTGGCGCCGGCTGACCGAGGTGCGCGCGGGCGGCGCAAAATCGGTCTTTCATTTCGACGTGCCGGGACAAGTCGCGACATCGACGCACGCCGGGCTTCCCTGGCTGCGCTTCATCCGCGCGCGGCTCGGCGCACGCGCGCATTTCTGGCCGTTCGACGGCTGGGACATTCCGGCCGGGCGCTCGGCGATCGCCGAGGTCTATCCGGCCCTATGGAGCCGCGGCTTCGCTCGCGAAGGCCGCACGCGCGATCAACACGACGCCTACTGCGTCGCCGCCTGGCTCGCGCGCGCCGACCGCGATGGCGCCCTGGCCGCTTTTCTGAACCCCGGACTCTCCCTGTCCGAACGCGCTCAGGCGCAGACGGAGGGCTGGATATTGGGCGTTCCCGGCTCGAATTGGAATTAGGATTCCCGCTCGCCGCGCTACTTCGGCCCGTCGAGGAACGCCTGCCATTGTTCGCGCGTGCCGTAGTAGACGTTGCGGTCGACGTCGCCCTCGATGCCGGGGATCGCGCCGTCGGCCTGGTATTGCCAGAACTTCCACGGCCGCGAGCCGTAGGGCACGGCGGGGTTGTGCTTGGTCGAGCGCACCCAGATCGGATAATCCGCGAAGGCGCCGTCGGCAAGGATCGCTTGGTAGAAGTCGACCGAGGTGTAGATGATCGGCCGCTTGCCGAAGTGGCGCTCCATTTCCTCGAGCATCACCTTCATGTCGGCGATCGTCGCGTTGCGTTCGAGATGGCGCCGGCAGGTGCGTGAATCCGGCGTCGGTTCGACGTCGAGCACCGGCGGCAGCGCGTCGTCTTCGACCGGCACGTTCTGTTCGAACCAGTTCGCCTCCTCGATCGGCGGCCGGCACCAATAGACGAAGTGATAGGCGCCGTGCGGAATGCCGGCCAGCTTGGCGCCCTGCCAGTTGGCCTGGAAGCGCTCGTCGACAAGGTCGCCGCCCTCGGTCGCCTTGATCCAGACGAATTTGACGCCGCTGCCCGCCACCGCGTTCCAGTCGATCGTCCCCTGATATTTGGAGACGTCGATGCCCTGGATCGGGTAGTCCGCAGGCTTGGGATAGCCGTCGTCGAATTCGAACGGGCCGGCGCCGCCGCCGCAGCCGGCCAACGCGGCGACGAGCGCGGCGACGAGGCCGAGGCGGATGAGGATTGGCGCTGCGGCAGGCAGGGAACGATTCATCAGTTTCACGAATATACAGTCCCAAGGCGACCCGCGAAACGCTTTCCGTCTCGCCCAGCCGCGCGACGCCGAAAGTTAGAGCGTGCAAGGCAACGATTCGTTAACGGCCGCCGCCGAAGCGGCATGGAGCGCCGAATGCAGCGGCGAGACCGCGCCGATTAGGCCGATTCCCGTCGAGCGAGCGGGCCGGGGCGAAAAAAGCGGCGACCGCTGGGGGTCGTCGCCAAGATCGATGGTGCGGTCAAGAGGACTCGAACCTCCACCCCGGTTAAAGGACTAGCACCTCAAGCTAGCGCGTCTACCAGTTCCGCCATGACCGCTCGACTTCGCGCCTTATCGGGCGAAGCGAAGGCGCGTCGTCTAACAAATCGGTTCGGCGATGACAAGCTTAACGGCGGCGGCGCGGCCAGTGACCGTTCGCCGCGTCCTCTTCGTCGAAACGCATCGCACGCCGGCGCGAGCCGCCAGCTTCGGATCGCGGACGGCGTCAAGCCATGCGCGGTCTCGCCTTCGCTCGCCGCTTCCAGAATGTCGACCGTCTCCCGCGCGCGCCAGAATGTGAGTTCGCAAAGGCGCGCCTGCAGGCGTTCGAGGCGTCGGTCGAATCGCAGCGGCGTCGCGGGCGCTCCTCGTCAAGTCATCCGGTTGTAGCGGCGAGGGGAGAGGTTCGCCATCGGTCGGTCGCTCGACGGCGGACGCGGTCCAAGGCGCGAGCGTCGGTTTGTCGGCCGGCGCTCAGGCGGGGAGAGGATTGACGATTGCAGAGTACTCTGCTTTATAGAGTTATGTGGCCAAGGATCCGCTCAATGCCGTTCGCCAACCTCCCGCAACCGCCTATCCGGCTCCTCGCGCTCGTCGGCGTCGCCGCGCCCCCGACCCAGTCGCTCGAGCCGCCGCCTCGATCATTTCCGCTTTCGGGCGAAGGCTGCTACACGGCGGCGGCGCTCCCGAAAGGCTATCGATGCAACGTTTGACGAACTGGCTTTTGCTCTTGCTGGCCCTTGCCGCGGCGGCGCTCGGCGCGGCGGCGCAGCTCGCGTGGATTCGCGCGCCGCTTCCCCCGCTCATCTTCGGCGCGATCGCCGCGGTTTGCGCCGGCGTGGTCGTTATCCGCTCACTGCCGCTGAAAGCGCGCCGCCCGGTGGTGTTTCTCGTCACCCTGGCGGCCCTCGCCGCGCTGACCGGCGGGCTGGCCTATTTCCAGTTCGTCTTCAAGCCGAACATGATCAGGACCGCCATCAGCGCCTCGTTCGCGCCGAAGCCGACCTCCGCGGCGGTCGAGGCGGCGAAAATCGAACAATGGCGGCCGCAACTGGCGGCGATCGGCACGCTGCGCGCCTATCAGGGCGTCGCCGTCGCGCCGCAGATCGGCGGCGTGGTCGTCGCGATCCATTTCGACTCCGGCGACGACGTCGAAGCCGGCGCGGCGCTGGTCGACCTCGACGATTCGGTCGAGCAGGCGGACCTCGCCAACGGCCTCGCCCAGCTCAAGAACGCCGACGTGACGCTAGAGCGCGCCGAGCGGCTGATCGCCAGCGGTAATGCGCCGCAGTCGACCGTCGACGCGGCCATCGCCGCCCGCGACTCCGCCGCGGCGAGCGTGCAGCACACGCGCGCGGTGATCGCTCAGAAGGCGATCAAGGCGCCCTTCGCCGGCCGGCTGGGCTTGCGCAACGTCGATCTCGGCCAGTACGTCGCCGTAGGGACGACGCTGGTGACCCTGCAGCGGCTCGACCCGATCTACGTCGATTTTCCCGCGCCGGAGGAGGCGCTCGCCTCGCTCGCCGTCGGCGAAGATGCGGCGATGACCGTCGACTCCTTGCCGGGACGCCATTTCGCGGGCCAAGTGACGGCGATCGACGCCCGCGTCAGCGCCGAGTCGCGCAACGTGACGGCGCGCGCCCAATTCGCCAATCCCGACCGCAAACTGCTGCCCGGCATGTTCGCCAACATCGACGTCGCCACCGGAGCGGGCGCCGACGTGCTGACGCTGCCGCGCACTGCGATCGTCTACAGCCTCTACGGCGATACGGTCTTCGTCGTCGAACCGGCGCCGGCGCCCGCGGGCGGCGCGAACGGCCTGATCGTCAAGCGGCGCTTCGTGCGGCTCGGCGCGACGCGCGGCGAGCGCGTCGCCATCGAAGACGGCGTCAAGGCCGGCGAGCGCGTGGTCACCGCCGGCCAGATCAAGCTGCAGGACAACACTGCCGTCGTGATCGACGCGAGCGGCGCGCTTCCGCCGCCCGCTGAAACCCCCAAACCGTGACGGCCTAGCCGATGAACGCCTTCACCGATCTCTTCATCCGCCGGCCGGTGCTGGCGACCGTCGTCAGCCTGCTCATTTTGCTGATCGGCGGCGTGGCGGGGCTGAAGCTGCAGGTCCGCCAGTTTCCGCAGACGTCGAACACGACGATCACCATCACCACGACCTATCCCGGCGCCGCCGCCGACGTGATCAAGGGATTCATCACCACGCCGATCGAGCAAGCGGTGGCGAGCGCCGAGGGCATCGACACGCTGGTTTCGACCTCGCAGCAGAACGTCTCGACGATCACCCTCAATCTCAGGCTCGAGGCCAACCCCGACCGGGCGATGGCCGACACCCTCTCCAAGGTCAATCAGGTGCGCGGCTTGCTGCCGCGCGAGGCCAACGATCCCATCATCGTCAAGCAGACTGGGCAGGGCTTCGCGCTGATTTACCTGTCGTTCGACTCGAGCGTGATGAACGCCTCGCAAATCGCCGACTATCTCATCCGCGTCGTGCAGCCGCGGCTGCAGAGCGTCGACCAGGTGGCCAATGCGCAGATACTCGGCGCGCAGACGTTCGCGATGCGCATCTGGCTCGATCCGACCCGCATGGCCGCGCTCGGCGTCACGCCCAACGACGTGCGTGCCGCGCTCGTCGCCAACAACTTCACCACCGCCGCGGGCGAGGTCAAGAGCGACTACACCCAGATCAGCGTTGACGCGCGGACTTCGCTCGACAGCCCCGCCGCGTTCGGACAACTGGTGGTCGCGGCGCGCGGCGACGCGCTGATCCGCCTCGGCGACGTGGCGAAAATCGAACTCGGGCCGCAGAACTCGGACTCTTCGGTGGTCTTCGACAGCCTCAAGGCGGTGTTCATCGCCATCTACGGCACGCCGACCGCCAATCCGCTGACCGTGATCGACGGCGTCCGCGCGGCGCTGCCGGGCATCGTCAGCCAGTTGCCCGCCGGCCTCAATATGACGATCGCCTACGACTCGACGAAGTTCATCCGCTCCTCGATCGCCGAGGTGGCGAAAACGCTGGTCGCGGCGGGGGGGATCGTCATCGTCGTGATCTTCTTGTTTCTCGGCAATCTGCGCTCGACCTTCATCCCGATCGTCACCATTCCGCTGTCGCTGGTCGGGGTGATGATCGCGCTGCTGGCGCTCGGCTACTCGATCAATCTGCTGACGCTGCTCGCGCTGGTGCTCGCCATCGGCCTCGTCGTCGACGACGCGATCGTCGTGGTGGAGAACATTCATCGCCACATCGAGGACGGGATGACGCCGTTCGACGCGGCGATCCGCGGCGCGCACGAGATCGCGCTGCCGGTGGTGGCGATGACGATCACGCTGGCGGCGGTCTACGCGCCGATCGGCTTCGTCTCCGGGGTGACCGGCGCGCTGTTTCGCGAGTTCGCGTTCACGCTCGCGGGGGCGGTGATCGTCTCCGGCTTCATCGCGCTGACGCTGTCGCCGATGATGTGTTCGAAACTGTTGCATCACGACCCCCGACTAGGCGGGTTCGGCCACTTCATCGATCGGACTTTCGATCGTCTCCGCCGCGCCTATCAGCGCCGGCTCGCCGGCACGCTGAATTTCCGCGCTCTGACGCTGCTGATCCTGGTCGGCGTGCTGGCCTTGGCGGCGGTGATGTACCTTTCGACGCCGCGCGAGCTGGCGCCGGAGGAGGACCAGGGCTTTTTGATCGGCCTCGTCAAGGCGCCGCAGCTCGGCAACCGCGACTACATGGAGCAGGCGACGCAAACGCTCTACGACCAGGCGCGCACGATCCCCGAAATCGAGCACGCCTTCGTCGTCAACGGCTATCCGAGCGTCCGCTCCGGATTCACCGGCCTGATTTTGAAGCCGTGGGACCAGCGCACGCGCAGTCAGAAGCAGGTGCTGGCCATGCTGGGGCCGAAGTTCCTCGCCGTGCCGACGGCGCAGGTGCAGGCGTTCTCGCCGCCCGCGTTGCCCGGCTCGACCGGCGGCGCGCCGATGCAATTCGTCATCCGCACCACCGGCGACTATCAGACGCTCGCCGACGTCGCGCTGAAGATGCAGCAGGCGGCGAAGGAGAGCGGGCTCTTTTTGTTCACCGACGTCGACCTCAAGTTCGACACGCCGCAATACGTGTTCAAGGTCGACGCCGACAAGGCCAACCGCATCGGCGTCGCCATGGCGGACGTCGGAACGGCGCTGGCGACGATGCTCGGCGGCAACTACGTCAACCTGTTCAGCCTTTACGGCCGCAGCTATCAGGTGATCCCGCAGGCGCCGCGCGAATTCCGCCTGACGCCGGAATGGCTGACGCGCTACCAGTTGCGCGCCGCCAACGGCGAGCTGGTGCCGCTGTCGGCGGTGGCGAGCGTCTCCGAGCAGGTGCAGCCCAACGCGCTGACCAGCTTTCAACAGCTCAATTCGGCGACGCTCTCCGGCGTGCCGTTCCCCGGCCGCACCCTCGGCGAGGCGCTCGATTACCTCAAGGCGAAGGCGCCGGCGATTTTCCCCGAGGGCTACAGCTACGATTTTCAGGGCGATTCACGCCAATACGAGCAGGAGGGCAACGCGCTGGTCTACGTCTTCGCCTTCGCGCTGATCGTCATCTACCTCGTGCTTTCCGCCCAATACGAGAGCTTTCGCGACCCGTTCATCATCCTGATCGCGCTGCCGACGGCGTTGTTCGGCGCGCTGCTGCCGCTCAATATCGGCGGCGTGCTCGGCTTCGCCACCATCAACATCTATTCGCAGATCGGCCTGGTGACGCTGATCGGGCTGATCGCCAAGCACGGCATTCTGATGGTCGATTTCGCCAACCGACTGCAGGAGACGCAGGGCTTCACCCGGCGCGCGGCGATCGAGGAGGCGGCGGCGGTGCGCCTGAGGCCGATCCTGATGACGACGGCGGCGATGGTGGTCGGCATGATCCCGCTGATCGCCGCCTCCGGCGCCGGCGCCGCCTCGCGCTTCGCCATCGGCCTCACCATCTTCTTCGGCATGGCGATCGGCACCTGTTTCACCCTGTTCGTGACGCCGATGGTCTACACCTTCCTGGCGCGCGACCATGTCGCGGCGATGGCCAAGCTGCGCGCCGAGGAGGCGCATCTGGCGGCGAGCGAAGGCGCGGCGCATTGAGACGGCCGAGCGATCCGCTCAGCGGCATACACATCCATACACAAGTTCGTTGACGAAATGATCCATTTGCGCAATATTGCGCAATATCGGGCCGGGGCTTGCCATGGGGCGAAGGGACCGCAGCGCCAAGCGTCGCGACGTCGAGGCGCGGCTGGCGAGCGAGGGTTGAATCGTTGTTCGCGTCGGGCCGGGCGACCATGTGCAATATCGTCACCCGGATAGGATTGGCCGGGTGACGATCGATCGCGGCGCGCGGGAGTTCCCGACGGGCACGCTGCGCTCGATCTATCGGCAAGCCGGGTGGGAATGGTGACGGGAGAACATCGTGACGGAAGCTGCATATCTGGCGACCATCCATGAGGAGAACGGCGTCTTCGGCGTGTCTTTTCCCGACTTTCCCGGCTGCGCGACGACGGCGTCCGATATGCGCTCGGCGATCGAGCGGGGGGCGCAGGCGCTGGCTCTGCACGTCGAGGGCATGATCGAGGATGGCGAGGCGCTGCCCGAACCGCGCTCGGCGGAGCATCTTCGCGCCGACGAGCCGGAATGGATGGACGGCGCGATCCTGGCGCTGATCGGCGTCGAAATTCCCGGCAAGGCGCTGCGGGTCAATGTCTCGCTCGACGAGGGCCTGCTCACGCGCATCGACAAGGCCGCGGCGCGCGCCGGGCAAACCCGCTCGGGGTTCCTCGCCAGCGCGGCGCGGGAGCGGATCAAGGCAATGGGGTAGCGTCAAGTCGATGGCGCTTGACGCCATCAGGCCTTGATGGCATATTACGCCATCATGAAGGCGGAGCTGCTGATCCGCGAGCGGGTCGTCTACCCGGACGGCGCTCTGGTCGAAATGGTGGTCTGGCGTCTGCCTAAGCCGAGTCGGCCGTCGCGACATCGCTTCAAATATCGCCTCGCCTACATCGCGTCCGGGCGTCGCGCGCTCGGTTACGACAACGAACAGGGCAAAGGCGACCGCCGCCACGTCGACGACCGCGAAGAACCCTTTACGTTTTCCTCGATCGAAGACCTGCTGGCGGAATTCACGGCGGAAGCCAAAGCCCTTCGGAGGTAGGAATGAAAAAACAGGTCTTGGTAGGCGGAACCTTGAAGGACGCGGCCGCGCGGGTCGCCGACGCCTGGCGCCGCGCCGAGCGCGGCGAGTCGGTCGAGACGCAAGACAACGTTGCTTTCCTGTCCTGGTCGGCGCTCGCTTCGCATATGACCGAGAAGCGTTACGCAATGTTGCGGCACTTGCACGAACATCCTGCGGTCAGCATCCGCGCTCTTGCGCGCGATCTCGGCCGCGACTTCAAGCGGGTGCACGAAGACGTGACGGCTCTGGAGGCGATCGGCCTCATCGAACGGGAAGGCGGCCTGTTGCGCGCCGACTACGGCGAAATCCACGCCTCCATCCGTCTCGACCCGCCGGCGGCGTGAGGCGAGGGAACGTTAGTTGGACCGGCGCCGCGGCAAGCAGAACGCTGCCGGCGCTTCAAGCTCGGGTTCGCGTCGATCAAAAGCCTCGCGCGCGTGCTCTCGGACAAGAACCGCGCTCTGATCGACCTGATCATCGAGCGCCGCCCGCAATCGCTCGCCGAATTGGAGCGGCTATCGGGGCGGGCGCGGTCGAACCTGTCGCGCACGCTGAAGAGCATGGAGCGTTTTGGCCTGATCGAACTGGTAGAAGGCGAGGGGCGCACATTGCAGCCGCGCGCGCCCTATGACGAAATCCAGCTCGATCTCCCCATGGGGCCTCGGCGCGGCATAGCGTTGTCGGCTTGATCGCGGCGCTCCGGGAAGCCGTTGGACGATTTGGGGCTGATGCGAAACGAGACGTCAGCGGTTTCACCCTAAAGTTTCAGACGGACGCACTGCTCTTGACGCCCGCGATGGCAACCGGTGTGACCAATCGGCTCGGGGAAGTTTCTGATATCGTGGCCCTTTGGGAAACCGTCGAGCCGAAGGCTGGCGATGGTAGGCCATATTAGAAGGATGAGTGCCCCTCGATACTATTCCGGCAAAACGTTCCACGCGTTCTCAAATTTCTCTGCGTATGGCCAACTGATGCATGGGAAGATGCCAGCTTTGTCGCCAGACTTTCCCTTTTTGATGGCTCGTTCGCGCGCGCGATCAAACTCGGCGCGAATTTCTTCGTTGACCTGTGCCTGCGGCAGAACGAAAAACGATTTGGCGCGTCATCGGGGACGAAAGCGAAAACATAAAATAGATTTGGCCGAAACTCCTTAGCGCTGACGACCCAGAAGTTCCTTTTGTATAGGCCTTTCACATCTATCGAGAAGGTTGTCTTTCGCGGGCTACTGACCATCAAGTCGACAGATGGATTGTTGCCCATTGTGAATGCAACTTCGTATCCTTTCTTGCATAGCTCGCTTGCGACAGCAAATTGAGCGGCCCATTGCGTTCGATGCACTGATCGCCGTTCGTTTTTCTGAATATCGCTCGGCATATCGTGTTAACCGCGGCTTAAGCGGAGGGAGAATGACGCGTGACCGATTGGCGAGCAAATCACAAGTTTCGAACTGGCCCACTACCAGGCTTTTCCCGCAGGCTTTTTCCCCGAAGTTGCGCCTTCTCCCCATCCCTGCTATCTCCCGGCCTTCACCCGTGGGAGAACGCCCGGATAGCCAGCCGGGGCTGACGTTCGCACCACGAACCTGCAACCTGGCGCAGCCTTCCGGATTGATCCCGGCGGGTCGCGCCGCTTTCGGAGCAGAGCTCATGGCGAAGAAAATCGCCGGCTATATCAAGCTGCAAGTGCCGGCGGGCGCGGCCAATCCGTCGCCCCCGATCGGTCCCGCGCTCGGCCAGCGCGGCCTCAACATCATGGAATTCTGCAAAGCCTTCAACGCGCGCACCGCGCAGTTGGAGAAAGGCGCGCCGATCCCGGTGGTCATCACCGCCTTCCAGGACCGCTCGTTCACCTTCGAGATGCGCCAGCCGCCGGTGACCTTCTTCCTCAAGAAGGCCGCGGGGCTGAAGCTCGGCAAGAAGCCGGCCTCCGGCGCCAAGACGCCCGGCCGCGGCGTCGTCGGCAAGGTGACCAAGGCGCAGGTGCGCGAAATCGCCGAGAAGAAGATCGTCGACCTCAATTGCGATACGGTCGAATCGGCGATGAAGATGATCGAAGGCTCCGCCCGTTCGATGGGCCTCGAGGTGGTGGGGTAAGGCAATGGCGCATCACGGCAAGAGAATCCTCAAAGGGCGCGAAGCGGTCGAGCGCACCAAGCTCTACAAGCTCGACGAAGCGGTGAAGCTGGTGAAGACCAACGCCAGCGCCAAGTTCGACGAAACGGTCGAAATCGCCATCAACCTCGGCGTCGATCCCAAGCACGCCGACCAGATGGTGCGCGGCGTCGTCAATCTGCCCAACGGCACCGGGCGCACGCTGAAAGTGGGCGTGTTTGCGCGCGGCGCCAAGGCCGACGAAGCGCGCGCGGCGGGCGCCGACGGCGTCGGCGCGGGAGACCGG
>Ga0326728_10006324_pt1 | contig 31996 bp, 20 predicted proteins | sample MB3enrmetagenome_FD_207602 | JGI IMG/M metagenome (GOLD analysis project Ga0326728, IMG submission 207602) | Lab enriched peat soil microbial communities from McLean, Ithaca, NY, United States - MB31MN | ecosystem: Environmental > Terrestrial > Soil > Wetlands > Peat | place: USA: New York... | reverse complement strand
AATTGCAGAACGCGATTGAACGCGGGCTGAAAGCGCGGGGACTTGTGCAAACGACCGATCCGGCGACCGCCGATTTCCTGGTGGACTATCATGTGGCTGTGAAGACGCAGACCGCGACCGTGGCGTATCCCGGCTATCCGGGAATGGCTTGCGGCCCATTTGGTTGTTATGCGGGATGGGGGTGGGGACCTCCGGGATTTGGCTACGAAAACATCCGCTTCCATGAAGGCACTTTCGTATTCGACCTGGCGCTGCGCAACCCGAAGAAGCTGGCGTATCGCGCCATCAGCCACAAGGAACTGAACAAGCGCACCATTTCGCCGTACCTGGCCGAACATGCCGTCGATCATCTGTTGAAAGACCTGAAACCCCGGTAGGAACTTCCCGGCTCAAGATCATGTGGCGAGGGACGGCGGGCGTCCCTCGCCTTTTTGTTTTTCCCGAGGCGGTTGTTAGCGAAACTCAATCTGCTCGAAACCCAATCCCTTGAGAATGCTCTGCACGGAGTTGCGCGCGTTTTCGTCCGCTGACTTCAGAATGCCGTCCTGCAAAGCGGCCTGCTGCAACTGGCGTTCGGCTTCCTGGCGCACTTGTGTTTCAAGATTTGGGTCCGGCGACGAAAACAACCCGGTATCGCGCGAGTAGACACGCGTCTTCTCGTTATCGAGGCGCGTCACCAGAATCTCCGCTTTCGGCAGATGCACGGAAATGTCCCGATTGTTGACGGCCACGTCGCTGGCTTGCAGCTTGCCCAGGTCCACGCCGGCAATGACCTCGCCATGTACCACCAACAGCAAACGGTCGCTGGCAAGAAACTTGGGCAGGTAAGGATTGTCATGCCCCCCGGAAATGATCTTGTCCATCGTGTAGCTGACGGTTTCGAGCCGCTGCAATTTCTGGATCTGGCGGACCACGGTGGGCTGGTCCACGATAACCAACGCGCGGCCATCTTTTACAACGCCCATCAGGCGCAGAAGTCCAATTCCGGTGGTGAGCCACACCGCGATTCCCACCAGCGTGAGTGTGATCAGAGCGCCACCCAGAATCCCCGAAAAGAGACTCAGCGTTATTTTTCCAGGCTGTGAATTTGGTTCTTCCGCGGACATATTGGCTTGGGCGAGCTTTCGCCTTCCTGAGCCAAATGGTACCGCTATTTGGCCTACAATTCTGCCGCTGACTCGCTTTTTTGTTGAATAGATAAAGGAGTGATCCGCAAAGGTATCCCGGCCTCAGAACTCCTTGCCCCGCAGCAGAACGTACCCCACCCCGCCTTGCGTTGCGCTGTCAGTTGAAATTCCTCGTAGGTGCCCTTGAAGTCCTCGATCTTCCCATAGTGGAAATGCCAGCGCATGGTGATGTTTTCGACAGCGATCATATCCTTGCAATTTTAGCGTACCTCGCTTCCTCTCCCAAATTTTGCGTGATGCGGTAAAGGTTAGTTTCGGCTAAAGTGGCACAGGCCTTCGGTTGCGCACAAATGCCCACAATTGTCATTCCGAGCTACGTTCGCTTTTTGAACGGGGCGAGGAATCTGCTTTCTTCCCGGTCTTTTGCAAAAAGCAGATCCCTCGCTTCGCTCGGAGTGACAATGAACTCCCGTTTTTCCGCAGGCCGTTTAGAATGTAGGATCGGCTAAGGTTCACTTGATAGGACGCTGACCTCCATGCTTCTTGAAAACAAAATCGCTTTAATCACGGGTTCGGGGCGCGGTATCGGCCGCACGATCGCGCAACTCTTTGCCAAGGAGGGCGCCTCGGTTTTTTTGAGCGCGCGCACGGAGGCCGAACTCGCGGCGACCGCGAAAGAGATTACTGCCGCGGGAGGCAAGGCTGCCTTCGTTACCGGCGATCTAACGCGCGCCGCCGATGCTGAAAGACTCGTCGCCGCGGCGCGGAAGAAGTTTGGACGCGTGGACATTCTGGTGAATAACGCCGGGCACTATGGTCCCGTGGTTCCTGTGGAAGATTATCCTTTGGAGGAGTTCGACAAAGTGATTTCCGTGCACCTGCGCGCCGCATTTTTGTTGAGCAAACTTGTGCTGCCGGAAATGTACGCGCGCAAGTCCGGCGTCATTCTGCATATTTCCAGCATTTCGGCAAAAAACGCTTATGGCTGGGGTTCGGCATACGCGGCCGCAAAAGCGGGCATTCTCGGCCTGACGCGCGTGATGGCCGCCGAAGCGTCTCGTCGGGGCGTGCGTGTGAACGCCATCTGCCCCGGGCCGGTTACGGAAACGGTCATGTCCAAGGAACTGGGGAATACACTGGCCAAGAAACTCGAAGTCACTCCCGAAGAACAACTGAAACGCTTTTTGGGTTCGCTGTTGCAGGGCCGCGGCCAGACCGCCGTGGAGATTGCCCAGGCCGCGCTCTTTCTTTGCTCGGACATGTCCAGTGCTATTGTCGGCCAATCTCTAAACGTGGATGGCGGCGCCGTCTTTTTCTAAACAGTATCACTCATGAACACCGCGCCGCCCTTCACACGAATTTAACGCGCTCCAGCCCAGCAGCTTGTGGATGTGAATCATGATTTCTTCCTGAACGCTGCGAAGGGTAGCAAACTCGGGAGGCAGAAAAAAGGCCAGCCGCTCTCTCAGGGCGGCTGGCCTGGACTTTCCATTCTCGGAGGGGACTCACCTACGCCGAATGTGATTCCGGCCTCCGTGTTCTGGTTAACGCAGAAAAATCAAACAAATCAGTGAGCAGGTTCCGAATCCGGGCGCCGGATCGGCCGCCGGCCCCATTCTTCCACAGTCGCCACCCCGCGCCGCGCCGCCAGGATCCACGTATTCTGGCTGGCCGCCACACGTCCGACTCCCGCTTCCCAGCTCTTTTGGACGAGGTAGAGAGCCGCCAAGCACAGGCCAATGGCAATAAATCCCAAGGCGAACAAGGCGAAGGCCGCCAGCAGCTCGCGGACAAAGTAAAACTGAAGCGCGGCGATACCCCCTAGAAACAACCAGATCCACTTGCGAAAGCTATCTTTGGCGTTCACGGATTTTGGATCCCCCCCTGCGGCCAGCTCGTGGCGACGGCTGGATTCCTTGCTCGTCGGATTAGATGCCTCTCACCTGACCTTTGGGACAAAGCATCGTACCTGTCCCATTAGACAGGGGAGGAGGGAAGAAATCTATAGTACGAAGGTCACAAAATGGCAGACAAACTGGGCTTCTAGTACGCCTATGTCATAAATGGAACATTGTCTATCTTACTGACAATAAAACACTTGGTGGAATAGTGCCAAAAGGGGAAGGTTGCGCCTTTTATTCGCGGTACTACCCTGTGGAAAACCTGTCCTTCCGTACAGGTTTTTGCGCGATGCTCCCCGAGCGCCTTTTTGTAGGTCAACGTGTCTCTTGGAACGGTCTTATGTCAGAGGAATTATGGACAAAGCGAGTCTAATTGCTTTTGAAAGCATAACCCGCGTCGAAGGGCAGCTTACCGTCGACCCGCAGCACCTTCACCGCGCTGTTGATGGCATATACGTCCACCAGCCCCACCGCTCCGGGCGTGGCTTCCACCGTCCGCAAGAGGCCCTCGTCGGTTTCCACAATCCGAATCACCGGCCGGGACTCATTGAGCTTAGCCACCAGCGGCTTCACCTCCGAAGGAGCGACGCCGAAAAGCTTCTGAATAGGGCCGCGCATCTCCGGGGATTCTGGATCGTGTATCACTAGTGTGAAGTTCCTGCCATCGGGCCAGGTCTTCTGCGCGCCTTTGCAGAGCTTGGCCAGTTCCGCCATCGAAACTCCCTGCAGCTTGTTCCCCGACGCGGTCACCAACGCCCAAGTCTTGACCGCAGATAGCACGGGCAAAGCAGAAAGCAAGAGCAGCCCTGCAAATCCGAAGACTCGAAGTTTGCGAAATAAAGACGCGTCTTTCATGAGCGCCAACGACCTTTCAAGCTGGATACCACCAGTTTCGCGGTTGGCAGCATGGGCGCACAAGTGCGTCTTCGGCGACATGTGCCCAACCTGACGACGTGCTCACGCTGGTAGCGACGGGTGCGCGCCTGCTTGGCAACTGCGCACACCTGTTCTTCGGTCCAGTATCGTGCGAGGCACCCAGAACGCTAACTTCGACAGGTGCACCACAAAAACTGGAACCTCACTCAGGAGTGGAAAGGCCATGAATCGTCTTCTGACTCTCCCAAGTGCGCTAATGCCGCTCCAACTGAATGGACCAAACGCGCGAGCGGCTGACTCCCACGTAATGGCCTGCACCCAGGTTGGCGATAAATTCCTGAAACAGGTTGGAACGGTACTGGTTTTGGCCAGCATGCTTGCCGTGCCGGCTTGGGCGCAGCAATCCAGCCACGTTGAGGACGCTAAAGCGCGCCTGGCGAAGCCTTCCGTCAAGGTCCCGCCGGCCTCGCAGAAACTGTTCGGCACCCTGAGCATCGCCAGCAAATCCGTGGAAGCGCGTAAAAACCTGGAGATGGCCCTGGACCAATACGAAAACGCGGGATTCGACGAGGCCATCATGCACGCCCAGATGGCCACGGAAAAAGATCCGAACTTCGCGCTGGCTTACGCCGTGTGGTCCTTTGTGGCACGCCGCACCGTGCCAGCTCCTGAAGTTCTGCAGAAAGCCAAGGCCCTGAAAACAAAATGTGCCGGGGACGAGTGCCTGCTGGTGCAATTCCTGACCGGAGCTCAGGAAGCAAACGTCATCCCGGCCATCGCTGCGATGAACGACCTGCTGGCGCGGCACCCGAAAGACAAGCACGTCCTTTATCTGGCGGGCGAGTGGCTGTTCTTCCAGCAGGATTTCGAGCGTGCCGCAAAGCTGTGGTCCGCTTCGCTCGATGTGGACCCGAATTTCCCGCCGGCACTCAACATGCTGGGCTACTCCTATGTGGAGGCCCTCGAACCCGATCCGCAGAAGGCTGTCGGATACCTAAGAAGGTATGCGGACGTGCTTCCCGATCAGCCCAATCCCCAGGATTCCTTAGGGGAAGTGCTGCGCATGGCGGGCGACGATCCCGGATCGCTGGCCCACTATGCGGAAGCACTGCGCATTGCGCCCACTTACGTCACTTCACAATACGGCCGCGGCGACACCTACACCATGATGGGTGATTACGGGTTGGCCCGCGTGGAGTATGAAAAAGCCCTGAAGATCGCAACCAATCCACAGGACAAATTGCACATCGAGTTTCAGTCCGCGCTGGTGCACTTCTGGGAAGGAGACTCCGGGACAGGCCGCCAGGAGCTCGCCGCGCTATCCACTAAATCGGCCGCGGAGAAAAACGCCGCCGAACAGTTCGAGATTGACTACGCCCGAGCCCTGCTCGCGCCCGATGCGGAAAGCGAACTCCAGATTCTTCAGGCCCTGGACAACTTGTTCGCGGCATCGGCGCCAGGCATGACCGAAGCGCAGCGAAACGCCACTCTCGCCAGTGTCTTGCGCGAGGAAGTGCGCGTCCATGCCGCCAGCAACGATGCGAAAGCAGCGCAGTATGACCTCGACAAACTCGCAAAGCTGGCCGGCGATTCGCGGGACCTGCTGTTGGAAAGTTACTCCGAATCGGGCCGGGGTTTCTTGTCCGCGGCCGAGGGTGACTTCGCAAAAGCGGCCGAGCAACTCGCCGCGGACCTGCACGCGCCGCTGACCGTTCGCCAGTTGGTTCTTGTCGAGAGGAAATTGGGAAACACACAAGCCGCGGAGAAAGCTCTTATCCGCCTGAAATACCTACGCACGCCGACGGCGGAATGGTATGTGGCCACGCAGACCAATCGCATCAACGTGGAAGGCGTGAAGCCCTGATACGGTTTTCCCCCAAACAAACAATCGCGCTGCAGCGGCTTCCCCCAGCCACGGCAGCGCGATTTGTTTTTCTCGAATAGTGCTTACGCTTTTTTCAGCAAGCGCGAGATCCATACCAGGAGCACCGCGCCGATGAAAGCCACGATGATCGAGCCGATCCATCCGCGGCCCGGCCAAATCCCCAGCAGCCCGAATACCCACCCGCCGACAATTCCCCCGAGAATGCCGAGAATAATGTCGACGAGCACGCCGTAACCTCCGCCTTTCATGACCTGCCCTGCCAGCCAACCTGCGATGAGACCCACAATGATCCAAGCGAGAATTCCCATAGGCACAAGCTCCTTGGCTCCGAGAGGGAGCAGAGTAATAGGTGGGGAAACCGGCTATAGTTTGCCCTTACCCCAGGTGACACGCAAGCCCGTCGAGAGCAGGATGTCGTTGCCCTTCAGTCCCGGGGGGGGATAGCTGATGTAGTGGTCGGTGAACGTGAACTGCCAGCTCAGCCAGTTCTTCAACTGGGTGGCCACCGTAGAATCGAATTGGAAACGGTAGTCCCCGGTATGCGACAGGTTCGGATAGAAACTCAAGCGTTCCGTCAACGCCGTCCTCTTGGAAAGTTTGGAATCAAATTCCTCGCCGAGTACGGCTTCCGCGCTGTTCTGCACCGAGGCCGGAATCGTAGTGAGGGCCGGTGGCGGAGTGGGATTCGTGAGGGTGTACGTTCCGAAGGAGTCGCGGTCGTAGGTGATACCGCCAAACAGGTCAAACGTTGCGCGCGCCGTCTTGATCGCGTGGTAGCCAAAACCGCCGCCAAAAACGTTGCGCAGATCCAGGTGTTGCAGGGTGTTGGTTTCAAAATCAGCAGTTGCAAACCCGAAAAACGCCGGGCGGAAGTTGTAGTCGCCGCGGATCCCGGCGGCCAGGGCATTCGCCGTTGTGCGGCTTGGGGGAGTCGAATCGTCGTTTCCGTAAATGTAGGTGGAGTAGAGCGTGATCTTATCGCGCGGGGTCGAGCGGACCGCTTTGGCGGATAGGGTAAACGTCTCTGTCGAGGAATTGCCTTGCGTCAGCGCGAGTCCCGTGTCAAAGAGCCCTCCCCAGAAATAAGTGAATTTGGGGTGGGCCATCCTCTCGACCTGGGTGTCGAAAGCCTTCTGCTCCGCGTCATTCCGCACGGCCACAATGACGTCCTTCGATGCGTTTGCGCCACCGGCCGGAGTTGCCGCGCCTGCCACCAGGAACTTCCCATCCTGAGTGGTCACTTTTCCGACCAGCCGGCTGCCGTCCTTCAACGTGAGATTCAAATTCTGCGCCGATTCGATCGCCGTGATGGCGTCCCATTGGATGGTGACGTCCCCCGCGAACTCGGTCTTCAGCAACAGACTTTTCCCGTCGCCGGAGACGATCGTGCCCGTCAGGCGGTCGCCATTTTTCAGGGTGACCTGATCGGCGGTGGCCCCCGCAGCGCTTACCGTCAACAACAATACGCACAAAAAACTGCGACGCATTTGCATCCTCCTCGAGAAACTTCAAAAAGTGTTCACCTTGGGCTGGACTTCACACGGGCGGAAGTGAAGCGACCCTGTAGCAACAAACCTGGAAACAGGGAGGTAGAATTGTAATGTTTTCCGCGCGCGGCCGCAAATTCTCTTCTGCATCTTCGACTCGCCTCGCCTAATTCACCTTCCTTCCACTATACTGATGGCGTCCTTTTGGAGGGGAATCAGGGGTTGCGTCACAATTGCCCCACGATTTTGGTGGAGCTGTCCTTCCCTTCTCCAATCGACCGTGCGAGTTGCGCTGCGATCATTCGCAACGCGCCCAAAAAGACAAATCATCCGGGGGGACAAGTGAGAAGGCTGCGCTGGCTGGGTGTTTCTCAGGCAATTCTCATCTTGGCTCTGGTCATTGGGGGGTGTGCCCGGGAGGAGTCCTCGCAGAAGGCTGCGCAGACGCCGGCAGGCAACGCTCGCCCAGCCATCGTCTTCATGACGGACTTCGGCACGGCCAACGATGCCGTGGCCATCTGCAAGGCGGTCATGCTGGGCATCGCTCCGGACGCGCGCATTCTGGACATCACTCACCAGGTCACCCCATTTTCGATCGAGGAAGGCGCTCGCTTCCTCGCCGGCGCTTCGCCGTACTATCCCGCGGGCACGGTCTTTGTCGTGGTTATCGATCCGGGCGTGGGCACCTCGCGCAAAGCTGTGGTCGTCAAGACGAAGAAGGGGCAATATTTCGTGCTGCCGGACAATGGCTTGATCTCCCCGGTGATTGAACGTGACGGCTTGGACTCCGCACGCGAAATCACCAATACCGGTTGGATGATCGGCCAGGCCGTTTCCTCGACTTTTCATGGTCGCGACATCTTCTCGCCCGTCGGCGCGCATCTCGCGGCAGGCTGGGACTTCACTTTGGTAGGCCCGGAGGTGCAACAACTTGTGCGCCTCACACCGAAAGTTTCGACGACGACCGACCAGGGCATCGAAGGTGACATCATCGGCCTGGATGACCCTTTCGGCTCGCTCATCAGCGATATTTCAGGCGACGAATTCAGGAAGCTCGGCTACAACCTCGGCGACAAAATCGCCATCGAGTTGAACAAGAAGCCATTCGTCCTGCCTTACGTCAAAACCTTCATGGACGTACCCGTGGGTGAGCCACTCCTCTACGTGGATTCCCGCGGGCGCATTGGGCTGGCATTGAATGAGCGCAATTTTTCGGTGGCGTACAAGATCACGCCGCCCGTGCCGCTGTTCATTCCCAAGAAGGGGGCGCCGATCAAGGGCAAGTGATGCGAACAGGGCGCCATATTTTCGGAATGCGCAGGCGGCGATGTACGGAGTCGCGGCGATGTCGCCGCAGCAATTCCTGATCGGGCTGGCGGGGCCGGCCCGCGGTATATAGATTCCCCTTGGGCTTCAACTGCAGCGGTTTTTACCCGTTGCACGGATACCATCAGCGATGGATCCCAGAACAAAAGGAAACCGGTCATGAAACTCCAGGGTGCACTCTCATTTGGACTACGAATCGTAATGGCGCTGTTCTTTGTCACGGCGCTCTCCGGTTCGCGCGCGAATCTTGCCGCGCAGTCGTTTCGCGGAGGAATTCGCGGCGAGATTACGGATGCGCACGGCCTGCATGTCGCCGGCGCAATAGTTATCGCCCGCAATCTGGCCACCAGCGAAACGCGCGAAGTAACCGGGGATGCCGAGGGCGAATATTTTTTCCTCGAACTTCCCGTCGGCCAGTATGAAGTCTCCGCCGTCGCCCGGGGTCTGCAGGAATACCGGCAGGGAGGAGTGACCGTCAGCGCGGGCGAGGAGACCATTGTCAACCTGCAACTCGCCAAGCCCACCGAGGCGATCGAGCGCGTCGTGGTGACGGAAGCGGCGCCCATCGTGGAGACCACCACGACCACCCTGTCGCAGGTGGTGGATCGCAAACTTGTGCAGGAGCTTCCCCTCAACGGCCGCGATTTCGGAAAACTCGTGGCGCTCACCCCGGGCGTGACCGTGGAAGGTTCGGGCGTTGCCGGCAGTGAGAAGGGTTTCGGCCAGTTCAACATCAACGGCAATCGCGACCGCTCCAACAATTACATGCTCGACGGCACCGACAACAACGATCCTTTTTTCAACAATTCCGCGTTGAACCAGGTGGGCATCTCCGGGGCGCCGGCCACGCTTCTTCCCCTGGACGCCATTCAGGAATTCAACCTGCAATCGCAATTTGGCGCCGAATACGGCCGGAATTCCGGCTCGGCCGTCAACATCGTTACGCGCTCCGGCGGCAACGCTTTTCACGGCTCGCTATTTGAATACAATCGCAATTCCTACTTCGATGCGCGCAACTATTTCAACCCTTCGCCCGATCCACAATCCCATTTCAACAACAATAATTTCGGCGGCTCCCTCGGCGGCCCCATCGTCAGAGATAAGACTTTCTTCTTCCTGGCCTATGAAGGCCAGCGCGAAGTCGTCGGCTCCGACTTCAATTTTCTCGTGCCGCGCACGGGCACCGTGGACAACGACATCGTGGCCGCCGAACAGGTTGCTCTCACGCAAACCTATATTCCGATTAGCGGCATCAATCCCGCCCTTCTCAAGATTCTCAACTATTTCCCGGCGAACCCGACCGATTCAAATTCGATTTTCGGGACTGACCGTGACACGAATAACGGGGATAACTTCATCGTGAAACTCGACCAGAAGTTCGGGGCCGATAACACGCTTACAGGACGGTATGCATTCGGGCAGAGCGACCAGGTATATCCACTGGGCTCGCTCGGCGGCTATGGAAGCGGCTCGCGTCTCAGCAGCTTCGAGCAAACATCGCCCACGCGCGTTCAGGTCGTTTCGGTCAGCTTGCTCACCACTTTTTCGCCGACCCGGCTGAATGAACTCCGCTTCGGCTACTCGCGGTTTCGCACCAGCTTCGCTTCCGTCGATCAACTCGATCCCACAACCCTCGGCAATGGATTCGATTTCGGCGACGGCAAGCTGGGCTTGCCGGAAATCGACTTTGACGGCGCCATCGAGAATCTCGGCACAAGCGGTTACAGCGTTCCCCGCGGCCGCGTCAGTGAAACTTTCCAGACCCTCGACAACTACACCCTGGTGCACGGCCATCAAACCTTCAAGTTCGGCGGCGAATATCACCGCTACGACGTCCAGAGCTTCAACGACAACCTCGAGCGCGGCATCCTTGAGGTCAACCAAACCGTTACCGACAATGAAGGAAATTCCGTGGCTCTGGACCCTAATCCCGTCGTGAACGTGCTGGCCAACTATTTCATCGGCAACATTTATGCCGCCGCCCTCACGGGCGACACCTCGCGTTTCACTTTCAACAACAACATCAGTTTCTTCGCCCAGGACGAGATCCGTGTGCGCTCAAATTTCACCGTCAATCTGGGTTTGCGCTGGGAATACTTCGGTCCCCTCGGCGAAAAACACAATCTCCTTTCCAACTTTGATGCCAGCGGCAATCTGGTGCAGGTGGGAACCCCTACTCTTCCTCTCCTCTACAACCGCGATCTCAACAACTTTGGTCCGCGTATCGGCCTCGTGTGGAGCCCGCGGCGCAACACCACCGTTCGCGCGGCTTATGGCATGTATTACGACTACATCCCCCAGGATATTCTCATCGCCAACTATACGAATTCTGCCGGCGTGGCGACCAATCCCAGCAGCGCCACCAACAGTTCCATCTCCGTTCCCGTCAACGGCCTGAATTTTAACGGCAACGTCTGGAACGGCTCGGCTACCGGCCCCATCTACACAACATTGCCGGCGGACTCCGCGCAGAGCATCTTTGTTACCGAACGCAACTTCCGCACTCCCTACGTGCAAAGCTGGAACTTGAATATTCAGCGCCAGTTCAACGAGTCGGTGGCCTTTGAAATAGGATATGTGGGGACCAAGGGCACGCGTCTGACGCGCCTGTATGACGCCAATCAGGACGGCACGAATCCCGACTATTACCAGGTTGCGGTTCTCGCCACCACCGCCAATTCCACCTACAACGCTTTGCAAACCACGTTGCGGCTGAACAACTGGCATCGCTTCTCCGGTTTTTCCACTTATACCTTCTCCAAATCTCTCGATGGCGCTTCCGATGGCATCGACTTCAACGGCGCCACCGCCGCCTTCCCGCAAAATTCGGACGACCTCCCTGCGGAAAAAGGCCCGTCCACGTTTGACACTCGTCATCGCTGGACCTCCGTGCTCAATTACCAACTCCCCGTGTCCACCCATCTTCCCAAGCTTCTTGCCGATGGCTGGCAGATGAACACCATCGTCACCGTGCAGTCCGGGCGTCCCATCGGCATCATCACTTCCGACGGTGGAATCAACTATCACCAGCGCCCCGACCTCGTTCCCGGCGTAAACCCGATTCTGCCGAATTGGACGCCAGCGACGGGCTACCTGAATCCTGCCGCCTTTCAACAACCCGCCGGTAATTTCGGCGATCTAGGGCGCAACCAGATCTACGGCCCCGGCTTCTGGAATGCGGATTTTTCCATCAGCAAGAATACCAAGCTGACCGAAGCCCTGGCACTCCAGTTTCGTGCCGAAATTTTCAATATATTCAATCATCCAAATTTCGCCTTGCCCACGAACGTCATTACACCCGGCATTAACGCGGATGGCACAGTCAACGCGAATGCAGGTCCGGCGGGCCTTATTACGCAAACTCCCGATGTGGCTCAGGGCAATCCCGGGCTCGGCGGCGGAGGTCCGCGCGTGCTTCAATTCGGCCTCCGCCTGCAGTTCTAGCGCGAGCCGCACAAACCAATCCAACAGGGGCGCTGCAACCGGCGCCCTTTTTCTTGGCGATTTGCTTTTTTGCGGAAGGCGGCTGACAATCGGGAAGAATTCGCCAAGAGAGGTTTGCCATGCCCGAAGCCGTCATTGTTTCTTCCGTGCGCACGCCCGTGGGGCGCGGCTACAAAGGATCGCTGCGCACCACCCGCCCCGACGACCTCGCCGCTATCGTCATCAAGGAAGCGCTCGCGCGCGTCCCGGGGCTCGATCCCAAGGAAATTGACGATGTGATTCTCGGATGTGCCATGCCCGAAGGGGAACAAGGCATGAACGTGGCGCGCATCGCGGCGTTGCGGGCGGGATTGCCAGTCGAAACGTCGGCCATGACCGTGAACCGCTTTTGTTCTAGCGGTCTGCAAGCTATCGCTCTTGCCGCGGAGCGCATCCGCAGCGGCGCGGCCCAGGTCATCGTTGCCGGCGGCACCGAATCCATGTCGCTTGTGCCCATGGGTGGCAACAAGATTTCGCCGAACCCCTGGCTCGTGGATCATTATCCGGACGCCTACATCAACATGGGCCTCGGCACGGAACATATCGCGAGCATATTTGGCATCTCCCGCGAACAAGCGGACCAGTTCGCCTGGGACTCGCACAAAAAGGCTGTCGCGGCGCTGGCAGCGGGAAAATTCAAGGATGAGACAGTCCCGGTCGAGGTGAAGATCACTTCGCTGCCGAACAGCAATAGCACAAAGCCAAAAGGGCCGGCCAAGCCAGCGACGCAATCGTTCATTTTCGATAAGGACGAACTGCCGCGCGCGGACACTTCGCTGGAAGTGCTGGCAGGATTGAAGCCCGCCTTCCACGCGAAGGGCACGGTGACCGCGGGCAACAGTTCGCCAATGAGTGATGGCGCGGCCGCGGTTGTAGTCATGTCCGATGCCAGGGCCGCACAGCTCGGCTTGAAACCGCAAGCGCGCTTTGTTGCGTTCGCCACGGCGGGCTGCCCGCCCGAGGAGTTCGGCATCGGCCCCGTTTATGCCATTCCCAAGGCATTGAATCTGGCGGGACTAACTCTCAACGATGTTGCGGTGATTGAACTGAACGAAGCTTTTGCGGCGCAGTCGCTCGCCGTGATTCAACAAGCGAATCTTGATGCGGTGCGCGTGAATCCCAACGGCGGCGCGATCGCCTTGGGCCACCCGCTGGGGTGCACCGGCGCGAAACTCACCGCTTCCCTGGTCCGCGAGTTGCAACGCCGCAATGCCCGCTACGGCATGGTGACCATGTGCATCGGCGGCGGTATGGGCGCCGCCGGTATTTTCGAGCGGCTGTAACGTTCTTTGTAGAACAGGTCCAAATTGGGAGAAGGTCTAGTCGTGGCCACCGTGCTGCCGCAGCAATTCCGCGACGTCTCTGTGGCCCTTGGCCGCCGCCATGTGATAAGGCGTCCAGCCGCCGTTCACTTCGTACAAGCCCAGCGAGGAATCACTGAGTACCACATTCCGTTCAGTCTTGGCATTGACATCGGCCTTGTTGCCCAGCAACAGTTCCACGACGTCCTTGTGGCCCTTATCTGCCGCGCAGTGCAAAGGTGTCCAACCGCTTTTGCTTTTGGCGTTGACGTCGGCCTTGTTTGCCAACAGCAGTTCCACGATGTCCTTGAAGCCATTGTCGGCCGCGGAGTGCAGAGGCGTCCAGCCGTTGTTATTTTTGGCATTGGGGTCGGCCTTTTCAGTCAACAACCATGCGGCCATGTCTCTGTGGTTTTTGTCCGCCGCACGGTGCAGCGGGGTCCAACCGTCGTTGTCGGTGGCATTGACATCAGCCTTGTAGGCGAGCAGCAATTCCGCCACGTCCTGATGGCCCTGAGACGCAGCCCACTGCAGAGGCGTATCGCCCTTGTCGGTTTTGGCATCGACATACGCCCCGTTGGTCAGCAACAGTTGCACGATTTCCTTGTTACCCTTATCCGCCGCGCAGTGCAAAGGCGTCCAGCCGTCATTGCTCCTAGCATTAGGGTCCGCCTTGTGAGCCAACAGCAAGGCGGCCATCTCCGTTTGGCCCTGATACGCCGCACGCTTCAAAGGCGTCCAGCCATCATTGCTCCTAGCATTAGGGTCCGCCTTGCGAGCCAACAACAAGGCGGCCATCTCCGTGTGGCCCTGGTCCGCCGCACGCTTCAAAGGCGTCCAGCCGTCGTTGTCCTTGGCATTTACGTCGGCCTTGTTAGCGAGCAATAGCTCCACGATATCGTTGTAACCCTTATTCGCCGCCCACTCCAGAGGAGTTCCGCCTTTGTCGGTCTTGGCATCGACCTCGGCTTTGTTGGCGAGCAGCAAAACCACCGTATCTCTATGGTCGTCAGCAATTGCCCAGTGCAAAGGTGTCTCTCCAATATTGTTCTTAGCGTTCACGTCGGCCTTGTTGGCGAGCAGTAATTGCAATACGTCCTTCTGGCCCTTATACGCCGCGTTGTGCAAAGGCGTCCAGCCGTTGTTGTCCTTGGCATTGACATCGGACCTGTTGGCGAGCAGCAACTCCGCCACATCCCGATGGCCGTTATAGGCAGCCCAGTGCAAAGGCGTATCGCCTTTGTCGGTTCTGGCATTGACGTCGGCCTTGTTGGCGAGCAGCAATTCCGCAACGTCGTGATGACCGTGAGACGCCGCCCAGTGCAAGGGCGTGTTGCCATTGTGGTCCTTGCTGAAAATCAGCCCAGGATTGCCCTTGAGCAGTGCCTTGACGGTTGCCAAGTCGCCGTTACCAGCCGCGTTACAAATCTCGCTGACAGCGGCGTCATTCCGGTGACAGGAGCAGGTTAAACTGGCCCAAGCTAGGGCGATTAGTATAAGGGTAGCGCGGCCTCGAATTTGGGATTGGCTTTTTCGGCTAAAGCAAGAGAACATATCGTTAACCCTGGGTTAAGAAGAAAATTATCTGAACGCCGGATTGGTGTCAATGGGCCGCCGCTACCCCAAAAAAATCTCGGAGTGGCTATTTGAGCACTGCTCATGGTGAGTGGTTGACGCATTCTCCTAAGATTGGACCGCTGCCTTCCGGGGGCCATTGCGCAAATGCGCCCTCGGGGTTAGAATCCCGCAATTGTTTTTTCAAACGGACGTTTGAATTTTACCCACGGCTTTCCGCCGGCAAGGAGCAGCACCATGGCGAGCTCGGTTCTTTCCAAACCCGCAGCGAAGGGCGGCAGTTTTCTGCTGGAATCCCCTGCCCCGCAAGATGTATTCACGCCGGCGGATCTCACCGATGACCAGAAGCTGATCGGGCAAACGGCGGAAGAATTCGTCACCAAGGAAGTCTTGCCGCACATCAAGGATTTGGAAGACAAGAAGCCAGGCCTGATGGCCGAGCTCGCGCGCAAAGCCGCGGAACTCGGCTTGATGAGCGGCGCAACGCCCGAAGAGTACGGCGGGGCGGGCCTGGACAAAATCGCCACCACGGTACTGACAGAGAAAATTTCCATTGACGGCGGGTTCGCCACCACGCACGGCGCCCACTCGGGCATCGGCACGCTCCCCATCGTTTATTTCGGCACCGAAGCGCAAAAGAAGAAGTACCTGCCGAAACTCGCCAGCGGCGAATACATCGGCGCTTATTGCCTCTCCGAACCGCAAGCCGGCAGCGACGCGCAGAATTTACTGACGCGCGCCGAACTCAGCGCGGACGGAGCCCACTACATTCTGAACGGCCAGAAAATGTGGATCACCAACGGCGGTTTTGCCGACTTGTTCATCGTATTTGCAAAAGTGGATGGCGAGAAACTCACCGCCTTCATCGTCGAGAAGAATTTCCCCGGCTGCAAGCCCGGCAATGAAGAGCACAAGATGGGCATCCACGGCAGCTCCACCACGCCGGTGTTCCTGGAAAATTGCAAGGTGCCGATGGAGAACCTGCTGCACGAAGTTGGCCGCGGGCACATTGTCGCCTTCAACGTCCTAAATGCCGGGCGATTTACCCTGGGCGCATCGTGCCTCGGCGGTTCCAAACATGTGCTGATGGCCGCTTCGAAATATACGAAAGAGCGCAAGGCTTTTGGCAAGCAGATCGGCGAATTTGGTTTGATGAAGGAAAAGCTGGCCGAAATGGCCGTCCAGATTTTCGCCGTCGATTCCATGATTTACCGCACGGCTGGCATTATCGAGGCGGCCATGACCGCCGCTTCGGGCAGCGGCGACAAGACCCAGAGCGCCATGAAGGTCCTGGAGGAATACGCCATCGAAAGCTCCATCGCCAAGGTCTATGGCAGCGAAATGCTCGATTTCGTGGTGGACGAGGCGGTGCAGATTTTCGGCGGCTATGGTTTCCACGAGGATTATCCCGTCTGCCGCGCCTATCGTGATTCGCGCGTCAACCGCATCTTTGAAGGCACCAACGAAATCAACCGCATGCTCATCATCCAGATGCTGATGAAGCGCGCCATGGGCGGCCAATTGCCCCTGATTCCCGCGGCCATGAAACTGGCCGATGAAATCCTCGCCGGCCCCTCGTTTGAAGAAACGCCGGAAGGCGTGCTAGCGGAAGAAGTGCGCGTCATCGCCAACGCCAAGAAAATGTTTCTGCAGGCGGCGGGCGGCGCGGTCCAGAAGTTCCGTGAAAAGCTTGCGGACGAGCAGGAACTGATCGGCGCCCTTGCCAACATGGTCATGGAGATTTACGCGATGGAGTCCTGCCTCCTGCGCGCTCAGAAGGCCGCTGCCACCAGGGGCGAGACTGCCTCGTCCGCGATCATCGATGCTGCTCGCGTTTTCGTCGCGGACGCCGCCGAACGCGTGGATCACGAAGCCAAGCGTGCCATGGCCGCCGTTCACGAAGGCGACATGCTCATCACCCAGTTGGCCGTCCTCAAGCGTTTCGGCAAGCGCCCCGCCGTGGATATCATTGCGCTGCGCCGCCGCGTCGCCGCCGCCGTCCAGGCCCAGGACCGCTACCCCTTTGAGGGCCGCTGAACCTCAGCGGCATCGTAGGGAATTAATCTTGTGCAACCCGGAAGAGATGCGCTCCATCAAGGCTTGGATGCGTCCTCGATGGGTTCTTTCGGTTTGTTGATCGTGCTCAACGTCTCCACATTGAATCGTTTGTAGTCGGAATACCGGTTCATCACATTCACCTTGATGCCCTTCACCAGCAGCACCCGCACCCCGACGTGCGCCTCCACATAAGTCGGCAGCCACACTTCGTTGTTCACGTAAGCCTGCTCGAACACAAAACTTGTTCCCTTCTGCAGGTTGACCAGCAACCCTCCGCCAATTTTCACGTCACCCACAAAATAAGCCTCCAACCGTGCCACGTCGTGCGCCTTTTCGTCCACCCAGACGACACCGGCGAGCTCCTTCACCACTCGCTCTTCCATGTTTTTGGGCTTGTACTCCGGATTCGGCTCAAAATCGAACACCAGGACGTCCTGGCCGCGGAAGCGCTCCCTGCGCGGGTTCACGAACTGGGAGACACGCAAGAACACCTCGATGCTTGGATCTTCATTTTCCTTTGCCTCTTTCCCCTCTTCCTTGGCCTTCTCTTCCTTGGCTTCCTTCTTTTTCTCGTTCTTTTGAATCTCTTCGATGCGCTTCTGCGTCTTTTCGTTTTCCTTCTTCTGCTCTTCGTCGCTCAGCGGTTTTCCATCTTTCTTCACCAGCGTCGAGATTTCGTCGCCATTCAGGTAAAAAAAGGTGTACTCCTTTGCTTCAGTTTTCGTCACCTTCCCGGTCCTGTCGAATTCCGTCTCTTCCTCGACATTGGTTCCCGCGTAGTTCTCCTTGATCTTGTCAATCTGCTTCTGATTCGCATCAATCTCCTCGAATAGCTTTTTGAGGTCCGGGAGCTGCACCTGGGACTTTTTCGGGAAATCGAAGACGCGCTCGCCCACGGTTTCGTTCACCGCTGCCCGCGTGACGCTCACGGCGAACGCATCGTTTCCCCGGTGCAGTTCTATCTTGTACGGCAACTTCACCCCATCCACATTCCGGTAATCGTCATAAAAGATGTCCCGCGGGATCCCCGCGATGGTGGCCTTCTCTTCCACAATCAAGTGGCTCTGCAAATCGAAGTAGACATCCCACTGCACTCCCGTGGGATAGGTCAGCTCCACCTGCAGCGCATCCTGGCCGTGCACCTGCACATGCCCCTTGAACGTCGCGCCGATCTTCCTTTTCGCCAGCCCCTGTAGCCGCGCGTTGTAATACTGAGCCGCCGCTTCCATTTCCAACGCCTGCGGCCCCAAAAGAGTGGCGATCTCGCCAGCCTCGGCCTGGTGCCAGGCGGACTTGCCGTTGTAGGACTCAATCAGCGTTTTGCCTTCACTTTGAATCTCGGTGTAATAGCGGTTGGGCTGTTTCGCCCGGAAAGAGTACGTCCCGGGTTTCGCTTCTGACCCGTTGCTGAATTCTCCATCTATGGAAACCGTCTGAATCCGCGAAATGGATTTATTCCCGCCGGCCGCTTTCAAGTATTGCTCGATGATTTTGTTGGCATCCTGCGCGAGGCCGACTGCGGCCCCGGCGAGGCAAAGAGTGAGTGTGAACACAACATGAGCGAGTCGGCGCATAGTGTCCTTAGTAGATACGCAGCTTCCAACAAAAAGTTGCTCGGGACCTATGACGCATCTTGGGCTGCGCCGGCAACATACTCCCAGGGGCAGGCGAGCTATGACTGGCCGCGACTCTTAGTTGGTCGCGGGAGGCCGGTTCAGGTATTTTTCGTATAAATCCTTTTGCTTGTTATCCGTGGACGTGAGCTGCCCCTTGATGAAGAGATAGCGCACCTCGGTGGTCAGCTCCAGCGGGTCGCCGTTGGTTACAATCAGGTTAGCGATCTTACCCGTTTCCAGCGTCCCCAACTCGCCATCCAACCTCAGGATTTCCGCGGGGTACAGCGTAACCGCCTTCAACGCATCCTCGTACGGCAGGCCATGGGCAACCGCATTGGCGGCCTGCTGCCCCAAGCGTCTCGCAAAGCTATTGTCGAAACTGCCGAACGCAATCTTCACGCCTGCGGCCAGGAGTTCCGCGGGTTGCGTCATCAGCCGGTCGTAGGCGTCGTCGTCTTCTATCGGATAGTCCAGCGTCGGCCGCAGGATGACCGGCACACTCTTCGAGCGCAGCAGGTCCTTCACCTTCCAGGCTTCGGAGCCGCCGGCCAAAATCATCTTCAGATTCTGTTTCTGGCAAAACTCCACGGCGTTGCGGATGTCCCGCGCCTTGTCCGCGAAAACCAGCACGGGCATCTCTCCGCGCACCACCGGAATCATGGCTTCCAGCTTGACGTCGCGATCGTAGACCGCCCCGCTGGTTGCCACAACCTGCGCGTAATGCCGCGATCCCTCGATCCAGTTCGCTAGCTGGTCCACGGCCTTGTCGTAGTCCTTCTTCGCGTCGCTGTATGGCTTTTCCTTCATGGAAAACGTGGAATAATCGAACGATTGCGTCTCGATTTCCGGCCAATCCATCACCATCGCCGCGTTCTTGCGGATCAACATCTCCGGGACAGTCCAGCCCGCCAGGTGGATGGCCGACGCCTGCCCGCCAATCAGGTTGGTGGCGCCGGACGAATCAAACCCGCCACTTGCTGGAACCGCGAGCACTTCTGTAATGCCCGCCGCGCGCGTCACCGGAATGTGCGCGCTGGAAGGGAGCACCGCCGTCGCGGCAACCAAATCCGGATTGATGGAGCCCATTTCCGTGGTGTCTACCGTCGCGTGCACCGCGCTGATCTCGCTCAAACCCATCTGTGTGACCGGATCGAACAGCCCCGGGTACACTTGCAGGCCTTTCGCATCAATCACTTTCGCCCCGGCGGGAATGCTTACGTTTGCACCCACAGCCGCGATTTTCCCTTCGTGAATGACCACCGTACCGTCTTCGATGGGCGCTCCCGCTAATGTGAAAATCTTCGCGTGCGTAATCGCCGTGTCCGTTGCCGGGACAGTTTGGCCAAATGCCATCCCCGCCACGCACAAGCAGCCCGCAAAAAGAATCGGTACGCGCATCTTCATCCGGCTCGTTTTCATCGCGCACCTCCCTCATCACCTTGCTCTTGCGGGGGTTTGGCTTTTTCTTCCGGCTTCTTTTCCTGCGGCTTTTTCTCTTCGGCTTTCTTTTCCTCCGCTTTTTTCTCCGCGATCTTCCTGGCCTTCTCCAGAAGCTCCTTCTTCTCCTGCTCCAGAGCCGCGCGCCCGGCCAGATCTTTTTCGCGGTCAAAGTAAACGCGCCCGTCAATCAGCGTCTTCTGCACCACCGCGTACGCGCTCAAAGGATCGCGGTTGTAGATCACCAGGTCCGCGTCCTTGCCCACCTCGATGGACCCCACGCGCTTCTCGATGCCCAACTGGATCGCGGGATTCAGCGTCACCAGCTTCAACGCTTCATCGTGCGTCAAGCCGCCATAACGCATGGATTTCGCCGCTTCCTGGTTCAGGTGCATCGCTTCGGCCGGGTCATCCGAATTCACGGAAACCACCACGCCGCGCCGCGTCATCAGCGCGGCGTCGTACGGGATGGCCTCGTAGGCCTCCACCTTGTACGCCCACCAATCCGAAAATATCGAAGCCCCGGTGCCGGCCGCGGCGATTTCGTCCGCCACTTTGTACCCTTCCAAGACGTGCTGCAGCGTCTGCACGCGGAATCCGAACTCCTTCGCCACACGCAGAAGCATCAGGATTTCGTCTTCGCGGTAGCAGTGCGCGTGCACGTAGCGCTTCCCTTCCAGCACCTCCACGAGCGGGTCCAGTTTCAAATCGCGCCGCGGCGGAATGAGATTTTTCTCTCCCGCGGCTACGCGCTTGTTGTAGTCGTCCCAGCTTTTCTTGTAGTCGCGCGCTTCGACGAACGCCCCGCGAATCGTCTCTTCCACGCCCATGCGCGTGGCCGGGTAGCGGTCCGGCAAACCGAATCCGCGGAAATTCGAGCGCTTGGGATTTTCTCCCAGGGCGAACTTGATTCCCGGCAGCGCGCCCTCAAACGGGAGTTTCGCCGCCGGCTGTCCCCAGCGCAGCTTGATCACCACCGTCTGCCCGCCGATGGAATTCGCCGAACCGTGCAGAATATTCGCCGCCGTCACGCCGCCCGCCAGATCGCGGTAAATCGCGGGATCATCCGAATTCAGAACGTCGGCGATGTTCACCATCGAGGAAACCGACACGCTTCCCTCGTTCACATCGCCGTCGATGGCAATGTGCGAATGGCAATCGATGATGCCGGGCATGACAAATTGCCCGCTGGCATCGATCACCTGTGCGTCCGCCGGCGCCTTCAAACCGCTGCCCACGGCCGCGATTTTTCCATCCTTAATAAGGATGTCGCCGTTTTCGAGCGCCCCGTGTGTCACGGTGAGAATCGTGGCATTGCGAATCAGCAGCGCCGGCGCTGGATTCGCCGCCGCACTGGCCTTCGCCTCATTCTCGCGGGCCACTCCGCTCGCTCCAGAAAGCAAACCAAGCAGCGCCACCGCCGCGACTCCAAAACTCGCTCTGCGCCGGTTCATCGCGCACCTCCCGCCGCCGCGCCGGGTTTTGTGCCGGTGAACTCAAAAGTGTAACCCAGCGCGCTGATCGAACCCTTCATCGAATTGCCCTCAAATGTCCCCGTGAACTGCACGTCCGTCGGATTCCCCTCAATCGGAAGATTGATCGTGAAGCTGAATTTGTCCTCGCTTACATATCCGCTGAAAATGCTTCCCGTGCCCCGTTCTGGGCTGCTCACCGTCCCGGATAGCGTGCCATCCGTCTCCATGGACAGGTCCGCCGTCACTTCCTCGACTCCTTCCGGCGTGGTGGTGGATAATTTCCACTTTCCCGTCAAGTCGCCCTTGGGCGGCTCGCTGGGCCGCAGCGGTTCGCGCACTTCGAACTTCCGCCCGTCCACAAACACCATTTTCACTTTTGTTTTCTTGTCGAACAGGTCTCCGTCCGTCACCACCAGGTTTGCGATCTTGCCCTTCTCGATCGAGCCCAGCACATCCGCCACGCCAAATATCTCCGCCGGCGATAGCGTCAGTGCGCGCAGGGCCGCGTCGGGACTCAATCCCGCATCAATCGACTTCTTTACCGCCGGCAAAATGTCATTGGCCGCCGTTATCCCCCCCGAATAGAATGCGAAATTTACCCCGGCCTTTTGCAGCGCTGCGGGCGACGACGGCGCGCGGTCCCGGAACCTCAGCGTCCGCAATGACGGCACGTCCTCCGGATCGCCATCCTTCGCCGCTTCCGGCCATTTCAAATCCACCAGCACGGGCATCTTCTTTGCCGCAATCTCCGCCGCCACTTCGTAGCCCATCTGCCCGCCGTAAATCACGCTGTTGACTTTCCATTCCTCTCCGAGCGCCAGCGCCCGCCGTATCTCCAGCGAACTATTCCCTGGAATCAGCACCACGGCGTGCTTCCGCAGCGCGTCATTCAGCGCTTCCGTGCTCTGGTCGTACCTCGGGCGTTCCACGCCGCGCGGATTTTTTTCGCAGACCGCCTCCGCCTGCGCGCTCCAGTTCGCGTCCAGCCAGACCTGCCGCACATAAGCAATCGCGCCCATGAGCGACCCCGGGTAGCTCCGAAATCCTCCCGGCGCCTGCAAGGAAACTGGCACAGCCACCGGCGCCTTCACCACCAGATTCCCCGCTCGTTCGCCGGCCAAATTCAGCACCGCGGCCTGGCCCGGAAACATTCCGCTCTTGGGAGCAGAGACCGTGGTCGTAAATCCAGCGCTGCGCCAGCTTTCAATCCGCGCGTCTCCCAAATTGATTTCATCCGCGGCACTGCGCCACGGCGTGGTCGCCGGCCGGTCCTCGGGCCCTTTTGAAATCGGAAGTTTGGCATTGCCCTCGCCGCCTCCACCGCTCGCCGGCGCTGCTGCCGCCACCACGCCCACGTCCGTGAATGCATCCACGAGCCCCGGATACACCGTCAATCCCTTTCCTTCGATCACCCAGGCGTCCGCGGGAATGCTTACATTCGTTCCCACCGCCGTGATCACTCCGCGCGACACCACCACCGTCGCGTTCTCCAGCGGCGCGCCTGATACGGGCACAACCCTCGCACCGCGAATCGCGAAGCTCCGCGGCTCTCCGCCCTGGGCCGCCACCCGCCCGGGACCGACCAGACTCAGCCACAGTGCAGCAAACATAACGATTTCCGGGCGCTTGCGAACGCTTTTCAAACTCATAACTCACTCCTCGTATTTCGTGCGAAGGCCGCGATCGATTCCCGATCCACGCAGACTTCTGAGGCTAGTGCCGTTCCAACTTGTTCCAGCAGATCCCTACGAGAATACTCTCTCCGTGTTCGCGTCAGATGCTTGGACTGTCATTTGGCCCAAGCAGTTGCAACGACACTAGTGCGAACTCGCCCCAACGTCAAGCGTATCCGCATAAAACAATGGGACAGGCTTCGCAACCTGTCCCACTCGTATTTTTCTGGATGGAACCGCACTACGGCTTCTTCTTCCCGCCTAACAGCCCGCCTAATTGACTCGCCACGCCCGTCGTGCCCTTGCCGCCGGCAGCTCCCGCCAAACCAGCCAAGCTTCCCACCGATCCACCCGCGCAGGTCAGTTCCGATTTCATCAGGCTGGCCGTCGCGCCGCCAATGTCGGGCGTAAATTGCGGATTCGCGGTCGTGCCGTGAATTTGCAGCGGCACTTTAATTCCGCCGTTCTTGCAGCTCGCGCCGCCGCCCAGCAATTTTCCAGCGGCACCGCCAACCACACCGCCCGCCGAACCTCCCGCTGCGGCCAGCACGGAGCTGCTCACCGTCGCCACGAGTTTGAAGTCCATATTGTTCTTCGCATCCAGCGTCCCGCCGCCCACCACCGTTCCCAGCGCCGGCACCACCAGATTGAAGTTGTCCGCGCGCAAACCCGTCGGGGCCATGTGCACGTCCGTCGTCATCTTCTCAATGTCCAGGTCCTTCCCGGACTTGATTCCCGCCAGCGCCGCGACGCCCGACAGCTTCTGCCCGAGGTCGAAGCCCGCAAGCTTGCCGTCAAAAAAGCCGATGTTGCCATCCGTCACCAACTTGTTCGTCGGCCCAGTGATGTGCAGGTTTGTGTTGAGCGTGCCAGCGGTCAGCTTGGTGCCTTGGGGCAGGTTGAGCGCCAGCGCCGGGAGAAACGCTTCCAGGTCCGTTGCCGGGAGTCCCTCACCCGTCAATTTCATGTCCACGGCAAACTCGTCGCCTTCGGACTTGTACGTGCCGTTCAAATGAGACTTGGCGTTTCCAATATTCACCGTCGATGGATTCAGCACCCCCGCGCCTTTGGCCATATCGTATTTGGTGTCGAAATTCAGCCCCAATGGCACGCCGGACGGCTTGCCGCCGGCGATCAGCACTGCCGTCGACAGTTTCAGGTTGCCCTTTGTCGCCATTTGTCCGTCCTGGCTAACCAGGTTCGCGTTCATGTCCACCGTGCCGCCCAGGCCCAGAGAAGGATCGAGGAATCCCGTACTCGCCAGGTCCAGTGCGCTGATGGTCAGTTTCACGTCCTGGGGAGTAAACGCCGCGTCCTTCGCGTCTACCGGCCCCACTTTGCCATCAATTTTCATGGTGCCGCCGCCGGGTAGCCCCATCGAGAAGACCAGTGGAAACTGGGTCGTCATCGAAACGTTGCTGGCTGACAGGTTCAGGGGCGCGTACACGCTGCGCTTCTGCGAATTCGTGTTGCCTATGGTGATCTGACCGTCTGTCAGTCGGAGTTTCCCGATGGACAAAGATTCGGCCGCATTGCTGCCCGTTGCGGTGGGCTCCGCTTTCTTCGGCTCCGCGGGCGCGTTGCCGCCAATGGACGAAAAATTCCATTTCCCGCTGGGATCCTTCAGCAGCGTCACTTGCGGCTTTTCGATGACGATCTCCGTGACGTTCACCTGTTTGGAGAAGATCAACGGCCACAATTCCACGCCGACCCTTACAGAACTCGCTGTCAGGAATGGCCCCGCGTTGAACTTGGGATCATCGCTGATGGAAAGGTTGTCAATCCCCACTGAGGCTCGAATAATCGACAAACTCAGATTCCCCACCTCTACCTTCCGTCCCAACGCCGCCGAGGCCTTCTCCTCGAGGGTGGGACGGAACTTGTTAACGGGGATCAAAAATGGCAGAACGAACAGAATCAGGATCACCACAACGATCACAATCGCGATCCACTTCAACTTGCTGTTCATGGTTTCCTCCGGAATGGCAGGCGCTAGCGTTTGCTTCCATGCGTCTTGGGCGCATAGTATCACACTGTTTTACCGTTGCAGCGCCACTCGTTTTTTCCACCAGCCCGCCGAAACTGCAGTGTATTCCCTCTGATTCCTGTTGGGTTTTGCGGCCAATTGTACGGAATGACCTCTTAATGCACGCAAAATCCGTCCAATGAAATCGTGCTAAAATCATTTTGCGGGGCCGTTGCTTAAATGGATAAAGCACAGGTTTCCTAAACCTGCAATCCCGGTTCAAGTCCGGGCGGTCCCACCATGCAATCTCAAATCACTTTTCCCAGTAAACCAATAAGTCGATTCACCCATACCGTTGGCACCGCGGGCGGCGCAGCTTCACTGCGCTAAGGCAACTTCCGACATTTCCGATTGACGCCGCGAACCGCATGGGGTTAGATTCTTGTAGTATTGAATCGTTTTAATGCTCTATTCTTGTGAATGGATACCCCGCATGAACCACGCACATAGCAAAGAAAGCTGAGGACACAATCATGACGATCTCCGCCCGCCCGTGCTTCCCTGTGATCTGCTTTGCCCGCGTCGCCGCTTGCACGGCACTGTTCCTCTCCCTTGCCGCCGCTCCCTCGTTCGCGCAAACCATTGTCCTGGACGCCGCGCCCAATCATTCCACCAACTCCATTCGTCCCACGGAAGCGCTGGGCGCCGGCATCGACCGCCTCCCGTACGGCGCCGCGGATAAACTTTACGTTGAGCCCACCATCTCACAGATTCTTTCCGCGGGCTGGCAGAGCGTAACCTACCGCCAGAACACCGAACTCCACATCGAAGCGTGGCACTGGAATCCACAAGGCACGTGGAGTGATCCATCCGGGAAAGGCTACTTCATCGGCAGCGCCACTCCCGGTGCGGAACCCATTCGCCACTCTTACGGCTACGCGCTTCCGCACCGCGGCGTCACCCGCGATGATGGCACGGACACCGACGGCTACTCCCGGCTCACCGATGGCGATCCCGATTCCTACTGGAAGAGCAACCCGTATCTCTCCCAAGCCTTCACGGGCGAGAGCGATGCCCTGCATCCGCAGTGGGTCATCGTGGACCTCGCCGGCAAGCGCGACGTCAGCGCCATACGCATTCACTGGGGCGAACCGTACGCCACGCACTATCTGGTGCAGTACTTCACCGGTGAAGACCCCATCAAGAAGCCTACTGCCGGCGTGTGGCAGACGTTCCCGAACGGCAGCATCACCGACGGCAAGGGCGGCAGCGCGGTTCTGCAACTCGTCTCTGCTCCCATTCCCGTGCAGCACATTCGTATTCTGATGACGGCTTCCTCTAATACGTGCGACACGCATGGCTCTGCCGACAAGCGCAACTGCCTCGGCTATGCCATTCGCGAACTCTATATCGGCACAATCTCGGCCGACGGCCAATTTCACGACCTCGTCCGCCACACGCCGGATCAGGATCAAACTATGACCTTCTGCTCTTCTGTCGATCCCTGGCACGAACCCACGAATCTCGACGAGAAGGCCGGCGACCAGGTCGGCTTCGATCTGTTTTTTACCGGCGGCTACACTCGCGGGCTGCCCGCCATGATTCCCATCGCCATGCTCTACTCAACACCCGAGGACGCTGTTGCCGAATTACGCTACCTCGAAAATCGCGGCTATCCGGTCTCTTACGTCGAGATGGGCGAAGAGCCGGACGGGCACTACACGCCGCCGGAGGATTACGCGGAGATTTATCTGCAGTTCGCCGCCGCGCTTCACCGCTTCGATCCCAAACTCAAGCTCGGCGGCCCCATTTTCACTGGCGTGAATCGCGACATCGAAACGTGGCCCGACGCCAATGGACAAACGTCGTGGACGCGGCGCTTCATTGACTACCTGAAATCGCGCGGCAAGCTCGGCGAACTGGCGTTCTTCTCCTTTGAGCATTACCCGATGGACCCCGGCAAGATTCAATGGAGCAACCTGTACGACGAAGCCAATCTTGTCACCGGGATCATGAAGGTCTGGCGGGAAGACGGCGTCCCCGCGAATGTGCCGCTGATGATCACGGAGTCCAACATTTCCTGGCAATCGTCTGAAGCGTATGTGGACGTCTGGGGGGCTCTCTGGCTGGCCGATTACATCGCCGCGTTCCTGAATGGCGGGGGAGCGGCCGTCTACTACTTCCACTATTTGCCGCTCGGCATACACCGCGGCACCAATGGCTCGCTCGGCACCTTCGGAATGTTTTTGACGGACGCCGATCTGAAAGTGAAGCAGCCGTTGTCGCAGTTTTTCGCGAGCCAGCTCATCAACCTCGAGTGGATGCAACCCGGCGATGGCGTACACAAACTGTTTTCGGCGGAAAGCGACATTCGCGACGGCGCGAACAACGTCCTTGTTACCGCTTACGCCGCCGCGCGTCCCGACGGCACATGGTCTCTGCTGATCATCAATAAGGACCAGGAAAATGCGCACCAGGTGCACATCTCTTTCGCCAATGCCACCTCTGAGGGCGCCAGCTTCTTCTCCGGCCCGGTCACGGTGAAGACATTCGGCAAAGCACAATACCAGTGGCATCCCAGGCTCAATGGCGGCACCGCTGATCCGGACGGCCCCATCGCTTCTTCAACTGTGAATGCGGATTCCGCCACTTCCTTCATGCTACCCGCGGCCTCAGTGACCGTCCTTCGCGGCAACCTCAAGCCCGCCGATCACGCGCGCTGACGGCCGGGTGGCGCATCGACAGCGAGTCACCAAAACCTGGGCGTCGCTCGATACCCGATCAGACGAAACTCCGTCTCGTCGCGCAGTTTTCCCAACTCTTACACGAACATGTCCCGCGCACGCCCTGTCTTCAACAACGGCAGACGCCAATAATAACTGAAGGTAATGAAGTGCAAATGCCCTTCGCCGTAGTAGCGCTTCCGCCCAGCCGGCATGGCGACCCCAAGACCCAGGTTCAAACAGCGAACCTGGGGCACCCTCCGTCTCTCATCACTTCCACGAGAGTTGTCGAAGTGATATCCTCTCCACGTCTCCCATGTCAATACTTTCTACCCCGTTCAGCGCGGGCCACCCGCCTCCTCTGGACTATGTGGGGTATCTGTTGAGGCGCCCGTGCAACTAACGACCTTGGTACCTCTCCGTGTTATCGTAATCGCCTTACTTGGCGGGTCTTTTGCCATCTTCGCCAACATGGTTTCGTTCATCATGATCGGCAAAATAAACGAGCGTGTGCCCGAAAACGAGCGAATCTCCTACTTCTGGTGGGGTACCGAAGTTCGAAAGAGATATAAACAACTATATCCCGCAAGCAAACTCGCCTTACTGGCGGATTTCTGCTTAATCCTGATGGTCCTCTTTTTCCTGCTCTTGGTCAGGTTCTGGGTATTCGGGAGCTCTTCCGCTGGCAAGTAATGGGCCGCACATTTGCGGCGGCAATAACAGCGGCGGGTCGCAAACCCAGGCACCCGCGCCACCGAAGGTGAGTGCGCAGGCGGGTGGCCCGAACTGCTGCCTCTCTCTTCTTGAGCAATCTTCATAGACCGGGGTTACAAACTCTTCGACCCACTCCCATCGAATAAACACGGAGGGTGACCCAGGTTCGCTGTTGGAACCTGGGTCTTGGGGTCGCCGTTTCTTCCTCCTCGTACCAGTTTCGATCCTAGTATCTTACAAATATCTATTGACAGTTGGTAAATAGAGCGGTATAATGGGTTGTGAATATTCGGCACAAGTCCGCCCGCACTCCGCAGATCACCAGCACACTCACTCCTTGCACCAACAGTGCGCATCCATATCAAAACAAAGGCTTTGCAAACAAAAACAGTGCCTTTCTAACTCCCCTGTTTTCACACACTTGCGCACACTTGCGCCTGCAACCCCTTTGTTTTGACATACTTCACAAAAACACCCGGGGGGAGGGGGTTACTCCATCGCAAACACTTTCCTCCCGAATCGGAACTTCCGCCGCCGGACTGGGTACCTTGCTTTTTCGGCGCAGATTCACTAAGTTGTCCGCTCACTTGGACAAAGGGAATTGGCGAGTGTCAATGCAGGGGTATGCCGTAAGCCGCCTGCCGCCGGGGAGACGCAGCCTTGGATATCGAAACGAAAACGCAGGACGGCGTGAAAGTCGTCAAGTTGAAGGGGCGCCTCAGCATGGGTCCCGCGCTCGATCGCTTCAATGCCACCATGACCGAACTTCTGGGCGAAGGGCACAATCGGATTATTCTCGATTTGCAAGAAGTCCCGACAATCGATTCCAGCGGCATCGGCATGTTGGTTCGCTTTCTAACCACCACGAAGCGGGGCGGCGGAGCGATCCGGCTGCTGAAGCCCTCCAAGTTTACGGTCCAAACGCTCAAAATGGTGGGGCTGCTAAGCCTTTTCACGACGTTCGAGGAACTCGCGGAAGCCGTGGCGTCTTTTCAATAGGAACGACGCCGCGCCTCCCACACTGCCCAGACGATCAGGTCACAGAACAGAAAAAGAGCTTCCTCAAAAGCATCCGAAACCGCCTCCCAAGTATCCAAATAGAGACAGAGCCCGTTTTCGAGCGAGAAATCGTTGATGGAACCGGCCGGTGCGTCGAGAATAAAAGCCTGGGAGGAACATTGAAAGACAGGATCAGTCAGGGACTTCTTGCCGCGAGTTTGCTATTTAGTTTGGCCGCGGGAGGGTCGCGGCTTTACGCTCAGGAGAGCCCCGCAGCGCCGGCCGCGAATGAACGAGACAAGCCTGCCGCCACTACCGCGACGCCAACACAAGATCCTCCGGCCCCAAAAGCCCCCGATGGAGCGATCAGCGTGAAACCCGATTCGCCGCAACCCAAGGTCGAGCCAGAACAATCCGGCAAGCAGACCAGCCGCATTCTGTGGATCATCCCTAATTTCCGCTCCGTGAGCGCCAACACCTATTTGCCTCCGCAGAGTTTCAAGGAAAAGTTCTGGATGGCCACCCAAGATAGCTTCGACTACTCGGCTTTTATTTACGCGGGCATATTTGCCGGAAGCGCCATGGCGGGAAAATCGGAACCCGAATTTGGCCAGGGCGCTGCCGGCTACGGAAACTACTTTGCGCACACTTTTGCCGATGACACCGTAGAGAACTACATGGTGGAAACGTTTGTGCCTGTGATGACCAAGGAAGACCCGCGCTATTACACACTCGGCAAAGGCGGATTCTTTAAACGCAGCGGATATGCGATGAGCCGCCTCTTTGTCACCAGAATGGACTCGGGAAAGAGGGCTTTCAATTTGTCCGAGGTCGTCGGGGCTGGAGCCGCCGCCGGCATTGGCAATACCTATTACCCCGCAGATCAGAATCAGTTGGTTAAAACCTACCAGCGCTGGATCAGCCAAATCGCTCAGGACGGCCTTGGCAACCTTTTCAAAGAGTTCTGGCCCGACGTCAACAAAGCCGTCTTCCACCAAAAATACTAAGGCCAAGGCAAAAGACCGTGGCAATCTTCGGTTGCCTCCCCCGCCAAAAAGGTGGAGAATGGCCGCGTATCGTCCGCACCTTTCGCTCCCTTGCGGCCCACATGGACCGTTCGCAGCAATCCCGCATTGAGGTGACCGCATGGGATCAGCTCTGGATGTACACCGCCTGCATTTCGCGTTTACTGTTACCTATCATTACCTCTTCCCGCAACTCACCATGGGCCTGGCGCTCCTGCTGGTCATTCTGAAGACCCTGGCACTCCGCACCGGCGATGAGCATTACAACCGCGCCGCGCGTTTCTGGGCCAAGATCTTCGGCATCAACTTTGCCCTCGGAGTGGTGACCGGCATCCCCATGGAATTTCAGTTCGGCACAAATTGGGCGGAATTCTCCAAGGCGGCCGGCGGCGTCATCGGGCAGACCCTGGCCATGGAGGGAGTCTTCTCCTTTTTCCTGGAGTCCAGTTTCCTGGGGCTGTTTCTTTATGGCGAGAAACGTCTCGGGCGAATCGGCCACTGGTGGGCGGCGTTTTTCGTCTTCCTCGGCTCGTGGATGTCCGGTTATCTCATCGTCGCCACCGACGCTTGGATGCAGCATCCCACCGGCTACCGGCTCAACGCCACAGGCGGCATCGAACTGGCCAGCTATTGGCACCTGATCTTGAACCCCTGGGCGCTCTGGCAGTATGCGCACAACATGCTGGGTGCGGTGCAAACCGGCTGCTTCGTCATGGCCGCTGTTGGCGCCTTCTATCTTCTGACCAAGCGTGACCAGCCCTATGGCCGCACGTTTGTGCGTCTCGGCGTCATTGTCGGCGTGATCGCCGCGATTCTGCAACTCGTGCCCACCGGCGACTACCAAGGAAAAATGGTTGCGCAAAATCAGCCGCCCACACTGGCGGCGATGGAAGGGCTGTTTGTGTCGCAGCAAGGCGCGCCGCTGGCCGTACTGGGCCAGCCGGACGTGGAGAAGCGCCAACTCGACAATCCCCTGGAAGTCCCGCGCATGCTCAGCTTGCTCACCTACAAGCACTGGAGCGCGAATGTCCAAGGGCTCGATGCCTTTCCCGTAAACCAGTGGCCGGACAAAATCGAGCTGTTGTATTACAGCTATCACGTCATGGTGGGACTCGGAACGATCTTCATCGTTGTCATGGTGCTCTCCGTATTTCTGCTGTGGCGCAACAAACTCTATGAGTCGCGCTGGATGCTCTGGATTCTCATGTTGAGCGTGCCGCTTCCCTACATCGCCAACACGGCGGGATGGATGACCGCGGAGCTCGGCCGCCAGCCCTGGCTCATTTATGGATTGCTTCGCACCATCCACGGCGCGTCGCCCCGCGTCGGTGCCGGCAATGCCTGGTTTA
>Ga0326728_10006322_pt1 | contig 32000 bp, 23 predicted proteins | sample MB3enrmetagenome_FD_207602 | JGI IMG/M metagenome (GOLD analysis project Ga0326728, IMG submission 207602) | Lab enriched peat soil microbial communities from McLean, Ithaca, NY, United States - MB31MN | ecosystem: Environmental > Terrestrial > Soil > Wetlands > Peat | place: USA: New York... | reverse complement strand
TACGCGCGGCGAGTTGCGGCACGCCTCCCACGTGGTCCATGTGATAGTGCGTGATGACAAGGTAATCAATCTGCTTCACACCCGCCAGCTTGGCAGCAGAAACGATGCGCGCTGCATCGCGGCCACCCGCATCCGGCCAGCCGGTATCCACCAGCATCGATTCACCTGAGGGCGAGACGAAGAGCGTGGCTTGACCACCCTCCACGTCGATGAAATAGACTTGCAGTGTCTTGGCGGCGCGCGCCGGGGCGCAAAGAAGAAGCACGAGAAGAGAAGTGATTGTGGTTCGCATATTAGTCGATAGTCGGCGGGCGAGAGTTGAAAGTCAAGAGGAAAGGGCCGGTATCGAAAAGCGAAAAGCGAAGAGCGAAATTCGAAAACCGAAAACCGAAATTCGAAAACCGGATATCGAGCTTCGAAGCACCCATCTTCGATTTTCGCTTTTCGCTTTTCGATCCTTATTCTTGGGTTGTTGGGGGCTCTGGGATCGATAAACGACGCGCCAGGGTAGTGGCGTCGCTTGGAATTACCTCCCTCACGAACCACCGGTCATTCCCGCGAAGGCGGGAATCCAGACCCCAGAAAGGGACTTCCCCCCAAGGTTTGCAGAATGGATTCCCGCTCCCCCGCCTCCGCGGAGGACAAGCTTCGCGGCAATGACGACAGCGTGGAGCGTCGATGTCTCGCAAATGACGCCACTACCCGCGCCAGAAATTCATTGCGCCTGACCTTAGCCCGCAGTATACTAACAGCCGATGTTCAACGCTTACGCCAACTGGTTTAGCTACCGCTATTGGGGCTTTAGCCCCATTGGTAGAGTGGCGTTGGCCTGAACAGGGAATCAAATTTTAACAAGCCAACCCACTCGAAAGAGTGGGTTTTTTGTTTTTGGGGAGGCGGGCGGTGATTATTTCCATGAGACCTCAAGCCACTAAAGAAGAGATCGAGCACGTCTGCGAGCGCATCCGGGAATTTGGCTACAAGGTTCACTCGATCGTGGGCGAGAAGCGCGTGGTCATTGGCGCCGTGGGAGTTGGGGACGTCACCCCTTGCCTCGAGTCGCTGGAGGCCACGCTGGGTGTGGAGAGCGCCGTGCGCATCTCGGCGCCTTACAAGTTCGTGAGCAGGGAATTCAAGAAGCAGCGCACCGTCATCCCCGTGAATGGCGTGGATGTCGGCGGCAGCGAATTTGCCATCATGGCCGGCCCGTGCTCGGTGGAAAGTGAAAAGCAGATCATGGAAACAGCCGAGGCGGTGGCCGCCAGTGGAGCCAAAATTTTGCGGGGTGGCGCCTTTAAGCCTCGAACTTCTCCCTACGACTTCCAAGGCTTGGAGCTCGAAGGATTGAAACTTCTGGCCAAGGTCCGGCAAGCTACAGGCCTGGCCATTGTGACCGAAGTGATGAGCGAGCAGGACGTGGAGGTGGTGGCTGAGCACGCCAACATCATGCAGGTCGGCGCGCGCAACATGCAGAATTTCCCCTTGCTGAAGGCGCTGGGGAGATGTACCCGGCCGGTTCTCCTGAAGCGTGGCATGAGTTCCACTATTGTGGAACTGTTGATGTCCGCCGAGTACATCACCGCGCACGGGAACCCCAACGTCATGCTTTGCGAACGCGGCATACGGACCTTCGAGACCGCCACCCGCAACACCTGCGATATCGCCGCCGTGCCTCTACTCAATGAGCTTACCCATTTGCCGGTCATTCTCGACCCGAGCCACGCCACCGGCAAGCGCAGCCTGGTGCCGGCGCTGGCGCGGGCGGGCGTCGCCATCGGCGCGGATGGCCTGCTCGTCGAAGTACACCCTTTCCCCGAAAAGGCCTTCAGCGACGGCGCGCAATCCCTTACCCTTGACCAGTTCCGGGCGTTAACTGAAGATCTGAGGCCGTATCTGGAGTTGTGGAAGGCAACGCGAGTTCCCGCCCGCGCCGCGGTGTCAACTGCGCAGTGAGGCACCTCGGTCTGCGCCACACAGCTTCACAAACAGCCTTGCAATGCCTGGGTTATTGGGAATACCGTAGGGCTTGGCGAATCGCCAGTCGAAATGGAGGGGGAATGAGTGCGCAACGGACCACGAAGAAAGATGATTTGATTGTTATCGGCGGGGCGGGCGGCTTCATCGGCGGGTCGCTGGCCCGCTACTTTCGAGACCTCGGGTTTACCAGAATCCGCGCCATTGATAAAAAACCCTTACCGGACTGGTACCAGAGAGTGCCGGGCGCAGAGAGCCTTTGCCTCGACTTGAGTGAAAGGGAGAGTTGTATCAGGGCCTGCGAGGGCGCAGTCGAGGTTTACAATCTGGCTGCGGATATGGGGGGCATGGGCTTCATCGAAAGGTTCAGAATCGAATGCCTGCGCAGCATCCTGATCAACACAAACCTCATCGAGGCGGCCTATCGTGCGGGCGTGCAAAGGTATTTCTTCTCCTCTTCCGCCTGCGCCTACAACACCGACTTGCAGAAGGATCCGCACTGCCGGGCGCTGAAAGAATCGGACGCTTACCCGGCCATGGCGGAGCGGGGCTACGGCTGGGAAAAACTGATGTCTGAGATGATTTGCCAGGAATACTGGGCGGAGCGCGGCTTGAGGACCTTTATTGCCCGCTTTCACAATGTCTATGGGCCCAATGGCACGTGGGATGGCGGGCGGGAAAAGGCTCCTGCGGCCATTTGCCGCAAGGTCGTCGAAGCCAAAGATACGGGTAACAACGAGATTGTGGTTTGGGGCGACGGCACCCAGACGCGCAGCTTCATGTACGTCGATGACTGCACGTTGGGCATCGACCTGATCACACACTGCGAGGACCTGATTGCAACTCCCATTAATCTCGGTTCCAGCGAGCTGATTTCGATAAACGACTTGGTGAGCATCGCAGAAGACATTGGTGGGATCAAGTTGCAGCGCAAGTATGAGTTGAATGCGCCCAAGGGAGTCGCCGGCCGGAACAGCGACAACACCATGATTCAGCGCATCCTGAACTGGCAGCCCGCCACTCCCTTACGCCAGGGATTGGCGAAAACCTACGCGTGGATCGAACAGCAGTATGGGGATCGGAAGGCCGGCAAGGTCACGGTTCGAGAAAACTATCAAGCGGCAGGCGCTTAGCGCGAGCCTGTCATGCTGAGCGCAAATTCCATGATCCGTGGGCTCTCCGCTGTGTACGAAAATGCCCCGGGTAATTCCCCTCCTTGGTTAAGGAGGGGTCAGGGGTGCTTTGCCGGCACGCTGACGCAGGGGCCCACCACCCCCTGCCCCCTCCTCCGCCGAGGAGGGGAGTCAGTTTCAAAGCGTGGAGGCCACGTGCAACAGGTTATTGAAATCACTTCGCTGATCAGCGAAATTCCCTATCGCATGGCGTTCGCCGGAGGTTGGATCGATCAACCATTCGTTTCGAAATTCAATCCCGCTCCCCCGGGTTCCATGGTGGTGGTTGGTCTGGAGCCCACCTTCCGATACATGGACCGCTGCGGAATGGCAACCAGCACCCGTGAAGTGGCGCATAAGCTTTGGAACGGCAAACTGCCGAATCGAGATCCCGAGGAGCTGACGCGGGAGCTTTACGAGGCGGAAAACAAGGGCAAGCCCGAACCCTCCGGCTCACAGGACATGGCGGGCTTGATTTATTCGGGAGTGAACAGACTGGACTACGACCACGCTTACGAAGGTGGCTACTTCCCCGTCCACATCGAGTCCAACAATGATCCGGAAGTCGCACGCTGGTTAGAGCACGTGATTCACATGCTGCCTGTCGCGCAGCGTCCTGAGGGCTACAATCCGCTAGGGCAAAAGAACCTCGATCCGAAGTGGATCCAAAGGCTGGGCGAGACAGGCAAGCAATGCTTCGATGCCATTGTGACGAAAGACTGCAAAGCGCTGGGCGCCTCAATGAACGAGTGCATGAAGTGCTGGGAAACGATTCTGCCGCAGACCGTCAGGCACCCGGCCGTCACGGTGGACCTGATGGAGATTCTCGGCTATTACCAGTCCCGCTATGCCGGAGCCATGTACTCCGGCTGTGGCGGCGGATATCTCTACGTTGTATCCGATGAGCCGGTGCCCGGCGGAATTCGTGTGAAGGTCAGGTGCTCGAAGAAGAATGGCTGACGCGAAGACCGTTGTGCTGACCGGCGGTTTTGACAATTTCAAGTCCCAACACGTTCGGTTGCTCGAAGAGGCGTCGAAACTCGGTGACGTTCACGTTCTCCTTTGGCCGGACGAGGCCCTGCGCGCGCTCGAGGGCCGCCCCCCAAAGTTTCCCGAGGAGGAGCGGTACTATCTGCTCCAGGCTGATCGGTATGTCAAAGATGTAAGGCTGGTGAGGGGGCAGGCGGATCGCGACTCCTTGCCCGGCGTAAGTGGAATCAATCCTGAAATCTGGGTTGTGGATGAGGCCAGCGGCAATCCCCGCAAGCAAGCATACTGCAAACTCCATGGCATTCAATATCAGGTCTTGAAAAAGGAAGACCTGGAAGGCTTCCCGGTATTGCCCTTCAATCCACCGAGCGATCGAGCTACAAGAAAGCGCGTGATTGTAACCGGCTGCTTCGATTGGTTTCACTCGGGCCACGTGAGATTCTTCGAGGAGGTTTCGGGCTTGGGCGAGCTCTACGTGGTCGTGGGGCACGATGCCAATATCAAACTGTTGAAGGGCGAAGGTCACCCGATGTTTTCGCAGGAGGAGCGCCGCTACATGGTTCAGTCGGTGCGCTTCGTTAAGCAGGCCCTGATTTCTTCCGGGCAAGGCTGGATGGATGCTGAACCTGAGGTTGCCGTCATCAGGCCGGATATATACGCCGTAAACGAGGATGGCGACGTGCCGGAAAAGCGCGCCTTCTGCAAAGAGCAGGGCATTGAGTACGTGGTGTTGAAACGAATTCCCAAGGAAGGTCTGCCGTTGCGGCAGAGCACCCGCCTGCGTGGATTCTGATTCCGCTCCTACATGAATTGGTAGCCCTCCCCCGTGGAACGTGTGAAAAAATCACGTTTTGGCAGGGCGTTGTAGGGGCAACCCTTGTGGTTGCCCCAGGGCGGCCACAAGGGCCGCCCCTACAGCGTGATTTTTTCACACCTTCTTGGGGAGAGGGTCGCGCTCCGGCGCTTTCATCAGCCGGAGCGTGACGGGTGAGGGGTCACTTGCTCGATGCTGCTAACTCTCCTCCAAGGGCGTGCCAGCTTGCGCCGCAAGGCACCGCGGGCGGCAGCCTTCCTCACTTTCGACAACTGATTTCCGGGGTGAGCCATCGAGCTGGTTTTGGTGTACAATTTCGCTGGCGTTTTGGCATCTTAGTTCAGCGTTTTCCAAAGAGGAGGAACTCGATGAGAAAGAAGGTTGTTACCATTGCGTGTTTAGCGGCCGCAATACTGATTGTACTGTCGGCCATGATGAGCGTGAGCTGCTCTCAACAGGCTTCCCCGCCCCCGGCCCAACAGCAGGCCGCCCCAACTCTGACGCTGCCACCGTGGGGCGTGCAGCACGACCGCAATGCGCCCCAGCCCACCGTAGTCAACCCCGGTGAGCCAAGCACTGAAGCCCAGGAGGGAAAACCGCCGTCTGACGCTGTGGTGCTTTTCAACGGCAAAGATCTCAGCAACTGGGAGTCGGAGAAAGGCGGGCCCGCCGACTGGAAAGTCGAAAAAGGATACTTCGCGACGGTGCCGGGAAAGGGCGACATCAGGACGAAGCAGGCTTTTGGCGATTGCCAACTACACGTTGAGTGGGCGACGCCCAATCCCCCGCACGGCGAGGATCAGGACCGCGGCAATAGCGGCGTATACCTTCAGAGCAATTACGAAATTCAGGTCCTGGACTCCTATCAGAGCAAAACCTATCCGGACGGCCAGGCCTCCGCGCTGTACGGTCAGTACGCTCCCTTGGTCAATGCATGCCGCCCTCCCGGTCAGTGGCAGACTTACGACATCGTTTTCCACGGACCGCGATTTGACGCGGCGGGCAAACTTACGCGCGCGGCGACGGTCACCGTTTTTCACAACGGCGTACTGGTCCAGGACCACGTCACCGTGCTTGGCCGGACGGATGGTGAACACGAGGCATACCAGCAGACTCCAACCAAGTTGCCTCTGAAGCTGCAAGACCACAACCACCCGGTGCGCTTCCGGAATATCTGGATTCGGGAAATTCCCGAGACCCAGGGATAAGCACACACGGGCTGTAGCGGCAGCCTGCCTAGAAGTATATTCGCTCCTCGAGCGCGCCCCGGAAAAGGCGCAGACCTGCAAAACAGGTCCACGCCATCCGTGCCGGTGGTAGACCAAGCAGTTTCAATGGCAGGAACCGGCCGCTATGACGCTCGCTCGAGCCGGCGCGGTCCCGCGCTTTCAGATCGAGAGGTCTCATGCAAAGACGCGATGTCCTGAGACTCATCCCTGTCTCGGTTGCCGCGATGGCCGAACTTTCCGCGAGGGGCGAGGGCGCAGGGATGGATACTCGTGCGCTGGCGACCCAGCCTCTGGTCACCCAGGTCAAGTTGTACAACGGAACCCCCACGCTCTTCCTGAACGGTGAGCCTGCATTCGCCGCCATATGCTGGGTCAGCACTCCCTCAACAGAAGGCTGGCGGGATGCGGAGGGTGCGGCGGCGGTGGCGAAGGCGGGCATTCACATCTATTCGTTCGACGCCGGAAGAGGTTACGAGTGGGTCGAGCCCAAGGCAGGGCGCTCCGACGCCTTTGATTTTGCCACCGTCGAAAGCCGCTACGGGCGCATCGTCGCGGTCGATCCTCTGGCCCGATTTCACCTGCGCTTGAATTTCGAGGTTCCGCCCGGCGATTGGTGGATGAAGGCTTATCCCGGCGAATGTGAGATTACCTCCGAGGGCAAACCTTTCGGCCAGTCGTTCGCCTCGGAAATGTGGCGACAACAAGTGAAGGACTTCCTCAAAGCGTTTATCGCTCACCTCGAGCGCACCGGACTTATGGATCGAGTTACCGCTTTCCAGACGGGAGCAGGACACACCGGGGAATGGGTGAAGGGCGAAACCTCCATGGCGGCGATCTGTGGAGATTATAGTGAGCCGATGCGCCGCCATTTTCGTTCCTGGTTGCGGCGGGAATATGGCGGCGATCGCGAGGCGTTCCGAGCCGCCTGGAGTGACTCGCGAATCACCTTTGAGACGGCAGATGTTCCCTCGGCTCAACAACAACTTCAAACCAGTCTCTACACTTTCCGAGATCCCGCGCGCGAACGAAACGTCATCGATTACTACCGTTGTTATGCGGACCTGAGCGCCGACCTGCTGATCGATTTCTGTCGCACTGTAAAAGAGGCCACGGGCGGGAAGAAGTTGGCCGGCGCTTTCTATGGTTATCTGATGGAGCTTGCTTGGAACGGCGGGTTCTTCAGGGAAAGACCGGAGAGCAATTACTCGACATATCAGCGCAGCGGCCATCTGGGTTTAAGGCGAGTTTTGGAATCACCTGACGTTGACTTTCTGGTATGCCCCTACAGCTACGGCTTTCGCGGCATCGGGGGAGACGCGCCGCCCATGCAACCCATGGAGTCAGCCCGGCTGCACGGGAAACTGTGCATCATTGAAGACGACACGCGCACTCACATCAGCGCCGATCCCAATTACGGTCACCTCAATTCCCTTTCGGAAAGCGTTACGATTCTGCGGCGCAACTTTGCCCGCGCGGTCACGCATGGCCAGGGCATGTGGTGGTTGTTTGAGTCGATCAACCCCAGTCGAGAAGCGTCGTTTGGGCCCTTGCTCGAGAGCTTTCGCGCGCTGGGCGACTTTCTCCTGCAAACCGACCGCACATCGTGTGCGGAGATCGCGCTGCTCGTGGACGATCTGAGCTTCTTCTACGAGGCGGACCGGAACGATCTGGACGTGCCGCTGATTTTCGAGCAGCGGCTCTGGGGCCTGCCGCGAATCGGCGCGCCTTTCGATGCCGTCCTCTTGCAGGATTTCATTGACGGCCGCTTGAAGCCCTACAAACTCTACATCTTCCTCAACAGCTTTCAACTGGACAAGACTCGACGCGAAGCCTTGAGGCGAGAACTGCGCCGGGATGGCCGCGTGGCGGTGTGGATCTACGCGCCCGGTTATCTCGATCAAGGGCCCTCGCTCGAGGCGATGCAGGAACTAACGGGTTTCAAGTTTGGCGCGGATGAAGCGCCCTGGGGACCTCTCCTGCACATCTTGGACTTCGCTCACCCCATTACCGCCGGCCTGCCGCAGGACCTTTTCTGGGGCACGAACAGCAAGTTGGGTCCGGTCTTCTACCTGCAAGATCCTGAGGCTCGGGTGCTGGGGCAAGTGGTTTTCTCACAAGGAAACTGCAAACCCGGGATGGGAGTGAAAGCCTTTCCCGAATGGACGTCGATCTACGTCGCTGCTCCCAACCTGCCTGCCCCAGTCCTGCGTGGGATCGCGCGCTTCTCAGGTGTCCACTTGTACAACCAAGAGGGCGATGTGCTGTATGCGACTCGAGACCAGCTGGCCGTCCACACGGTTTCAGGCGGCGATCGAACCTTCACCCTTCCTCGAGAAGTGGAAGAAGTCTACGACCTGTTTGAAGGCAGATCGATTGCGCAGGATACAAACGAATTTCGGGTGAGATTGCTTCCTGTCTCGACCGCGCTCTTTTACACTGGATCGGCGGCCCTTCTGTCGAGGCTAAGGTAGCACGGATCCCCGCTACCCAAGCATGCGGGCGATGTCTTTGGCGTAGTAGGTCAGGATGATATCCGCGCCGGCCCGCCGAATGGAGGTGAGGGTTTCTAACATAGTCCGTTCGCGGTCAATCCAGCCCATGCGGGCTGCGGCCTCGATGAGGGCGAATTCACCGCTCACCTGGTAGGCGGCGATGGGCAGATCGAACTCGCGGCGGGCAAGTGCGATGATGTCGAGGTAAGGAAGCGCGGGTTTCACCATGATGATGTCCGCGCCTTCCTCCACATCCAAGGCAATCTCGCGCAGGGCTTCACGTTGGTTGGCGGGATCCATTTGGTAGGATTTGCGGTCCCCGAACTTGGGCGCCGAGTCCGCAGCCTCGCGGAAGGGTCCGTAGAACGCCGAAGCATACTTGGCGGAATAGGCCAAAATAGGAGTCTGGGTAAAGCCTCGGGTGTCCAACTCCTTGCGAATCCGCCCCACGCGGCCGTCCATCATATCGGAGGGCGCTACGATGTCCGCGCCTGCCTCGACTTGGGTCACGGCTGTTCTTGCCAGAAGTGGAAGCGTCGAGTCGTTGTCCACTTCCCCGTTGTGAATCAGGCCACAGTGGCCGTGACTCGTATATTCATCCAGGCACACGTCGCAGATCACCAGCAAATTCGGCAATTCTCTTTTGATCGCCCGCACCGCCCGTTGCACGATGCCCTCAGGGTCGTAGGCGCCGGAACCGACTTCGTCCTTGCTCTCCGGGATGCCGAAGAGGATCACGGCTGGAATGCCAAGGTCATACGCCGATTTGCACTCGTCCACCAGCAGATCGACCGACCAGCGGTAGTTCCCTGGCATGGACCTGATTTCGTCTTTGACCTTCGATCCCGGACAAACAAAGAGCGGGTACACAAGAGACCGCGCAGTAAGCCGGTTCTCCCGCACGAGGCTGCGCAGAACCTCAGTGCGCCGCAACCGGCGAGGTCGATGGATTGGGAAAGACATGGCGTGCTCCTCCAAGCATCCGAAAACCGCCCGCGACGTCACCCCCGCGAAAGCCGGGGCCCACGTCGGGGGAGGGGGATTGCAGCTTTCGCGGAAATGACCCGCGCGTGGTGGTTTTCCGCGAAGCGCCCCTGCTTCGGGCTAATAGAGCCGGTCGCGCGGCTTAAAGTTTCCAAACGTCCCCACATTCGCTAACGAAATCGCGATCCGGTAAATGTTTTCTACCCTCAGTGTCGTTATTGAAAACCGCTGATACTCGACGTTTAATCCAAAGCATCCAAAATTATAGCTGATTTGCGCGATTCCGCCGGCCGCAATCTTCTGAACAAGGTTATAGTCCACACCTAACGCGCCGCTCAACCCCTTGCGGTCGAAGTCCCCAAAGGTGGCAAGGGCGTTCAAGAGGTGGTAAGACGTGGTAACGGTAGAACTGGTGGTTGGCGGACGAGGGGGCAAAAGTAGGTCCGCAGCGAAGGACGTAGGGGCGCTTGCCGTCGAAGCCGAAGGTCCGCTAGACAGACCGATGTAAGTGTTCTTGTTAATGTAGAAATCGGTAAACGCCAGCCCATAAGCCCCGTGCTTGATACGGGAGGTAATACCAGCATCAAGAATACCTTGTCCGTTGGGGCTTAAATCGAGTTTCAGCTCGGTGTCGTAAAACGAAAAGGGAGCCACCTTCAGGTCCGAGACGACCGGGGATAATCGGCGGCGTGGAATGAAGTGAAATCCCGTAAGGGAGAGCGTGGGCTCCCAAACAATGGGATTGTTGGGTCCCAGAACACCGCCGAAGGTAGGGTCAAAATAATACTTCTGGGAAATGCGCCAGGAGAGCAGCTCCTGAGCCTGAGGTTTATCGGTTGAGCCGGCAGGAACATCTTTGCGCGCCAGGATAATATTGGTCACCGAGTAGTCGACTTCATTGGTTTGACAGAGGATGTCCAGATCGTCGTACCGGACAACATCAGCCAACTCTTCCGGATTTCGGGCTTTGACCAGACGATAGACGATATCCGGCTCAATAACATGCTTAAAGCGGCGGCGCCAAAGTGGCTTGGAAAAGACCCTTTCGAGCGGCGGCGGCCGAAGGTCAAGCGAGAAGTCGCCCAACACTCTGTCCAACGGTTCGTGATTCGGTTCCAGGCTGACGCCGTAGCGGGCCGCGTCAATACCTGCCGAAGGTGTAAGGTGGAAGCCCCAGAATTGTGGGAGACGGAGGGTGACTTCGGGGTGTACGTCCAGCCGCTCCGAAAGCGAACGAAGATCCAGTCCTGGTTCTGCGCGCCCGACTTCACCGGCCGAACTCTGAAAGGAAAAATAGAAGGGGCTCTCCCCCGCGCGCTTGTCCATCCCCAAAAAGGAAAATTCAGGCGTTTGCCGGATGATAATGGAGCTCTCTGGCACATATTGGCACTGGCTTCCTTGGCACTGATACAGCGGTTGTGCGGAAAGAAAGTCCTGATAGCGGGATGCATAAACGTTAACGCTGTAAGCCTGGAAATCCTTGCTCACGAAACCGATTTGGTGGGCCTCGGAATTGACCGCTTCGGTGAAAGTCGGCGAGTAAGTTTCACGGAAAGCGAGCGAGGAGACGTAATCCACGTCCGCCACACCGCGAAATGAGTAGGGAAGATCCAAAGTATCGCCGACCACCTTAAGGCTCTCGCCGGGCGCACGGTTTTGCCGCTGTTTATCTTTGTCATTGACCTCGAAAAAATCCGCCGTGAGCTTCGTGGCCTGGCTGGGGTTGGCACGGAACTGGGCCCTCGGGGCCAGTCCCCGGAGGCTGTAGTCCTCCAGCCCCAGCAACAGGTCCATGCTAGGGCTGATGGCCCAGAAAAGGCCCGCGCCCACGATAGTTCCCTTGATGGAGGAATTGCTGAATTGGGGAAGCAAGAATCCGGTATGGCGAGGCCTGCGGGCGATGGAGGTGGCCATGAATGGGAGGTAGAAAATAGGCACGCCCAGGAATCGGATGACAGAACCCCGCGCTATTGCCTTATCGTCCAACTCCACCCTGGCTTCGCTGGCGGAGAAGGACCAACCCTTGTTTTCGCAATCGCAAGTCGTAAACCTGCCATGTCTCACCGTGTAGGTGTCCTCATCCACGCGCTCAATTTCCTCGCCCCGGAAGTATAAGGGGTTCTCCGTGTAAAGCACCTTGGACCGGTCAGTCTGGATGTAGTAGGGATTCTCGCTGGCGGGCGTGTTGGGCCGGGCGCGGGGGCGGGTGTGGGCGTAGCCGAGGGCCTTTGAAAACCATCCCGCCTCAGTGCGGATATTGTAATGGACCTCATCGGCAACAATATGGCTACGAGGGTCGATAAAGAGCACGTGTCCCCTGGCCACGATTTCTCCGGATGCTTCGTTGTAGGTCACTTCGTCTGCCGTAAGCTTCATGCCGCGGTAAGTCATCTGCACGTGCCCGCGAAGTCGGGATACGTCTTTTCCTCTCTCTTGAGAATCCGCGTGGATGCTGAGGGTTCTGTCGGAATTCCGCAAGTCCAGCGGAACAGACGGTTGTTGTTGCGCCGATGCGATGAAGGTCAGGCCCAACGCGACGAGCAGAGCCAAAGCAACACGTGCGCTGCTTTTCGGGAGGGAGAGTGAATCGTTTACAATGTCCATGAGCGAGCAATGACGATTTATTTTACCTGAAGCTGCTTTGCTCGAACGAATCAATTTGCTAAGATGCGCTAGTAGGCGTGTAACGCTGCCCAGAGGATTTTAAGCACGTGGTGAAGTGCCCTAAGTGCGGCTTTTTCAGCTACCCCGAACGCACGCAATGTTCCAGGTGCGGCGCCGTTCTAGCGCCCACGACGGGCGCCTCCTCGGTGGCGAGTAAGACGTCGCACAACGCCCCAGCCGGGCCCGGCAGGCAAGAGGAAGAAGATAGCGTGGCCCCGACTTCGGCCAACAAGGATTCAGCCCAGAACCAAGCTTTCGACGAGCCCCAGCAAGGCGAGCGGCCTCAAACCATGTTTGATAATCTCGACTTTGGATTCGTACCAGACCGTCCCGCAGACTCGAAAGCAGCCCCTGCCCAAGTGCAGGAGCCTACGGCCTGGAGGCAGGAACTTTCCGAGCGTGTCTCGAGTTTTCGACAGCGACGCGCCCGAATGCGAAACGAGCCTCTCGAGGAAGAGAACCTGGACTTTGAATTCGAACGGAGCGAAACGAACGGGCTGGCGGAGCCGGACGTGGAAAGCTTCCTCGAATTCCCGCAGAACGATGCAAGCATCGACGCTGAAATTGCCACCCCGGCGGCGGCCGAAACCGAAGGTCGATATTCGGACGCGGCTGCGCTGGAACCTGGTGACGACAGATTTGAGATTCCCGATTCGCCCCGGACGCATGATGATTTCGCTTTCGAGCCGGCTTCGGACCCAGACAGTCGTTTGGAGATCGTTGTCGGACCGCCGGAGGGTGTCGTTCCAGCGGACACTTCAGCACCGGAGTTAGAGGCTTTCCCTGTAGCCCCCATGGGCCGCCGGTTCCTAGCGGGTCTGGTAGATGGACTGGTTCTCTTATTTGGAGGCGGCCTATTCGCACTCATTTTCAAGATCGCCGGCGGTCATCTCACTCTGATTCCTCCAAACGTCGCCGTTCTGGGGGTTATCGCGTGTATCTTCGTTTGGTCATATTTCGCCTTATTTACAGCGCTGGCTTTCTCTACGCCGGGCCAGATCTGGATGCGTATAGAGGTTCGGAACCTGGAGGGTTGGCCGCCCGAGCCTCGCGAGTCCTTCTTGCGCGCCTTTGGCTACTTAGTGTCGCTCTCGGCCTTCATGATCGGTTTTTTCTGGGCATTAGTGGACAGCGACGGCCTTACCTGGCACGATCGCATATCCGGGACTTTCTTGACGCCGGTGAAGCAGCAGGTTCCAAGGGAAATTGCGGGGTCAAAACTATGAGCAAAGGACGCTTCCTTAACCAGAAACTTGGCAAGCGGGCCAGCCGGAAGGTTGCCCTCCTCAAATCCAGCCTCGCAACTCGCCGCCAGCCTGTGAAAACCAGGATTCAGGATTCGGGATTCAGGAATCAGGGCTCCAAACAACGCTGAAAGTAACAAATTGAAACAAACGCGGGACCTGCGTGGGACGCAAAAGCCAGGATTCAGGATTCGGGATTCAGGATTCAGGGCGCCAATCCTGAATCCTGGTTTTTCCCGAAGCTGGCGGTGACTCGACGCCTGCCAGGTGCATCCAATCAATTGCCGTGCTATACTCTGCATAGTTGAGGGCCTCTTGAGCCAACGGCTGAAGGAGTTTTCGGGTAATGACCAACCGTATACGTATTACGTTAGTTTCAGTTTCCAGTGTTCTGGTGCTCTACATCTTTCTCGGAGGATTGCTCGGCAAGAGCGAATCGAATTCGGAGAAGACCTACCGGGACTTGGGTGTTTATAGCGAGGTCTTGAACCGTATCAATCTCGATTATGTGACCGAGCCCGACCTCAAGAAGGTAACAGACGGAGCAATCCGGGGACTTCTCGAGGCTCTGGACCCTTACAGCACCTACTTCACCCCGGCCGAGTATCAAGAGTACCTGAAGCATCCTGATCCAGGTCCGGCGGATGTGGGAATCTTTCTCTCCAAACGGAGCGGTTACGTCACGGTGGTCTCCGTGCTTCCGGGGAGTCCGGCGGAGAAAGCCGGAGTGAGGGCCGGCGACTTAATCGATCGCGTAGAGGGCACGCCTACACGCGAACTTTCTGTGGTGCAGATCGAGCGACTGCTGGCTGGCGTCCCCGACACCTCAGTGAAGCTTTACGTAGTGCGCGGAGCACGAGGCGAGCCGGAGCTCATCAACGTGACTCGCACCCTGCCGAATTACCCCCCCGTGATGGCCAAAGTCTTGGAGGATGGAGACGGTTATCTACGCGTTTCCACATTTGACAGCGGCAAAGCCAAGCAGATTGCCGCCCAAATCAAAGACCTCGAGTCCAACGGAGCCCACAAAATCATTCTGGACTTGAGAAACTGCGCCGGCGGCAGTGTGCAGGAAGCCGTCGACACAGCCAGTCTTTTCCTGGACAAGGGATTGATTACTTACCTTTTGGGCCAGCGTTATCCCAGACAGGATATTACCGCCCATCCCACGGGAAGCATCTGCGATCTCCCGTTGGCGGTACTCATCAACCAATCCACTGCCGGACCTGCGGAGCTCATCGCTGCCGCCGTTCTGGGTAACAAGCGGGGCGAGGTGGTGGGCGTACGCAGTTTTGGCGTGGGAGTTCTTCAGAAAACGATCCCGGTTGGCGACGGCTCAGCGCTGCTGCTCTCCGTAGCGAAGTATTACGGACCGGACGGCAAGGCGATCAATGATAATGGCGTCATGCCCAGCATCGTCCAGACCGCGGAAAGCGCCCCCACAGAAGCCGAGGAGGAAGAAGATATACAGAACCCCGAACATTTCGGTGGCAAGGACGATCTGCAGCTTCGCAAGGCAATTGAAATCTTGACGCATCCGTCCGCGCCTGCCAAGGCTGCGTGAACTCGCGCTGTAGGGGCGGCCGTGGTGGCCGCCCTCCGGCAATCGCAAGGGTTGCCCCTACGGTGCGCAATCTAAAATCGCTACTACACTTTTCTTCCCTTGATTTCCACTCAGGACGCCAGACAAGCCCCGCGACTACGGTCCATTCTCCTTCTGGGTCTCGCCATCTGTGCCAGCAACTGCAAACAGTCCGTTCGTGCCCCCGCACGCCAAGAGGATCGGCGGGAACTGGCGCGAAAAATCGAGAATGCTGTCGAAGACGCCGGACGCTCTCAAGTCTGGATCAGGTCGGTGGGTCGCTCTTCTCAAAAGCCGGAAGCTCCCATTGAAGCGCGCGCCGGCTCCGAGGTTTATTCGACGGTCATCGCCGCCCTCCAGCGCGAGGCCAAGGTTAACCGCCTGGAATGTGCCCTCAATGAGTCCCGGACCACCAGAGGATTGCGAGTCGCGGATGTCCGCTTATCACGCGCGGGGAAGCTGGTCTTTCGCTGGAAGCTCCGTGAAGTCCAGCGCATCCTTCACGCCACCATCATTATTGACGACCTGGGGGAAAATCTCGAGAAGGCGCACCAACTGCTGGCATTGCCGTATTCCCTGACATTTTCAGTTCTTCCTCATCTTCGCGCCTCCGCGGAAACCGCTCAAGAAGCTCGCCGCGCCGGCCGGGAGGTAATGCTTCACCTCCCGATGGAGCCGGAGGCGGGTTCTCACACCTCACCGGGGGAGGGAGAAATCCGAGTCGGCATGAGCCGCTTCGAGGTCCAGCGCATCATCGACTCGGACCTGGCCTCAGTACCCCAAGCAGCCGGCGTTAACAACCACATGGGGTCGCGCGCCACAGCAGATCCCCACTTGATGGCTGCGGTAATGAAGTCGCTAGCCGGCCACCACCTCTTCTTCGTGGATAGCCGTACTACCGCCGCCAGCGTGGCGTTCGAAGCGGCGCGCCGGCAAGGCCTTCCCGCTTTCTATCGTTCGGTGTTTTTAGACGACACCCAGAGCGTGCCCTATACGCTGGCGCAGCTTCGCCAGTTTCGGCGCGTCTTGGAGGACCAGGGCGCCGCCCTGGCCATCGGTCACCCCTACCCTTCCACGATCGCCGCCCTGGCCAAGTTCTTGCCTGAACTTGTAGGGTACGATGTGGAATTGGCGCCGGCCTCGCAACTCCTTCAGCTCCCGGAAGTCGCGCGCCTGAAGCCCCCTTCCAGACGGGCCCAATAGAAACCGGTAGGCAGTAGGCAGTGGGCAGTAGGCAGTGGGCAGAGAACGGTGAGGCCCACATCTTCTGCCCTCTGCGACGGTCAATCACAAACGAAGTCAGGAAGGAGAGTACAGGCCTGAGCGATTAGAAACTACAGCTTAGAAATTTGGGAAGGATTTGCCCCGATCTGAGATTCGAGGTCCCAGATCTTCAGGTTATTTTGATTCGACGGCTGGGGTAAGGCTGAAAGTGACATCGCGGTCGAGCCGCATACCGATCAACGAGCCGGCCGACAAGGCGGCCTGCTTGCCGTGAGGAAGAAGAATTGCCAGGGCCACACCGGTGGCGGCCCCGGCGATGCCGGTGCCTAAACCACCCGTTGCCCCGACGGCGGTAGTGGCGGCGATAATGGCTGCTTGCTTCTTGCGAGAGGCCCCGCCACCCTTCAAATCGCCCTCGGGTCCGACGTTGGGATCGCCGCCGCCTTCACTTGAAAAAACTTCGGTCAGTGATCCGGTGATAGCTAGCTTCTGGCCATTAGGCAGTTCGACCGTGTCAAAAACCAGGGACAGATCCCCGCCTTTTCCGCGCCGTCCGGCGGCCTTCACCTCAGCTATGTGCCCGTCAATCCGCGTGCCCTTGGACAAAACGTCCTGGTCCTCGACAGCCACTGGATCAAGCAAGGTAGTAAGAATCCTGTCGCCTGGATGGGAGGTCTTCGAGCTTACCGAGGAGTGCAACTGGAGTTTGAACTCCGTTCCTTCGGGAATGGTGATCTCGTTCTCATTCGGGGTCGGATTATCGGTCGCATTCTCGGTGGCGTTTTCGGTGGGGTTTTGACCCTCCTGTTGACCCCAGAGCGGCAGCGCCACCAACATCAAACCCAGTCCCGCTGCCAACAGCCAAAGAGATCTTCGCTTCATTACCAGACTCCCGACCACGTACGCTTCACCTCGTCCTGAGGCGTCGTAGTCCTACTTCCCCTTTTACCACCAAACGTCTAAGTCAGTCAAAGAGAAAATGGGCGCAAAACCACCCGCCCCTCGTCTCGCTCTGTAGGATTTGATGCATCTTTTCGCAGCAGGTTGGACGGCCCGTAAAACTGAAAACCTATTCATGCACCTCCGCGTGGTGGCGCACTTCCACTCCCTCCACCAGGAACAGAACGTCTTCGGCGATGTTGGTGGCGTGGTCGGCGAGGCGCTCCAGGGCGCGGGCAATGAACATCAGGTTGATGCTTTGGCGAACCGTGGTGGGATCACGTTCCATCAGGGAAATCAATTCTTCATACACGGAGTCGCGGAGTTGGTCGATAACGTCATCGGAGGTAAGGATGCTCCGTGCCAGTTCAGTATCCTTCTTCACGAAAGCGTCCAGGCTTTTCCGGATCATCGACTGGGCAAGCGTGGCCATATGGGGAATATCCACCAGCTCTTTGGGCAAGGGTTCGCGCATCAAGGCCAGAGTCCTGCGCACGATGTTGACGGAAATATCCCCCATACGCTCCAGGTCATTGTTGATCTTAATGGCCGCGGTAATAAACCTTAGGTCAGTGGCCATAGGCTGTACGCGTGCCAAAAGGCTGGTGGCTAACTCGTCAATTTCGATCTCCATGCGGTTGATGCGGGCTTCGTTCTGGAGCACCTGCTGCGCCGCCTCTTCATCCTTCTCGATGAGCGACTGGATGCTGCGGTAAACAGAATCCTCCACCAGTCCGCTCATCTCCAGCAGGCGGTTTCTAAGGTTGTCCAGTTCCTCTTCAAAGTGGCGAACCATGGGGCTGATTTCCTCCTCTATCCGAACCGGCCGGTGATGTAGTCTTCGGTTTCTTTCTTGGCGGGCGTCTTGAAAATCACCTCCGTCTTATTGAATTCGATGAGTTTGCCCAGCAGAAAGAAACCTGTGAAATCCGCCACGCGCGCCGCCTGCTGCATATTATGGGTGACAATGACTTGCGTGCATTGGTCCTGGATGGAGAAGAGCAGCTCCTCGATTTTGGCGGTGGCGATGGGATCGAGAGCGGAACAGGGCTCGTCCAGCAGCAGCACCTCGGGGTCGACCGCCAAAGCTCGGGCGATGCATAAACGCTGCTGTTGGCCTCCTGACAGTGCGTAAGCCGATTTGTGGAGTGAATCCTTCACTTCGTCCCACAGAGCCGCGCGGCGCAGACTCTTCTCCACCTTTTCGTGCAAGGCAGCCCCGCGGTAGGTGCCATTCACGCGCAGCCCGTACGCGATGTTATCGAAAATGGACTTGGGAAAGGGATTCGGCCTCTGAAAGACCATTCCTACGCGACGGCGCAGGGCGACCGGGTCCATGGCCAGAAGATCTTCATTGTCGAACAGGATTTCGCCCTCGGCTCGGGCGTGCGGCAAGGTTTCGTACATGCGGTTCAAAGTGCGCAAGAAGGTGGACTTGCCGCAACCCGATGGGCCAATGAGCGCGGTAATGCGGTTGGTAAGGATCTGAACACCGATGTCAAAAAGGGCTTGTTTGGGACCGTAGAAGAAGTCCAATCCGGAGACCCGCAACTTTACGTCGTCGGCGGCCACTGTCCCTCCTCGAGACTGACCAGGGTAGCTTGTTGGCTTTGCCATCGTGACACTGCCCGGTGTCGAATTCGTCATAACCGTCACCGCTAGCGGGTTGATCCCCTGGAAAATGACAATCTCGCAACCACGTTGGCCACCAGCACCAGACTCAAGAGAACCAATCCGGCCGCCCACGCTTGCCTGTGCCAATCATCGTACGCCGAGATAGCGTAAGTGTAGACCATGACCGGCAGCGAGGCTGTAGGCTGATTCCATCCCGGGCTCCAGAACCGATTGCTAAAGGCGGTGAACAACAGCGGCGCCGTTTCACCGGCGACGCGCGCGATATCCAGAACGATTCCGGTGATGATTCCCTTGCGCGCCGCTGGAACGGCGACGGTGGCGATAGTTTTCCATTTGCTCGCCCCCAAGGCCAGCGCGCCCTCACGCAGCATCAAGGGGACCGTGCGCAGGGCCTCTTCAGTGCTGCGCACCGCGATGGGGATCATCATCACGCCGAGCGCCAAGCTTCCCGCGAGAGTTGAAAAATGCTTCATCGGCAGGACCACGATCGCGAAAGCAAAAATCCCCATCACGATCGAGGGCACGCCGTTCAAGAGATCAGCCGTGTAGCGAATCACAAAGGAAAACGTCTGGCCGCCGAATTCAGCCAAGTAGACTCCGCCCAGGAAACCGATGGGGATGCCGAAGGCCGAGGCGAGGAAAAGCAGCTTCGCGCTCCCCACTATAGCGTTGGCCATTCCTCCACCGGGTTCACCCACGGGGGTCGGCAAGTGGGTCAGGAAAGTCCAACTGAAGGAGGTTCCACCATACCAGAGAAGGTAGCCCAGGATGAAAAACAAAACGCCCACGGTGACCAAAGCGCAAACTCCCGTCAAGCTGAACATGACGAGGTTGACGAGTTTCCGCCAGGTATTGCGCAAGCCCATTAATGTGCCGACCCCTTCTGGGTAGTGGTAATAATGAAAATCCGCGCCAAGCCGTTAATCACGATAGTCAGCGCGAAAAGCACCAAGCCAAGCTCAACCAACGACTGGAGGTATAGATCGCCCGTGGCTTCCGTAAATTCGTTGGCAATGACGGCGGCGATGGAATAGCCGGGCGCAAACAAGGAAGAACTAATCTTGGGATCATTGCCGATGACCATGGTCACCGCCATCGTCTCTCCTAAAGCCCGCGCCAGGGCGAGGAAGATGGAGGCCATGATGCCAATGCGGGCGTAGGGGACCACGACCTGCCAGGTGGACTCCCACTTTGTAGCGCCGAGCGCCAGTGCCGCCTCGCGTTGCTCCACGGGCACGGCTATAAGCACCTCGCGAGAAATCGAAATGATGAAGGGTACGACCATGATGGCGAGCACCAGACCGGCCGCCAACATTCCCACGCCGTACATCCGCCCCTGAAAAAGCGGCAGGAATCCCAAGGTGCGCTTCAGGAACGGCTCGCCATATTGACGGAGAAAGGGCACCATGATGAATATGCCCAACAGTCCGTAAATTACGCTGGGCACGGCAGCGAGCAACTCGATGACAAAAGTCATGGCATTCGAGATACGCGGCGGGGCCAACTCGGAAAGGAAGATGGCCGCGCCGACTCCCAGCGGAACTGCTATCAACAAGGCAAGCGCCGAGGTGACCACCGTGCCATAAATGAAAGGCAACGCGCCGAAATCCCCACTCACCGGATCCCAGGTGCGGCCGGTTAAGAATTCAAATCCAAACTTGTGTCGCGGCAGGACAGAATTTACGTAAAGCTGATGAACGAGAGCGACTGTAACCAGCAGGATGCTCGCGGCGCAGAGAAGTGTTAAGAGGTGGGCGAACGTATCGCCACTTCGGAGGCCTTGGATGAGAGCCGGCACGCGACGCTTTGCCGCCGCGTGCCCGCTCGGAATTGGAACGCCCGCCATAATGATCGATCAGATTTCCCTCCTCTCTGAGGAGGGGATTAAGGGGTGGTGCGCCGACCACGCCCGGCCCCTCCTGATCCAGGAGGGGAGCGCCTACATACCAGTCTTACTGGATCAGCGAAATCTGCTTCAACTCTCTCGCCACCACTTCCTTGGGAAGCCGCGCGTAGGACAGAGGCTCCGCTGCCTTCTGCCCGTCAGCGAGCATCCAGGTAAGGAAATTCTTGATGACCTGTCTCTTATTGGCGTCCGCAATCCTTGAGGGAATGAGCAGGTACGTGAAGCTACTAATCGGATAAACTGCTTTTCCGGGAGCATTGGTGATTGAAATGCGGAAATCCTCGGGCATGCTCTTCGCGAAGGCCGCCGCCGCCGCGGTCACACTGGCCAAGTCTGCCTTGACGAATACCCCGGCTGAATTTCGAACCCGGCCATAGGGAATCTGGTTTTGAATAGCGTAAAGCAATTCAACGTAGCCGATCGCCCCGGGCGTCTGTTTAACCAGCCCGGTCACGCCTTCGTTACCCTTTCCGCCCAGCCCCACCGGCCAATTCAAAGAGGTGTTCCGCCCGACCTTACTTTGCCACTCGGCCGAGATTTTCGACAGATAATCGGCCCAGACGTACGTGGTTCCGCTGCCCTCCGAGCGGTGCACCACGACGATATCTAGGCCAGGGAGGTTCACTCCCTTATTGTATTTGGCAATCTCAGGGTCATTCCACTTGGTGATTTTGCCGAGATAGATGCCCACTAGAGCATCAGGCGTAAAATTAAGTTCCTGCGATACGCTGGGGATATTGTAGCTTGGAACGACGGCGCCTAAGACCGTGGGAAAATGCAGAATCTTGGTCTTCGCCTGCCCAAGCTGTTCGTCCGTCATGGGAGCGTCGGAAGCTCCGAAATCCACCGTCCCAGACAGGAGCTGCCGAATTCCTGCTCCAGAACCAAGGGACTGGTAATTGATCTCAATGTCGGGATGCATCTTGTTGTAATCTGAAAACCACTTCGAATAAATCGGGTACGGGAAAGTAGCGCCGGTGGCGCTGAGCTGGATTGAATCCGGGGCCGGAACCGGTGCGGCACTCGATGATAATGAGTGCAGGGCTACAAAACATGTCAAGCCAAACACGAGACTGATAACCAGAATTGAGAGTCGTTTCTTCATGGGCGTTGTCCTCCATCTGTAGTCTCACCCCGCTCTTTTACAGGAGGATTAAGCGGAGATTAACATTAGGGTTCCCTGCGCGAGCCATCCTCCGTAGGTACAGGTAACTACAAGTATTGTGTGGTACGCAGGTTACCTTGACGTGAAGGCAATGTTACACAAATGTTGCGGCGGCTTTGGAGTGCGCCAGCTTGCCGCCGCTCTCTTTTAGGCCGGCTTGCTGGCCAGCCAGACCGCCGCGAGCAAGCTCGCCAGCGGGTAGTGGTGCGGTTGTAGAGGCGGCTTTACGCCGCCATTTGGCGAGGTCAACTCGCCGCTACAACTTTAAACTTTACCACTACCCGCCAGCGCCAAAGCGGCAGCAAGCTTCCGCACTCCAAAACACTCCAAGGTTCAACGTGATGCCACAGTTTCCGCTCCTAGAGAAGCTAATTTCGTTATGGCGCCAAGGTGGCTGACATTCAGCTTCAGCGCCGCCTGGAATTCATCGCGAGCCTTGGTGGTTTCACCCTTCCCCAGATCCCCCAGGCCGATCAGGTAATGGGCGTCCGCGAAGCGCAGGCGGCTGGAATGCTCCTGACCGAACTTGGCGAAGTAGTCCACGTCAGAGCGCGCGGCCAGCGCCTTCTCACCGGTTGCGATCAGTTCGTCAAAGAACCGTGTTGCCTGACCATTCTGGCCTAGCTTCTGCGCCGCCAGGCCCGCGTAATACAACATCTCGGGTTGCTCTCGCCTTTGCCCAGGCGCAGGTGAGGCCATTGCCTGCTGAAACAACTTCTGTGACCTTGCGGGATCGACAAGCTTGGCGTAAGCCAAGGCTATCAAATAGTTGACCTGCGGCAGTCTGCTTTCATGGTACGGACGTCCAACTTCCAGGTTTTCGGGATACTCGAGGGATGCTTGAAAATCCTTAAGAGCTTCTTGGTACTTTCCGGCGTTCAATTCTTTCTCACCTCGCAGCAGGCACGCATCCATGTAAACATCATGAACATCGCCATAACCTTCCCAGTTGTGGAATCGGTGGGTGGTGAGCAGTTGCAGGGCCTGATCGTACCGGCCCACCAACAGGAAGACCTTAGCTTCCTGCGTCAGGGCATCCGAGCGTTTCGCAGCCAGGGCGGGGTTTGATTCAAACGAAGCAAGCCTTTTTTGCGGGGACACGTTTCCGGCTTCGTCGAGCACGTCAAGCTCAAATCGCAGCCGGGCGTTGCTGCTGTCCAATTGGACAGCCTCCTCCATGGATGCAATAGCTTTGGGAGTGTCGTTTCGAGCCTGCTCATAGGCCTGTGCGAGATTTCGGTGCACAAGCGCGAAGGAGCCATCGATCGCGGCTGATTTCTCCCACATCTTAATTGCCGCCTCGGGTTGCCGGTCGTAGAGAAGATTTCCGAGATAGTAGGGTGCGCGCGCATCGCGGGGATTTGCCTGCATCGCGGCCTCCAGCGCTTTCACCATCTCGAGGCGGAATGGGAAAACGTAATCTGGGGGCATTTGGGCGGCCAGACGAAAATACTTGGAAGCTTCACCACTTTGATGTGCCTGGGCGGCAAGATAACCAAGGTCATAGTAGATGAGCGGGTTCACCTTATTCTGATCGGGGCTGGCTTCCGCAAGCTGCCGGAGCACTTGTTCGGCGTCGCTCGCCAATCCGGCGTCGGAATAGTCCGCGGCCAGCTCGAGGTTGGCCTGCACAGTGTTTCCCAGAAAGGACTGGAGCTGGGGGCTTCCGTCGAGCAAGCTGAGTTCATGGAGGCTCCAGAGATCAAGCGGATCCACCGTCAGAGCTTTGTTGGCGGCTTCCCGGGCTTCGTCGGCGCGCCCTAGGTGCCTCAAAGTTGCGGCCTTGAGGTCCCAGGCGCGGCAGTTGAGCGTGTTGTAGGCAAGGGAATGGTCCAGATCAGAAAGCGCTTGTGGCCAATCACCCTTCTGCCCGTCCAATTCGGCAAGCTGCTGGTAGCTCGCGGCGGTCCACGCCTGACTCCACGAGGCGCGGTGGAAAGCGTCCTCTGCTTCCGCGTTCCTACCTTCCCCCCTCAGGGTTACGCCCAGGTAATAATAAGCCTCCCCGTCTTTCGGCCGCGTGTAGTTAAGAGTGGCTCGGTCAAGAGCTAACCTAAGACGCTCCCCGGCCTGCTCCGAGAGCCCGCGCTCGCAGTAAAGACGGCCCAGCGCAGTGTTCACGTCATAGTTGCCGGGATCGCGCCGCAAAGCCTCCTCGTAGTAAGCGTAGGGCTCGAGAGCGGGATTGTGAAATTGCTCGAGCCGTAGACCGACGTGATAGAGCTCATCGACTGTCTTGATCTGCTTCGGAGGCCGGGGAGCTTGCACTACTGGAGGCATGGGTCCAGGCTCGACTTTCACCGGATGGTAGCTGAGCAGCTCTTTGTTCGCTGAATCCAGAAGAGTAACTTTGAGATCCTCTCCCTTGATCCCGGCCGGCAAGGGAACCTGCTGAACAAATGCCTTGTCGGGAGCGATATCGATGCTCTGTTCAAAGAGGGTTTGATTTCCGGCAGTTAAAATCGCTTTGGCGCCGCGAAACTCCTGCGTGGTGTAGAAACCAAATTCCACCTTTCCGGCTGGCGCAACTTCCAGGTTGACCGCTCCGTTCAGGTTCGCGTTCTTGGCGCCGCCGATGCCCCGAATCGGGAACCAGTATTGCGCGGCAATCTTCGCTTCCGAGGGCTGAATCCAACTGTAATCCGGCTGATTATCCGAGAAGTTCCCCGCCATCAGCTCGAGATAGTCACCCTGGCTGTCCAGGACCTTATCCCATAATCTGCCCTCAGGGCCGTTTCCCCATTCGAAGAATTTCGCGCCTGGGGATACGTTGTGATCCTGAACGCAGATGATACCGGCTTCCTTGCCGTGATCGTAACCGCCAAAGAAATCACCGTCGAAATGCCAGGCGAAGAAGGAGACCGGCGTAGGATGGTTCTTCCACCAGCTCAGGTCCACCCCGCGCGTGTAGTCGACGCCCTGGTAAACTTCGTGCGATATCGGCCAGCGAGCGAAATCAACTTTGGCGTGGTACACCGCGAATTGTGTGTCCGGCGGAAAAATCACCTGGTAATTCTCATTGGCGTGCACGCCCGTGTTGGTGAAATCCAGAAAGGAATGAACGAATGGCGTGCGATTCAGCAGAATCGTCGTGACCTTCACGTAGGACTTGCCGGGATAGAGGGTGATTCCCACGGCCCATTCCATGCGATGCCGCAGTTCCAGTTCGCCCACCCAGATGGTGCTGCTCCCGTCCGGGTTCTTCACCAGCCGGTGGTCCACCGGCAGGTAACTGCTGGCGCGATGGTGGTGAGGGATGTTCCACTCGACGCCTCCTGAGATCCAAGCTCCCAGCATGCCGATCAGAGCAGGCTTGATCTCGGTTTGCCGATAGACATAGTCGTAGTTATCCGTCTTGTCCGTGGCGGAAAGGATGCGCCCACCCAGTTCAGGAAGCACACAAATCTTCACATACTGGTTCTCGAGAAAGTCGGCTTGATAGCTCTTGTCACTGCGAACATCCAGGAGGTTGTCGTAAAGCCCATAGGGATATATCGCGCCCTGCGCGCCCTGGTAATCCCGGCCCGCATAAAACATCGGCTCGAGGTCGGCCGGGCCTGTTTCGTAGGTGGGAAGCACCAGGGGCGCTTCCCAGATGTTCACTGGCGCCTCCTGAGCCCAAAGGAGTGAAGCACACGCCAGGAGGATCAGGGAGAAGGAAAACAATTGCAGGGACCTTATGGGACTTAGCATGCTGTTTCTCCTCGCACTTTCTAGCGGGGCGTTGTAGGGGCAACCCTTGTGGTTGCCCCAGGGCGGCCACAAGGGCCGCCCCTAGAACGTGAATTCTTCACATTTTCTCACGCCGTGGGCTGCACTCTGCCGGCCCTTTAGGCCTCTCATGCCGCCTTATATGCGTCGCAGCCACCCTCGGGAGTTTTCCATACCGACCCCTTGTTTTCAATAACATTCGCGCTTCGTTCGTTCACAGAGGAGCGCCTCGAGTACACGTCCGAGAAATCAGGGCAGCGCCTCGTGGCCCGCAACCTTACCGGCAATTTACTAATATCTTGGTGATGCGGTAATCGTAGATTCCCCACTCATAGTTTCGAGTGGAGCGGCGTGCCCCATCCGGATCGACGAAGCGCGGTTGCGGCTGGGGCGCCGGGCATGAGAGAATGCCCACAGTCAGGGCAGCACTGACTGCTGCTCCTCGTCATGCTCGCCTCAGCGTCGAAGGAGCACCATGGGGAAAACACTTCTGCTCGTCACGTCGGTCGTCGCGACTGCGATGGTTTGGGGGCCACTTTACGCGGGCAAGGCTGCGTCTGTCCCCGTGGTGCAGACGGCGGTTCCGGCAAGCGCATGGATCAATTGAAGAACCTCACCGTGACGCAAGGACGATTAGGAAGGAGGTAGTGCCATGATACGGGGTTTCGTCATTATCGCGGTTGCATGCCTGGCGTTGACTGGGCCTCTTCGCGCCCAAACCTCTTCCGGGGCTGCCGGCTCTCCCCAGAGCGAAATGACATTTCTGGAACCCGGCAAACCGCTCGAGCGAACACTGCCGGGCGGAGAGAAATACATCTATGCGATTCGCGCTGAAGCAGGACAATTCATTCACGCTATCGTCGACCAGCTTGGCATCGATGTGGCCTTGACGCTCTATGCCCCCGACGGCAAACCAGTCGGCTCGATGGATAGTCCAAACGGTAACTTCGGCCTCGAACAATTCTCCACGATAGCCGAAGCTCCGGGGATTTACCGATTGGAAGTGGCCTCAGGTGACAAGAATGCACCCGCCGGCCGTTACCGTGTGACGGTCGAACCGCTTCGAGCCCCTAGCGGCCAGGATCGCGCGCGCATCACTGCCGAGCGAGTGTTTTTCGAGGCTGTACAACTCCAGGTGCAAGGAAGCGCGGATTCGTTAAGAATTGCGATTCAAAAATACCTGGCCAGCGTGGCGCTATGGCGCGCAGCGGGCGATCGCTACGAAGAAGCCTTGACGCAGGATAGCATGGGGTCCGTCTATTCCGCCTTAGGGGAGAAGCAGAAGGCGCTGGATTATTACAACCAGGCCCTGCCGCTTATGCGTGCCGTGGGGGACCGTGCAGGCGAGGCAGATACGCTGGACAACATCGGTTCAGTCTACGACGCCCTCGGGGAGAAGCAGAAGGCGCTGGATTACTACAACCGAGCCCTGCCGCCTACGCGTGCCGTGGGGGACCGCGCAGACGAGGCTAAGACGGTGAGCCAGATCGGGTGGGTTTATTACAACCTCGGGGAGGAGCAAAAGGCGCTGGATTACTACAACCTGGCCTTGCCGCTCGTGCGCGCCGTGGGGGATCGCGCCAGCGAGGCGGCGGTGCTAAACAACATCGCTTTGGTCTACTCTGCCCTCGGGGAGAAGCAGAAGGCGCTGGATTACTACAACCTGGCCCTGCCGCTCATGCGCGCCGTGGGGGACCGCGCCAGCGAGGCGGCGATGCTGAACAACATCGGTTCGGTCTACGACGACCTCGGGGAGGAGCAGAAGGCGCTGGATTGCTACAGCCAGGCCCTGGCGCTCAAGCGCGCCGCTGGGGACCGCAATGGCGAGGCAGTGACGTTAAACAATATCGGTACAGTCTACTCCGCCCTCGGGGAGAAGCAGAAGGCACTGGAATACGACAACCAGGCCCTGACGCTCGAGCGCGCCGCGGGGGACCGCGCAGGAGAGGCGGCTACGCTCAGCAACATCGGTTCAGTCTACGACGACCTCGGGGAAATGCACAAGGCGCTGGATTACTACAGCCAGGCCCTGCCGCTTATGCGCTCCGTGGAGGATCGTGCAGGCGAGGCGAGGGCGCTGAACAACATCGGTTGGGTTTACGGCGCCCTCGGGGAGAGGCACAAGGCGCTGGATTACTACAGCCGGGCCCTGCCGCTCGAGCGCGCCGTGGGGGACCGCGCAGTCCAGGCAAAGACGCTGAGCCACATCGGTGCGATTTACGACGCCCTCGGAAAGAAGCAGAAGGCGCTGGATTACTACACCCAATCGTTACCGCTTTCCCGGGCTGTTCGGGATCCCTTGGGCGAGGCCTCCACGCTGCTGTGCATGATGGAGTATTGGAAGAGTCTCCAGAACCCGAGCCTGGCAGTGCTGTTTGGCAAGCAGGCCATCGATCGCTTCCAGCAGGTGAGGCATAACATCGGAGGGCTGGAAAAAGGAGCTCAGCAGAGCTTCCTGAAATCGAAGGAAAGCTATTATCGCGAACTCGCCGAGTTGCTTATTTCCCAGGGACGCCTTCCGGAAGCGCAGCAGGTGCTGGATCTGCTGAAGGCGGAGGAGTATTCCGAATTTACACAGCGCCGCGGAGACTCGGGCTCCAGGACCAACCCTGTTGCGCTCACGCCTATGGAGGAGAGGTCGAATAGTGAGTACGAGCAGATCACGGGTGGGATTACCGCCCTCGGCGAGGATTGGATGCAGCTCCGCGCCAAGCACTCCAGATCCGCGGACGAAGAACATCGCTACAACGAACTGTCCGACCGGCTGACCGCGGCGAACCAACGATTGCAAGCATTTCTCAAAAACCTGTACGGCGGCTTCGGCAAGGGCGAGCAAGCAAATGCCAAGGTGCAAACCATCAAGGAAGAGACCGCCGGCCTGCAGACGCTGGTGGGAGAACTCGGCGCCGGGACGGCGGCGGTCTACACCCTGGTGCTGGATCAAAAGTGCGTGATGATGGTGATTACTCCGGCCACGCGCGTGGCGCGCGAAATACCGGTCAGCAAGGTCGCGCTGAACGGCAAAGTGTTTGCGTTCTTGAATGCCGTGGCGAATGACTATTCGGAAGAGGTCATTCTGGCGAAGGCGCAAGACCTTTACAACATCCTGATCGCGCCCATCGAGAAAGATCTTCAGGGAGCGCAGGCGAGCACGCTTGTCTGGTCGCTCGACGACGTGCTGCGCTACGTGCCGCTGGCGGCGCTTTACGACGGCAAACAGTACCTGGTGGAACGCTTTCGAAACGTGGTCATTACCACCGCCAGCTTTGGGAATCTCAAGGAAAAGCCGCAAGTGGGCAGTTGGCACGGTGCGGCCATGGGTGTCTCCAAGGACTACGACGGTCTGGGCGAGCTGAAAGCCGTGCCCGATGAATTGGCCTCCGTGATACGCAGCGACCAGACGCCCGGCTCACACGGCCCGGTTGCGGGAACCATTCTGCTCGACGATTTCTTCACGCAAAGGGGCATGGAGAGCGCGTTGGATCAGCGCCCTGCGCTGGTTCATATCGCCAGCCACTATGTGTTCCAGGTGGGCGATGACACGAAATCCTATCTGTTGCTGGGCGGAAAGGATACGGGTGGCAAGGGATTCCACCTGACCTTGGCGGACCTGCGCGACGATCAGAGGATAGATCTCCAGGGTATCGAATTGCTCACTCTGTCCGGCTGCCAGACAGCTAAGGGCTCAATGGACTCGGACGGGCGCGAGATTGATGGTCTCGGCATTACAGCGCAAAGGAAAGGCGCCAAGGCGGTGCTTGCGACCCTGTGGGAGGTGGATGATGCAAGCGTCGGGCTACTGATGGCAACATTCTATAGACTCTGGGTCAATACTCCGGGAATAACCAAAGTTGAAGCTCTGCAGCAGGCGCAACTGGCACTCCTGCACGGCGCCGCTAACACCGCTGGAACGTCCCAGGCTGCATCGGCGAGTGGATCGAAGCAGTGCCCTGCTTCGCGATACGCGAATCCATACTATTGGGCGCCTTTTATCCTCATAGGAAATTGGAAATAACCGGCGCCCTTCGACGCCTGCCCCCAAAGCCGAAACACGGCCTTTTCCATCCGGAACGAAAATGCCTCTCGTCGCGTGCGGCTGGATTTATAATTCAGCAGAGGCCACGCAGTCCATAGAGAAGATCCTTCCAGCCGGAAAAAGCGCAACAAAAAGGTTGCCTTTTTCGGCCGCCTGCGCTAATCTGCAACCTGGAGGTTGCCTAAAATGGAAGACCAAATCGAAAAACGCATTGAACTCAAGGCGCCGGTTTCGCGGGTCTGGCGCGCCCTGACGGATTACCGCGAGTTCGGCGAGTGGTTTCGCGTGAAACTCGAGGGCCCCTTCGTGCCGGGCCAGGTTTCGCGTGGCCACATTACCTACCCTGGGTACGAGCACGTCAAATGGGAGGCCGTGGTGCAGAAAATGGAGCCCGAACGGCTCTTTTCCTTCACCTGGCACCCCTATTCCGTCGACCCCAAAATAGACTACTCGAAGGAAACGCCCACCCTCGTCGAATTCCGGCTGGAGAAGACCGCGGGCGGCACGCTGCTTCAGCTCACCGAGTCCGGTTTCGAGAATATCCCCAGCTACCGCCGCGCCGAAGCGTTGCGCATGAATGACGGCGGCTGGACTGAGCAGATGAAGAATATTGAAAGTCATGTCGCGCAAAAGCCGTAGCCGCAGGGTCGTCCCACGGCAGGCGCCGGCGCCCGTCTTTGCTGCGCTCGGGGACAAGACGCGGCTCTTATTGGTGGCGAAGCTCTCTGGCGGGCAGCACCGTTCGATCTCTCAGCTCGCCAGGGGCTCCCGGCTCACTCGGCAGGCGATCACCAAGCATCTCCGCGTCCTGGAGAGTGCGAAGATCGTGCGCTCGGTCCGCGCGGGCCGCGAGAGCCTGTTTGAGTTCAATCCGGAACCGATCGATGAGCTGAGGCAATACCTCGATCTCGTCTCCGCCCGGTGGGATGAGGCATTGTCCAGGCTGAAGTCGTTTGTAGAAACCTGAGTGTCATGTCTTGAAGATGGCGCTGATTTCCTTCGAGCTCGCCGCCTCGCCTGCGAACCTGAAGGTGCCGTGCTCCTGCATTTCGCGCGCCGCACGAAGCAACGCCCCCAGCGCGGCACGGCAGAGCGCGCTGCCCACGCTTACCCGCCGGACTCCGATCGCCGCGAGCTCAGCCAGGCTCAGTTGCGCGCCTCCAAGCCCCATGAGGACGTTGACCGGACGATCGAGAGAGGTGACCAGGGCGGAAATCTCCTCCCGCGTGGCGAGTCCGGGAGCATACAGCACATCCGCGCCTGCCTCTTGATAAGCCTGCAATCGCTCGATGGTGTCTTCGAGGTTTGGCCGCCCGTACAAGTAGTTTTCGGCGCGTGCAGTCAGGATGAATGGAAAGGGAAGCTCGCGCGCTGCCGCCGCGCCGGCGCGGACTCGCTCAATCGCATACTCCCGCTCGTAAATCGGATGGTCCGCGCGGCCGGTAGCATCTTCGATCGAGCAGCCGACAACGCCTGCGGTGGCCGCGAGCCGCACGGTTTCTGCAGCAATTTCCGGTGAGTCTCCATAGCCATTTTGCAGGTCTGCGCTCACCGGCAAGCTGGTGGCTGACGCAATGTCGGACGCATACGCCAGGGCCTCCTCACGGTTGACCGTGTTATCACACCGCCCCACGGAGAAGGCGTATCCCATGCTCGTGGTCGCCAGCGCCTTAAAACCCAGGTGCGCCAGGATGCGCGCCGTTCCCACATCCCACGGGTTAGGAATAATGAAGGCGCCCGAAGCCTCATGCAGTGCGCGGAATGCACGTCCCTTTTCAGCCTGCGTCATTATGGTGGCGCTATTCGTCGTCACTGATCCCTCCTATGCCACGATCTGGTCGCGCAGTCCGCCGTACACAAGGCCGCGAACCAGTTCCCGCTGATAGAAGTCGTGCGGGAAACCGAGCTCAATCCGGCTCGCCTCATCCAATGCCTGTTTAGCCCTTCTCTATGAAAGATGTTGTTCCCATTGGAAAGGTTGCGGAAGGCAACGCAGCGGGCGGCATCACGGGTAAAGGATGAAGTATGAAGGCTCTGTCACCGTTCGCGCCGCAACGCCCGCGCGGCGGGACGGCTCAAATCGGTTCTCCAGCCCTCTCCCTTGGGGAGAGGGTGTCCCGCTGCCGGCGCTTTCACCAGCCGGAGCGGGAAGGCTCGAATCGGTTCTCCAGCCCTCTCCCTTGGGGAGAGGGTGTCCCGCTGCCGGCGCTTTCACCAGCCGGAGCGGGAAGGCTCGAAT
>Ga0326728_10006321_pt1 | contig 32003 bp, 18 predicted proteins | sample MB3enrmetagenome_FD_207602 | JGI IMG/M metagenome (GOLD analysis project Ga0326728, IMG submission 207602) | Lab enriched peat soil microbial communities from McLean, Ithaca, NY, United States - MB31MN | ecosystem: Environmental > Terrestrial > Soil > Wetlands > Peat | place: USA: New York... | reverse complement strand
CGAGGACAAAAACACACTTCTACTGTGCCGAACACAAAGCAAACCGCCGCGCCGATTGCGGGCTAAACCTTAACCTGACGCGCATGGGCTTTGCCGCTCTGGGGAATCCGTGGTTCCACTCGTTGCTTGCGGTGGGTCGCTCTGTGAGAACCTGCGGGGCATTCCGCGCGCTCATTCCGGCGAATCTTCGCTCCAGTCGAAGCGCTCAAATGCCTTCCCCAGGAGGAACACGCCCAGGGCGGCTTCGGCGGCCAGGAGCAGGACGGCGGCCAGGGCGCACGACACCACCGCCACGGCCATCACTTTGCCGAAAAGCCACCAGGCAATCAGATACGCCACCGCCCCGGCCAGGGCGGCCGGCAGCATGGATAGAGTCAATACTATAATCTGGCCGAACATCAGGATCAACTGCTGGCCCATCGTTTCAAAGCCGCGCGGCGCGTCCTTGCCCAGTTGCACCCAGGCGGGAAAAATCAGGGCGGCGGCGTTGGGCAGGAGCAGGGCGATGAAATCCACGCACGGCAGCACCAGCGCGGCGGACAGGGTGGCGGCAATCCGCAGCCCCATCGGCGCCGGCGCGCCGCCCACGCTGGCCGGACAAAGGAGGAAGGCCAGGAGGAGGAGCGCCCATTGCGCCGCGGCCAGAATGGCGGCGGGGGCGAGAATCTCGCCCAGCACCACCTGCCAGCCAGGCATGGGATAGAGTTTGAGCACGTCGGCCACGCGAAGATCCTGCCGGAAATCGTAGCGCAAAATTGCCGGCCCGTAGAGCAGCGACATCACACCGAGGGTAACCGCCAAAATCGCCAGGGCCGCGCCTCCGCCCGAATGCCGTCCGGCCGAGCGCAGGATAATGCCCGCGATGACAGTGATCCAAAGCAGAAAGAACCAAGCGCGGCCGGTGAAGAATTGGCCGGCGCTGATGAGGTTTTTCCAAAAAATGGCCGCCGCCGGCCAGCCTTCCGGCCGCAACAAAAAAGGAGGCCGCTTGCTCTTCCTGGGTTTGCTCATCGCCTGCCAGTTGCCGGAGCGCATGGCCGCGATGCGGTCCGCGAATTTCTGGGACAATTCCACCGACGCCTCTTCAAAAGCCACATTGGACCGGATGACCCAGCAATAATGCAGCCCGATGATGCCCAGCACCGGGCCGAAGGCCAGGCAGAGTTGTCTGGCGTTCGCCGCAAACAGCGGAGCGACGGCCAGCCGGAAGGGCGCCAGCAACCACGGCAGCGGGCCGGATTGGAAGACCTGCCCGGCGTAGCCGGCGAGCGCGGAGAGGTCCGGCGCGCTCGAAAAATCGGGGGGCGCCGGCAGCGCCTGGCGCGCCCAAAGGATGACTGCGGCGGCGGCCAATCCCGCGCCGCCCAGGAAAAAAAGGCGCCGGCGCCAGTTGGAAATTCCCCGGTCCAGCAGCAGGGTGCGGGCGAAGGAGCTTCCCAGCAAATGGAGATTGATGATGGAAAGCAGCCCCCACCAGCCGATGACCCGCAACCCATAATTTCCCCCGCCCCACCGCCCGATCAGCGTCATAAAAAGCGCGCTGAACAAAATGGCGGCCTGGGATTTGAGCAGTTTGAAATGGATCAAGGCGCGGCGTCCCACGGGCGCCGGGAAAAGAAAAGCGACTTCCGCCTCCGTGAACAGGAGCGCGGCGCGCTCGTGGGGGATGATCCACATGAGGAGAAGCACGACGAGCAAAACCAGCGCCGCCAGCGATTCCACCAGGGCCGGGTGTTCCAGCGCCGGCATGGGCGGCGTCCGGCCCGGTCCGGCGCGTCCGCGCAATGCGCCGAAGACATACCAGTAAAAATAAAGGCCGCCGACGACCGCGCCAAAAAGGTACTTGGGCTGGCGCAGCCGTTGCAGGCGGGCGCGCAGGCGGTTCCAGCGCGAATGCCATTCGAGATAAAGCAAGGCGCGGCCCATCAAGGTCCTTTGTTTTCGCCCGTGGCCCGGAAGAAAACTTCCTCCAGGTTGGCGCCGGAGGCGGCTTCGGAAAATTTCCCGCGCACTTCGTCCATGGTTCCGTCAATAATTTTTCGTCCGTCCTTGAGGATGAGGACATGCGAGCAAACCTCCTCCAGCAGATGAAGCAAATGGGAACTGATCAAAATGGCGGCGCCGGCGGCGGCCCGCTTGACAATGGAGTCCTTCATGCGGCGGATGCCGAGGGGGTCGAGGCCGGTGAGGGGTTCGTCGAAGAAGATGGCGCTGGGCGCGTGGAGGAAGCCGCAGGCGATGGCGAGTTTTTGCTTCATGCCGCGCGACAATTCGCCGGGCAGCTTGTCCGCCTTGTCCGCGATTTCCAATTCTTCCAACAGGGCGCGCGCGGTTTCCTCATAATGAGGCAGGTTGTAAATTCGGGCGGTGAACGTCAGATGCTGGGCGACCGTCAGGTAATCAAACAAGCGCGGTTCATCGGGGAAAAAGGCCAGGCGCCGTTTGGCTTCAATGGGATCTCGCCCCATGCCGTGGCCGCAGATTTGCACCAGGCCGCGCGTCGGGGGGATGATGCCGGCCAGGCAGCGCAGCGTGGTGGTTTTGCCCGCGCCGTTGGGGCCGACCAGCCCGATGACTTCCCCGGCGCGGACGGAGAAGGAAAGATCGGTGACCGCGGGAAAATCGCCGTATAACTTCGTCAGGCCCGACACCTCAATCAGGCACGGGGCGGCGGAGGGAGGGATCGCCGGCGGCGGAATTTCCATGTGGCGGAGGTTAGCAGCAAACGGCCAAAGACAAACCAAAAAAAAACAGACTTTTTTCTCGACACGCCGGGCTGTGCTGCTAAAATGAGCGCACGGGCATTGCGATACTTCAATGCCCGTGCGCTCATTTTCGAATCACCTCGCCTTCACGTCTCACACTTCGATGGAAACGCCAGCCGTGCGCCGCCGGTGGTCGCGGAAAGAAATTTCTGGCGGAATGGAAGGGGGTTTGTAAAGATCGGGCAATGCGTCAGACGGGGAAAAGGTAGGGCGGGCAGTCCTCTGCCCGCCGCGGCGCGCCCGGAGGGAGCGCCCTACCACCCACGCCTGACGCAGTGCAAGATCAGCGGTGTGGAATCGTGATCACAGGATTTGAACGCGGAAAAAACAAAGGCGCAAGGTCATGGAAGCACAAGCAGACATTGGATTGATCGGATTGGCCGTGATGGGCCAAAACCTGGTTCTTAACATGAACGACCACGGCTTCACTGTGGCCGTATTCAACCGCACGGTGGCGCGGGTGGATGAATTCCTGGCCCGCGAGGCCAAGGGCACCAAAGTCATCGGCGCCCATTCGCTGCCCGAATTGGCCGCGCTGCTCAAGCGCCCGCGCCGTGTCATGTGCATGGTCAAGGCCGGGGCGGCGGTGGACGAGTTGATCGAAGAGCTTCTGCCCCACCTGGAAAAGGGGGACATCATCATTGACGGCGGCAACTCCCTGTTCGAGGACACCACGCGGCGCGCCAAGTATCTGGAGGGCAAAGGGCTGCTGTTTGTCGGCACCGGTGTTTCCGGGGGGGAAGAAGGGGCGCGGCGCGGCCCTTCCATCATGCCGGGCGGCTCGAAGGAGGCCTGGGCGCATGTGAAGGATATTTTCCAGGCCATCGCCGCCAGGGTGGAGGACGGCACGCCGTGTTGCGATTGGGTGGGAGAAAACGGGGCGGGCCATTACGTCAAGATGGTCCACAACGGCATCGAGTACGGCGACATGCAATTGATCTGCGAAGCCTATCAATTGATGAAGGAGGGCCTGGGCCTGAGCGCGGCGGAGATGCAACAGGCCTTCTCCAATTGGAACCAGACCGAGCTGGACTCGTTCCTCATCGAAATCACCGCCAACATCCTGGCCTTCAAGGACACGGACGGCCAGCCGCTGGTGGACAAAATCGTGGATGCCGCCGGGCAAAAAGGCACGGGCAAATGGACGGTCATCAATTCCAGCGAATTGGGCATTCCCATCACCTTGATCGCGGAGGCGGTTTACGCGCGGTGCGTGTCGGCCTTGAAAGAGGAGCGAGTCGCGGCGGCCAAAGTGTTGAAGGGACCCAAGCGCGCTTTCTCCGGCGACCGGGGAGAATGGGTGGAGGACATCCGGCTGGCTCTCTACGCCTCGAAAATGATTTCCTACGCGCAGGGCTACATGCTGATGCGGGCGGCGGCCAGGGAATACGGCTGGAACCTCAACTATGGGGGCGTCGCCCTGATGTGGCGCGGGGGCTGCATTATCCGCAGCCGATTCCTGGGCAAGATCAAGGAGGCCTTCGACCGGAAACCCGGCCTGACCAACCTGCTGCTGGACAAGTTTTTCCGGGCGGAAATCAAGAAATGCCAGCGGTCGTGGCGCAAGGTCGTGGCCATGTCGGCGCGCAAGGGCATCCCCACGCCGGCGTTCTCGACGGCGCTGAGTTTCTTCGACAGTTACCGCAGCGAACGGCTGCCGGCCAACCTGTTGCAGGCCCAGCGCGATTACTTCGGCGCGCACACCTACGAGCGCCTGGACCGGCCGCGCGGGGAATTCTTCCATACCAACTGGACCGGCCACGGCGGCGTCACCGCCTCGAGCACTTACACTGTCTGAACCCAACGCCGCCCCTCCCATGGACCCCGCCCAACCTCTCCGCGACTTCCGGCCGGAAAGAAGATTCTTCATCGGCATAGATTCCGACGGCTGCGTTTTCGACTCGATGGAAGTCAAGCAAAAGGAATGCTTCATCCCGGTGTTCATCAAAACATTCCGCCTCCAGGCGGCCTCGAAATACGCCCGCCAGACCTCGGAATTCGTCAACCTCTATTCCAAGACCCGGGGCTGCAACCGCTTCCCCGCCCTCACCCTCACCCTGAAGATGCTGCGCCGCCGCCCGGAGGTCATTGCGCGCGCGGTCGCCATCGCCGACACCCGGGCGCTGGATGACTGGATCGCGCGCGAAAGCAGACTGGGCAACGACGCGCTGGCGGCGGAAATCCAGTCCGGCAACCAGGCGCTGGCCCCGTTTTTGGCCTGGTCCAAAGCCGTCAACGCCGCCGTCGCCGACATGGTGTCCAGTGTGCCGCCGTTTCCGCTGGTGCGCGAATGCCTGGAGAAACTGACGGCGTCCGCCGACGCCATGGTGATCTCGCAGACGCCGGGAGAGGCGCTGCGGCGGGAGTGGGAGGAAAATAAAATGGACACTTATGTCAAATTCATCGCCGGGCAGGAAATGGGCACCAAGGGCGAGCATTTGAAATGGGCCGCCGGCGGCAAGTATCCGCGGGAAAACACGCTCATGATCGGCGACGCGCCCGGCGACTACAAAGCCGCGAAATCCAACCAGGCGCTGTTTTTTCCGGTGGTGCCCGGCCACGAGGAACGATCGTGGCAGCGGCTCTTGGAGGAGGGGCTGGACCGGTTCTTCGCGGGGGCTTTCGCCGGGGCCTACGAGAAGGAGTTGTTGGCCGAGTTTGACGCCAGCCTGCCCGCGACCCCGCCGTGGGAGGAAGCGCCGGCGGCAAAGTAACGGGCCTGGAGAACGCCACGATAAACATGAAAAACACGAAGGCAAAAGACAGCGGCGTGCCGCTGTATCAATTGAAAATTACGTTGAAATGGTCCAAACCGCCCATCTGGCGGCGGGTGGTGGTGCGGGCGGACATGACCCTGGATCGGCTCCATCAGGTCATGCAACTGGTAATGGGCTGGAGCAATTCACATCTGCATCAATTTGTGGCCGGCCGGACTAACTATGGGATGAAGGATCCTGATCTGGGTGATTTGAACGACGATACATTGGATGAAGGGAGTTTCACGGTGGCCGATCTGGCGCCAGCCGCGAAAGCGAAATTTCTTTACGAATATGACTTTGGCGACGGCTGGCAGCACGAGGTGCGCGTGGAGAAGGTATTGCCGCCCGACGCGGGGTTCAAGCATCCGATTTGTGAGGGCGGGGCGAACGCATGTCCGCCGGAAGATTGCGGCGGAATGCAGGGATATTATAATTTGTTGGAAGCGCTGGGCGATCCCAAGCACCCGGAGCACGAGGAGTTGGCGGATTGGATCGTCGGCCCATTTGACGCGGGTAAGTTTGATCTTGCCGGCACAAACCGGCATCTGAAGTCGCTAAGAGCCTGAGGACCGGATGGTGGAAGGGTGGTTGGCGGCCGGGAGCGGCTGTCCTGGAAGTCTATCGCCGCGGGATGGCCGTGTGCTGGTTTGGGAAGAGTTCCGCATTGCAATTGAAATGAGGCATTACCGGCTTGCCCGCGTCATTGACGGCTTGGCGGAAATGGCACAGAATGCCGCGAAAGAACGCAAACGCATGAAACAACGAGTTTTGTCAATCAAAGAAATCGTCCCCGCTTTCATTTTGGCCGCCGCGCTGTTGGGCGCAACCGCCCGCGCGTCGGACTGGCCGAACTGGCGCGGGCCGGATCACAACGGAGTCTCCACGGAAACGGGCTGGGTTTCGCAATGGCCCGCCGACGGCCCCAAGACACTTTGGAAGGCTTCGGTGGGCACCGGGTTCTCTTCCATCACCGTCGCCGGGGGCCGGGCCTACACGATGGGAAATCAAGGCGACAGCGATACGGTTTATTGTTTTGAGGCCGCGACCGGAAAGCCGGTTTGGAAGTATTCGTATGCCTGTCCGGTTGACCCGCACTATTACGAGGGAGGCCCGAGCGCCACGCCGACCATTGACCAAAACCGCGTCTTCACCCTGAGCAAACAGGGCGTGGTGTATTGTCTGGATGCGGAAAAAGGGACCGTCCTCTGGTCGAAAGACGCGGCCCGGGAAGCCGGCGCGGCCACGCCCACCTGGGGATATGCCGGCTCCGCGCTGGCGCAGGGCAACCTGGTGATTTTCAACATAGGCGATTCGGGCGCCGCCCTGGATAAGACCTCCGGCAACGTGGTTTGGACTTCCGGCAAGGGCGCGGCGGGTTATTCCACCGCAGTCCCCTGCTCTTTCAACGGCGCCGCCGCCGTCGCCATTCTCTCCGCGCAAGGGGCCTTTGGGGTGGAAACAAAATCAGGCCGCCAGCTTTGGACTTACCCATTCAAGACCTTCTCCGACATGAACATCGCCGATCTCATCGTTTCCGGGAATGAGGTCTTTATGTCCGCCGCTCATGAACACGGCTCGGCCCTGGTGCGCGTCCAGGACGGGACGGCGGAGCGGGTTTGGGAGGGAACGGCCATGCGCAACCACATCAACTCCAGTGTTCTGCTGGACGGCTATTTGTATGGCGTGGACGGGGACGCCGGCGGAGCGGCCAGTTTGAAATGCGTGGAATTGGCCACCGGCAATGAAAAATGGGATTACAAGGGACTCGGATCGGGAGCGTTGATGGCGGCAGACCACAAGCTGATCGTGATCAGCGACAAAGGGGAACTGGTCGTGGCACAGGCTTCGCCGCAGGGATTCAATCCCATTTCCCGCGCCCAAGTGCTGGGAGGCAAGTGCTGGACGGTCCCGACTTTGGCCAACGGCCGGATCTACTGCCGCAACGCCAAAGGCGATCTGGTTTGCCTGGACGCGGCCGGAAAATGACCGGGGGCGGGATCGGGCGCAAACCCGCTGCGGGCTTGGGGGCTTTTCGAGGTTTTCCATTGACGCGCTTCCCTGCTTTTGGCAACATGCGGCCAGAATGAAGCCCGGTCCAACACCCATGCTCTCTCACCCGCGGAGCGGCCAGGAAGGGGCGGCGTGGCCGGAGGCCATTTCCCATCAGTTCCGCCATGTTTATTTTGTAAGAAGAATCCCGTAAGAAGAATCCCATGAAGACACAACTTCGCCAGTTCGCGGGCATCAGTGTCCTGATGCTCGTGTGCGCCGCCCGGTCCGGCGCCCAGACCGCCACCTATCAATATCCGTTCCAAAACCCCGACATGCCCCTGGAGGATCGGGTCAACAACATCATGTCCCTGTTGACGCCGGACGAGAAGATTGCGCTCCTCGGACAGCAGCCGGGCGTGCCGCGGCTGGGGATCCGGTCCATGATGCAGACCGAAGGCCTTCACGGCGTCATGGGTGGAGGCTCCACCAGCACTACTTACCCGCAGTCCATCGGCCTGGGCGAGACGTGGGATGTCGAGATCCTGCACCAGGTCGGCGCCACCGAAGGGTACGAAGCCCGCTACCATTTCCAGAACACCAACACGCCCGGTCGCGGTGGCCGGCGCGGAGGCTCAGGCTCCCTGATCGTTAGGGCGCCCAACGCCGACATCGGCCGGGACATCCGCTGGGGCCGCACCGAGGAATGCTACGGCGAGGACCCGTTCCTCAATGGGACTCTTGCCACCGCGTTCATCAAGGGCATGCAAGGGAACGACCCCAAGTACTGGCAAGCCGCCGCCCTCCTCAAACACTTCCTGGCCAACAGCAACGAGAGGGGCCGGGCCGGCTCCTCCTCGGATTTTGATGACCGGCTCTTTTATGAATACTATTCCGTCCCCTTTCGCATGGGCTTTGTCGAGGGCGGGGCGCGCTGCTTCATGGCTTCGTACAATGCCTGGAACAAGATTCCCATGACCGCCAATCCCATCATCCCCCAGGTGGTCATCAAGGACTGGGGCGTGGACGGCGTCATCTGCACGGACGCCGGCTCGCTGGTCAACATGATCCGGGCACACCGCTACTACCCGGATCTTGGACACGGGGCTGCCGGGGCGATCAAGGCCGGCATTAACCAGTTTCTGGACCAGTACGATGTTCCCGTCCGGGACGCGCTGACCAATAATTTGTTGACGATGGCCGACATTGAGAAAGTCATCAAAGGCACCTTCCGGGTCTTCATCCATCTGGGCCTGCTGGATCCGCCCGACCACAATCCCTACGCCAGGATCGGCACCGATGTCACCGGCCCCTGGGAGACGCAGAAAGCCAAGGATTCGGCCCGTCTTGCCACGCAGGAGTCGGTGGTGCTGTTGAAGAACACGGGCGATTTGCTGCCGCTGTCCAAGACGGCCTTCAAATCCATTGCGGTCATCGGTCCGCGCGGCGATGAGGTGGTGCGCGATTGGTATGGCAGCACTCCCGCCTATACTGTTACCCCGCTGGCGGGCATCAAGAACAAGGTCGGGGCCGCCGTCAAGGTCCAATTCGCCGACGGCAAGGATGTTACTAACGCGGTGGAACTGGCCAAGTCCTCGGACCTGGTCATCCTCTGCGTGGGCAACAGTCCGAACGCCGGTCTCACCTGGATGAAAGTCAATGATGACAGCGAGGGGCGGGAGGGCCTGGACCGGGTGAACATTACCCTGGGCAGCGGGCAGGAGGAACTGGCCCGGCAGGTCTTCGCGGCCAACCCCAAGACCGTCCTGGTGCTGGTTTCCAGTTTCCCCTACGCCATCAACTGGGAGCAGGAGAACATGCCGGCCATCGTCCACCTGGCCAACAGCAGCCAGGAAATGGGCAACGGCCTGGCCGATGTCCTGTTTGGCGACTACAACCCCGCCGGGCGGACCAGCCAAACCTGGCCCAAGTCCACCAACGATCTTCCCCCCATGATGGATTACAACATCCGCCACGGGCGCACCTACATGTATTCCTGGCGCGAGCCGCTCTATCCGTTTGGATACGGGCTGAGTTACACGACCTTTGCCTATTCGAATCTGCGGACCAGCGAGCCGTCGTTGAGCGCGAAAGGCTCGGTTAACGTCAGCGTGGACGTGAAGAACACCGGCACACGCGCCGGCGACGAGGTGGTGCAATTGTATGTCAAACACATCGCGTCGGCGGTGGACCGCCCGAACAAGGAACTGCGCGGGTTCAAGCGGGTGCCGCTGGAGGCCGGTGAAACCAAGACGGTCACCATCAATCTTCCGGCCAGCCGGCTGGCCTACTGGGATGCGACGGGAAAGGCCTGGGTGGTGGAGAACGACAAGGTGCAACTGATGGTGGGCGGCTCGTCGGCGGACACCAAGTTGAACCAGACCATAAACGTGGCGCAGTGAGCAAACCGGCCGGCGCCGCCTTGATCCGATGATGATGATTCATTAACCCGAAGGAGGAATTGTATGCGTCCTGCTTATTCAGCCGCGGTCGCGGCTGCGTTCTTGGCGTGCGCCGGCAGCGTTCAGGCGCAGGCCGCGCCGAAAACCGAAGCCTATGCGTGGAAGAGCGTCAAGATTGTCGCCGGCGGTTTCATCACCGGCATCGTCTTCTCGCCAAAGGAGCCGGGGCTGGCCTACTGCCGGACCGACATCGGCGGCGCTTACCGCATAGACAACCAATCCAAGCAGTGGTTCAGCCTCACGGATTGGGTCGGCCCGCGCAACAGCAACTTGGGCGGCTGCGAGAGCGTCGCGCCAGACCCGGTGAATCCGGACAAGGTGTATCTTGCCCTGGGCACCTATCGCGGCGGCGGCGCGGCCATCGCGCGCTCGTCCGACGCGGGGAAGACGTTCCAAACCACCGCCATCCCCGTCACCATGGGCGGCAATGAAGACGGCCGCGGCATGGGGGAGCGTCTGGCCGTGGATCCCAACGACACGAGCGCGCTTTACTTTGGGTCGCGGCGTGACGGCCTGTGGCGCAGCACGGATGGCGCGGTGACTTGGGCGCATGTGGAAGCGATGCCGGTGACGGGCGGCGGCGGCGGGGGCATCACCTGGATCCTGTTCGACACGCGGAAGGAAGACGCGCCCAACCAGCCCACCCGCAGCATTTTCGCGGGCGTGGCGGCGGGCGGGACGTCGTCGCTGTATCACTCGGCGGATGCGGGCCAAACCTGGCAGGCGGTTGCCAACTCGCCCAACTTCATGCCCCACCGCGCCGTGCTGGAACCCGATACTCACACGCTCTATGTCAGTTTTGGCAACGGCCCCGGCCCGAACGGCGTCACCGCCGGCGCGGTCGGCAAGTACGAGATAGACGCCAACAAATGGACGCTCATCACACCCGTCAATCCCGGCAACGGCGGCTACGGCGGCCTGGTGCTGGATCGCCGGCACCCCGCGACCCTGATGGTCTCCACGATTGATCACTGGGGACCCGCCGACGACATTTTCCGCTCCACCGACGGCGGGGCCACCTGGAAGCCGATCGCGGCCACAACCGATCGCGATACGTCCTTGTCGCCGTACATGGCCAACCTGTTGCGGGGGCATCGCTTTGACTGGTGGCTTGCGGCGCTGGCCATGGATCCGTTCGACTCCGATCGCGTCCTGTATGGCACCGGCGGGACTATTTGGGGCACGCATGACATGACCGACTTCGACGCCGGCAAGCACACCCGCTGGACGATTGCCGCCGACGGCATCGAAGAGACCGCCGTCCTGGCGCTGGCCAGCCCGCCCTGGGGAGCGCACCTGATCAGCGGTGTGGGCGATATCGGCGGCTTCACCCATGAGGACTTCGATGTCTCGCCCCTGACCTACCATACCAATCCCAGCTTCAACAACACTGGCAGCATCGAGTTCGCCGACCTGAAACCGGTCGTCGTCCGCACCGGGGGCAACGGCGGGGGCCGCGCGGGCTATTCTGAAGATGGCGGAAAGACCTGGCAGCCCATTTCGCTGCCCGGCGCGCCGGCGGCGGGAGGCCGTCGGGGAGGCGGCGGAGGCGGAGGCGCTGGTTTTGTCACGCTTTCCGCCGACGGCCAAACTCTGCTGGCTTCCAGCGCTACAGGAATCTCCATTTCCAGGGACAAGGGCACAACCTGGACGGCCAGCACGGGCCTCTTTGACGGCGCGCGCCCCTTCGCTGACCGCGTCGCTCCCGCCACCTTCTACGCCCTGGACACCGCCAACGCCCGGATTTACACCAGCACCGATGGCGGCGCAACCTTTGCCGCCAAGCCCGTCACCGGCCTGCCGCAAGGCGGCGGCGCAGCCCGCGCGGGTCGCGGCGGTCGCGGCGGCGGAGGCGGAGGGGGACGCATCAAGGCCTCCTTTGCCAGGCAGGGCGAACTCTGGCTCTCCTCCGGGGGCAGCCTGTATCGCTCCACCGATGGCGGAGCCACCTTCGCCCCCTCCTCCAGTGATATCAACGTCAACAACTTCGCGCTGGGCAAAGCCGCCCCCAACCGCGAGAACCCGGCCATTTTCGCCACCGGCGCCGTGGGCGGCCTTCCGGCAATCTATCGCTCGGACGACAATGGATCCTCCTGGGTCCGCGTGAATGACGACCAGCATCAATTTGGAGGCTCACCCTCCGTCATGACAGCGGACCCGCGAATCTATGGCCGCGTGTATATCGGCATGAATGGCCGGGGCGTTCTGTACGGCGACCGTGCCGGCAACAATTAAGAAACGCCGCCTCCGCAGGTCTTGCCCTGCCAGCGACCCGGCGCGCCACCCGGGCCGGGTCATTCCGGCGTCCAACCGTCTGACCGGATGGGACTTTCGGGCCGGCACAGGGCGGTTGAGGAAGGATTTTTGAACATTCCGCTTGCTTTCCGGCCTCCAGTCCCTTACGATATCGTGTTAGTTGTCAGTTTGCCAGGAAGCACTTGGAAAGTTGTTGTTAATCTTATGAAGACCATATTTCGCCTCCTCATTGTTGTGGCCGTCATTTTCGCCGTTGTTCCCGCCTTTGGGCAGACCTTCGTGGGGACCAATAGTCCCGGCACTGGCTCGAATTTCGTGTTCACCCTCACCGCTGGGGCGACCAACCTTTCCGTTGTGGTGTCAAATAACGCCACAGCGTACTCCTACGTGCTGCTCCAGAATGGCGGGACGCCTACGGACACGAGCTTTGGTTTTATCGCCCGCCTGAACGGGCAAACCAATGAGATCAATTTGGAATCGCCCGAATATGCTCCGGGAACCTACGGACTGCGCGTTTCGACCCCGGCGGCCTCGACCCTGCAGTCTTTTGCCGCGGTGCTGACGACCAATCGCGCCGATCTGCGTTCCGCCAGTTATCCGGTTTCCAAGCCGCTGGTGTTTTCGACCACCGGATTTCTGACCAACAGCGGCAGCGGGGCGTGGCAGTATTTCCAGGTGGACATGCCGTCCAATCTGCTCACCGGCTGGCGCATCGTGGTCAGTTCCACCAACGCCACCCCGCCCTACCTTTACGTCCGCCAGGGGCAACTGCCAACGGCATCCGCGTATGACGTCATCAGCTACGGCACGTCCATTGACACAGTCACTTACTACACCAACCAGGCCGTCCCCGGGACTTACTTCATCGGCGTCTATCTGCCTTCCGGCACGCCCAGTTCGGCCCATTACGTATTGGGCGCGGAACTGGCCTCTCTGACCACGCTCACCTGGGACCCTGGAACGACTCAGGCAGGCAGCCAGGTTTACACCAACCAAAGCACCACGGGCGGCGACTACTTCTTTGCCATCACCACCGAAACCACCGCCGACGGCGTTTGGCGCAACGCCCTCAATGTTCAAAGCGGCCAGGCCAGCCTTTATCTTCTCGAGGGTTCGCCGCCCTCGACCAATTATTATGACTACGCCTCGGCACAAACCGGCTCCAATGGATTTGTGCTGGCGCAAGGACCTCAATTCTCTCCCGGCCAGAACTGGTATATCCTGGTCCATGCCACGCCGGGCGCGCAGTGGAACCTCGTGACCGGCGAGGCCTATGTGCAGCAACTGCCGCCCCTGGCGACCGATGCCAGCAGCGGCGCGACGGTCGCCATGGGGGCCGAGGGGATGGCTTTCTTCAAGACGACCGTTCCCACCGGCACCCTGGCGTGGCGTCTCGGCCTCAATGGATTGGCCAATCAACTTTACGTCAAGTCCACGCTGGCGCCGGTTCCTTACAACACGTCCACTTACGATCTCACCCAACCCGGCCAGATGCTGGTCGTGCCCACTTATTTGAGCGCGGGCGGCCAGTATTTTGTGGGTGTGGCGGGCAATCCGGGCCTGAATTTCACCTTGGATTCGCGGCAGCAGCCCATCACCACCATCCCCTTCAACTACACCAACAGTTTCAGTGTGACCGGTTACGGCTACACCACCTTTCAGGTCCAGGTGCCCGTCCAGCAGATTGCCTGGCAGATCAACGTCACACCCACGGTGGGGGATGCTTACGTCGCCGTCAACCTCGACAGCGTCCCGAATGAATTTGTCAATCTCGCCTTCTCCGAGGCGCCCCAGGGCCTCGGCGACAGCATTACCTTGGTGCCGCCGACCCTGACCGACGGCAGTTTCTATGTCACCGTATATGGCACGACACCCTACACCTGCACCCTGTTCAACGGCAATCCGGTCATCACCACGGTGAATTATGTGTTCAATATCACCAACGACGCCCCGAATCGCGTAGGCTGGCGGTTTTACCAAATACTCAACACCGACAATGAGCAAGTGGATTCTCTGGGCTGGGAACTGGATTTGTCCAACGCGCCCGCCGGAGCGGAAATTGCCATCCGCCGCAACGCGGTGCCGGGCGCATGGAATTACCGCAACGATCCGTATGATTACTATGGCTATTCCTCCCAGGGCTACTCGGACCTTTCCAGCACCCTCGGTTTCCTCCAGCAGCCCAATCATCAGGCTGATGTCTGGTATATCGGCGTCTATTCCCCGGCCAGCGCCTTGGGCAGTTTTGTCCTGACCGGCAGCCAATTGACCGGGGCGCCCGTTGGCTTTGACGGCTCTGGCAACGTGGCCAACATCACCAACCAGCCTTCGACCAAGTGGGACTACTTCATTTTCACTGTCCCGCCCAATGCCTTGGGCTGGGATTTGCGTCTGACCAACGTGACCGGCGGGGATCCCCGAATGTACGTTTGCCTGGCCCAATTGCCCTCGCCCAGCCAGCCCGGCATCGGTTCGTATAATGAATCCTGGCCCAGCGGCTATCAGTGGACTGTGGGCTATGACTGGACGGATTACTATTATGATCCTTCCGCCAACGGGCCGAACACGGGGCAGTATGAATATGGCAGGGTGCTGGCCTTGGGCATGGGCAATCCGCTCCAGCCGGGCACCTACTATGTGGGAGTCGTTGACACCAGCGGCACAAGCCCCACGTCTTCTTATTCCCTGGCCAGCCGTGGCATTGGGACCAATGGGAGCGGCTTTTCGATCCCAGTGACTCCGCTGGCCTTTAGCAACGGGATCATTACAAACCTTGCCGGGCTGAATGCCCGCCAGGCAGCTTATTATTCGGTGGTGGTGCCGACCAATACCACGAGTTGGCGGGTGGAATTGGACACCAATATCGGCAACGTCGCGCTGGTCATCAATGAAAATACGCTGCCGAACACCAGCCCGACAGGCTATCCGCCTTATTATGAGTACGGCGGATTTGAGATGAACCGGCTGGGCGACCAGCAGTATTTGATGATGCCAAATGATTACTACTATTCCAATTACGTGGTCGCGGGGACTTATTATTTGGCGGTGGTAAGCGAGGGGGTCAACCCCATCAGCGACACCATCGGGAGCAATTCGAGCAGTTACGTAGTGGGCAGTTACGGTTCCTTGGTGGTCACCAATATCGGGACGGTGGACCCCACCGGAAACACGGACCTGCTGGAAACCAACGGCCTGAGCCGGGCCGGCCAAATGTGCGCCTATTCCTTTAGCGTCCCTCTCAACACCCTGAGCCTGGAAATCTTCCTCACCAACACCACCGGCACGCCCAACATGACCCTGCTGACGGGCAGCCAGTTGCCGTATCCCACCGACGGTTATGGCAATAACGGCGGCCAGGGTTACTCTTGGGAAAACTCCAGCCTGATCAACATCCCCAACCCGGCGGTGACGAATTACACGCTGATGGTGCAGGCCCAGCAGGCTGGCGGCGACGCCAGCTACGTAGTGCGGGTTCATGCCATCGGGCCGACCGTGGTGGCCTTTGATGCCCCGGGAAACAACACCGCGACCATCACCAACCAGGCGGCGGGCCTCTGGCAGTACTTCATGATCACGGTGCCAGCCACTGCGGCGGGCTGGGATTTGCGCCTGACCAATGTGACCTACAGCAACGGCCAGGAGCCCCGAATGTATGTCTGCCAGGGGACGGCGCCGTCCTTCAGCGCGAACGGGATTGGTTCGTATTCTTATTCCTGGCCCTACGGCGATGTGTGGACCGTGGGCTATGACTGGACGGGTTACTTATACGATCCTTCCACCAATGGGGTGAACACCGGGCAATATGAATACGGCTGGGTGCTGGCCTTGGGCATGGGCAATCCGCTCCAGCCGGGGACGTACTATGTGGGAGTGATTAACAACAACACCGGGACCAACCTGATCAGTTACACCGTGGCCAGCCGCGGCATTGGGACCGGCTTCTCCATTCCGGTGACTCCGCTGGCCTTTAGCAACGGGATCATTACAAACCTTGCCGGGCTGAATGCCCGCCAGGCAGCTTATTACTCGGTGGTGGTGCCGACCAATACCACCAGTTGGCGGGTGGAATTGGACACCAATATCGGCAACGTCGCGCTGGTCATCAATGAAAATGCGCTGCCGAACACCAGCCCGACAGGCTATCCGCCTTATTATGAGTACGGCGGATTTGAGATGAACCGGCTGGGCGACCAGCAGTATTTAATGATGCCAAATAATTACTACTATTCCAATTACGTGGTCGCGGGGACTTATTATTTGGCGGTGGTGAGCGAGGGGGTCAACCCCATCAGTGACACCATCGGGAGCAATTCGAGCAGTTACGTAGTGGGCAGTTACGGTTCCTTGGTGGTCACCAATATCGGGACGGTGGACCCCACCGGAAACACGGATCTGCTGGAAACCAACGGCCTGAGCCGGGCCGGCCAAATGTGCGCCTATTCCTTTAGCGTCCCTCTCAACACCCTGAGCCTGGAAATCTTCCTCACCAACACCACCGGCACGCCCAACATGACCCTGCTGACGGGCAGCCAGTTGCCGTATCCCACCGACGGTTATGGCAATAACGGCGGCCAGAGTTACTCTTGGGAAAACTCCAGCCTGATCAACATCCCCAACCCGGCGGTGACGAATTACACGCTGATGGTGCAGGCCGAGCAGGCTGGCGGCGACGCCAGCTATGTAGTGCGGGTTCATGCCATTGGTCCGGAGCCGGTGGCCTTTGATGGGCCGGGGAATACGTGGTCCATCACCAACCAGGCGGCGGGCCTTTGGCAGTATTTCATCATCACCGTGCCGACCAATACCTCTTCACCATTGCTCGAAAACCAGACCATTGTCTTGGGCTGGGATTTGCGCCTGACCAATGTGACCTACTTCAATGGCCAGTCCCCGCGAATGTATGTCTGCCAGGGGACGGCGCCATCATTTAGCGCGAACGGGGTTGGCTCGTATTCTTTTTCCTGGCCCACCGGCTATCAGTGGGACGCGGCTGGCGACTGGACGGATGATGAGTATGATTATTCCCCTCTTGGAAACTATTACGGCCAATATGAATACGGTTGGGTGATGGCCATGGGCATGGGCAACCCGCTGCAGCCGGGAACATACTATGTGGGAGTGATTAACAACAACACCGGCACCAACCTGATCAGTTACACCCTGGCCAGCCGCGGCATCGGGACCGGCTTCTCCATCCCGGTAACTCCGCTCAACTTTACCAACGGCATCATCACCAACACGGTCCCGCTCAATCCCCGCCAGGCGGATTATTATTCGGTGGTCGTGCCAACGAACACCGGGAATTGGAAGGTGCGCCTGACGGATGTTTCGGGCGAAACAGCCTTGGTCGTCAATGAAAATGCGCTGCCGAACACCAGTCCCACGGGCTATCCGCCTTGGTATGAGTACGGCGGATTTGAGATGAACAAGCCGGGCAACGAGCAATACTTGATGCTGCCGGCCAACGCTCAGTACGGATCGTCCAACATTATCGCCGGAACATACTATCTGGCGGTGGTCGGGCAGGGGCAGAATCCGGTTCCAAACGCCATCATCGGGACGAATTCAAGCATCTATACGTTGGAAAGCTTCGGCGCGCAGGGCATCACCAACCTGGGCACGGTCGGGCCGGTGGGTCTGGATATATATCAAACCAACGCCATCCAGGGTGGTGAAAACGCCCTTTATCAGTTTACCATCCCGCCGGGGATGCCCGCGGTCGAGGCGCGCTTGGACAACATCACCGCTTCTCCTTATATGACCATGCAGACCGGCTCCAACGTCGTCTCGCCGTATGATGGTTATGGCTACAACGGCGGCGTGGGAGCCGCCTGGTCCTCAACCAGCTTGATCACGCTGCCGAATCCAACGGCGACCAATTACTCGCTGACCGTGCAGGCCTCTTACAACAACACGGCGGGAGCTTACCTGGACGCTGATTTCACGGTTCACATCCGGCAAATGCCCACGCCGGCATTGGCCTTTGACCCGAGCTTGAGTAACGCCAACGGCATCACCAACACGGCCAGCGGCAGCTTGCTGGACGGTGAAAGCGCCTTTTACAAGGTCACGATTCCCGCCACTCTCAACGGCCAGCCCGTCATCGGCTGGACGCTCACCCTGGCGCAAACCCTCGGCGCGCCCTCCGTCCGGGTCCGCCCCGGGCTTCTTCCGGATAACAATGGCGGCGACGGCACCTCGCCCTTTAACACGAGCCAGGCGATCATCGTGCCGACCTATCTCACGCCGGGTGTCTGGTATGTCGAGGTGCGCGCTTCCGGGGCGACCGATTACACCCTGACCAGCGCCAGCCTGCAATTGAACCGTCCGGCCTGGAACATGCCACCCGTTGGCGGCACGGTGACAACGCCGGGATTGTCCGCCCCGCTTTTTGCCGACACGGGCGTGGACACCAATGGCAATCCGGTGGTGGGCCTGCTGGGCGATCAAGGCTCGGACCTGGCGGAGGGTAACTTCGATTACTATGAGATCATAATTCCCCCCAACAATACCGGCGTGTTGCGCACGCGCCTGGACGCCATCAGCGGCAACCCGTATCTCTATATCCGCGCCGGCGGCGCCCCCACCCTGAGCCACAACTTGTATGGCCAGGGAGGAACGCTCTACGACCGGTCTTTGACGGCCAGCGCGGGAAGCGAATATGGCAACTGGGTCCCGCTGGATGGCCGGCATCAACCGGCTCTGACCAGCGGCCCGTGGTATCTGGCCGTGCAAGCCGGCGGCAATTCCAATGTGCGCTACCGCCTCCGCATGGACACCGGCAGCATCAGCAACCTTTCTTTGAACGGAGGCAGTTACACCGGTCAGTCCCTTGTGGCGGGCGACTGGCTTTATTACGCCGCCTTTATTCCCACCAACGCGCCCGTGGACTGGAACGTAACTTTTGCCGTCCAGCAAGGCAACGTCGTGATGTATGTCCGCGACACCTCGCCGCCGGGCCAGGCCACCGCCATCACGGATTTGCGCGATTGGAATAACGACTACAAAAACCACGGGCCTTATCCCAACTTCACCACCCCGGGAACTTACACCCTAACCACGCCGCCGTTGCGACCGGGCAACACCTATTATTTGGGATTGGAGGCTTCGTCCGATTCGGTTTTTTCCGTGAGTTGCACGACCAATGGAGGCTACATCAATTACACCAATACCCTGGCGTTTTACGGGGGTTATACGACGAACCTGATTCCCGCCTTTGGGCAGTTGAAGTTTCGGATTGACGTGCCAAAGGATGCGACCGAATGGATTAACACCTCCATCCATCCGGCCAGCGTCTGGCTCTTCCTGGACCAGGGGAGCGCGCCGACCCTGACCACGGCGGACGACTGGTATTCGGAGAACTACGCAAACGAGGGGCTGGACACTTCCCTGCAATACACGGCCAGTTGGCCGTGGCTGCCCGGATATTCCTATTTCCTCAATGTGACCAATACCTCGGGTTCAACCCAGCCGTTCAGCTTTTCCATGTTCGGCGTGTATCCGGAGGCGGGGCCGTTTGACTTCACTTCAGTCCTGGAGCTGCCCAAGAATGGCGGGTTTCAAATGAACATGCAGGTCAACCCGGGTTGGACCTACCAAGTGCTTGTCTCGACGGATTTGATCAATTGGTCCGTGGTTACCACTTTCACCCCCACGACCAGCACGGCCACTTTCATTGACACAAGCGCTCCCTATTACACTTACCGGTTCTATCGGCTGGTGCCTCAGTAAGCGCGGGTCAATCCACAACACTGGCAACGGAGCGGCCCGGCGGATGTTGGAAGCCGGGCGGCAGGCCTTACAGTTTCCAACCGGCGCGGTACGGCGGATCCAGGTAGAGGTTTGCCTCGGCGTCGTTGGTGACGCGCATGGCCGCGGCGTCCCATTCCAGCGGCGTCTCGGTGCGCAAGGCCAGCGCGCCCAGCAGCGCCATCTCCGCCAACTCGCAGCCGAACTCGAGCGGGCAAACGGTTTGCGCGCCGGTCTTGCAAGCGGCGGTCCATTCGGTGTAATGGTTGGACTCCGGGCACCGGACCAGGGTCTTGGGCGGAGGCTGGAAGCCCTGGAACTTCTCTTTGGGCGCAAGCAGCATGGGCCTGGAGGAGCCGTAATAACCGGTTTGCATGACGCCTTTTTCCCCGACGAAAAAAATTCCATCCGAGCGCATCAGGGCCTCCGGCGGGACGCCCTCCGGCGGCAGGGGCTTTATGCCGCCGTCGTACCAATGGACCTTGAGCGGCGGCAGCGCGCCGCGCGCGGGGAATTCCCAAGTGACGATGTTCGCGCCGCCCTGGCATTCCGGGGTTTGGAGGTGCTGCAAGTAGGTTTCACAGCGCGTGGAACCGCAGCCGTAAATCCGGGCGGGCGCGCCCAGTTGCAGTTCCTTGAAGAACATGTGGAACGTATGGGAGGCCATGTCGCCGACGGTGCCGTCGCCGAAGTCCCACCACGGCCGCCAGATTTCGGGGTGGTAGGCGGAATTGAACGGGCGAAACGGCGCGGGGCCGATCCACAAGTCCCAATTCATGTCGCGGGGCGGCGTCTGGGTGTCGGCGGGCCTCACCAGCGAGCAAGGGTAGATGGGATGACTGCACCAAATATGAACTTCGCGGATGGGGCCGAGGGTGCCCGCCATCAGAATTTCGGAGGTGCTGCGGGCGGCATCGGTGCCGGAGGCCTGGACGCTGGTTTTGGTGACGATTCCCTTGGCGGCCAGCACCGCCGCGCGCACGCGGCGGGCTTCGGCGACGGTGTGGGTGGCGGGCTTGGCGCAGTAAATGTGTTTCTTGAGTTGCAGCGCAGCCATGAGGATGATGGCATGGGTGTGGTTGGGGGTGGCGAGGATGAGCGCGTCGAAGTTCTTCGCCTCCTTGTCGAACATCTCCCGGAAGTCGTGGTAGCGGACGGCCTTGGGGAACTTGTCCCAGACACCCCGGCGGGCGACAAAATCGTGGTCCAGGTCGCACAGGGCCACGATGCGCTCGGCGTTGCAGCCGTCGAGGTACTTGCGGCCCATGCCGCCGCAGCCGACGGCGGCGATAGCCAGGGTATTGCTCGGCGCGCCCTCGCCGCCGAGCACGCGCGATGGCGCCAGGAGCGGGGCCAGGCCGGTCAGGGTGATGGAGGCAATGCCGCCGGTCACGAAACGGCGGCGGGACATTGCCGGGCGGCGCTCGCCGCGCGGCGCGCCGGAGGAGCGGGGCTGGAAGATTTTTTTTGATTTCATGGGATGGCTCTTCTGCCGGCGTGTCTTCTCACTCGAATCGGTACACGTTGTAAGTTCGCGCCTCGTGGCGCACCTCGAAGAAGGTGGCGCTGCCGTTGACATAACCCTGCAGCGCGCGGTTGGACCTCAGGTCAAAAAGCCTGGCCCCCGCTTTCTTGATCACAATGTTGTAGCGAACGGGAAACGGTTGATAGGACTTGGCGATGAACGTGTTGTTGTCGTAGGCAAACAGGCAGATTCTAGCCGGGCTGTCCAGATAAACCGGAATGTCCTGCATCATGTCCCGGCGGATTTGCGAAAGGATTTCCGGGGGCAGATGGTAGAGGTCGTCGAAGTTCTCCGGAATCGTCAGGATGAAGAACCGGCCTTTGGCAAACCCCCGCACCTGGAGCAACATGGAATAGCGGTTGTTCTCCTTGTAGATGCCCTGGATGATTTCCTCCGAATCCACCAGACCGTAGGCGAGTTCAGGGATCGTGATGTCGCTGTCGGAGTGGTAGAGGTTGGCGGGCTCCTCATCCATGCTGAACCGGAAGGTGAAGGTGTTCATGGTCGCCTTGCGCCCGGTGTCTTCGACCTCGACGACCCTCTCGATGCCCTTGCCCTGCAGCGCCTTCAACAGGCCCGTGGTGATGATGACCGTCTTGTCCGCGTTCAGATGCTTGAGGATTTTGCTGACGAGGTCGGGATCGAACTTGGCGGATTCGGTGAGGAAGACGGTGCCGCGATCGTCCGGGAATTCGGGATACATATCCATCGGCACGCCGATCATCCCGACGTAGTTGTGCAGGTACATTTCGCCGGAGGAGTTGTAGGGTTTGTAGGTGGCGACGCCGTAGGGCTGGCCGAGCTTGCCCAGGAAAGTGTCGAGCTTGTCGAAGGTGTCCCCCGCGTCCTCATACACGACGCTGGTCACCTTGGCCGTGCCATCGGCTTGGCGCAAGTTCTCCAGCCCGTAGCCGTAACTCCAGAGCGTGATCTCTTTCGGTCTGGCGAACAGCGTGTCCTCAAGCTGCTCGGTGTAGCGGTTCAAGGTCTGGCGCTGGCCGGGGTCCACCCAGCCGCCGCCGAACTTGCCGGGCTTGATGTGCTCGTAGAAGCGCATGATGTTGTAGCTCTGGTAGGGCTGGAGGTGCATGTTGGTGTTTTCCGCGTCCCGCGTCTCCGTGCCGCAATAGATCATGTCGAACGCCTTGGGCTGGGCTTCCAGGTTGTAGCCCGAGAACTGGTATTGCTCGTACCAATTGGGCGGCTTGATGATGAGGTTGACCTTGGGGTTGACGCTTTTGGCGTTCTTGACGACGAGGTCCTCCCCCACCTCCTTCATGACTTTCAACCGATAATCCGTCCAGCTCAGGCCCAGCTCGTCCTTGGCCTTCTGGCACAACTCGCACCGGCAGTTGAAAATGAACAGATCGTCAAAAAGAATTTCGTCGAACAGGCCGGCGGTGTAGGCCACGATCTTGCGGAACTTCTCGCGGTCGTCCGGGTTGGAGTAGCAGAAGCCGGCGAGGCGGTCGCCGGGCCGGCCCTGCCCGGTGGCCATGATGCCGCCGGAGGTCCTGATCCCCTTGCCGGCGAAGAAGTCCTTGACTTTCCGCACATCGGCTTCCGCCGTGGTCTGGGTATCCCGGTAGGTTTCCAGCCACACCTTGCCCACCTTCATATAGCGGCAGATCACGTTCCAACTCTCCTCCATATACTGGGGGTTGGACGCCATGCGGCGCATGTCCGACAACTCCACGAAGAGCGCGACATTGAAGTTCTGGTAGCTGCTGGCGCCTGGCGCCGCGGCTTCGGCGCCGGCTGCGCGCCAGGGCGCGAGGGCCGGGGCCAGACCGGTCAGGGTGATGGAAGCAATGCCCGCCCCCACGAAACGGCGCCGCGACATGGCCATGCCCCGGTGGTCGCGCAACGCGTCAGAGGAGCGGACCGTGGAGAGCTTTCTTGGTTTCATATTGAATCACTTCTTCTTTCAGTGGTGTTAAGATTGTATTATTAAGCTCGCGCAGTATCCTTATGTCAACCTCAATATCTCATCAGGGTCACGCGGATCATCGCGCCCTGGGCCGGAAGATTGACCGTGGCGGGGGAATAATCGCCTTGCGAGGTGGAACCTTCCCGGGTGGTCTTCCACACGCCATTGTCGTAATTGCCCTCCTCCACTTTGAGCAACTGGGCCGCCGTGTAGTCCGAGCCTTGCACGGGCCGGAACGAAACGGCGGAGTCGAAGCCCATCAACAGGAATTGATCGGGGCTGAGTTCCGCGATCAACACGCGGCCTGTCGGCTCGGCGGGGGCGGCCGCCGCCGCCGAGGGCGCCACTCCTGCCGGCGCACGGCCCACGGGGCGGAAACGCGCCAGCAAGTCGTAATTGCTGAAGATCAGGTTGCGCGAGCGAATGTTCTCTTCCTCGATGGCGGCCTTCAATCGCGGCGTGCCCTGCAATTCGGTGATGATGGGAACCGCGGAACTGATGACGCGAAAGTCCGCGCCAATGGCCGCCATGTCGGGGCTGAGGGCGCCGCCGCCATCCACGCCGAAAGGCGAGAAGCCGATGGCCGAATAGTCCGCCAGGGCATAGAAAAAGAACCGCGCCGCGATGGGCCGGCCGGTCTCGACGATGAGCAGCGGATTGTCCGGCCGGGTGTACCGGTCCAGAATCATCCGGTAGTTCATAGGGGATTGGTGGTAAATATCCGAGGCAATCGCGTTGATCTCGGGCGCGTTGGCTTTCCACAAGTCCAGCATGTGCGACACGGCTCCGCCGCTCGGATAGGTTTCGCCCGGCCGGTCAAAAAGATCGAAGTTGTCATTGGACCCGTAGCCGCCATTCCAGACATTGACGTAGGTGGGCAACGGGTAGATTTCCTTGCCGGCGCGGGCGACCTCATTGATGTAGGACGAAAGGTAGTAAGCGTTGAAGGCCTCCTCGGCGACGCGGCCAAAGACTTCCTTCCATGTGCCCGGCTGCTTTTTGAGCGCCGTCACCAGGGCGGCGGGCACGGGGCCGTTGAAGATCCGGGTGGACTCGGGAGAATAGTCGCGCACGCTGCCCAGGGAGCCGGGTTCATTCTCCACCTGCACCATGATGACGGTGCGGTCGGCTTCATCCATTTCCTTGAGATGCCTCATCATCGCCGAGTAGGCGCGCTTGTCCGATTCCAGCGTGGCCTTGCAAAGCGGCGAGAGCGAGCGGATCGGTTTGCCGCCGTAATCCAACACGCGCGCAAAACGGGCGGGATCGGACTTGACCCAATTGGGCGTCCAATCCATCGCGCCGTTCTTCCAGGTGCCAAACCAAAGGAGGATCACATGCAACTTCTGCGCCCGGGCGCCGCGGAGGATGGTGTCGAAGGCGGCGAAGTCGAATTGGCCTTCCACCGGCTCGATGACATTCCAATAGACGGGGTATTCGACGGTGTTGGCGTTCATGGCCTGGAACTTGGGCCAGGCGCGCTCCATCTGATCGGGATAGGCGCTGAAGTTGCCCACCTGGCCTCCCATCATGATGAACGGTTTGCCGTCCACCAAGAGGGCGAATTTGCCGCCGTTCTTGACCAACTGCGGAATCGGCTTGCCCTGGGCGAACGCGGACGAAGCCGCCACGGCCAGCGCCAGCGCCAGCCATGCGGCGCGTGAGAGTCCAATGAATGAGGAGCGAGTCTCCTCCCTGCTGGGATTGAATGGATGGTTCATAATAATTGTATCAGTCAATTAGCGCTCCACGCGCTGGGTCATTTTATCGAGGGCATTGCGGTCAATTTCGTATCCGAGGCCCGGCAGCTTGGGCGCGGGAACATGGCCGTCCGCCGCGATGCGGACGCGGTCTTTGAGGAAGGATTGCTGGTCGCGCGCGCCCTGGGGCCAGGGCACTTCGATGAAGGAGCTGTTCGGCATGGCCAGTTCGCAGTGCAAGTGGGCGGCCTGGTACAGCTCCCCGCCCACACCGTGCGGCGAGCATTCCATCCCGCAACATTCCGCCAGCCGCGCCACCTTCATGCCGCCGGTGATCCCGCCCACGTTGTCCACCCCAAAACGCAGCACGTCCGCCGCCTCCCGGCGGACGTACTCCGCGTAATCGTAAATCGAGAAGATCCACTCACCCGCGACCAGCGGCACGGACAGGGCGCGGCAAAGTTCAGCCCAGCCTTCAATGTCCTTCGCCGGCAACGGATCGTGATAGCCCGCAAAATCCAGTTCATCGAGGACCTTGCCCACCGCCATCGCCTCGTGGCGCCCGTGGTTGCCCGCCGCCCCGTAAATCAGCTTGAAATCGTCGCCCGCCGCTTTGCGGACGGCGCGGCAGATTTCCATGTCCAGCCGGTAATGGCTGTCGCCGTCCGCAGCCGCCGGCGGCGGGGGGTTGATTTTGAACGCCAGGAACCCTTCGGCCTTCGCCTTCTGCACCGCTTCGACATAAGGAGCGGGCGTCTTGGTTTCGAGGTGTTGCGAACTTGCGTAAGCCAGCACGCGATCCTTGTAGGCCCCGAGCACCTGATAGATGGGCAACCCGACCGCCTTGCCCACGATGTCCCACAGACAAATATCCACGGCGGCCGCGTAGGGGTTCTGTCCAAAGCGCCGTTTGTCCGCAATCCACTGCGAAGTGAATTGCGGCAGATCCAGCGCGCTCTTGCCGGTCAAAGCGCCCTTGGCGTATTCGAGCCAGCCCCGGTGGTCCCAGTTGGGATGCCAGATTTGGCTTTGCAGCACGTAGTTCCCTTCGATGCCGCTTTCGGTGACAACGGAAGCGAGGCCGCCTCGCGCGACTACATACGCTTTGACTTCCTTGATCTTGAGGTTGGGCAAGTCGGAGGGCTTGATCCCTGCCGCTTGCGCCGCCGCCCGGGCGGGCGAGGCGAAGCAGACGCCTGCTCCGAGACCGGCGGCGGACATGCCGAGGAAATGCCGGCGCGAGACGCGATGTTCCGCGCCTTGCGCCGGCGGGTTGGTTTGAGATTTCATGCCAGTGCTTTCGCCATGGTCCACGGTTCGCGCTCCGGCCGGGAGAGCATCTTGTTGGCCTCGTCGTCGCCGATGAAGACGTCGTTCTTGGTGTCCCACTTGAGTTTGCGGCCCAGCTTCATGGCAATGGTGCCGATGTGGGCAAACGATGCGGCGCGATGGCCCAGTCCTTCGTGCGCGTAGGTCTTTTCGCGCGATTTTACGCAGTCGAGGAAATTCCGATGTTCCGGCCCGCCGCCGTTGGGTGACTTGAGCGGATGAAAGAGCTTGACCGCGCCGCTGCCTGCCTTGAAGTCCAGGATCGAGGCGGGTTCCGCCGACAGCGTGCCCCAGCCTCTGTTGATCAGCACACCCTCGGTCCCCTCGAAGCGATGCCCGGTGCTGCCCGACTTGCACGTCATCGTCACTCCGTCCGCAAAGGTGAAGGTGCAGTTGTATTGCGTGGGCGTATGATAGCGGCCTTCGGTCGGGAACGTGCCCGTGCCTTCCACTTCGTCCGCCAGCGTGTCCTCGGTGCCGTGCGCCCACTGGGCGATGTCAATCAGGTGATGGGCGTAATCGGCGAAATTGCCGCCGGCCAGTTCGCTGGACCAGCGCCAGTTCCAGTGCGTCCGACCGGGGAAATACTGCATCACCGGCGTCTTGCCCATCCATAGCGTGTAGTCCAGTTGGGCCGGCGGATCGCAATCGGTCAACTGCGGCCGCCGGTCTTCCGGATTGGCATTGATCGAATGTCCGCCAGGCATCCCGACTTCGATGTGCTTGAGCTTGCCGACCCGGCCGTTGCGGACGATTTCGGCCATGAGATGGAACTCCGCCCGGCCCCGTTGCTCGGAGCCGACCAGCAGAACTCGTTTTGTGTCCGCGATGACCTTGCAGAGTATTTTTCCTTCTTCAACGCTGGTCGTCATCGGCTTCTCGACGAACACGTCCTTGCCCGCCCGGGCCGCCATGATGGAAGGGATGACATGCCAGTGATCGGGCGTGCTGATGACCACCGCGTCAATGTCCTTGCGGCCGATGATCTGGCGGAAGTCGGCGTAGGCGTCGCATCCCTTGTAGGCGCCGCTGGTCATGGCCTGGGCGTACTTATTCTCCACCCGCTGCTTGGCGCGGGCCAGCCGCACCGAGTCCGTCTCGCAAACGGCGAGAATCTGGGCGTCCGTCTGGGCCAGGAACCCATTGACGTTGTTGGTGCCTTCCCCGCCGCAGCCAATCATGCCGAGGGTGATCCGGTTGCTCGGCGCCCCTTCGCCGCCCAACAGCCTGCTTGGAATGATCAGCGGAGCGATCCCGGCCAGGGCGCCGGCGGCGAGGAAACGGCGCCGCGACATCCCTGGACGGGCGCCGCGGGCCGGGCTGGTTTTGTCATGGTTTTTTGAATGCTTGGTTTTCATGGGAACAGTTTTCTTTTGGGGTCGCATTTAGGTCTGGGGCGGCGTTCGCATCGGGATGGCACAAGTCTTGAGGAATGCCACGGGAATGTCAAGGGTTTGACGATGGAAGCCCCGGTATCGGCCAGCGCAAAGGCCGCACGTAAATGTTGCGAAACGCCACCGAGCCGTGATCGCCCTGCAACATCACCACCGGATTGGCCGTCGCCTCGGGCATGTTGGGGGCCGCCTGGGTCCGGCCCAGCCGCTCCTTGTTCTCGTGGATCAGTTGCCCGTTGCACAGGGCGCGAAGGACCCTGGCGTTCTGAATCTTCTTGCCCGAGGCGTCAAAGCGCGGGGCTTGGTACCAGACATGGTAGGAATTCCAATAGCCGTGGTCCCACTCCGCGCGGACCAGGGGGACCGTGCCGCCGTCTTGGCCATTGATCGGGCCGCCCTCATAATGATAGAGCGCGCCCGTCCGGTCGGTGTCGAATTGGGGCACGATGCCGAAGCTGTCCCAGACTTGCATTTCGTACAGCCCGTGGAGATAGACGCCCGAGTTGGAAACTTTCGGGATCATGAACTCGATCCACAGCTCAAAGTCGCCCATCTTGGTGTCGCACATGAGATTGCAGGCGGAGCCTCTGACGGTGTTGACGATGACACCGCCCCCTGGACCGGGCCGCCCCACCAACGCATGCGCATTGTTGGTTCCCCCCCAAGCCACCGCTGTGGTTGCCATCCAGGTGCCCTCGCGGCGGGCGTCCGTGACATGCCAGCCGCTCAGGTTGGTGCCATTGAGCAGCGGCGTCCAGCCGTCTTCGAGCATGAAAGGCGGGTCGCCATGGTCCCAGCCGTCATAAACGACTGGAAGATCAGCCGCCATTCCCCGGAAGAGGAGCGACAGGGTGGCCACGGAGCAGACGAGGATTTTTTTCATAAGGCAATGGAGTGGATTTTATTGAAGGAAGCTAATCATCGCGGGGTTGCGATGGGAACAGGCATTTCATACACCGGCAGGGCTGGCGGCCCGCCTTGGCGCCGATGGGAGCCAAGGCGGCCCGCGCGAGGGGAAGGTCAAGGCTTCGCGCCCGGTGCTCCCACGGCGGACGGCGGCACATCCGGGATTCCCGGGATGGGCCAGCGCAAAGGCCGGTAGTAAATGTTGCGAAACGCCACGTAGCCGTGATCGCCCTGCAATCCGACCACATAATTATTGGTCGGCGATTCGGTGATTTCCGGCGTCGCCACCGTCCGGCCGAGCCGCTCCTTGTACTCGTGGATCAACTGCCCGTTGCACAGGGCGCGCAGGACCATGGCGTTCTGAATCTTCTTGCCCGACGCGTCAAAGCGCGGAGCGCGGTACCAGATGTGATAGGAATTCCAATAGCCGTGGTCCCGCTCCGCGCGAACCAGCGGGACGGTGCCACCCTCGATGCCGTTGATCAGGCCGGCCGCATAGTGATAGAGCGCGCCGGTCCGGTCGGTATCCAGCCGGGGCACGATGCCGAAGCTGTCCCAAACCTGCATTTCGTAAATCCCGGCGACAAAGACGCCCGAGTTGGACACTTTGGGAATCATGAACTCGACCCACAACTCGAAGTCGCTCATCTTCGCATCGGACAAGAGATTGGGGGCGGCCATGTTCGTGTAGGCGGTGTTGACGATGACGCCGCCCGGGTGGCCGGGCCGTCCGATCAAGATATGCGGATTGTTGGTGCCACCCCAAGCCACCGCGGTGGTGGTCATCCAATTGCTGCCGCCCCGGGGCCTTGAGTCCGAAGACTTTACGAAGCTCCAGCCGTCTAGGTTCGTGCCATTGAGCAGCGGCGTCCAGCCGTCTTCGAGCATGAAAGGCGGGTCGCCATGGTCCCAGCCGTCATAAACCACAGGATAATCAGCCGCCATCCCCCGGAAAAGGAGCGACATGGCGGCCACGGAAAAGACAAGGATTTTTTTCATAAATATATAATTCGCGGACTTTTGTGGGGAAAATAATGATCGGATCGCGAAAATGCTGCTCACCATCGTTTGGCAATTCCTTGACCTAAATTGCACCGGCGTTCCGTGTTCCGTCCGAATGAAACGACAGGCCTCGCATCTCAGGATTTTGCCCGCGACTTCCGGCGCTGCCGGCCGCTCACAACATCTCCTGTTGTTTTTCGGGCTTGGCTTCCCGCTGCGCTTTGGAAAAGGGGTTCAACTGCGGCGGGGCGTCAACGCGCTCCCTTCCGTCGAGCAAGCCCTTGATGGTGAGAATCTGGATTTTCGGATAGTCCTTTTCGTGCCACATTCTGGAAACGTGCCGGCCCTCTTCGGCGGCTTCGATGCGCATGGGCTTGGACGGCTCTTCCAGCGTGAGAAGGATGCCCGCGACGAATTTCTGATTGCTCACGTCGCCCAGCAACCTCGAAACGTCGCCGCGCTGCAGGTCAGGGCGCCTCCGGCGCCGTTTCCGCCCCGGTTGGGGCGGACCGGTTCGCCGGGGCCGCCGTCGCGGCGGCGCCGCGCCGCGCCCCCCGCCCTTCCCCGCCAGAACCGGAGTCGGGCGGAAGATCGAAACGCGCCGGCAAAGGCTCCGGGTGCTTTGGGTCGAAATGGCCGAAGTCGTCCACAATGTATTTGGCCAGCGGGAGATTCGCCTGCTGGATTCCGAGGACGACGCACTTGGATTGCAGATAGCTGCCATACTCGACGTGGTGTGTCACATCGCCGAACTGTCGGCCGGCCTCCGCGCCCAGGGCGGCGTTGAGGTCCACGCCCATCGAATTCAAATCAATCGCCGGCGCGCCGATTTCCCGGGCGACCGCGACGGCGGCGGCGGCGTAGGCTCCGAGCGAGGAGGGCCTGGCCGCGTCGTTGCGCCGCGCCGAGGGCGAGACGATGATGGGGAACGCTCCTTTGTTCTTGACATCCGCCGCGAACCGTCTCAGCAGTTCCTTGAAGGTGGTTTCGGCCGGGGCGTAGGTTTCCGAAAAATCCTGGCCGGGATAAATATTCTGCGGGCCTCTTTGCTTGGAATCATTGCAGCCAAACTCGATCACGACATAGTCGCCGGGCCGCAGGGAATCGAGCACTTTGTCCCAGCGCCGCTCTTTCAGAAAACCTTTGAGTGTTTCGCCGGACTCGGCGTGATTGGCCACGGCGACCTCCGGCTTGAACCAGCGCGTGACCATCTGCCCCCAACTGCTGCCCGGCCACCCCGGCTGGTCGGTAACCGTGGAATCACCGAGCAGGAAGAGCGTGACGGCGTCGTCCACCTTCTGGATCTCGAGGGCCGCCAGCGCGGGATGCGAATCGCTGAACGCCAGTGTGAGCTTGTCGTCCCAATCGCGGGAGATTGGCTCCTGCGTGGCCAGATCCATCTCGCGGCTGTCGAGATTGACTTCGCCGCCGGTGGAAATCTTTGGGCGGCGGACGTTGACGGTGAAGGCGCGGGTTTCGAACTGGCCTGCCGCGGTGCGGATGCGCTCGAGCATGAGCCGGCGCGTTTCCGCCTTCACGGTGGTGATCGCCTCCGTTGTGGGGTCGCCCAGGGTGACGGTCACGCGGTAGTTGCCTTCGGGCACCGCGACCGAGAATAAGAACGGCCGGGATGCCGTGACCGCGCCGCGGCGCAGCGGGCCGCCCGTTTCCTGAGTCACAGCCGCGAGGGTCGCGCCCGGCTCAAAACCATGGCCGGTTTCTTTTGAATACAGGCGCGCCGGCGGAACCAACGTATAGCCGGGAGCGGCCATCTGGGCGCCGAATTGAAATTTGAACGCCGTGGCCGGCGCGGGGGCCGATTGGGCGGCGGGTGGCGGCGCAACCGCAAGCAGGGCGAGCATCGTGGCGAGTGGAGGCCGGGAGTGGAAAAACGTCATCATAGGAAAGCGATTTTCCAATTGGCGAAGCACAATGGCGGGAGCAGAAAACATGGTGTTAGAAAAAACTCGGAAGGAGCATGCCAAAAGGAAGCGGGCCGTCAATGTTCATTTTTTCAAGAGCGGCGGCCGGGGGGCGCATTTCACTTTTTTGGGTTTTCTTTCTTAATCTTAATCTTGCTCCTAATCTGTACGCAGGAGGGAGATGAGATTAAGAGCGCGTTTTAAAAATGGGAGATGTCAATCATAAGTAAGGTGCTTATGTTGTACAACATTGGTACTTGCCTATAAATAGAGCGGATGCAAACGCATCCGAAAAATTATCCAACCAATCTGACT
>Ga0326728_10006320_pt1 | contig 32003 bp, 34 predicted proteins | sample MB3enrmetagenome_FD_207602 | JGI IMG/M metagenome (GOLD analysis project Ga0326728, IMG submission 207602) | Lab enriched peat soil microbial communities from McLean, Ithaca, NY, United States - MB31MN | ecosystem: Environmental > Terrestrial > Soil > Wetlands > Peat | place: USA: New York... | reverse complement strand
TGCAAAGCCATTCTGCCCGCAACCATTATTATCCCATCCTTACCATAGTATAAAGCACCATTCATGGAGCAGCGATGTATCCGCTGCGAGTGTCTGTACAAGATGCGAGATTCCTCTGTTGAGGTAGCCAAGCCTGGTATGGCGCAGGTTTGCTAAACCTGTGTCCCCTTGGGACTCGAGGGTTCAAATCCCTCCCTCAGCGCTCAAAAGAGATAATCTCACAATCGAGGGGATAGGATGGCTCAGAACGAAGATATAAAATACTTTGTACGGATCGGCACTACCGATCTTGACGGCACGAAGTCCGTGAGAGTCGCTCTCACCGGCATCACGGGCGTGGGAAGGCATACCTCCACGGTGCTCTCCCGCATGGCAAAGGTGGACGAGTACTCGCTGCTCGGCCGCCTTGACGAAGCGGGAGTCAACCGGCTCCGCGCCGCAGTTGAGAAATACACCACGAACATCCCGGTATGGATGGCCAACCGGCCAAAGGACCTCTACACGGGCGAGACCCGGCACCTCATCGGGGTTGACGTCTCGCTTGCCCGCGACGAAGACGTCAACATGATGCGGAAGATCCGCTGCTACAAGGGCATCCGGCACGAGACCGGCCAGAAAGTCCGCGGGCAGCGCACCAAGTCGACCGGCAGGACCGGCGCGACCGTCGGCGTGAAGAAGAAGAAGGAAGGGAGTGTGCAATAATGGGATACCCGGGAAAGAACCATAAGTCCTACCAGACCCCCAAGCGCCCCTTCGAGAAGACGAGGATCGAGGAAGAGACCCGGCTCGTGATCGAGTACGGGCTCCGGAACAAGCGCGAAGTCTGGAAGGCGCAGAGCCACCTGAGGAAATACCGCAAGGCGGCCCGCGAACTCCTCGCCCTCAAGTCAGGCACCGCCCATCAGGCGCTCTTTGACGCGAAGAAGACCGAGCTGATCAGCCACCTGCAGCGGTCCGGCCTGCTCGGCCCGGACGCGGATATCGATAATATCCTCGCGCTCAAGGTCCAGGCGCAGCTCGAACGCCGGCTCCAGACGCTGGTATACCGGAAGGGATTTGCACGGTCGCCCAAACAGGCCCGGCAGCTGATCACCCACGGGCACATCGCCATCGCCGGCAGGCGTGTCAGCATCCCCGGCTATCGCGTAACCCGTGTCGAGGAGCCGGAGATTTCCTATTACGGGAAGTCCCCGTTTACGGACGCCGCCCATCCTGAGCGGACCCGCATCACGAAGACTGCAGGAGTGAGCTGAGATGGCAGCAAACGAGAAGGAAAAATGGGGCATTGCGCACATCTTCGCGTCGTTCAATAACACGATCATCACCATCACGGATCTCTCCGGCGCAGAGACCGTGACCAAGAGCAGCGGCGGCATGGTGGTCAAGCAGGACCGGAACGAGAGTTCCCCGTATGCGGCCATGCAGATGGCGGCAAATGTCGCCGCGAACGCACGCGAAAAAGGAATTGTCGGCGTGCATGTCAGGGTGCGTGCACCGGGTCAGGGTAAGCAGCGGAGCCCCGGGCCCGGCGCACAGGCAGCCATCCGTGCGCTCGCCCGCGCCGGTATTCGCATCGGCCGTATCGAAGACGTCACACCCGTCCCGCACGATTCGTGCCGTCCGAAGGGTGGCAGGCGGGGAAGGAGAGTGTGATGGAGATCGAATTCGCAAGTCTGGACAACACTCTTGCACGCTTTACCCTGTCAGGAGTAAAGCCCGGGTTTGCCAACGCGTTCCGGCGGGCAATGATTGGTGAGGTGCCGACCCTTGCCATCGAAGATGTGCGCATCTATGACAACACGAGCGCACTCTTCGATGAGATGCTGGCGCACCGGCTCGGGCTTATTCCCATCAGGACAGACCTCGCTACGTATACGACCCAGGAGGCGTGCACGTGCGGCGGGGCAGGATGCCCTGCCTGCACGGTCACCTACACGCTCAGTGTCGAGGGACCGAAAATGGTCCTCTCAAGCGACCTGATCCCGCAGGACCCCGAGGCCGTCCCGGTCCATCCCAATATTCCCATTGTAAAACTTGCAAAAGGCCAGAAGCTGGTCATTGAGGCGCGTGCCGTTCTCAACACCGGGAAAGTGCATGCAAAGTGGCAGCCGACGCTGGTCTGCGGGTACAAGAACCAGCCGGTCATCGCCATCAGCGATGCCTGCGATGCCTGCGGCATGTGCGTTGATGAATGCCCCCGCGGCGTCCTCGCGGCAAAAGCCAAGAAAGTCGAAGTCGTCAAAGGGAAACTTTCCGACTGTTCCATGTGCCGGCTCTGCGAGCGGGCATGCGTGGCCAGCGGAATTGGAGAAGAACCCGCGATCAGGATCTCCGCAGAGCCAGACCGGTTTATTTTTGTGGTCGAGGGCGACGGGTCGCTGCCCGTTCTTGAGATCATGAAACGAGCATTTATGTTTATCAGGGACCAGTGTGACGAGCTGGAAAAACAGACAGGCGAAATTTCAGGGGATGAAAAGAAATGACAAGAATCGTGGAGAAGACGAACCCCCGTCTGAACAACCTCATCGCGCTCCTGAAGAACACTTCACGCGAGAATGAGGCAAACATCTGGCGCGAGATCGCCGGCAGGCTGGAGACCCCAAACCGGAATTACGCAGAGGTCAACCTCTCGAAGATCAACCGGTATGCCCACACCGGCGAGACAATCATCGTCCCCGGCAAGGTGCTGGGCAGTGGCGTGCTGGAGCAGTCCGTGAAGATTGCGGCGCTGAATTTTTCCGAATCGGCGACCAGCAAGATCCGGGACGCGAAAGGGCAGTGCATGACCATCGAGCAACTCCTGCAGGACAACCCGAAGGGAAGCGGTGTCCGGATCCTGAGGTGAAATCTGACATGGTAACGGTAATCAATGGAGACGGGCTCATACTCGGGCGGCTTGCGAGCGTCGTTGCCCAGCGTGCGCTTGCCAATGAAGAGATCGCGATCGTGAACGTAGAAAAGACCATTATCTCCGGCAGCCGTGCACGCGTACTGGGCAACTATTACCATAAGCGTGTCCGGGGTTCATCCGACTGGGGCCCGTATTTCCCCCGGAGGCCGGACCACATCCTGAAACGCACGATCCGGGGCATGCTTCCGTACAAGCGTCCCCGCGGTGTCGATGCCCTCAGGCACATCCGGTGCTATGTCGGCATCCCGGTACAGTTTGCCGGCAAAGAGATGGAAGTTCCCGAAGAGGTGCACATGAACCGGCTGAACAACCCGCAGTTTGTCACGCTCGGTGCAGTCTGCACGGCGCTCGGAGCAAAATTCTAAAAGGTGTGTCCACCATGGTAAAGATCATCAACACAAGTGGAAAACGCAAGACAGCGATTGCACGGGCGACCCTGAAGGCCGGCCAAGGAATAATCCGGATCAACTCTGTACCGCTCGAAAAGTTCGGTACCGAAACGACACGGATGAAGATTGCCGAGCCGCTGCTCCTGGTACCCAGTGCGGCGAATGGTCTCGATGTGACCATCGACGTTTCCGGTGGCGGGGTTATGGGACAGGCAGAGGCGGTCCGCACAGCACTTGCCCGGGGTATCCTGAAATGGACCAACGACCCCCAGATCAAGGACATCTACCTCAATTACGACCGGACGCTTCTCGTGAACGATTCCCGGCAGAAAGAGACGAAAAAACCGCACGGCCGTGGGGCCCGCAAGAAGTTCCAAAAGTCTTATCGTTAGGCTAAAAGATATGATGAGAGGTCGAAAATCTTGATACCTGTACGATGTTTCACCTGTGGAAAACCCATCTCCACAGCCTGGGAGGAGTTCAGGGCGCGGCGGGAGAAAGGCGAGGATCCCGAGAAGATCCTCGACGATCTCAGTATTTCGCGGTACTGCTGCCGGCGCATGCTCCTGACCCACAAAGAGATCATCGATGAACTCAACCCGTACCAGTGATACGATCGCGGGGTCGTGGGGTAGCCTGGACTATCCTATTGCGTTCGGGACGCAGTGACCTGAGTTCGAATCTCAGCGACCCCATTTTCCAGCCGTAGATCGCATGGAACCATATTGAGGACGAGGAATGCCGACGCAGACATACACCCGGTATGAACGGGCGCGGATTATTGGAGCAAGGGCTCTGCAGATATCAATGGGTGCTCCGTTACTTATCACCACTTCCCGGATCGATCCCTTGGAGATCGCCATCGAGGAATTCAACAAAAACGTCATCCCCATTACCGTAAAGAGAAAGTAGGAGAAAAAAACAGCATGACAACCATAGAGGCAATAGAGCTGCGGACCATCCTGGACAGCCGCGGAAACCCCACGGTTGAAGCTGATATCCAGACAGCCACCGGATCTGGCAGGGCTGCAGCGCCGAGCGGGGCCAGCACCGGCTCGATGGAGGCCCGGGTCCGGGCACCCCGGGAGGCAATCGAGCATGCTCTCGAAAACGTGATCCCGGCCCTTATCGGTCTGGACGCATATGACCAGGAGGGCTTCGATGAGCAGCTGCGGGATATTGACGGTACCGCGAATTTCTCCGGAATTGGTGCAAACATTGCGGTAGCGCTCTCGCTCGCGAACGCGAAAGCGGCAGCTTCGGCAATGGGGCTCCCGCTCTTCAGGTATATCGGCGGGGCATTTGTCCGGGAACTGCCGCTTCCCCTGGGTAACGTGATTGGCGGCGGTGCACATGCAGCAAATGCGACAGAGATACAGGAATTTCTCATTGTCCCCAGAGACGCAGCAGACGCGGAAGAAGCGGTCTTTGCCAATGCCGCTGGCCACCGGACCGTAAAAGAGATCCTGAAGAAACGCGGGATCGCTGCCGGCAAGGGTGATGAGGGTGCATGGGCGCCGCAGATCGATGACGCTCTCGCATTTGAGCTCATTGCCGAGGCGACCGGACATGTCGCTGATGAGATGAATATCAGGGTCGACATGGGTATCGATGTTGCGGCGAGCCAGATGTGGAACGGTGAGAAGTACCAGTACCGCGACCGGGCCCGCACGACCGAGGAACAGATCGCGTACATTGCCGAACTCGTGGACAGGTACGAACTTGTCTATGTGGAAGACCCCATCCGCGAGGACGATTTCGACGGGTTTGCCGAGCTCAATGGCCAGATCGGCGACCGGTGCCTGCTCTGCGGGGACGACATCTTTGTTACGCAGGTCGACCGCATCATGCAGGGAATTGAAAAGGACTCCGCGAACTGTGTCCTTATCAAACCCAACCAGGTCGGTACACTGACCGATACCTTCGAAGCTGTCCGCCTTGCCCACACCAACGGGCTGGATACGGTGATGAGCCACCGTTCCGGCGAGACCACCGACACGACAATCGCACACCTTGCCACGGCATTTTCCTGCGTTTTCCTGAAATGCGGCATCGTGGGCGGCGAACGCATAGCAAAACTGAACGAACTCATTCGCATAGAGGAACAACTATGACTACAGTTAACGAGATGGAGATCGAACTCAAAGAACCGCTCATCCCGGTCGAGGACTACCTTGCCGCCGGTGTCCATATCGGCACCCAGCAGAAGAGCGAGGATATGAAGAAGTTTATCTACCGCGTCCGGGGTGATGGGTTATATATTCTCGATATCCGCGAGACCGATGAACGGATCAAGACCGGGGCAAAATTCCTCAACCAGTACGAGGCCCCCAATATCCTTGTCGTCACCTCCCGGCAGTACGGACAGTACCCGGCCAAGAAATTTGCCGATACGATCGGTGCAATGTCAGCGACCGGCCGGTTCATCCCGGGTCTTCTGACAAACCCCGTACTTGACGGCTATATCGAGCCGCAGGTTGTTGTGGTTACCGACCCGATCGGGGATGCGCAGGTGATCAACGAGGCGGTCCAGTGCGGAATTCCGGTGGTCGCACTTTGTGATACCAACAACATGACCCGGTTCGTCGATCTTGTCATCCCGACCAACAACAAGGGAAGAAAGGCGCTCTCGATGATCTACTTCCTCCTCACCCGGGAGATGCTGAAACTGCGTGGTATTTCGACGGCGCTTACCCAGGAAGACTTCGAGACCGATATCTGATCCGGTAACCCGTTTCCGGGCGACCGATCGTTAGATATAACAGAACGACCAGAGGGTTGAATCGATGAAGACGCGTACATGCGCAGTGGCAGGCATGTTCTACCCGAGGGAGCCCTCTCATCTCGAACAACTGCTGGGAAAATTCTTCTCCGGGACCGCTCAGGGCGGGGAAGCCAGGGGCATCGTTTCGCCCCATGCCGGGTATATTTACTCCGGCCAGGTCGCGGCCCATGCGTTTTCGGCTCTCCCTTCCGGTTTTTCCGGGACACTGGTGGTCATCGGCCCGTCACATCGCGGGTATATCACCTGTGCCTCTGCCCTGCCGTGGGAAACTCCCCTCGGCGTCGTCGATACGGATACGGAGTTTGTCGATGCACTCGGGATTGAGATCGACGAGTTCTCCCACCAGGACGAACACTCGCTCGAAGTGCAGATGCCGTTTATCAAGTACCGGTTTCCGCGGGCGCGGATTGCTCCGGTGATGATGGGCGAGCAGGACCCCACCAGCGTGATGCAGGTTGCCGATAAGATCGCCGAGGCGGTCAGGAGTACGAAGCGGGAGATCAGGATCGTGGCATCCAGTGATTTCTCGCACTATGTACCGGAACAGACGGCAAAAGCCGGGGATCTCTATGCCATCGGAGCCCTAGAGACGCTTGATGTCCGGGAATTCTACCGGCGGATACAGGAAAAGGGCGTGACTGCCTGCGGGTACGGCCCGATCAGTGCGATGGTGACCGCCTGCAGGAGTTTCGGTGCGACGGCAGGTCGCCTGATACGGTATGCGACCAGCGGGGATGTAACGGGAGACCGGCGGGAGGTCGTGGGGTACGCGGCTGTTGCGGTGATATAGGTTGGCAACATGGAGCGCGCCGGGCAAGGTTTTCCTGTTCGGTGAACATGCGGTGGTATACGGCAAGCCGGGCATTGCCATGGCGATCAAGCCAAGGGTTTTTGTTACCGTGCGGAAGACCCGGCACCCGACGAGGGCAAAATCGCCCTATATTGACAACTGTTTCGAGATGACGGGGGTGACCGGCAGCGTCTATATCAACTCCCAGCTGCCCAGTTCATCAGGACTGGGGTCATCTGCCGCGGTCACGGTAGCGACACTCTCTGCTATCAACGATGAATTTGCATTGAACCGGACCCGGGAGGACATTGCCAATATGGCGTTCGAGATCGAGAAGAAGGTGCAAAAAGGGCGGGCGAGCCCCACCGATACGACGGTCTCCGCGTTCGGGGGGATTGTGCTCATCACCGGCACCTCGCGGCGGCGGCTCCCGCCCCAGAACATGCACCTCGTCATCGGCGATTCGCTGGTCTCGCACAGCACGACAAAGATGGTGGAACAGGTCGCCGATCTCCGGAGGCAACAGCCGAAGATCGTTGATCCCATTCTCGATGCAATCGAAGGGGTCAGCCTCACCGCGATCCACCACCTCAGCAACCCCAAAGAACTCGGGTGCTATATGGACATGAACCACGCACTCCTTGAAGCGCTCGGGGTCGGTCACCCGCAGCTCTCGAGGCTCGTGCTTGCCGCACGGTCGGCAGGGGCATTCGGGGCGAAGATCACGGGTGCAGGAGGTGGCGGCTGCATGGTCGCACTCTGCGCCAAGCCAATCCGGCACCGGGTCGCCCGGGCGATCGAGGCATGCGAAGCGAGAGCGATCGTGACCGGCATCGACACCGAGGGAGTACGGAAGGAGAGGAATGCCTGAGAGAATACTCCTGAAACTGGGCGGCAGCGTGATCACCGATAAGCATGCGGACTGTGTTGTCAACCACGACCGGCTGGGAACCATCGCACGTACCCTCGCTGGTGCACCGGGTTGCGATATGCTGATCGTCCATGGTGCGGGTTCCTGCGGTCATCCCGAGGCACAGCGCTACCGTCTTGACAAGGGCGTTGCTAAAGGCAGCACGGACGGGGTCTATGTGACCAACCGGGCGGTCAGCGGTCTCAATGATGCCGTCGTTCTCGCATTGCGGGAAGCCGGAGTACCGGCCATCGGCATCCACCCTCTCCATGCCGGTGTTGCAAACCGCGGCCGTCTCGTCTCCTTTGAGTGCCGGCACCTTGAGCGGATGCTTGGGCTGGGGATGGTTCCGGTGACCCATGGCGATGTGGTGATAGACCTGACCGAAGGTGCCTGTGTCGTATCAGGAGACCAGCTCGTACAGTACTTCGCGGTTGCGCTGCACTGCCGCCGCGTAGGGCTCGCCACCGATGTACCGGGAGTGCTGGATGGAGGGGGGTGTGTCGTGCCGGAGATCACCCGGAAGACGGCACCTGCCCTCCATATTGGCAACTCGTCACATACCGATGTAACCGGTGGAATGAAAGGAAAAATTGACGAACTGCTCAGGCTCGCGGATGCAGGCATCGGGTCTGATATATTCCATGTCTCGCGGATCGGGGACTTTCTGAGAGGAACCGACCATGGTGGGACAAGGATCAGGGAAGGGTAAGGAACGTATGGCTGACAAGAAACGGCATACATCGTCCCGCAAGCTCGACCACCTGCGCATCTGCGCAGAGGAGGATATTGAGTGCGGTGACGCCGGATTCGGGGACATCAGGATCGTCCATAACGCATTACCGGAGTGCGACATGGGGAATATCGACCTCTCCACCCGGTTCCTGTCGCACCGTCTCTCTTCACCCCTATTCATATCGGCGATGACCGGTGGCCATCCCTACACAAAAGAGGCAAATGCCCGTCTCGCCCGTATCGCAGAGGGCTTCGGGATCGGGATGGGCGTCGGTTCTCAGCGCGCCGCTCTTGAGGACCCGCAGCTTGCGGACACGTTCTCCGTTGTCCGTGACGAAGCGCCGCATGCGTTTCTGGTTGCCAACCTTGGTGCCGTCCAGCTCCGCGACCACGGGATCGCTTGGGCGGAGGGGGCGGTGGAGATGATAGGGGCGGACGCTCTTGCAATCCACCTGAACTTCCTGCAGGAAGCCATCCAGCCGGAAGGCGATCATAACGCGGCCGGCTGCCTCTCTGCAATTCAGGAACTTTGTGCCGGAATAAAGACACCGGTTATCGTAAAAGAGACCGGCTGCGGCATATCGGCAGAGACTGCACGAAAGTGCTGGGGAGCCGGTGTTAGCGCAATCGATACCGGTGGCTGGGGCGGCACATCCTGGGCGGCAGTCGAGAGTGTGCGGGCGGGAACGAGTAAACGAAAGGAAGACCGGCATCTCATATCGTTGGGAGCGGATCTCACCGGCTGGGGTATTCCCACCGCGGTGAGCCTCGCGGAAGTGCTTTCCACGGGCAGTCCGGTCATTGCATCGGGCGGCATCCGGTCCGGTCTGGACATCGCCAAGAGCCTCGCGCTTGGGGCAGACCTCTGCGGTATGGCGCTCCCGCTCGTAAAGCCTGCGCTCACCAGTGACGAGGCGCTTACGGAACGGGTTGAGGCAATTCATCGCGAACTGACCGCGGCAATGTTCCTCTCGGGCGCAGCGCGTATCTCCGATCTTCGGAAAGCGCGCCTGTATGTCACGGGAAAAACCCGCCAGATGATCGGGCGGGACGATCCGGGCCGTTTTCGTTGATAACGAACATCATCAAAGAAAATTTTTCATTCCGGATATACAACAGCAATCAGGAGAAGAAGAATGGATATAGAAATTATCGCAGTGGGCGGATACGACGAGGTCGGGCGGAATATGACCGCGGTCCGCTGCGGCAAGGAAATTGTCGTTTTTGACATGGGAATCCGTCTGGATCAGATGATGATCCATGAGGATGCGGAGATCGAGAATATGCACTCCCTTGACCTGATCAAGATCAAGGCGATCCCGGATGATACGATGATGAACTCGGTCGAAGGGACCGTGAAGGCGATCGTCTGCTCGCACGGGCATCTCGACCATATCGGGGCAGTTCCGAAACTGGCGCACCGCTACAATGCGCCGATCATATCGAGCCCGTACGCAACGGAGCTGATCCGGCAGCAGATCTCTGGCGAGCAGAAGTTCGGTGTAAACAACAAACTTTTCGCCCTCCGGCCGGGCCAGCGCTACACCATCTCCCCGAACCTCGTGCTGGAATTTGTCCGGACCCAGCATTCCATCATCGATACCGTGACACCGGTGCTCCATACGCCGCACGGCGCGATCGTCTATGCCTGCGATTTCAAGCTCGACCGGACACCGGTGATCGGTGAACCGCCGGACTTCGCACGGTTGCGGCAGATCGGGAAGGAAGGCGTGCTCGCCCTGATCGTGGAGAGCACCTACATCAGCCGCCCGGGCCGGTGCCCGAGCGAGCGTATCGCCCGCGACCTCGTGCGGGACATCATCACCAGTTACGAAGATGACAAGAGCGCCATTCTCGTCTCGACGTTCTCATCGCATATTGCACGGGTCAAGACTATCGCGGAATGCGCCCACGAGATTGGGAGAAAACCGGTGCTTCTCGGCCGCTCGATGGAGAAATATTCCGTCACTGCGGAGCAGATGAAACTGGTTTCGTTCCCCCCGGATACCAGCGTCTTTGGCAACCGGCGGACGGTCGACCGCACCCTGCGACGGATAATGAAGGCGGGCAAGGACAAGTTCCTACCGATCGTCACCGGCCACCAGGGAGAACCGGGGTCGATCCTCACCCGTGTCGCTCTTGGGGATACGCCGCTCCAGCTGGCAAAGGGGGACAAGGTGATCTTCTCGGCCAACGTGATCCCCAATCCTATGAACTTCGGGCAGCGGTATATGATCGAGGCGCATCTCGGGTTGGCGGGCGCCCGCCTCTTCGAGGACGTCCACGTGAGCGGCCACGCGTACCGCGAGGATCACTACGAGTTTGTCCACCTCCTGAACCCACAACATATCATACCGGCTCACGGCAACCTGAAGATGACGGCGGATTACACGGAGTTTGCAGGGGAGTTCGGCTACACGGCCCAGAGCGACGTGCACATGCTGAGGAACGGCCAGCGGCTCAAGCTGAACTGACAAGGAGAACGGGGATGCCGGAACTTATACCGTACCTGGAATCGGTCGCGCGGCAGATTGATATCATGATCGACCGTTATTTTGGAGATGCGGCCGGGGAACTGAACAAGGCGTCCGCTCACCTCCTGTCTGCCGGTGGCAAACGGCTCCGGCCTGCCGTCGTGCTGCTTGCGGCAGATGCGGTAAAACGCGGGAGTTCCTCGGACATCATGCCCGCTGCGCTGGCGCTCGAACTAACGCATACGTTCACGCTCATCCATGACGATATTATGGATGACGATTCGATGCGCCGGGGTGTCCCGACGGTGCACACGAAATGGGACATGCCGACCGGCATTCTTGCCGGGGACGTCCTCTATGCCCGTGCATTCGAATTCATCTGCCGTTCCGCAGCTGCCGATAACGAGAAGATCCGTGCGGTTTCCATGCTCTCCCGCGCCTGCGCCGAGATCTGCGAAGGGCAGCACCGGGATATGTCGTTTGCGCACCGGACGGATGTGATGGAAGGGGAGTACATGGAGATGGTCCGGAAAAAGACCGGTGCCCTGTACGCGGCTGCTGCCGGTATCGGGGGGATCCTTGCCGGTGGTAACAGCCGGCAGGTGAAGGCGCTCTACCAGTTCGGGCTCAACACCGGCATCGCATTCCAGATCCAGGACGATCTCATCGACCTGCTGACCCCTACGGCGCAGAGTGGCAAGGACCGGGCCTCAGACCTCCGGGAAGGCAAGCAGACACTGATCATGATCCGGGCCCGCGGGAAGGGTATCGACCTGATGAAATACCGGCGTGACCTTTCCGATGACGATATCAATGCGGCAATCGATGAGCTCACCCGTGCCGGGGTAATCGATGAGGTACGTAAGGTGGCTGCCGACCTCGTGACAGACAGCAACCGGCTCCTCTCCCTGCTGCCGGTAACAGACGAGCGCCAGCTGTTGATGGACATCGGCGAATTTTTTGTGACCCGGAGCTTCTAGGATGGCAGATGGCGATCCTAGGGAGGCACTTTTTCTCTGCGCCCTCCAGAACGCGGTGAAGCACGGCGGGGTGCCGCAACGCGGTGCCGTGATCGGGATGGTGATGGGGGAATATCCCGAGCTGCGCAGCCGTTCGCAAGAGGTCGCGGCGCTTGCGCAGGAAGCCATCGCGGAGGTTGCCGCGTTGTCCCCAGATGAACGGGTTGCTTTGCTGCGGGCACGGGCACCGGAGAAGTACGCAGCGCTCTTCCTGAAGCAGGAACGCAAAAACGTTCTGCCGGAACTCGAACGGGCAGAAAAGTGCGTGGTCATGCGGTTTGCACCCAACCCGTCCGGACCACTCCATATCGGGCATGCCCGGGCCGCTGTCCTCAACGATGCCTACGTGAAGCAGTACGGCGGCAGGTACATCCTCCGGATTGAGGACACGGACCCCAAACGGGTGGACCCCGATGCGTATGTGATGGTCAAAGAGGACATCGCGTGGCTGGAGCTGGGGATCACCGAGACCGTCACCCAGAGCGAACGGCTCCCCCTGTACTACGACCTTTGCCGGCAGCTGATCGAACGGGGCGGAGCCTATGTCTGCACCTGCGAGAATGAACGCTTCAAGGAGCTCAGGCAGGCAAAGATCGCATGCCCCTGCCGGGGGCAGTCCATCGGGAAGAACCTCGAACTGTGGGAGAAAATGCTGGACCACACCTTCCGGGAAGGCGGGGCTTCAGTCCGGGTAAAGACCGATCTCTCCCACCCGGATCCAGCGATGCGGGACTTCCCGGCATTCCGGATCCTCGATTCGCCTAAACACCCACGAGTAGATGCACACGTGTACCCGCTCATGAACTTCTCGGTGGTTGCCGATGATCACCTGCTGGGCGTCACCCACGTCATCCGCGGCAAAGACCATATCGCAAACACCCGGCGGCAGCGCTTCATCTACGACCATTTCGGCTGGGAAGTGCCGGTCTACCGGCACTACGGCAGGATGGGGATCGAAGGGGTGATCCTCTCCACGTCCCAGATGCGCCTCGGTATCCAGAATGGGACGTATACCGGCTGGGACGATATCCGGCTCGGCACCCTGCGTGCGCTCGCCCGGCGGGGAATCAGCCCGGATGCCGTGAAGAACGCGATGCTTGCGATCGGTATCGGCGAGACCGATATCTCGTTCTCGTGGGACAACCTGTTTGCCGAGAACCGGAAGATTGTCGATCCGGTTGCGAACCGGTACTTCTTTGTTCCTGACCCGGTATCTGCGACAATCGAAGGTGCACCGCAACACACCGCCCACGCGATGCTCCATCCCGGGGATGCAGCCCGGGGCACACGCACGCTGGAGTTCACCGGAACCGTCCTCCTCCCGAAGTGTGAACTCGTGCCGAATACTGCGATGGCAGTCCTCTCTATGAGCAGCAAAGGCACGCTGGTTCTTCCGAAGAAGGAGGTCACACCCGGTCCAATGATGGTCCGGCTCAAGGATCTCTTCAACGTGAAGATCGCGTGGGATGGCGACACCCCCTCATTCTCTTATGGTGGTGATTCCCTTGCAGACGCCCGTGCAGCAAAGGCCCCGATCATCCAGTGGCTGCCGGCAGAAAATATACTCTCCTGCACCATACTCACACCGGAGGGGGAACTCTCCGGTGCCTGCGAACCGGCGGTACTCGGGGAAGTGGGAAAGGTCGTGCAGTTTGAGCGGTTCGGGTTTGCCAGGATTGATGCAGCAGACGATACAGGAGTCCGGGCGTACTTCACGCATAAATAAATCCGGGTGTCCGGTGGCCCGATAGCTATACCGGATTCTGATTTTTTGGTCAACCCGGGAAACCGAACCCGGCTCTGAAACGACAGATAAAAAAGATCGGGACAAACATAATTTTTGGGATCTTTTTCTCCGGGCCACTTGCTTTCACCGGCTATCATGAACTAAAAACACTTCTTAAGTATGCGGACGTTCAACTTGTACCCATGGTCATCCGTATCCGGCGGTATGCGCAGATCATCGATATCCTGAGCAAGTACGGTTTTGGCATTGTAATGGAGAAGATATTCCCGGGCAGGTTCCGGTTCCGTCTTCCCGGTACAGAACAGGAACTGGACAGCTCTACGATCTACGTGCGTATCCGGCTCGCTCTTGAAGAGCTTGGCCCCACCTTCGTCAAGTTCGGACAGATCATGAGTACCCGGACCGAGATGCTGCCACCGGAACTGATCGGGGAGCTCAAAAAGCTCCAGGATCACGCAAGACCGCTACCGTACTCCGAAGTCCTCGCGGTGATCCACCAGACCTGCCCAAACCTCGAAGATTGGTTTTCCGAGATTGATGAGGAGCCACTTGCCTCCGCGTCCATCGGCCAGGTGCACCGGGCCGTATTAAAGGACGGCACAGAGGTCGTGCTCAAGATCCAGCGCCCCGGGATACCGGATCTCATCGAGAACGACCTCGGGATCCTCAAATCAATGGCGGAAAGGATCGAGGCCATGTACCCGGAGAGCCGGATCTACAACCCGACCGGCATGGTACAGGACTTTGCCCAGCAGATCCGAAAGGAACTCGATTTCACCCGCGACGGTCGGAATTCGGAACGGATGGCGAGGAATTTCAAGGATGTGCCCGGGATCCGCTTCCCCAAAATTTACTGGGATTACTCCTCCCCGCACCTGCTCGTCATGGAATATATCAAGGGTGTCCGGATCGATGACGTGGATGGAATCGCTGCCATGGGGCTTGACCCCCACGAGATAGGCGTCCGCGGGTTCCAGGCGTACCTGAAGATGATATTTGAGGACGGATTCTACCATGGCGATCCGCATCCCGGCAATCTGCTGGTCACAAAAGAGGGCAATATCGTATTTCTGGACTTTGGGATCGTCGGCGTCCTTCGGCCGGAGAAACGGCAGCTCTTCATCAACCTGCTCATTGCACTGATGACTGACGATATCGAGTTGATATTGAAGTCGCTGGAAGGTTTTGGCATCATCATCGCCGAGGAGAACCGGGAGCCGCTCCGGGACGATCTCTATCTCATGATGCATGATTACGGGGGCGGGAACGGGATCGCGGACTTCAATTTCGGGCTTGTCGTCGGTGAGCTTACCGACGCAATGCGGCGCTACAACCTCACGGTGCCGATGAGCCTGATGCTCCTCTTAAAAGTCATCGTGATGGCGCTTGATACTGGTGTCAGGCTCGACCCGAAGTTTAATTTTGGCGACGCAGTCACCCCCTATATCAAGAGGCTTGCCGAGTCCAACGCCCTCTCTGCTGCCTATATGAAACGGGCCTCCGGCTCTCTCATGGAGGCGGTGGATGCCGCATTTGACATGCCCCGGAACCTCAATCTTTTGTTGCGACGGTTCTCGACCGGCACGATCAAGATCGAATCCGACCTTGAGAAGCTGCAGATGGCGCTCGACCGGGTGAGTGACAAGATCATGATGGGACTGGTCGTAGCGGCACTGGTGGTCGGGTCGTCACTGGTGCTTCTCGCCTCACCTCTCAACCTGCCAACGGAGGTGGTGTATATCGCCGTCCTTGGTTATTCCGCGGCAGTGCTCTGCGGGTTCTATGCGATTTACCACGTCATTTTCCTGAAATTCCGGATCGAACGGTGAAACCTGCATCAGCTCATCGTTCAACGCGGTGAACGGATGACCTCCCACCGCTTCACTTTCTCCGCGAACGAGTGCCGGGCGTTTGCCGGGCTTGTCGATGGCAGGACACGGGCAATCACCGGTGCCGGCAAGGGCAGGTCAAGCCGGGTAAAATACTTCGCGCTTATGCTCCCGTTCAGGAGAATGGACCGGATGGTCCGGTGAGTATCGAGCAGACCTGCAATATCATTGAAGACCGGATTCCGGATCGCTGCATCGGCGCTTCCATTCCGGCAGCAGGAATGTACGATATCCCAGAGAGCGATGTGGTGGTTTACGAGCAGACTCGCACGGACCGCATAGGGAAGGCGGTGATCAATCCCGGTAATCTGTCCGACGATCTTCCAGAACTGATTCCGCGGGTTGGCGTAATATTCGCTGAATTTAAGTGACAGGACACTGGGGAAGCTCCCGAGAACAAGCGTTTCCGGATCGGTGCCAATCAGCGGTGAAAGGCCGGTGATGCGCACCGTGACCGGGAAAGTGGCAGCGTCATCCATATCGGTGATGAATAAAATAGAATTTCCGTTTTACGGCTTTTTGAAATAGAGCAGGCAATGGCAGTGCCCATCTTTTGAGATCTCGTCTTTGTGATAGATGCACGGGCATTCGATGACACGGTCTTTCTCCTCATCCCCGCTCCTGAGCCGGCAGGGGCAGTACGCCCTCCCGAATTTCCCCTTGTTCCTGACGAGCCCCCGGATCACGATCCCGAGATGTTTTTCATCCGGGTTGAGCACCCACCCGTTCTTCTTTGCAACAGCGTTTGCCCATCTGAGCATATCCGCTTCAGCTGTGTTCTCTTCTGCCATAATTTTTCAGTCAGTTCCTCGTCCTACCCCGTAAAAACAATTTTCCGTCACGACACGTTATGCTTTGCGCTCTTCGCATTCACTTTTCTTTTGGCATGGACCGTCCGGTTTTCCTTCCGGCGATACGCCCTGAAACCCGGTTATAGGTCGCCATCACGTCCCCCTTGTCGAACCGGTATACATCCTTGTCGAGTGATTCCCCGGTCTTTTTATCCCAGAGACGCATCGAGTCCATGCTGATCTCGTCTCCGAGGCAGATAGATTTACCCAGTCTCCCGAATTCGATCTTGAAGTCTACGAGCGTGATGCCCCGCGTGGCAAGGTGTTCCGAGAGGAGTTTGTTGACCTTCAGCGCAATCGCCTTGATCCGTTTGAGTTCTTGCGGCGTGACGAGTCCGAGCGCGACGATAAGATCATCATTGAGCATCGGGTCGTGCCGGGCATCGTCCTTGTAATCGATCACGATGACGGGCGGGTTGAAGTGTGCTCCCTCCGTGAACGGGTAGGTGCGGACGACCGAACCGGCTGCCAGGTTGCGCACGATCACCTCGAGAGGTATCATTGAGAGTTCCCGGACTGCCATCCTGTGCCCGTCAATCATCCTGATGAAATGGGTTTTTACTCCATGCCGTTCCAGATACTCAAAAAAGAACGCGGAGACCCCGGCATTATAGCACCCCTTGTTCCTGAGGACGTCTTTCTTGCCGCCGTCAAATGCCGTGATGTCGTCCCTGAATTCGACAATCAGTGTTCCCTTGACATCGGTCCGGTAGACCGACTTGGCCTTGCCTGCATACAGGAGTTTCTGCTGGTTCACGGGTCACCTGCTTTCTGTCTTAATGGTTTGTGCGAGCCGGGTTATTAGGGGTTGCAACCCCGGGTCGTACCAGCCACGCGCGATATACCGCGAGTAGATACAGAGCCGCTCGCGGAGCTCCGCATCGCCAACAATGGCCCGGAGATCCCCGATCGCAGGCCACGGGTGTTCTGGGTTCACGTAATCGATCGTGACCGGCGATATACCGCCGAGGTCGTCCACGCCGCAGGGAATGAGCTTCTGGGCATCGATCAGGTTGGGAGCGATCTGGATGGCGATCTCCCGTGGCAGGATCTCCCGTGCCATCCGGATCGTGGCGCAGATCTCTCCGGTATCCGGGACACGGAAGCCGGCCATCGGGGTGCCGGGTTTGGGACAGAAGTTCTGGAGGATCACTTCCTGTATGTGGCGGTAGTGCCGGTGAATTTCGCGGATCGCGAGAAGCGATTCCTCCCGGTCCGCCACGGTCTCGCCGATACCCAGCAGGAGACCGGTGGTGAACGGGATCCTGAGTTTTCCCGCGTCCTCCATCATCTCAAGCCGTACTTCCGGGGACTTGCCTTTCGACGCCGCGTGTGCCGGCAGGTGAGTAGTCGTCTCAAGCATGAGCCCCATGCTCGCGTTGACCGGCCGGAGCCGCTCCAGTTCGTCGTACGTGAGGATTCCGGCATTGGTATGGGGGAGGATGCCGTACCTGATGGCCAGCCTGCACATGGCTTCACAGTATTCGAGGATCGTGGTGTACCCGGCCCGGTGGATATACCGCTCGAACCCCGGTTCCTCTTCCGGGTGTTCGCCAAATGTAAAAAGCGCCTCCGTACACCCCATCCGTGCGCCATGCCCGAGGATACGTTCTACTTCCTTCGGGTCCATCAGGCACCCTTCCTGCACCAGCGTGCGGAACGAGCAGTAGCCGCACCGGTTGCGGCAAACCGTGGTGAGGGGCAGAAATACGTTGCGGGAGTAGGTGATCACCCGGCGCTCCATGCATACCGGTTCCTCTTAAAGAGGTTAAAATCTGGCGGTATTTTCCGCCGCCATGTGGCCGGCATGACATTTATAGGAGATGGACGCAACATAATGGTACCAGATCTTACCGGCACGTGCGACGTTATATGATCCCCCTTATCCTTATCGATGCAAACGTGGAACGGCGGCTGGCGCTCGAACGCTTCCTGACCGGCACCAGGAGCTACCGGGTCCAGTCCTTGTCACCCGCAGATATCACGCTTCCCCTGAGCCGTACCGGAGATCCCGGAGTTCTCCTTGTCATGCATGAAGAGGGACAGGATGGGCTTCTTTTGGTAAAGAACCTCCGGAAAGAGGATGCCGATCGCCCGGTCATGGTCATTTCTCCCACGTATGATCCGCAAATCGCCCGTGATGTCCTGCAGAACCGGGCGGAATACGTCATCATGCATGAGCCCGCGGCCACGTCATACCCGGTCCTGCAACTGGCGATCGACCGGGCGGTAGACGTACAGCGGCTTCGGGAACGTGGAGAACGAATGAATAAAAAACTCACGCTGGTGGGGAGCGACACCCGTCACGATGTCCTGAACCAGCTCACCGTCCTCAACGGCTATACCGAACTGCTGGGAATGATGATCGAAGATCCCAAGATGAAGGCGTTTCTGGAGAAGGAGCAGCTGGCCATCGAGAAGATCCGGCGGCAGTTCCAGTTTGCGAAGGACTACCAGAACCTCGGGACCGAATCCCCGCGATGGCAATCCATCAGCAGTGCTGTCAGGAGCGCGGCCGAGAATCTTGACTCCAAAGGGGTCAAGGTCACTGAGAGCTGCGGGAACGCGCTCATCTTCGCTGATCCCTTCTTTGAAAAGGCAGTCTTCCAGCTCCTTGACAATGCGGTCCGGCACGGGGGCGCCACCACCGAGGTGAGGATATCCCTGACCGACCAGGATGGCGGTGCAGTACTCGTCGTCGGAGACAATGGCAATGGTATCCCCTCCGGCGACAAGGAGAAAATTTTTGAGCGCGGTTTTGGCAGGCGCACCGGATGGGGTCTCTTTCTCGTGCGTGAGATCCTTGCCATCACAGGGATCACGGTCGCTGAGACCGGGGAACCGGGCAGGGGCGCACGGTTCGAGATTCACATCCCGAAGGACGCGTTCCGGCGGGACGGCGGCGGTATTCCCTCGGTACAGGTGAACTAGTACTTCGGTGCGGCTGCTGCTGACATACGTGTTCAGCGTCCATGCTTTTACCGTTCGGTGACCGTTCTCGAATCTGCATCAGTATCTTTTTCTGATTGTCCTGCATACCGGCGTATACCATGTGCCCTCACGCGTTAATCCCCTTCAAACCTGTCAATCCCAAGACCCGGCTCTCCTGTCTCCTCGACCAACCGGAACGGGAGGAGTTTGCCCGGATGATGCTTGGGGATGTGGTCGATGCGGTCAGGGATGCGAACTGCACTCCGGTCATTGTTACGACGGAACTTTATGACAGCGAGGATACCCAGATCACGATCACGGGCGCAGATCTGAACCAGACCCTGAACGAGATACTCCCGCAGACCGCGGGACCGGTGATCATCGTCATGGCAGACCTGCCACTCGCCACGGGCCCCGATATAACGCGTGTTGTTTCGACACAAAGCGATATGGCGGTCGCGCCCGGCCGGGGCGGGGGTACAAATGCAATCTTTCTTAAGGAACCCACGCGGTTCCATGTCGATTATTATGGCACGAGTTTTTTGAAACACAAGAAGATCGCGGAGGAGGCAGGGCTCTCCTGTGAGGTGATCGACTCCTTCCGGCTCCACACGGATATTGATGAGAAGGAGGATCTGGTGGAGCTCCTGATCCATGGTACCGGCAGGAGTCGGACGTATCTGGAAGGGCTCGGGTTCGGGCTTACAACCGATGAGAAGGGACGGGTCGGGGTGGAGCGGAAGAAACCGCCGTCGGTCTCATCAGGGTCGTGATGCCGGCATATCCCCGGGATATCCGTCATTGTCTCACTACCAGTGTCAAATCAGGTAAACCAGCACGGGAGAACCCGCGGGAAAAGTTTCAGAAAGCTCAAAGCAGGCGCTTCTTTCTGATAGTACCAGCGATCTTTTTTGTCCCCTGTCGTTGTGAAACATCCGTTAAAATTCTCAACCGGAATTCTCTGGCAATGCTTTGAAATCACTGCTGGGTTTCAGACGAGACATCGAATGTATACATATACTGGCAGTCAAGGCCGCTGAATTCGGAAAACGAGACGTCTTCTGTCTTCTTTTGCAGGGGAGATAATATCGGGACTGTTATCGTGCGTGTCTGGGAATGGCAGAATGCCGTTGTCGGGGTGACAGTTATCTGGATGTCGATATTGGTAAAGGTCCGGTTCGTCGGGTTCTCTATCTGGAACACTTCGGTGTATACATCAAACGAGCTCTGACCGGATCCAATCGGGGTGATATCCTCGGTGCCGGCGCTTACGGTTATCCCCGGGATAGGATATTTTGTGACGCACCCTGCGAATAGTGACATCATGAAAAATACCACCAAAATCCACCCAATCTTTTTCATGCTCCCACGCCACCGTCATGTGATTATGATTCCACAATTATGTGTTTCGACACCGTCACGACAAAAACGTTTCTCTCACAAGAGATCTGCCAGTAAGGCAGTCGCGGTCCCGGGCCAACATTGACGTATCCTGGCACACACCCCGGACGTTATCAGATACCGTTTCAGATTCTTTTTATCAATAATCGTCATCCCCTACTACAACCTCTCTCGTGATGATCAATACGTGGATTACCGGGAATATCACGTACGAACATCATTTGCGAAATTCTCACAGATACCGTAGAAAAAAGGGTCATCTCAAAGAGTGGAAAATTCATCCCGTTTTCCGGGATGTGGCAATACCTGGTCTTTACCGCTCTTAAAATGAGCATCCCGGAACCGGATAAGCCCCTCGCAGAATTCTCCCAGATACCGGTCCATGGAAAGACTCCCTTCCTGGAATGTGCAGTCCTCCTCCTCAATCACCCGGTCGATCACTTCACGGGTCGGGAAGAGGAGATCGATCGGCACACCGGTGGCCTCCGACCCACGGACCAGCGCCTGCCGGAAGAGACCGAGGCAGTACCCGATACGGAACCGGTAAACATTCCGTGTCTTCTCAAGGTAGCCTGCGACCCGTTCCGACTCGATACGGAGAAAGTCCTCTTTGATCGCGTCGTCCTTGCACTTTCCCAGCATGTAGGTATAATGGGCATACGGGTACATCTCTTCGAGTTCGGCAGGGACAATCCCGCAGGTCCCGAAGATCACGATATGGTACTGCGACGGGGAAAGCACCTGCGAGATGATCATACGGATGAGCTGGTGGCTGGGGCTCTGGCTGTAGGGTTTCCTGACCGCACATGGCATGAAGATCGCGATCTCCCGGGGAGTTACCTCGTACTCATCAATGATGTACCGGTACGACCGCTCGAATTCCGGAAGATAGAACGGCGGGCCGGTCAGGAATGGCGGCCGGCTGTTTTTTGTTCCTGTCTGTTCTTCCGGGGCGGTCATATGTTGTCCATATCAGATCGGTCCGGCACTACAAGAACCAACCGCTCAAATTGGCCTCCTCATGCTTTTTCTCCTGTTCCTCCACCGCCGTTGCAGACCTCCGGAATCCATCAACCTTTCCCTTAGAAGGGACCAGGTACAGATCTGAATTCTGTCGTGTCAGCCGGCCGTACTGAAAGTTCTCTCTCAATCTATCCTGAAGAGACGAAATCTGCCCTCTTACCAAAACGATGTATCATTACCTATAATGAAGCCGGAAGACAGAACAGAGAGAGGGATAATGGTATGAAGAAGGTTCTTGGCATTGTGGGGAGTCCGCGGAAAAAGGGAAATACCCACCTCCTTGTCGCGAGGATACTGGAGGGGGCACGGGACGGAGGAGGAAAGACCGAGATCCTCTTCCTTGGCGATATGGAACTCCGGGAATGCGACGGGTGCCACGCGTGCTGGAAGGGTAAGCCCTGTACCAAGGATGACGACATGAACGAAGTCTATGAAAAGATTGCCGAAAGCAACGTGATCGTATTCGGGACGCCCGTGTATTGGTACGGGCCGACAGCCCTGATGAAGGGTTTAATCGACCGGTTGGTCTATTTCAACTGCCCGGAAAACCGGCATAAGATCCGGGATAAAAAAGCGATCCTCGCGGTACCGTTTGAAGAGAAGAACCCCGAGACCGCCTCACTTCTTGTCGCGTTCTTTGAAAAATGCCTTGCCTATCTTGAGATGGATCTTCTCGGCACGATTCTCGTTCCCGGAGTAACAAAACGGGGCGAGATCAAGAACCGGACGGCGGATCTTGATCATGCGTACGAACTTGGAAGAACGGCCGTGGGAGGCAGGGTCCTGAACAACCGGTAAAAACTCTTCCTGAGTCAGCGACGGTGGTTCCTGAGCATACCCATGAACAGGCATTCATCCGCGCTGATAGCATCAATGCCTTCCTGATCTCCAATGGGAAGGCCAATGCCCCGGATGACTGCTGCGGGTATGCACTCGTCCGCCTCACCCATTATTAGTTCCGCGGCTGATGCGATATTGTCAGCGACCGCCCTTTTCGTCACCTCAAGTTTCCTGCCAAAGAGATCGCTCCTGCCCTGGTCGTCGATCACGGCGGTGATGCCGGTGCAGCCGATCGCGACACCGCTGCACCCGAGCCGCATCGCATGGGTCCTGCTGTCGGCAATAATCACGCCAACGCTCGCTCCCGTCATGCGTTTGATCGCATCCTTGATCGTGCGGGCGCTCCTGTCAGGATCGGCAGGGAGAGGGGTCACGCACCCTGACGGAGCATTGGATGCGTCGACACCTGCGTTGGGGAGGAGCGTCCCGCCCTTCATGCAGAGAAGAAACCCGGGGATGCCGCCAACAACTGAGTCGCTCTCCCTGAGCACGACCTCGGCAACACGGGGATCCATCCGGTGTTGTTCCGCGAGCTCCTGTGCCCGGGCCGAAGGGGTGACGGTAGAAAGATCGATGATATTTCCCTCGGATGTGGCGACGGCGGTCTCGGCAAGTACAAGAATATCGCCGTCAGCAAACCCCCCGCATGCTTCCTGCGCCGCGGCAACGACACGGTCTGCAATGGAATCCTTTGGGCGGATGAGGCCGGTCGAGAGCCCGAAGACGGAAAATGAGCGGTTCATCTCTCCTTCACCATACGCTCATATACCCGGATCGCGTCCCGGGTCTCACGGATGTCATGCGCCCGGACTACCGAGACGCCTTTTCCTAGCAGCATCATGGTTACGGCAAGGGTGCCCGGCAGGCGGTCTTCCGGTTCCCGGCCGAGCAGGTCGCCGATGAAGGTCTTCCGGGATACGGCAGCCAGCAACGGCCGGTCAAACTGCCGGAACTCTCCATACCTCCTGCAGAGTTCCCAGTCATCCTCCACGGATCGCAGTGGTGTCCATATTCCGATACCGGGGTCGAGAACATACTGGTCGATACCGGACGCCCCGCACCGCTGTATAACCATTGCGAGTGCAGATAACGTCGCATCCACACCGGCCGCATCACCCGGCTGGTTTTTTGTTGCCATCAGAAATGCCGGCAGGCCGGCGGCGGCCACCTTTCCTGCATAGACCGGTGAGAGAAAGCCGGAGATGTCGTTGACGGCATGGATCTCGTGTTTCAGGCAGATATCAAGCACGCCCGGGTGCATCGTGTCGACAGAGACCGTGATGCCGCTGCCGTCCAGCTCGCGCAACGCGGCATCGACGCGATCTGCCTCCTCTTTTCCGCTGATCGGCTGCGTATTGGGAGCCGTACTCCGGGCCCCGAGATCGATCAGGTCAGCGCCCTGTTCGATCATCTCCACCGCCCGTGCATGGACAGATTTGACCGGGACAAACGAATCGGAGTAAAAAGATTCCGGACTGCAGTTGATAACACCCATCAGACGGACCGGCGCATCGCCGCCGATGGTAATTTTGTTCACCGTACAGGTTCGCATGGCATCGCCTTTGCTGCTGCAAATGTGTTCTCCATCAGCGCTGCAATCGTCATCGGCCCCACCCCGCCGGGCACGGGCGTAATCGCGGAGGCGACCTCCTTTACCGCGGCAAAGTCCGCATCGCCGACAAGCTTCCCGTCCAGCTGGTTGATCCCGACATCGATTACGACGGCGCCGGGCTTTACCACGGCAGGCGTGATGAAGTGTGCCCTGCCAACGGCGGAGACGAGGAGATCTGCCCGTACGAGCTCGGCAGAAAGGTTCCTTGTCCGGCTGTGGCAGACCGTCACGGTGGCATCGGCATTGATGAGCAGTGCCGCCATCGGGCGGCCAACCTCAATGCTCCTACCGACAATGACGGCATGGGCACCGGCAACACCGATCCGGTATTCGGCAAGCAGCGTCATGATCCCCTTGGGTGTGCAGGGAACAAATGCCGGCCTCCCGCCAAGAAGAAGGCCGAGGTTTTCCGGGTGGAACCCGTCTACGTCCTTATCCGTGCGCACCGCAGCGACAACCCGGGCAGTATCGACCTGTTTTGGGAGCGGGAGCTGGACGAGGATACCGTTGATATCCGGGTCCCGGTTGAGCCGGGCGATCGCGTCCAGCACGGTACTGGTTGTCGCGGTTCCCGGCAATTCGATCCCGACCGAGCCAATCCCCACCCGCTCGCAGGCCCGGTGCTTCATCCGCACGTACATCCGTGATGCCGGGTTGTCGCCGGCGATCACGGTGGCAAGCCGGGGGTAGAGCCCCGATTCGCCTATCGCTTCTTTCAGGAGTTCGAGCCGTTTTTCCGATACAGCCTTCCCGTCAAGGATGATGCCCATGGATCCAACCAGAATATTTTACTCCGGGTAAAGGGGGAATTTTCCCGCCATCCCGGTGACTTCATTTTTCACCCTCGCGATGGTTGCATCGCTGTGGATATCTTTGATGACCGCCGCAATCCAGTTCCCGATCATCCTCATTTCCTGCTCCTTCATGCCCCGGGAGGTCACTGCCGGTGTGCCAACGCGGAGACCGCTCGTCACAAACGGGCTCTTGGTCTCGTTGGGGATCGTGTTCTTGTTGACCGTGATCCCGGCCCTGCCGAGCGCTGTCTCCGCCTCAAGACCAGTGAGGTGCTGGTCGGTGAGGTCGAGGAGCATCAGGTGGTTGTCCGTACCGCCGGAGACGAGGCGGAGGTTGTTGTTCATGAGTGTCTCTGCGAGGGCCTTTGAATTCCTGACGATCTGGCGGTTGTATTCCGCAAACGACGGACGGAGCGCTTCCTCAAAGCAGACCGCCTTTGCCGTGATGGTGTGCATGAGCGGCCCGCCTTGCATGCCGGGGAAGACTGCTTTGTCGATCGCCTGCGCATATTCGGTGTTGCACATGATGGCGCCGCCACGGGGGCCACGGAGGGTCTTGTGCGTGGTTGTTGTGGTGAAGTTCGTGACGCCGACAGAGTTCGGGTGGTTGCCGGTCGCACAGAGGCCGGCGATGTGGGCGATGTCGGCCATGCAGTATGCACCAACACTGTCCGCGATCTCTTGGAATGCCTTAAAATCAATGGTCCGGGGATACGCGGAGGCACCGCAGATGATGATCCGGGGTTTTTCTTTTCGGGCCATCTCGTCTACAACCCCGTAATCGAGGACCTCGGTCTTCGGGTCGACACCGTACTGCACGACCTCATAAAATTTCCCGGTAAAACTGACGGGTGAGCCGTGCGAGAGGTGGCCTCCCTGCGTGAGCTTCATGCTCATGAGTTTCTCCCCGAGCTTCATGAAGGCAAAATAAACGGCCATGTTTGCCTGGGTACCCGAGTGGGGCTGCACATTCGCATGCTCAGCGCCGAACAGTTTTTTCAGCCGGTCGCGGGCAAGGTTCTCGGCCATATCGTGAAATTCGCAGCCCCCGTAGTAGCGCTTACCCGGGTAACCCTCGGCATATTTATTGGTCATGATCGACCCCATCGCCTCGAGCACCGCACGGCTGACAAGGTTTTCGGACGCGATCAGTTCGAGGCCGTAGGTCTGGCGGTGCCGTTCCTTCTCGATGATATCTGCTATTTCCGGATCGGTTTTTGAAAGATATGACATATGGAGAAAAGTTTCGTCTGGATCAGGTAATACCTTTTCTTATCTTAGTATCCAAGGATAAGAGAGGACGGGCGGCTGCTCCCGGCGACCCGTCTGTTTTCTGCAGAGCCCGGTAAAAAGCGCGTAAAGACCAGGTCCGGGCGTTTTTCGGGTGCCCGGAGCACGGTTTTGTGGGAAAAGAAAGCACAAACCTTTTTTTCTTATCAGGTGATCACTACTATTATATTAATATTGATAGCCCCGCACCAGTGCCTGTCAGAGAGATGGAATGGTGCAAACGGTGCAAAGATCAGGTACCTTGAGTTCGAACTCGATGAGAAGGAGAAAATGGTTACGATGATGGAAAGTTCTGGCAGCGGTGCAGGCGAGGATCGCATTGCAGCGCTTGAGAAGAAAGTAAGAGAGATGGAAGCGCTCGTGAAGGGACTGACGCAGGAGCTTCTTGACCTCAAGTCTATTGCGATGAAGATGTCCAAGCAGACCGAGGAGCGTAGCAGGCAGGAGCTCAGGCGGGCACAGCCAATCGTCCAGGGTGCCACCCCGGCAACGGGTGCGCCCGGTCCGGCGGGCAGCACGGTGGTCATGCGGAAGGGGACGAGGGCAGCAGAGGGCGAGCCGGCAAAGCCGGCAGAGCCGGCGATGGACATGATCATGCAACCTGACGGGACGATGAAACTGGAACCCCGGCGGGGGGACAAGAACTATATCGTCGCTTCAGCGGGATATGGCCGCAACAAGAAGGGGTTGTCGGCAAAACCCAAGCAGAGCGATCTCATCTATGCGGCTGACGAGGAGAAGACCGATCCTGCGAAGAAGTAAGGGGCCGGATCTTTGCACATCACAGAGCTGGAGATCGATAACTTCAAGTCTTTCTCAAAAAAGACAAAGATTCCTTTTTTAGAGGGTTTCACCGTCATATCAGGACCGAATGGATCCGGAAAAAGCAACATCATCGATTCCATCCTCTTTGTGCTGGCGCTCTCGAGTTCCCGCAACCTCCGGGCTGAGAAACTCACCGACCTGATCAACCTCAACTCCGGCCGGAACACCGCGGAAGTCGCGCTCGAGTTCTCAGACGGGACGAGGATCCGGCGCCGGATCAAGCGGACCGGGAACGGTTATTACAGCTATAATTACCTCAATGACCGGCTCTGCAAGCAGAGCGACATCGTCGACCTGCTCGCGAAATCGGGGATTATTCCCCACGGGTATAACGTGGTGATGCAGGGCGACATCACCCGGATTATGGAGATGAGCGATTTCGAGCGCCGGAAGATCATAGACGAGATTGCCGGGGTCTCCGAATTCGACACAAAGAAACAGCTGGCTCTCTCGGAACTGGACGTGGTGCGGGAGCGTATCGAGCGGGAGGAGCTTCTGCTCATCGAGCTGACCCGGCGGGCAAACGAGCTGAAACGGGAGAGGGGTCACGCGCTCGAGTACCAGCGGTGGCAGAAGGAATTATCTTTTTACCAAGGGTGCCGTGCGGCCGCCCAGCTCCACGACCGCGAGAAAGAGCTCGCCACGCTCCTCCGGTCGGCAGAAGATCACCGGATCCAGATCTCCCGCATCGATGCAGACCGGGGTCTGGAAGAGAACGAGCTCTCCTATCTCAGGGCCGACCTCGCGGATGTTGACGAACTGATCAACAAGAAGAGCGGGTCCGATTACCTGAAGCTGATTGCCGGGCTGGAAGAAGCAAAAGGTGCGATCCGGCTTGCTGAACAGACAATCGAGCGGCTTCGGAAGGACAAGGAAGCAAACCTTGAGACGATCAACCGCGTCTACATGGATACGAAGCGTGCCGAGGCGCGGGTGACCGAGCTCTCTGATCAGATCCGGACGCTAACGATCGACCGCACGAACATCGCCATGGAAGTGGCGACCGCCAAAGCGCAGCTGGAGAAGACTGAGACAGAGATCCGGCAGTACTCGCAGGACACGGAAGGCGCCCGCGACCGGCTCTTTGCCCTCCTGCAGGAAGCGGAGGAGAAGAAGGGGCAGCGTTCCGCTGTCCTTCACCGGCAGGACATGCTGATCGAAAAGAGCCGGATGCGCACGACCGAGCTCGAGAGATTGACGGGCCTGTTGTCCCAGCTGGACGAAGAGTACGCAGCAAAAGAGGGGCAGCTTTCAGAGAGCGAAAAGAGCGTTGCCGAGCTTTCCGACAGGAAACAGATACTCGACCGGACACTCTCGGAACTGGAGGGGACGCTCTTTGCCCAGCGCTCCTCCCTCGAACGCATCCGCGGGGAGATGAAAGATGCCGAGCAGGAGGCAATCCGGCTGGAAGCAGCCCAGCAAGCACGCGGCGAGACCGGCGGCAGGGCGATCGAAGCCGTCCTTGCGATGGACGGCGTCCACGGTACGGTCGCTGACCTCGGGAAGGCGCCGGCGGAATACGCGACCGCGCTGAACGTTGCCGCCGGCAACAAGCTCCAGTACGTCATCTGCGATACCGACCAGATCGCTGCAGATGCGATCCGGTACCTGAAGGAAGAGCGGCTCGGGAGGGTGACATTCCTGCCGTTGAACAAGCTCAAGCCTCCGGCGCTCCCGGCGGTCAAGGAGCCCGGCGTCATCGAGTATGCAGTCAATCTGATCGAGTGCGACCCGAAGTACGACCGGGCGTTCGCGGTGGCGCTCGGGGCGACAGTCGTCATCGACACGCTTGACCGGGCACGGCAGCTGATCGGCAGGTACCGGATGGTGACGCTGGAGGGTGAACTGCTCGAGAAGAGCGGGGCCATCACCGGTGGCTCCTCGAAAAAGCCGGTGCGGGGATTCGGCGCCGCGGCCGATGACGAGATCGTCAGGATCCGGGCGCACCTCGCGGAGCTCTCAGGTGAAGCTGCGACGCTGGAGGCCGGGGTCAAACGGCTCACCGGGGAAGTGGATACCCGGCGTGCAGAGCGGAACGAGATCGACGCGAAGATCACACGGTTTGGTATGTTCACCGAGGAATTTTCCCGCAGGTTCGAAGCGATCACGGTGGAGAAGCAGACAATCGAGGCAGCGGTTGCCCGCCAGAAGGAGGAGACCGGCAGCAGTGCATCGGATCTTGCGATGCTTGAGGGGGAGCTGGATGGTATTACGGCGGCCATCAATTCAATCAATACGCAGATTGAGGAGATCAAACGTCGCCTCGACAACACCAATATCCCTGCCCTTAGCGAGCAGATGGAGAAGAAGAAGAAGGAGATTGAGGAGGCCGAGCGCCGGCTGCGGAACAAGGATGCGGACATCAACGACGCGTCCCGCGAACGCCAGCATTTCAATGCCCGGATCGGCGAACTTGCCGAAGAGCGCAACCGGCAGGACGAGCGCAACCGGCAGATCGATCTCGATATTACCACTGCAAACGAGCAGATCGCTGCCCAGAAGGCCAGGATTGGCGAACTGGAAGAGAAACAGAAGGAGTTCTCCGGGGAGCTTGATGAGCTGAGATCCCGGCGGGCCGACATCTCAAAACACATGCAGGAATCCGAATCCCGCCTGCTGAAGTTCGAAGCCGAGGGCGAACGGGTCCGGATCCAGATGACCGCGATCGAGGACCGTGCGCAGGCGCTCGGTATCGAGGTGGAGATGCTCAAGGCTCAGATTGGCGAACTCAAAACCGAGCTCACGCTTACCGAGATCGAGGGGAAGATTGCCGAGGCGGACGGGATGCTCCGGAAGATCGGGGCGGTCAACATGCTCGCGATCGAGGAATATGAGAAGGTTCAGCGGCAGGTTGAGGAGCGGACCGGCAGGAAAGAGACGCTCTCGAACGAGCGGGCGACCCTGATCGACCGGATTGGGAAGTACGAGCAGATGAAGTACGAGGCGTTCATGACGGCGTTCAGGGCAATCGATGCCAACTTCCGCGAGATCTTCGCCCGGCTCACCAGCGGGAGCGGTAACCTGATCCTCGAGAACGAGGAAGACCCCTTCTCCGGCGGCCTTACGTTCGCAGTCAAGCCGCGGGACAAGAAAGTCCACCTCCTCTCGTCACTCTCCGGCGGGGAAAAATCCCTCACCACGCTCGCGTTCATCTTCTCGATCCAGCGGTATATCCCGGCCCCGTTCTACGCATTCGACGAAGTGGATATGTCTCTCGACGGCTCGAATGTCGAGCGGATCGCGGCAATGATCAAGGAGTTTTCCCCTGCGTCTCAGTTTGTCATCGTCTCGCTCCGGAAGCCGATGATCGATGAGGCCGAGCGGATTATGGGCGTGACGCTGCGTCCGGACAAGAGCACGCTCGTGACAGGCGTCAAGGCGAACAACGGGGTCAAAGCCGATGGGTGAGTATGAGCAGGGGCAGGAACGGGACGTACCGGGTACGTCCCCGCTCTTACCGAACGAACCAATGAGTGACGGGAAGCCCGATAAAGACGGAGGCTCTCCCACCGGCCCGGTGACCCCCACGGGTCCGGGGGACGTGATCGAAGACCCGGTCGAGATTCTCGTCGGGATGGCAGAACGGGGGGAGATCGATCCGTGGAACATCAATATCATCGAGGTGACAGACCGGTTCCTTCTCGAACTGGAGCGGTGCCGGCAGCTTAACCTCCAGATATCCGGCCGGACCCTCTTCTTTGCTGCAACGCTCCTGCGCATGAAGTCGGAACAGCTGGAGAAGCTCTCGGTTGAAGGAGAAGAGAGCAGTGGTGAGGATGACGGCTCGTCCGGCGAGGATTTTGACCTTGCCATCGATTCCGGGTTCGAGAGCGATGGCCGGCTGGGGCCGATCGAGCGGCTGGAGCGGGAGATCCAGCGCCGGCTCGACCGGAAGAACCTGCGAAAGAGCCCGGTCACCCTCTTCGAGCTGATCATCGAGCTGAAGAACATCGAGAAAGAGGAGCGCCGGCGGCGCCGGCTCGCACCCTCTGAGGACCTGCTGGTGGATGCCGGCGACGTGGTGGGCATCGCCCATGATGAAGGCTACCAGGACTCTGCAGGCCGGGTGCTGGAGGAATGCCTGAACTGTGCCGGCCCCGGCAACGAGATCACCCTCGCCGAGATCTGCCGCGATCTGGGGTGGGACCTGCCGGAGGTCTACATTCCGCTCCTGTTCCTCGCTCTTGACGGCCAGTGTCTCCTGCGGCAGGACGAGTTCTTCGGGGACGTGTACGTTCAGGTGTGCCGTGCCGATGAATAAGCTAGGTGCTTCCTTAAAGTAATTTATGTCAGCGCCGGCACTGCCTTCGCCCTACCACATCCATATTCCGGATTTTTTCATAAATGGGGAGGGGGTATCAGATCAGACCCCCCCCTTTATACTGCGATTTTCTGTAGTCTCCCCTTCATTCACGATATATCGCGGTCTCGGTCCTGTTCTCAATCACCGGTACGACGTCATTCTACGGGTCTGTGTGCCGGCAACCGGGTTGTAAATCTCCGATATTGTGTGCTATCCACCCGTCGGTGAATTGCACTCTCCAGCCATGTGAATAATCACCCAAATCATTGGCATCAATTGGCCAATTCTGCCGCATCGCAGAATACTATAATCTGCCCGAAATTTTACCGGCGTGAAAAAGTACTTCCGGCCGGCGTTATCTTTAAATCCTTGAGCGTTCAATTATGTCATTCCCTGTATCCCGATGAAGAACCCCGTCCCGGACCACCATTCCGGAACAGGTTTTGGAAGGAGCAAATGTGTTGTGTAACAAGGTATAAATATC
>Ga0326728_10006319_pt1 | contig 32006 bp, 28 predicted proteins | sample MB3enrmetagenome_FD_207602 | JGI IMG/M metagenome (GOLD analysis project Ga0326728, IMG submission 207602) | Lab enriched peat soil microbial communities from McLean, Ithaca, NY, United States - MB31MN | ecosystem: Environmental > Terrestrial > Soil > Wetlands > Peat | place: USA: New York... | reverse complement strand
CGGGGTGACGCTCTCGCTTACCCCGGGCTGAATTATTTAGCCCTTTCAGGGCTTGGCACGCTAATTCTGAAAACACTTTATGACATTAAAAATATTACATGCCAAGTTTCTTATTTAAGCGCTTATGGAGCCGTGCTCCCTATAGTGTGTAGAGGTGTGGGCGGCTCGGGCGAAACATTCCCCCGCGCTTTCATAATTTTCGCAAGGAAAAATCGTTGTTCCCAATCCCTTCAGACCTGCTCTTGCATGCCGGAGAAAAAGACCGGCATCCTGAATTCTCCGGTCCTCTCCGGATTTTGAGTATTCACATCCCTCTTCCCGGATGAATCCCTCGCTTCGATGTTCAGTCGAAAACTATTTGCAGACGTGGTGAATAGTCTCGGCTCTTTTTTTTTCGTATTTGACTCCCCGTTTTTCCTTCCCCTCCGCCCCCGCACTCGACACCTGAATGCAACATGGCTGAAATATTGTTGTAATGAGACCTCAATAATATGGACGGCGCTTCGGTTGTGCCGAGCGGGGCCCGGGCGGGGCATGCCGGATGCTTTCATCGGGTGGGATGACTTGGATAGAAGTCCGTATTACGGGGGGATGGAATGAAAACAGTATCTGGACTTGTTTTCGCGGGATTGTTGATCGTTTGCATTTTGGCCGGGTGCAACGCGGAGGGACCAAAAATTGCCGTAGTGAACATGGGCAGGGTGATAAGCGAATCCCAGGAAGGCAAAAAAGCAAATGCGGCGCTCGAGGCCATGGTGAAAGAAAAAAGGGCGGCGGTAAACGAGAAGGCCGAGGAAATAGATAAACTGAAGAAAAGCCTGGATAAAGAACCGGCCGCCAATAAAAAAAGCAAAGAAGATGAGCTTGCCCGGATGAGCGTCGAATATCAAAAGATGGTTGCCGCATACGAGACGGAAGTTCAGAAAAAGGCCTCGGAGCTGAAGGCCGGTCTGCTGAAGGAAATCAAAAACATACTGGACGCGGTCGGGAGCGAGGAAAAATACGTCTTGATACTCTCCACCGAAAATGCCCCGTATTTTCAAAAAACGATCGATATAAGCGACAAGGTCATCATGAGATACAACGAATTGCAGGGGACAAATAGAGCAGTGAACAGTGAGCAGTGAACAGTGAGCAGTGAGCGGTGAGCAGTGAGCGGTGAGCGGTGAGCAGTGAGCGGTGAGCGGTGAGCGGTGAACAGTGAGCGGTGAGCAGTGAGCGGTGAGCGGTGAACACTGAGCAGTGAGCAGTGAGCGGTGAACAGTGAAGAGTGAGCAGTGAGCAGTGAACAGTGAGCAGAAAGATACTGAAATCAATCCTGAATTACTTGATACTATTGTTTATTCCCGCATTTATCTGCGTCTTTGCGCTCAAATCCGATGATGCCTTTGCCGCCGACTGGTCGTTCTCACCTTCGGCAACACTGTCCCAAACATACGACAGCAATTTTCGTTTTACTCCGACGTCAATCCCCGGGGTCAGCAAAGGAGATTTCATAACCAGCTTCAGCCCCGTGGTCTCGATCACGGGAGAAACCGAACAAACGAAGTTTCAATTCGACACCAATACGACCGCTCAAGCATATTTTAAGAACCCAGACTTCGACACCATCAACACGAACACAACCGCCAGCCTGACGGAGGACTGGTCGCAAAGATTTTCGACGAGCGCAAATTTAGGGCTTATCCATGACTGGACACTTGAAGACCAGCTCCAGGCGTCGGGAATTGTGGCCCAGAAGGTAGAGCGTTACCTTTATAGTGGCGGGTTGGGCGGCAAGTACGACCTGAATGAATCATTGAGTTTGACTGCATCCGGATTGTTCGCCAAGACCATATATCCTTCGGGAACGCTGCCCGACAGCGACGCTTACCAGGGCACGATCACGCCGATCTGGGCACTCACCGAACGGGACAATATAGGTCTTTCAAACAGTCTTTCCTACACGGACTATAACAACGCCACGACCGTAAAAACCATTACCGAAATGTTCTATTGGCAAAGGATTTTGTCAGAGACCCTAAACGTCAAGTTGAGCGGCGGATATTATTTCACAACGGTTGATTATGTCATCCCGACCCTGGAATTCATTCCAATCCCACCCTTCATCCGGATCGTCAACCGGCCCTTCACAACGAACGACACCGCCCCTGTCTTTGGGGTAGACCTCAATAAAGATTGGTCGGAGAGATTTTCCACGACTCTTTCAGCAGGCAGTCAACAATACAGTGATGTTAACGCGCGCAGTTTCGATTCGACGTTCATTTCCTGCACGGGGCAATATAAATTGTCGGAACGCACGACGGTGAATCTCATTGTAAGATATAACATGAATAATCAGATTTCCCAGGGATCGGAGAAAATCGATTATTACATTATCAACCCTTCAATCGAGAGAAGCCTTACCGAGAACTTCAGCGTCCGATTATCCGGATCGTATGAGAATGAATCCGATAAAAATTACGGGGGTGTTGCCGGAACGAACTTGAATTATGATCGATTTCGAACCTGGGTCGATCTCATCTATAAATGGCCCAGGTTTTTTGCAAGTCATTAGTATTTTTTCTAATTCGCAATTAAATTGTTTTTCGACGTATAGAATAATTGGATCGAGCCCTTGAGCTTTGCACTCACGATATCGCCCTTGACTCTTTCCTTGACGTAAATTTCCGTATCCGTCGGGAGGACGAAGCATCGTTTTTCTCTTATCAACTTGTCCGTTGTTTCGAAATCGCCGTGCTGATCGATCAATGTCTGCATATCGACATAACTCAGGCACCCGATAGAGTTAAGTTTGGCGGACTTCGGACCCGATAACTCACTTGTCTCCTGATACATTTTATCCCCTGCCTGCGATCCTGAACCGAACGGACCATTGTCCCCGAAGATGCAACCCGAGGTGACGGAAATTGCTGCGGTTAGGCATATACACAAAAGCACTCTCATTCTTAATCCTTTCTTGAATTGTTGAACTTGCCCGGAAACCATCTCTCGCTCGGATACCATCATAGTCCATTACGCCTTCAGGGTCGTTATCAATCCACGTCTGCCGGCCCTGTTCGAGCCAGTATATAGTCTTCGCCCTGCCGACGCACCCGATTTTCTTTTTATCTCAAGTGATTTTCCATTTCAAAAATTTTTTGCGCCGCGGAGGTCGAGAAGATCTGCCGGACAGACCTGTAAAAGGACGACCCGCGCTTTTCTCTATTCGAAACAACACCGGCCGGTCTTGACTCCGGGTCTCCTGCTCCTTAATGCTCTTGCTGGACAATTCAGGTCTCAAAGCTGGAAAATTGCTCAACTACAAGGAGAAAGAACATGGAAAAAACCGTGACCATGCACGGCAACCCACTCACGCTGGTGGGAAACACTCTGAAGGTGGGCGATAAAGCCCCGGATTTCAATGTTGTGGACAACGGTCTCGCCAGGACCGGGCTTTCTTCGTACAAGGGCAAGGTGGTGGTCATTTCGGCGGTGCCTTCCCTGGATACTCCCGTCTGCGATGTCGAAACGCGCCGCTTCAACGTAGAGGCAGGAAAATTGGGAGACGATGTGGCCGTACTCACCATCAGCATGGACCTTCCCTTCGCCCAGAAAAGGTGGTGCGGCGCCGCGGGGGTCTCCCATGTGACGACCCTGTCCGACTATATGGACGCGAATTTTGGTTTGGCCTATGGAGTGCTGATCAAGGACCTCCGGCTGCTGGCGAGGGCCGTTTTCGTGATCGACCGGGACGAAACGATCAGGCATATCGAGATCGTCAGTGAAATTACGAATGAACCCGACTACGAGGCTTGCCTGAAAGCGGTCGGGGCTTGCCTCAAGTAGCCGGAGGACTTCCCGGGGTGGGGCCGACTTATTCTTATCCGGCGTGTGGGGAGGCGCTGTATTCTCTTCCCACACGCCGTTCATGTTCGATGGCAAACGTCCAAAGCAAAAGCAATAAAAATGGAAACTATTCCTTGAGATCTTCCACGTTTTCACCAAACGGCCGGGAGGCGCACTCGTTCTTGTCCGATAATATCAACTCCGCGGCGATGCCGGCCGAGTTCGTGATGACTTCGCGACAGAACATGGCATGGTCCCGGCAGAGCCAGTTCGACTGCCACTTGGATGTCAATTCCCTGCACAGGGTGTGTCCGTTTTGTTCCTTGAACTTGTTCGGGACTTGGTTAAACAGCCTGTAGAGGCCGGGCCTGCCATAGAGTTGCTCCTTGGATTTCATCATCGCCTCTTTGCCTTCCCCCTCGGGAAGAGAGCTTCTTCCATGGACCGCGCTGACCGCCATGACCGCCCCGGCGAGCGCTCCGCACGTATCTCCGTAAAGCCCGATTCCACCGCCGAAGCCCGTTGCAAGTTTTTTTACTTCGGAGGGAAGCCCGGTGTCGATGAGGGATAAAATCGCTTCCGTAACACACTCGGCGCAGTTATACCCCAAAGAAAAATTCTTTCTGGCTCGCTGTTTTACCTCTTCGATTTTCTCTTGTACGGTCATAGGTGAAATCCTTTCATTGTAGTGCAAATCCGTATAAGTCATGAATCGTAGGCGCCGCAACAGATAATCAGATTATCGACTTTTTCGAAATAAACATTCTTGGCAAGGACCTTTTTCGTCTTGGGATGATACCATTTGTATTCCACCCACCCGCAACCTTTTTCCATGGCCGTGTCGACGATTTCCTTCATAAAGGACTTGCCTTCAAAATCCTTTATACCCAGGAAGTCTTCACCGACGAACCTTTCGTTGACACCATGCGCGAGCATAATGCCCTTGCAGTTCAAAACAAAAATATAAAACGCGCCTTCTGAAAACATCCCGCATGGATTTGTAAATTCGGCCAGAGCGATCCTTTTACCGGAGATCAGGTAAAAAGTTTTCGCATCGTCAACCCATCCCCTTGCGAACTCACGGGTTATCGGGTCCATTTTGCGCCTCCATCGCTTAAGGTCCATAGTTCCCCGGATCTGATTCGTAAGCACAAGGCAACAAGACGGGGCAACGGCATACTGCATAGGCGCATGCGGCCCGATCTGAACGAGCGATCGAGGATTTCGACAAGAGAAGGGAATGGAGGCGGTTTTGCGGTAGTTATGCCAAAAGTTCGGTCAAAATGAGCTCGCTGGAAATACAGAGCTGCCGCTTCAATAAGCCTGCCTCGCTTATCGCATAAATTCTAGGCGCAATATCTGCAAAAAGTCAAGCCCAATCGGCCCGTACGGGGCGGCCAAAACGCTCGGCGAAGCACGCCGGACCGAAACCCCGAGCGGTGCGGGGCCTGCCCTGCGGGCGTCGCCGGGCTATCTATTTCCTTATTACAAACCTCGAATTTGACGATATTAGAACGAGCGAATCTTATCCGGGCTCAACAGGCGGAATGGAGTTCCACTTAGGGCTTTACGGACAAGCCCTTAAAGACCGTGGGGTAGAGAGTATGAAAAATGTTATCGTACGCATTGCATTCCCGGTGCTTCTATTGGCGCTCTTCCGGATTTGCCCGGTCGGGGCTGATATGGACTCGGACGATTTGGTCAAAAGAATCCAACCGGCAACCGTAATAGTCTATGTATTCGATCGTGACGGTAACCCGGTGGCCCAGGGAAGCGGTTTTTTCTTCAAGTACTATGGACATCTTATCACTAATTATCACGTCCTTGGAAAAGCGGCGATGGCAAAGGTAAGAACTCCCGACGGAAGAGAGTTCAATATAAAATCCATCCAGGCCAGGGACGAACCCGACGACCTTGTGGAAGCCCTCGTGGATATTTCAATCGGTTCGGCCCCATACCTTAATCCGGCATCCGCCCCTCCGGGTGTCGGCGATCCCGTCATGGTGATCGGCAGCCCATGGGGGGTCGATAAGGTGGTGAGCCGTGGCAATGTTCACGCCACCCTGGAAATACCAAAGTTTGGAAAATGCATCGTGCACAGCGCCCACTCGTTCCCGGGGTCGAGCGGAAGCCCACTGGTGAATGCCCGGGGAGAAGTGCTCGGCATCGAGACCGCGGCAGTACCCGGAAAGCCCGACTTGAACCTCGCCGTACCCCTGGAACGGTTTTCCGGCTTGAGCCCCGATTACCGGGAGCTTCAGATTGCTTCGACGGCAAGGACAGCCGCACCGGCGGATGCCCTGACGAACAGAAAGCCGGATGCGCTTCAAAAAGACATACAAATGGCGGAGTCGGGTGATCCAGCCGCCCAGGCAAGAGTGGCGGCCAGATATGAAAATGGGCAGGACCTGTCCCAAAACTGCTTCGAGGCATTGAGGTTCTATCGTAAGGCTGCCGAGCAGGGATATTTGCAGGCGCAATATAACGTCGGGCGGATGTACTACAGCGGCGCGTGCATGGGCAAGAATCTCAGCGAGGCGGCGAGATGGCTGCAAATCGCGGCTGAGCGAGGATATCCCGAAGCTCAGCGGGTCTTCGGCACGATGTGCTTCAATGGGGAGGGGGTAAGCTGCAACAGGGTTACTGCGTGCATGTGGACCATTCTTGCCGCATCGAGGGGAAATGCGGAGGCGAACAAGTTCCTGAGGCTCATGACCTCGGAGTTGACCCGGGACGAACTCAGCGCGGCGCGGGAAATGGCCGTGAACTGGAAGCCGTCCCCTTGACCGGGTATTCCTTCAGGAAATGGTGGATGGTGGGTGCGAAGCTCACGAAGAAGTGACCGCAGCGGAAGATTACAGCTTCCGCGCCCTGTCATTCTTCGCTGTCTCTTAACCAAATTTTCATGCGACCGTAATGAATCTTGCGAAAAAGAATGATATATTCCATGGATAGACAACCAAAAGTTGTCGACCCAGTTACCAGGCTCAGGTGACCCTTGAGCCTTTTTTTATTGTCCTCGTGAGGCTCGGCGCCGGCGCCGGTTCGTTCCGAATTCTCAGCCGAACTTGTGCCGGATGCCGTATCCCCCTCTCGGGAACCTCCATTCGATATTGAAATGAGGGCAGCCGACCCTGCAGGAGCCGCATTCGAGGCATCCTTCGTAGTTGACGCTTATTCGGTCCTTCTCCAACTTGTAGACATTAGCCGGGCAGATATAGAGGCAGGGCTGGTCATCGCACCACTCGAAGCAGACATCCGGTTCGAGCAGGCGCAGGTGCGATTCTTCATCGACATTGAATCGGTCCAGAAACAGCTTGTCTTCGACTTTGACGCTCATCGAACGCTTCTCCATGCATCCCAGACCAGGCGCAGCAGCCGCAGGGGCGGGACCTTCGCGCTGATAGCCTTCCAGATCGCGCGCTGCCTGGCCTTCTTCGGGACCCCGTCCACCGTCAGCATCTCCCTGACCGCCATGCTCGCGGCAACGGGAAGGCTGGAAAACAATTCTTTGTGGGTTTCCAAAAACGATGGGAACTTACGGTATTTCTTCAAGTCTCTGAGAACGAAGGATTCATTCAGCCGCCTGGCATATCCTTGCAGGCCCCATGAGCTGAAATCCCTCGTCTCCATTGCCTCGAGTATCGTTTCGGCGGCGAATCTGCCGGAGGTCATGGCGAGATTGGACCCTTCGCGGTGCAGCGCATTGAACAGCATTGCGCTGTCTCCGGCAATCAGGAACCCGTCCCCGCATAGCCCGGGCACCGTGTCGTAGCCTCCTTCCGGGAGCCAGTGGGCCATGTATTCTTTCGATTTGCCGCCTTTGATGAGAGGGGCGATCATAGGATGAGTCTTCAGGCTTTCAATGATTTCGTAGGGGCGGGTCTTTTGCCGGGCAAAGTCGGCAAGATTGGCCCCAATGCCTATCGATATGGAATTCCTGTTCGTATAAAGAAAAGCAATCCCATTCATCCCCAACGTCACATCGCCCATGATTTCATTGGTGACGCCGTGGCCCGGCGACACTCCGAAGCGTTCGTCTATGACTTCTTCGGGGAGCGCGATAACTTCTTTGACTGCAAGCGCCACATTTTCAGGTTTGACCTCGGAGCGGAATCCGGTTTTGAGCGCCAGAGGCGAATTGACGCCATCGGCCAGGAGAACGACTTTCGCATATAAGTCCCCGCCGCTGCGGTCGGTCGTGACGCCGACGACCCTTCCGCCTTCGTCTTTGAGCAGGTCGGTCACAACGGTCGCGCACACGATGAGGGCCCCTTTGGAGGCGGCCTGGTCGGCAAACCAGCGATCGAATTTGGCCCTGCCGACCGTAAAGGCATTATTGCGGCGCTGCTCGAAAAAGACCCGGTCCCGATACGTGAAACTCAGCCCGGCGTCCCGGGACAGATAGGATAGCCGTGTTTCCACGATATTGCGTTCAATGGGACAATTTCTCTGAACGTAGTCGGGAATAATCTGCTCCAGGGCATGCCCGTACAAAACACCGCCGAACATGTTCTTTGCGCCGGGGTATTCGCCTCTTTCCAGCACGATTGTCTTTACACCCCTGTCCGCCAGAACACAGGCCGCCGAAATTCCCGCCGGACCGGCGCCTACGATTGCCACATCGAATTTTTCATCCATAGAGTTTACCGCTTACCGTGCGCTGTAATTTTTTCTTTCAACTGAGCGATCAATTCGGGCACGATCTCCAGGTAATTGCCCACGATGCCGACGTCCGCGACTCCGAAAATCGGGGCGTTCGGATCGGAGTTTATAGCCACGATCTTCTCCGCGCCCTGAATAGCCACCAGGTGCTGAACCGCCCCGGAGACCCCAATCCCGATATAGAGCCTGGGGGCGACCGTTTTGCCGGTCTGGCCGACCTGCCTCTCATAGGGCATAAGGCCCGATTGCACTACCGGTCTCGAGCAGGCGACGACGCCACCGACGAGTGAGGCCAACTCCTCCAGCATATGCATGGAGGACGGATCGCACGCGCCCCGTCCCGCCACCACGAGCGCGGGATAGACGGCGATATCGGTGCTCCCCAGATCGGTGGCCGGGATGAACTTGACGATGGTGGGAAGCTCGAGGGCGGGCGCATCGTACTTATGGTTGACAATGAGGCCCTTTCTGCCGGGATCTTTATCGGGCATCCTGAACACTCTTGGTCGTACCGAACTCATCTGCGGCCGGTGGTGCTGGCAAAAAATGGTGGCCATAATGTTTCCGCCGAAAGTAGGGCGGGTCATCAGCAGCAGGCCGGTATCCCGATCGATGAAAAGCCCGGTGCAATCGGCGGTCAAGCCGGTCTTCAGCCGTGTCGCCACGATCCCGGCAAGATCCCTGCCCAAAGGGGTTGCGCCCACCAGGAGAATCTGCGGACGCAGTTCGTTGCAAAGATCGAAGAGGGCCTTGCCGTACGAAGCCGAAATGAACTGGGAGAGCATCGGATCGTCTATCACATGGACTTCGTCGCAGCCGTAGGCTATCGCTTCGTCGGCCACCGATTCCACGTTGTTTCCAAGCAGCAGCCCAACGACCTTTACGCCCAGTTGCCGCGCCAGGTCCCTGGCCTTTCCCGCAAGCTCCCAAGACACGGGAGCGCCCTCTCCACCAATCGTTTCGATGAAGACCCCGACATCCCGGTAAGCTTCCAGTCCCTCAGCGTCCGGCGCGCCCCTTTTTTCCCTGGAAAGGCCTTTGCGCTTTTTTTTCTCGAACTTGACAGCGGCCACCGGGCAAATCTCGAAGCATTTGCCGCACCCGATGCACACTTCAGGATCAATCCTCGCGACACCGTCGGGACCAAGCGCTATCGCGCCGACGGGACATTCACCTATGCATATCTGGCATGCGATGCACTTGTCCGGGATTATCTCGGCAACTTCAATTCCCTTCTTGTTCCTGGCCATTTTAGATCAGGCTTCCCATCTTTTTTGGAGCTTTGCTGCAAAATCCTCATCGCCAAGCAACCTATCGAGCGCTTTCTCCACGGCCTCGGAGACCCCCTGTGCGGCATCCCACTTCGGCCCGGCCCTGTGAACCTGTGGTGAAGCTATCCCCTTGACCCAGGTCGGAGAACCTTTAATGCCGAGGAATTGGGGAGAACCACCGATGGCTTTGGCGTCCCAAACTTTAACAGGCGCGCGCAGTGAATCGATGAGCATCGGAAGAGCGGCCCTTCTCGGCCTTGCAAGTTCCAGCTCAACCGTCAAAAGAGCCGGAAGAGGGCCGTTAATGATTTCGAATCCTCCTTCGACTTTGCGTCTCACCTGTAAACGCTTCTTTTCAAGATCGATCCATTCGACATCGACCACGTAGGTGAACTGGGTTAAATCGAGCCGGGTTGCAATGCCCGGCCCGGTTTGCGCCGTGTCTCCATCGATGGCCTGTTTGCCGCAAAGCACGAGATCGACGGGATACCCCCGACCCAGGGTCTCTATGGCCTTGGAAAGGGTGTAGCTGGTGGCAAGGGTGTCGGCGCCCGCGAAAGCACGGTCGGAGAGCAGGACGGCGTCGTCGGCGCCCAACGCCAGCGCCTGCCGCAGTGCCGATTCCGCCTGGGGCGGTCCCATGCAAACGGCCGTCACCGCGCCACCGTAACTTTCCTTGAGGCGCACGGCCTCTTCCACGGCTGACAAATCGTAAGGATTGGCGATGGATTCCACACCGGTTCGAACCAGGGTATTGGTTTCCGGGTCTATTTTTACTTCCGCGGTATCCGGTACCTGTTTTAGACATACGACGATATGCATCAATGGCATCCATTGGCGGCGGCGGGCATTTTGGCCGGCAAACCGTTTCGTCTTCCTGCTGGTTTTCTGTTTATGCGTGGTCTACGTTGCTATGCGGGTTTCACCGCTCGGACTGAACATGGGTGAAAATATGCAGGAGGAAAATGGAAAACCGTTGGATTATCCAGGAGCAGGGATACCGATAGATTCCGTTTCGGTCGTAGATTCGCTGCCTGCCTGCGCACCCGGACCCAAGATAATAAGGGTAGGCCCCCTTGTCAGGCCCCATGGGCCGGAGAGGGCAAAAACTTTGTACTATTACGGACTGAATAAGGTCTAGGCGATGACGGCCCTTATGCTCCTCATCCCGAGCTTCCTGCAGGCCCTCCAGCGTTTCTCGCCGTCCATAATTCTGAACGAATCATGCTCGAAACTGATTTGGATCGGCTCCACTTGCCCGCTGCGCTTTATGTGTTGGACTATGTCTTCTATGCTTTCGACCGAGTAGACGATGCGAAGGTTTGGAGTGATTTTCCCGAGTTCGATTTCGCGGGTGTGCTTTCTCATTGGTTTCCCCCTGTAATTGGTTGAACCTGAGAAGTCACTTGTAACTTTAATCCATGGGAGGACGAGAATCAACAAATTCCGAAGGTGCTTCGGGCGTCCGGACGCTCGGATACTCTCCGATTTATTTCATCTTGAGCTTCCTGTTAACGTAGATCCGGGCGAAACCGAACAAGAGGCAGAGCAGGCGCTGCAGAGTCGAGTCAATGTTTGCGTGAAGGCCGGGGCACCTCTGCAATTTCAGCCACGATGTGCTCGACCGTCGCCAACCCCGGTTCGATGTGTCTGCCAGGGGCCGTGAATCTCCTTTGCCTCTCCCCGGCGAACGGGATGCTGCGATCGAAACGCAACTGGGCGATCTGTTCGGACACGAGCCCTATTAAGAACATCAGCACCGCAAATACCATCAGCATTTGGGAGGTTGGACCGTAGCGGCCGTCGAGCATGAAGATCTTGTAGAGACCGTAGCCTAAACCGGTGAGAAAGGTCAAGCCGCTGGCAGGCATAAAGATTTTCATGGGCGAAAACAGGGTGGTTATTTTGAAAATAATGAGGAAAAAGCGCAATCCGTCACTCAGGAGCCTGATTTTGCTCTTGGTGCCGCTCGCTCGCTTTGGGCTTTTTATCGGAACATAGGCCAGGCTGTAGCCCGAACGCACGATGGCAAGGGTTATAGTGGTCGGATAGGAAAAAGTATTGGGGAGAAGAGAGACGAATTCCTTTGCGGCGCCCGCCCTGATCGCCCGGAAGCCGGATGTGAGGTCGTCGATTGGGCGGCCGCACACGTATGAGGCAAAACGGTTGTAAATCCTGTTTGCCAGGTTTCGATGCAGGCTGGATTCGGAACCCGCGCCGCGCGCGCCCACGACCATGTGGTATTTTTTGAGCATTGCCAGCAGCGCCGGGATATCTTCGGGCGGGTGCTGGCCGTCGGCGTCGAGCATCACGAGAAAGTCGCCTTTGGCGTGCCGGATGCCGGTCTTTATTGCAGCCCCGTTGCCGATGTTATACGGATGACAAAGGACCGTGGCGCCGGCATGATAGGCGCATTCGGCCGTAGCGTCCTCGGAGCCGTCGTCCACCACAATAATCTCGTAATTGTGTCCGGTCTCAGTCAGGGCTTTCCGGACCCTGCCGATCACCGGCCCGATTCCTTGCGCTTCATTTCTGGCGGGCATTATCACGCTGATTTGCGGATTTTCCGCCGAGCCGTTCCGGTATTGCACGAAGAACTCCTCGTATGACAGACTATAGACACAGAACTAAAAAAGAGATTCACTTCGTACGTGTCTGCCGCTGGCCGACTTCCACCAGTTGGAGCAGTAGCACGATTCATGCCGGGCGCTCGGGCAGGATTGAAAGAAGAGTGCTTGGCGGGACAGGGTCTGGATGGTTCTTTATGCATTGAAATTAGTCCTTTAAAATTTTACAATGAATAACCTGATGTTGAAATCAGGAATCGGAGGCGCCGGTATTTTTATCCGGTGTTTACGAACCGATGCTTAGGATAAGGTTTTAGCGTGGCCCTGCTTGACATATGTATATATCCCAACCCTGTGTTGCGCCAAAAGGCCGAATGTGTCAAAAGTATAGATGCCGGTCTTCAGCGCCTCATCGATGACATGATCGATACGATGTACGACGCGCCCGGTGTCGGTCTTGCGGCGAACCAGGTCGGCCGTCCTCTGAGCGTGATCGTGGTGGATATTCAGCGTGAGGAGTGCGAATACGGGCTCATCGTCCTTATAAATCCCGAACTGGTGAGCGCCCGGGGAGAAACGACCTACGAGGAAGGCTGCCTCAGCGTGCCGGATTATTTTGCGACCGTAAAGCGGCACGGAGAAGTTGTGATTCGCGGGCTTGACCGCGATGGCAAACCGGTGCAGATAGACGCCGACGGTATGCTCGCTATCGCGCTTCAGCATGAAATGGACCACCTGGAAGGGAAATTGTTCATCGACCGGATCAATCCCATTGCCAGGGACATTTTCAAAAGAAGGTGGAAAAAAAAGCTCAAGGAGGAACTGGAATAGCCGCTTCTTTGCCTGGACTCGTATTTCTCGGGACCCCCGATTTCGCCGTGCCGTGTCTGCAAAAGTTGCTTGAATCGGAATTCGCGGTTCGCTTGGTTATCACCCAGCCCGACCGTCCGAGCGGCAGGGGGCGCAAGATTTGCGAGGCGCCCGTCAAAACCTTGGCTATGAAAGCGGGCATTCCAATATATCAACCCGAACGCGTTCGCGGCGTGGAAGTCATCGAAAAAATCCGTTCGTACGGAGCGCAGTGCGCCGTCGTGGTGGCTTTCGGGCAGATTCTTCCGCAATCCTTTCTTGATATTTTCGCTCTTGGGACCCTGAACGTCCATGGGTCTCTTTTGCCGAAGTACAGGGGCGCCGCGCCCATCCAACGGGCTATACTCGATGGAGCAAGCGAAACAGGCGTTTCGATAATGCTCCTCGACGCCGGTATGGACACCGGGCCGGTGCTTTCTCAAAGAGCGGTCGCGATAGGTTCGATGGATACTTTTGGCGACACGCGCCAAAATCTTGCCCGGGAAGGTGCGGGGCTCCTGGTCGATACGCTTGTGGAGTGGACGGCCGGACGGCTTGAGGCTCGATCCCAGCAGGAAAATTTGGCTACTTACGCTCCTCCGATCAAAAAGGAGGAGCTTCGGATCGATTGGCAGTTGCCGGCAAAAGACATCATAAACAAGGTGCGGGCGTTTGATCCGGCGCCCGGCGCCTGGTTCATGCTCGGAGGCAAAAGGGTCAAGTGCTTCGGGGCAGCCTCGTTTCCCTGGACCACTGCCCGAATTCCCGGCGAGGTCGTCGGCCTGGCGGAATCCGGCCTGATCGTCTCAGGGGGCTGTGGGCAATCCCTGGCTGTCGGGGAGCTTCAAATGGAGGGCCAAAGGCGCATGCGGGCGTGTGAATTCGTGTGCGGCAGGCCCATACCGGTAGGCACAATTTTGGATTGACGCGCGTGGGCAAACAGACCGAACGATCCCCAAAGGAAGCCTTTCTCGATTTCAGGCAGCCTGCGGCCGCTTCCGAAAAGCGGGTCATAATCTCCCTTATCGTTCTTTTTGGAATCATCGCCGCCGCGGTCCTTATCCTGCTCTACATAGTTCCGTACTACGGATTTAACAGAATCTCGGTTCACCTTCCGCTGGTAATGGCGGTCCTTACGGCACTGATCGGCGCCGTGATGCTGGGAAGCCTCGGGTTGCTTATCGCCGTTTTCGCCCTTGGCCACGATGTGCCCTTTTCCCTGAAGCTCCGGAGTTTCGCGATCAAGCTCCTTTTGCCGGTCCTTGTCGGTGTAGGCAGGCTGGCGGGTTTTCGACGCGAGCAGGTCCAGCACGCCTTCGTCGCCGTAAACAACGAACTTGTCCTCGCGCGATGCCGCAACGGAAGGCCGCCGCATTCAATCTTGATTTTACTGCCGCATTGTCTTCAGGATAAGGACTGCCAGGTCAAGATCACTCACCGGGTGCAAAATTGCAAACGCTGTGGCAAGTGCAGCATAAAGGACCTCCTGGAGCTTTCGGAAAAATACGGCGTGAAGATGGCGGTTGCCACTGGAGGGACCATTGCGCGCCGCATCGTGATAGAGACTCGTCCCGACCTCATCATAGCCGTCGCATGCGAAAGAGACCTCACCAGCGGCATTCAGGACACCACACCACTGCCCGTGTTCGGTATTTTCAATCAGCGTCCTTTCGGTCCATGCCTGAATACCATGGTTGAACTGGACCGGGTCGAAAGCGTGCTCAGGGAAGTCTGCCCGCAAAGATAAGAGTGAAATGGTCACATCGCGGATTCTGGCTTACCAGGTTTTGATGCACCTGGAACATAAGGCTTCACATCCCGACCGTCTTATCCGCACCGTCCTGGAGCGCCATTCCCAACTCGATGAGCGCGACCGGGCGCTGCTGACCGAGCTTGTATACGGAGTCGTCCGGTGGCAGGGGCGTCTTGACTGGCACCTCGATCAGTTGAGCAAAACGAAACCCGACAAAATCGCTCCGGCTGTTCGCGTTCTCATCCGGCTGGGCCTCTATCAAATTTTGTTTCTCGACCGCGTACCGAATCACGCTGCAGTCAATGACTCGGTAGAAATAGCCAAAACCAGCCAGCCGCCCCACATTATCAAGTTCATAAACGCAATCTTGCGGGAAGCCGTGAGGAAACGCGGTGCATGGAACTACCCCGACCCGGGCAAGGACCCGGCAGCGCACACTGCGGTAATGACTTCCCACCCCGTCTGGCTTGTCCAAAAACTGTTCGACCAGATCGGGCCGGAAGAAACGAAGCTTTTCTGCGAGTCGAACAACCGGATCGCCCCGGCGGTTTTTCGGGTCAATTTATTGAAAGCATCCCGCAACGGGGCAGCCGAATCTTTGACGGCCGAGGGGGTCGATGCGGCTCCTTCGCCCTGGCTCGATGACGCTTTGCGAGTCTCTGCGCCCAGGCGGGATATGACCCGAACCGGCGCCTACCGGGACGGCTGGATCCAGGCACAGGACGAGGCTTCGCAATTGGTTTCGCTTCTGCTTGCTCCGATGCCGGCTGAACGGGTGCTTGATCTCTGCTCGGGTTTTGGCGTTAAGGCGACTCACATTGCCGCTCTGATGAAAAACGAGGGCGAAGTGCTCTCGGTTGACAAATCGGCCTGGAAGCTCGAAGAGTTGCACGGAAACGCCAAAAGGCAGGGAATTTCGATTATCCGCACGCTCGCCGAGGAGGTTCAGGCGCTCGATCCGCAATCCACCGGTCTTTTTGACCGGGTCCTGGTCGATGCGCCATGCTCCGGCCTTGGCACGATACGGCGGAAACCCGACATAAAGTGGCGCGGCCACATAAAAGATCCCTTCAGGCTTTCCCGGATTCAAAAGGAGCTGGTCTCCCATGCGGCGCGGTTCTTGAGGCTGGGCGGCGTACTCGTTTATGCGACCTGCGCGGTCTTGACTGACGAAAATGAACAGGTGGCCGGGCACATCAGCGAATCACATCCGGAACTTCGAGTCGAGCCGGCGGTCGAAAACCTGCCCGACGCATGCCGGGAAATGATATCGGGCCCCTATTTTCGCTCCTGGCCTCAAAAGCACGATGTCGACGGGTTCTTTGCCGCCAGGTGGAGAAAGAATACCTGAGAAAGACCTATACTCCTGGGTGAGCGCCCGATTCAAAGTTTCTTCCTTCCCACCTGCGGATCTGCCTGCTCAACGGGTGATGAAAGAGGGTGCCTCGGTGAGACAAGTGCCTGAAAGTAATTAATAATTTCGTCTTTCCGGCAAAAGAGGCTGTGTCGCAAAGGCGACATATTGCGTATTTCCCCCTTTACTAAAGGGGGGGGCGGGGTCTCAATCCCCCTTTATAAAAGGGGGAAGCAGAATTGGCTCTGTCCGTTTTTTCGAAGCATTTCCGAAGTGTGACACAGCCTCAAAAGCCGGAATCCAGCCTTTTTCCTGACAAAGTGATTTTAGACCAAAAGACGGTGGATCTCGACCTTCGAGGGTCCGACCCGACCGGTCCGACCCAATGCTCCACAATGCTCCAATGCTGATAAACCCAATGCTAATAAAGGAACGTTGATCGGTAAACTGAAATCAAACAAGTACCGGCGGACAGACCTCAAGGAGAGGACCCGCCGCCGGCATTTTTCATCAGAAGTTTTCGATCTTTTAGCTTTTCTTTGTGCCTGGAGTTTTCGAGCCTCTATTTTTTCCAGACGTACCTGGCGTTGCAGATGTGCCGGGATCATGTGTAGTACTGCTCGGGCAAGGGTTTGGATATACAGCCGTCACCGTGTAAGTACCATCCGGATTCTTTATGGATGTAACTTTCGGGGTTGGAGTACTGGCGAGCCAAATATCCATCGTTTCCTGCAACTCATTTTCTGGAACTTTGTCAACGGTAAAGGTCCCACATGCCATTTCCGTACCTCCACTAATTTGGGATTTTAAGTGTCGGGTCCTCCAGAGCGCGCTTGCGGACGTCTTCCAGATCAGTACCTTGCACCGAACCCTCCCCCGTGGCCAACAGTGCTGCAGGTATCCCTTGCACTTTCGTGTCCGTGTTTTTGTCAAGCCACGCTTGCAGGGCCTCGAGGCGGCTCTGGTCCACCTTCCCTCCCGTATACAACCAAGATCTTATTTTCTGCGCGCTGGTGGAAGCAGCAAATGTTGCCTTGATCAAATCTTGATTTTCGTTTTTACTGTCCGTAGCCGCCTGAGTAACACTACTTATTGCAGCCGGAATACTGCCCGCATCGTTGAGGTCCGCAAGATCACTCTCCGTACGTTGAAGTGGGTACTGATCATCCGGAAGCTTTAACCCCTCAAAGATCGTAAGCTTCACTTTCGCACGATTGGCCTCCATTTGCGATATAATGGCTGGAATTGTTTTTTGATAGAAGAGGTCCTTGTTAACATTTCCCTGAGCACCTACGATTCCCCCTGAGGCAGCCGACAGCGCGGATTTGGTCGCCGTGCCTCCAGTGACTGCCGCTAAACCGTTGAGGGTCAGGATCGCGAAATCGCTGCCAACCGAAGTGACATTGCTGGAACCGGCCAGCAGCCTTTGGAACCGCGAGAATTCCATGTCGTATACGTGAACCCTGGAAAGAACGATTTCGTCGCGCATTGCTTTGAGCGCGTCCGCATCGGCTGGCAGCCTTGATTCTTTGTACTTCAGCCTTAATTCGTTGTACGCGCACTCGCACTTGGAATTCGGCGCAAAATATGCCGCTTTGAGAGCCTGGAGGTTGTCGTCGGTCTCGGGGTCTTGAGGGTAGCCGCCCAAGGTTGCGCATGAGGTCAAGCCGGCCATACAAATAATCAACAGCGTGATGTAAAGTGTCTGGACCAGAATGTGAATGTATCGGTGCATGGACTCCCTCCCTTTTTTGAGATTTTCTTCGCCCCACTACTAAAGCTTTTCCAGGCTCAAACAGAAACAATTGGCGCCCCTTGCTGCGGTATGTTTCAAAATATCAGGCCTATTCCCTAACATTCAGCATCTCGATCATAGCTCATATAACAGCTCTAAGTGCCGGATTGTCCCCAGAGGCGTCTAAGTTCCACCTCATCACCATTGAATTTGTCTCTGTCACAGCTCCCGACACCCTTAACCTCATGAGGTTGCGGACCGGCGTTCCCATCGGTATACTGCCACAGTTTAAACGTATCGAAGACATTCGGAATTTGGGGCAGCGCAGATGAATATCGCGCTATCCACAGGAAGCAGTTCTTCAAGATCGTATCAGCACCTTTCCCTAGATACTGGCTTAAAAAAGCTTGTCCAGAATAGAGGCCGGGGAATCTGCCCACCTGATCGTTAACCTTTTGCACAAAGGCTTCTGCCTCTTTAAGAGTCATGGTGCCTTCGCGTGGATTCGGCTCGAAGTCGAGCACCAGGAGATCACCGGGGCCGGGGTTCACGACGCTCAGGAAGTGATCCGCTTGCCCTGCCGGATCACCTTGAACTCCGAAGTGGTAAGCTCCCCAGAGGAACCCAGCGGATTTGGCCTTGACAGCTCGGCTATCATATTCCTTGTCTACGTAGGTTGCTCCCTCCGTGGCTTTATGTATTATCCCGAGTATTCCATCATCTTTTATGTCCTGAAAGCTTGTGACTGTATTATGGTGCGACAGATCTATAACTACATTTAGAAGCGGCATTTTTCCCCTCCCATTGAGAACAAACATGGTTCGGTCAATGAATTTCAGACAATACAAGTAGTTGAGGCAACCAATCCTAAGCGGCGTTCGGGAACAACGCGCGGAGCCGGCATCATTTCTTGTCCGGCACTTTTCCGCCTACGTACCCTGCGTGACTGATCCCGATCAACCAGACTATGCCATCAGGCAGTTTGGGAAGATTACCGTTTTGCCATGTCATCGCGACGAAATAGAAGACGGTCACGAGTGTGAAGATGAAGTTCTGGTACTTCGTGACGTCGACTACCTGGTCTGCCAGATCGCCCTCCTCTACCAGCCAAATTTGAGCGAGGCGCGGATTGATAGTAGTAGTTGTTCCGTTGCTGAGCGTGAAGGGACCCGCCTTTGCGACGTTAGGAGGTCCGGGACCGTCCTTACTTGCCTTCACTCCGGTTGCCAGCACTGCAGAGCCTGCACTTATTCCCATAAGTCCCAGGAGTTCATGGGGAATGGCGTAGTCTTTCGGCAATTGACAGCCGTTGGAGATCAGGACTGCAAGCACAGACGAAAGAATCAGGATGGTCCAAAGAACGATTTGAAAGTGGGTCAAGCTGTAGCGCCCACGCCCGTCGATCAGAATTCCCAAGATTCCACGTTTACACGCCTTTCCGGTCCCAAACGCAATAAGCAACAAAGCCAGGAACGATATGAACCACCATAAATGAAACCTTTCCATGATCAATGCTCCTTTTGTCTGCGGTGACCTGATGCGAGAATTGGGTAAGTTTCATTGTCCGATTTTCGGAACAGCGTAGGAATAATGTCCGGCAAATACCGCCTGGTTCTAATAACCAATGCTGGGGACCGGGCACAACAGCTCAGAATGCACATGTTGAGACCATAATGGAAAGGATGTCACGACATGCATTTTGATTTCAATTAATATTATACACACCGCAGTTTCAAAAAGTCCGACCCCGTTTGAGTTATAGCTCTTGAATCGAACGCGGATGCTTTCACAATGGCAAGATCAATTTCCACTGTCACGCGCCTGTACGAGCTGCAGATCGGCCAGCAATTGCTCCATGTCGAATCCGTTTGGAGACTTTCCGCCCTGCACCCAATCGAGTGAGATCGGAAACCACACCTCAACGCTTATGCCCCAGAAAGCGTTATACGAGGTCAACACGCTCTTCGCCCAGGTTATCAGGTCGAAATCCCCGTAAGGCGGTCTCACCGGAGGATCTGGAAGGAATCCGATCAAAGGCACGCCATGGCCGCCCAGTGCCTTACTGTCGCTGATGGCCGCGCCATCCGGAACCTTCCAGTCAGCCCCTGCGTTGAACTGGTCTTCCATGAACTGGTAGACCGTGATCGCAGTAAACGCCCCGCCAAACCAGGCAATCCCCGCTTTGATATGGTTGATGTTTTGAGGATAGCCTTTGACGAAGGCGCCTATCTTGTGGCCGGCGATGCCTGCCGACTTCCAGTAATTGAGTAAGTCAATCGGCTGGGTACCGTTGTCAGTCGGATTATTGCCCTGGCTGTCCCACTGGCTGTCGTCAAAGCCGGTGACATCGGAGTAGACTTTGATGATGTCATCGGTAGTCGGCACGAACAGATCGCCTGCCGCGCCCGTATAGGCCATGACCAGATGACCCGCCGCCACCGGTACGCAATCCCCGCAAGGAGGCTTACTGCTCGGGTCCGGTCCGTTTCTCCACATCGGCCAGGGGACTTTTACTCCATCTCCCCAGTGGATCTCCGGAGCATGAGCTAGAAAGGCCTGCTCGTCTTTGATGTACTCATGGATGGCCTTGTACTGGCTGATGGTCTTTGACGGCACGTATCCATTTTTGAACGGAGCGTACAAGTGTAATTCAGGATGTTTGATCATTTCTGCTCCTTACTTTTTATATCAGGTTCTCACAAAAGCCGCGTGTGCGTCCCGCTTCACCCGAGACCATGGATCAATCGAAAGTGACGCGGGAGCCAGCGCGGATCCCTTAAGCCCGAACAGTTTAGAGTAGACCGTGCAAAGCCTTGCAACAAAAGCATGAAAGTCTGCCATGGCTTGGCTGGCTTCATTCGCCTCTGCAGATGCAACTATTGAGGTCCATTTTGCCCGGATATCATTTCTCCCCCTATCCTCAGACAGACTGCTTTCGGGTGGCACCAAATTTAATTCTTCGATAGCGATTGGACTTAAAACGTTGGAATCATTTTCCGGTCGTGCTTCACGGCGCTTATAGATTGGCTTGGATTGGGCAACTTCAGTATATTTCGGGTGCACTATAAAACCAAAAGGACATCAGTCCGAACTTGAACCCCACCCTGGTGGTCGTCATTGGCTCCATATGGCGCCGGCAATTTCGAGGCAACTTCCGGAATAACCCGAAGGTGCGGTCTATTCCGGGGGACGTGCATTTCACGTTCGTCCAGAACGCATCTGGATTTGAGAAGCGCTTCCGGCACAAATGTCAGCCAAATCCATGGTGTTGTAGGCCGACCAGTTTTTGACGACAGGGTCATGGACAATAAGTTCTGCTACACCGCCTTCCAAGGCTGCAGCTTTGAGATCGGCAAGGATGTTTTGCCTGGTCTTCTCGTCCGAAGCATTACCGGCTCCGTATCCGCCGGCGTCTTGATTAATTCGGCAGAGAGCACGATTGTATTCATAAATTAGGTAGACCTTCGCACCCAAGGTTTCTCGTTCCCTAATATCGATCGCTTTGGTCAGTTCAGTCTCGGCCTCTCGCCATTGTGGTACTCTCAGGTCTTTCAGTGCAAAGGCAAGCTCGGCATGATTGGCATGGTAGACACTTTTAACATCTGCAGCGATAAGGGCTCGGAATATCGGTATAATCCTCTCCAATGCGGGTTTGGCGTCGTTTGGTTTGCCAGCGTCGCTACGGGCTGCCCGAGCCAGAAAGAAGATGCGGGAGCGCATTTGCGTGGAGGCTGCTTGGATGGCCGCGTTTAGATCTTCTTGGGAAAGCTGGAGAGTTTCCGTTACAGGATTCAGTTGATGTTGTGCAGCGCTCCATGCCCTTCTGTCGATCTCGGTTTGCTTTTCGAAATCCCTCATTTTACCGACCACTCGGTCAATCTGATCTCCGAGAGCGTCAATGTCGGCAGCGACCAAAGCCTGCCCAAGGTGTAAGCGGGTCCATAGATAACCTACCAAAAAACCACTGACGGTGAAGAAAATGAGAAGCCCCATGGAAAAGACCTGGCTGTTTGAAAAATTCCCAAGGCCGGGAGCAAAAAATAGAGCGTATCTCTTTAGAACTGGCGGGAAGGTGGTTATCTGGGTTAATCCTGCGCCGACGAGAATTTTGCAAAGCCAGTCGGAGATTTGTTCCAAATTGGTGTTTCCATGGTACGAAACCTTTGATTGCTCGGAGGATTTCCGGGTGCTCGGTTGGGAAACGGAATCAGGAGTGGTATCAACCGGTTGATTCTGAGTGCTGCCTGCGGCATTCCGGGTCGCCGCGCCGGTGTCGTGAGGCTTTGTCGAGGATTGAGAGGACGCGTCCTGAGCATGAGGAACCCCAAATAAAAATCCCAGCAGTCCTCCTGAAAAGAAAGCGGCTACGGCGATTAAACAAGCGACGCCAATAATAGAGAAAAATTGGAACCAGGATGGAGCCTGCAAAGCATACAGGATGATTCCTGTGCATCCGGCGGTCAAACCCGTAATGATGCTTCTCAGCACCATAACTCTTACACGGTTTTCCCTTTCCTGAAGATTTTCGGGCGGCATGGCCGATCTCCTTTGGAGAGTACTCCTATTTCTTTCCAATTTCTTTCCAACCCGTCTCAGAGGGTATTCGCGGTCACCTAACTTAGGCGTTTAGCATGAGCTCGAATCGAGTCAAAAATGAGCAGGATTACCCCCCAAACCGCGATATAGCCAACCCTGCAGATCGGGTTCATTCATTTGTATTACAAAAGCGAAATGGCAACAAAAGGGTGTACCAAACGCCTATAGATACTCTTATTTTTATACTAGCACGGCGAGGTTACACGAGAGTTACACGCGAGCTTGCACTTCTCAGATATAAACTGGCGTCCCAAGTGGATTTGAGGAAAAAAAGCGCTGTTCACAAAAATTTTTAAGCTGAAGCATATTCAAAACCGATGACGCGCACTGTTTCGATTCCTTCCTTAAAATTCAGATAAATCAACATGTTCATCAGCATGTGGTCGATTTTTTAGCTTGGCCCGACCCCGCTCTCCGCTACTCCGATCCTCCGCTCAGGTGGATCCTGCAGCTCCATCTTTTCCGCTGTTCGACTTGCCGAGGGGCGCCGGCTAATCCGGTGAACCGCCGGGACCCATGAGGCGTTCACTTATACCTGCTGAAATCGACCCCACGCTGGCGTCCGCGTTCTTCGAGCCATGCCGCCTCGTCTTTGGGGGGCCTGATCCTCTCCTCCGGGTTCTTATGAACCATTTTTATCGCTTCTTCAGGACACGTCGACGCGCACAGGCCGCAGCCGATGCATTTTGCCGTGATGACGCTGCAGAAGTCGTCGCCTTTTTCGATTGCATCGACCTGGCAGCGTTCATCGGCGCAAACACCGCATCCAACGCACAGTTCAGGGTCGATTTCGGCATAATAATGAGAATTGACCGCGTTGGGTGATCCCGCTTTCAGGGCACTCAAAACACCGCAGCAGCACCCGCAGCAGTTGCATATAAACCAATGGCCGCTCTCAACGTTGCTGGTCAAATGGACAAGGCCGGCCTCCTCGGATTTGCGCAGGACTTCATAAGCTTCCTCCTTGCTTATGACTTTGCCGCCCAACGTACTTTTCTCAAACACGCCGGGGATGGGCGCCATGGCCAGGCAGACCTCGAGAGGCCTGCTGCATGGCTTGCCGAGCAGTCCCTGCTTTTTTTTGCAGATGCACTCGTTGACCATGTACGATCGGGCGCTTTCAATGAGATTGGACACCTGATGGTAGGTCAGCGCCTCCTGCTTGACGGGGATTTCCTTTTCGATCGGGACCACCTGCATGATCTTAGGCCCGTATCTCATATACTGCCGTCCCCAGTTCTTGGAGTACTCTTCGCACATCAACGCAAATTCGCGGTCCATGCGCTTTAGCTGAAATTCATATATCCCCACGACCCACGGTACCATTTTGAACCTCACGACACCGTCTACCTCGAACGCCGTCAGTTCTCCTCTTTGTCCCATGGAGACCAGTTTTTGCTCGAGCCCTTCCAAGGGACGCCCCGTGCGCGCTGAGATCTCTTCCGCAGTCTCCGGCGTCAACCTGAGATCGCAGAAAAGCTCCGCCTCGTCCGGTTCGAATATTCTTTTCAAAATGGCGATTTCGATTCCGGACGGAGTCGAAGGAAATCCGTTGGGTAGAGTATCGAGCACCTTGGCCAGCTTATGGTATGCTTCGTCGTTCATGAGTACCCTTCCAAGGGCTTGTCCGTAAATAAATCCTTTGTGCCCGCATCCGGCTTTTGGATCGCTTCGGCCGCTCCTCAATCGCAAACTCCTCACCGTAGGCCGGCTACGCCTGCGGTTTTGCTCAATCGTCGCGACCAAAATCGGTCTCAAAATCCGGCGCGGTCCCTAAAAGGCCTATTCACGGACAAGCCCTTATTCACTTTCAATGCTCTCGATCGTTTCTTCCACGCTGCGGGCCGGGGCCGGGGCCGGGGTCGGGCCAAGATGAGCGCATGCTTTTAAAATGAAAAGAGCGAAAAAACGGACCGTCTTATGGCTTAAAGCTACTTTTCGGCACCAAAAAGATAATTCCAAGCCGTCCCGGAGGCTTTACGGAGCACCGATTCGTCATTTGCTCCGGAAATCCTGCGCGGTTCGCCCTAACGCCGGGATTTCCCTTTATTGTCTCGATAAACCCGCCGATTCCGGCTGGCTGCCCGAACCCGGCGCGACCGGTTCCACGATCCCTAGCGAACCATAAAGGAACCGGAATGTCAAAACAGTTTCCTGTCCAAAGACCGGCATTGAATGGCTTCCAAGATGCGCATGGACCCGATGTTCTTCTGTGCTTCAAGATCTGCGGCCGTTCGAGAGACTTTAAGGATTCGGTGGTAGGCTCGGGCCGAGAGGCCGAGCTGCCGGACCGCCTGGTCCGGGATGGACTGGCAGGCGGGGGTGAGCCGGTGGTATTCAGGGTATTTTCTTGTGGGCGAAGAGTTCATGTATTCTCAAAAGCTCTTCTTTATTATCTCGGAGTAGTTAGCCTAAGCATCCGCTTTGTATGACAATCGTCACATTCCCGCCATGAACTCCTTCTGATAATCTGATAGCTGTGACCCGTCTTGGGAAAACTATCACATGCGGGTACTTTGCTGACCTCCAGCGAATGAGGAACCAACAAGCCCTGACGTGAGCGGCTCATCCGATTGCCTTCTGTGGCATGGATGACCATGCATGTCGGGGCTTTTTGTCTTAAAGGGGGCAGGATAACCCGCATAAACTGTATTCAATGTTCCAAAGCATCACGGTTGCAACACCTTTGTGTTATATGTATCAAGCATAATGTGAGCATTTAGTTATTGTGGGGCTATTCTTGCGGGGAAAACACGTCCCTACGCGTTAAAAATTCATCAATAAATATAAATAGGACCAAGTAAAAAGTCTCTTGAGGCAGGGGAAGAAACGTATTTTTTTCAAAAACAAGCTTAATCGGGAGTCATTCGTATGATGGTAAGAAAGGGAAGAGAGGTTCGGAAAAATTGGAAACGGAAGTGCGCGCTGACCTGGGCTATCGCTGTCGCAGCCCTGTTTTTTTTGACCGGTGAAGCAAGAGCTACAGTCATTGACTTCGAAGGCTTGGATGATGGAACCGCCGTCACAAGCCAATATGATAGTTTGGGGGTCACCTTTTCAGGCGCCACCGCCATAACGGCCGGAATGAGTCTAAATGAATACGAGTTTCCACCCCACTCGGGGACCAACGTCGTCTTCGATGATGGAGGGCCGATTACAATTACCTTTGCCTCTGCCGTGAATCAGGTCGGCGGGTATTTTACCTACTCCGAACCACTCACAATAATCGGTTACGGCAAGTCGGGGTCGATTCTTGAAACTGTTACATCAGCCTTTTCGTCAAATCTGGCCTTGAGCGGCGACCCTGGCAGCAGCCCGAACGAATTTCTTCAATTGACGTCATCCAGTGGTTTTTACTCAGTCGTCATTGAAGCCGACCCTTTGGGAAGTTCATTCACCCTGGACGACCTCACTTTCACCGCCAGTCCTCAAAACCTGCCGTTACCCGAGCCCGCGACTTTTCTTCTCTTCGCAAACGGCTTGTTCGGGGTTTTCTTTTGTCTCCGCAAAAGACTCCAATGACTTGAATTCAATTTCTCATGGGGAGAAAAGCACAATGAAACATTTGAAATATGCCGTCAAATTACTTGTCGCCGTTTTTCTCGCAGTGTTTATAGTCACAATGAGCGGTGTGGCTTCACAAAGCGGATCTGTGCAATCAATAGGTGCGCCGCAATGCTCGCCCTCGTCATTATGCGTAAAAGAAACTACCCCCGTTATCGTCACGGTTAAGATTGCAGCGGATCCCCAACTTATCACGAGTAGTGTCAATCTAGTTCGCGTGAACCAGCAGGGCAAGATCATCGAGACACTTGCGCGCATGTACGATGACGGCACGCACGGTGACGCCGTTCCCGAAGACGGTATATACACCGCTATGGTAACGCTGGATACCTCGGCTCCGGGCCGGATCGATCTCGCCGTGACCGCTGCATATAAGGGGAAATTGCTGCGTTCCGAATCGCCAATAACGGCTTTCAGTGTGCTCGTAAAGCCGACCCACCAACTGACGGTCGACGTCTTCGGCCAGGGTAACACTGTCGATAATTCTGCTGAAATTAATTGCGGGGCCGGAGGCAATAACTGTTCAGCCCAGTTTACGGAAGGACAAACGGTAACTTTGACCCCTTCCCCGTCGAAAGGATGGCTCTTAAACCACTGGGCCGGATGTGATTCTGTGAACAACGGTGTATGCACGGTAACCATGTCGTCTGATAAAACGGTAAGTCCGGTTTTCGGCACGGCCACAACGACGGTAAAACCGAACGTCGTCGTGCTGGACAGCACAACGATGTCACTGCTGAGAAACCAGGCGGGCACCACTCTTATTTTCGATATCAGCGCCACAGTGATAGCCAACCTCAAGGTTGGCGACGTTATCATTTCTCAAGTAGGCAACGGCTTTGCGTATAAGGTCAAGTCGGTCACCGTGATTCAGGGTTCTTCAATCTACGTGGAAACCGACAGCGCAACTCTTGAAGATATCATCGAAGAAGGCACTCTGATTTTTCACCAAACTCTTACAACTCCGGTCACCCAGAACAGCGTGAGACGCTCGGCCCTTACGGATTCTGCAGGTGCCGGCCTTACATTTGATTACCCTTTTAACATGATTACTCCAATAAATATAAACGGCGATGCTTCCGCGACAATTACGCCCGACTTAGATCTATCAATCGATACTTCTGGGATAAAAGAGTTTAGGTTTGCCATAGACGCATCAAGCAACATCAGTTTGAATTTTAGCAGTACAGATGCCATCACTATTCCACTTGAAAGATTTCCAATTGCAACTTTTACTTTAGATCCGATTTGTATTTTTACTCCTGTACCAGTTGTATTTGTACCAAAAGTTCAGCTTAATATGTATTTGAATCAAGAAACGGACGGTTCGTCTGCAGTCAGCATGGACAGGTCGGATTGGGCTCAGTGTGGAATACACTACATTAGATCCGTAGGATTTCAACCAATTGACAGTCATACATCCAGCTTTACAGCCCCGCCTCCGACTATTACGAAATCTCTTAGTTTAAAATATGCCCTTAACTTCACTGTAGGCATATATATTTACGATATACTCGGCCCGCAGGTAACCGTGGGGCCCTATGTGGAGGCCCAGGTCGCGCAGGTGGAAATACAACCGCCGTGTTACGATTCGGGTGTTTACTACGGTCTTTCGGCGAATGCCGGTATTGGGGGCCAGATTTTGAGTTGGTCTTTGCCCAGTTACACAACGACTTTGCTCGATTTACGATCAATCGTATTTTCCCAAAACTTATGCCCTAATACGCAGCCCCCTTCAACACCGCAGAACCTGACCGCTGTGGCGGTTTCTCCTTCAGAGATCGATTTGAGCTGGGACCCGTCGACGAGCAGCGCCGGAGTGGCCGGGTACCGGATCAATAGAACCGATGGTGTGACTGCTCAGGCAGAATCGACTTTTTACCAGGATACCAATCTTCAACCCTTTGCAACGTATTGCTACACGGTAACGGCATACGATCAGGCACAGAATTATTCATCGCCAAGCGTTATGGCGTGCGCCACCACCATGCCGACCCAGAACACCCCCTCTGTTCCCAAGAACCTCAGGGCCGTTGCGCTATCGTCGAGTGAAGTACAATTGTCCTGGGATGCTTCATCGGATGTCGCCGGAATTGCCGGATATACAGTCTATAGAGATGGCATACCTGTGATAAGTACCTCTGACGTTTTGACTGCCGATGATATCGGACTTCATTTATCGACAACATACTGTTACGCGGTATCGGCATATGATGGACAGGGCAACGTATCTGCCCTGACAAATCCAGTGTGCGTCACCACAAAAGCCGCCGGTTCGTGGAGCGCGGAAGTTGCTTGTTCGGGGGAGGCCTATCAGGTATTTTTCAATTTCGATCTGGATGTTTCAACAAATTCGACAGTTCAAGCTGATGGGACTGGGGATGATTATGATGGAACACCATTGGCATTTGTATTGACCGGGGTGTACAGTCAGGGTTCCGGAATTCTCAATGGGAGCATTACCTGGTCTTTTACGGGCAGTCCGTGTATCAGGGTTGATGACTTTAGCGCATCCCTTGGCTCGGGTGATAGCGGAAATGTTATTATGGACCAAGTGGAGGCATGCGGGTGTACCGCTGAGATACGTTTCATAAGTTCCGGTACCGAAAGCGCCGCAAGTATACCCAAGGTCGAGAGTATCCCTGAAGTTCAAAAGGCGCGCAAAGGCAGTCTTTTCCACTCGCCCGCATGCGGCCGATAGGATATGGGAGCCGTTTCCTATAAGGATACCGTTGTGTGAAGGAGGGTTGACTGTGCACGCCTTTGCCTCGGCGGAATGTCTAAACTAACTGTAGAGTAAAATGAAATCTTAAGGCAGGGTCAAGATGGCCCTGCCTTCACTTTTCGTGACCGGACTATGCTGAAACCGGGGCGGTCAAAACAGTTTCCTGTCCAAAGACCGGTATTGAATGGCTTCCAGGAGGTGCATGGAGCCGATGTTCTCCTGTGCTTCAAGATCTGCGGCCGTTCGAGAGACCTTCAGGATTCGGTGGTAGGCTCGGGCCGAAAGGCCGAGCTGCCGGACCGCCTGGTCCAGGATGGACTGGCAGGCGGGATCGAGTTGGCAAAATCTTTTCAGGTGCTTCGGTTTCATCTGCGAATTCGAATAGATGCCCTCGCCCGAAAACCGCTGGAGCTGGATCTCGCGTGCCGCGGATACGCGCGCCCGCACTGCATCGGATTTTTCGGATTCACCTTCGGCGCGCAATTGTTCATATTTGACCGCAGGGACTTCGATGTGCAGGTCGATCCGGTCGAGGATGGGGCCGGAGATTCTGCCCCGGTATCTTTGTATTGTCCTCGCAGGACAGGTGCACGGCTTTACCGGGTCGCCCGAATGGCCGCAGGGGCACGGATTCATTGCCCCAATGAGCATGAATCTTGCCGGATAGCTGAGGGAGATCGCGGCCCTGGCGATCGTCACCTGCCCGTCTTCAAGCGGCTGTCGCAAAAGATCGAGAACGCTTCGTCGGAACTCCGGGAATTCGTCCAGAAAGAGCACCCCGTTGTGAGCGAGGCTGACCTCGCCGGGCCTCGGAAAGTGCCCGCCTCCCACGAGACCGGCATCGGAGATGGTGTGGTGGGGGGCGCGGAACTGGCGTTTTACGACAAGGGGGTTGTTGTTGAGCATCCCGGCCACGCTGAATATCTTGGAAGTCTCAAGGGCCTCATCGAAGCTAAGCGGAGGCAGAATCCCCGAGAGCCGCTGGGCGAGCATCGTCTTGCCCGACCCCGGGGGCCCGATCATGAGCACGTTATGAGAACCCGCCGCAGCCACTTCCAGGCCGCGCTTCGCGTGCTCCTGTCCTTTTACGTCTTCGAAATCCAGCTCGTCCGGGGCTTCCGATTTCCATATCGCATCGAGGTCCGTTTTGAAAACCGGAAGGTCCGAGCGGCCGTTTAAAAACTCGACCACCTCCGCCAGGTGCTTTACCGGACGTACGGAAAACGGAGGACAGATGACAGAGGACGGAGGACAGGGGACGGGAATTCCGTCTTCCGTGTTCCGTCTTCCGCCTTCTGTCTTCCGTTCTCCGACTTCCGTCAGGACGGCGGCTTCCTGAGCGTTTTCGGCCGGAAGTATAATGTCTTTGTAGCCGCTGTCCCTCGCCGTGATTGCCATTGGAAGGCATCCGGGAACGGGCTTCACCCTGCCGTCAAGAGACAGTTCCCCGGCAAAGACGATCCCGGCGGCCTTCTCGGCATTCACGATCCCGAGGGCTGCAAGTATCCCGACCGCGATCGGCAAGTCGAACCCGGCGCCCTCCTTCTTGAGAGCGGCGGGTGCGAGATTAACGGTGATCCGCTCGAAGGGGAAGGGGTATCCGCTGTTCTGAATGGCGGCTTTTACGCGATCCTTACTTTCTTTGACGATGTTGTCCGGAAGGCCCACTGTGGAAAAGCCGGGAAGTCCGGAAGCCAGGTCGACCTCGACTTCCACCAGGATGGCGTCAATGCCTAGAAGAGAGCATGTGTAAGTTTTGGCGATCATGGGCCAAGGCCTCTAAAGGGAAAACCGAGTCAAAACGAGCGTATTATTGACATAAATACCAGAGGATAGCAATGACACTTGCTGAAACGGGATCAGCGTGCGGGGTTGGCCGGATTTCGCTGTCTTAGAGCGATCATTTATTGGCCAAAAAGCGGCTTTTAAGGCAGAATAAAGCACATAATTAGGCATAATACTCCAAAAAATAAGGATAGTAGCTTGGTCAGACCCGTTTTGACTTTTGCTTGGTCGGACCCCTTTTGACTTTTGCCCCGATGAGCATGAATCTGGCCGGGTAGGTGAGGGCGATTGCGGCCCTGGCGATTGTGACCTGCCCGTCTTCGAGCGGCTGGCGCAAAAGATCGAGAACGCTTCGCCGAAACTCCGGAAATTCGTCCAGAAAGAGCACCCCGTTGTGAGCGAGGCTGACCTCGCCGGGCCTCGGAAAATGCCCACCGCCGACGAGACCGGCGTCTGAGATGGTGTGGTGCGGGGCGCGGAACTGGCGTTTTACGACAAGGGGGTTGTTGTTGAGCATCCCGGCCACGCTGAATATCTTGGAAGTCTCAAGGGCCTCATCGAAGCTAAGCGGAGGCAGAATCCCCGAGAGGCGCTGGACGAGCATCGTCTTGCCCGACCCCGGGGGCCCGATCATGAGCACGTTATGAGAACCCGCCGCAGCCACTTCCAATCCCCGCTTTGCGTGCTCCCGGCCTTTTATGTGTTCGAAATCAAGCTCGTCGGGCTCTTCCGATTTCCATATCGAATCGAGGTCCGTTTTGAAAACGGACAGGTCCGAGCGGCCGTTTAAGAACTCGACCACCTCCGCCAGGTGTTTTACCGGGCGTACGGAAAACGGAGGACAGATGACGGAAGACGGAGGGCTGCGGCATTGGGTCGGGCCGAGTCAATATTCTAAATTTACATAATATTATTCTAAAACCACGCCTTTTGTCGGCCTTAAAACCGCATTTTTACGCTGAAAAATACCCATCTAAGCCCATGTAGCGTGAATCGGCAATGCCCAGAGCCTTACGCCCAAGCTGATTCCGGCCGGCTGCCGGAACCCGGCGCGACCGGTTCCACGATCCCCAGCGAACCATAAAGGAACCGGATTGTCAAAACAGTTTCCTGTCCAAAGACCGGTATTGAATGGCTTCCAGGAGGTGCATGGACCCGATGTTCTCCTGTGCTTCAAGATCTGCGGTCGTTCGAGAGACCTTCAGGATTCGGTGGTAGGCTCGGGCCGAAAGGCCGAGCTGCCGGACCGCCTGGTCCAGGATGGACTGGCAGGCGGGATCGAGTTGGCAAAATCTTTTCAGGTGCTTCGGTTTC
>Ga0326728_10006318_pt1 | contig 32014 bp, 26 predicted proteins | sample MB3enrmetagenome_FD_207602 | JGI IMG/M metagenome (GOLD analysis project Ga0326728, IMG submission 207602) | Lab enriched peat soil microbial communities from McLean, Ithaca, NY, United States - MB31MN | ecosystem: Environmental > Terrestrial > Soil > Wetlands > Peat | place: USA: New York... | reverse complement strand
CGTTTCACGTTTCTCGTTTCACGTTGGAAAACAGCCACAAGCGCCAAGCGGCATGGGCGGCTGGGTCCTTGGCCCCGCTTTACGGGACCGCTGGTCGTTGATCCGGAATTGAACGCCGAGAACGCAAGGGGCGAAAGGCGCGCAAGGGAAACAGCGCCAGAAACTCCTCTCCGGCTGATCGCTGACAGCTAATCGCTGACGGCTGTTCTCCCGTCCGCCTCCTAACTCCTAACTCCTCACTTCTGCATTCTTTTCTGGCTGACCGCTGACGGCTGTTCCTGAGGCCCGTGCTTTTGCCGGGCCGAAGGAACTATGAATTCACGCCATGCTCTCGCCGGCTTCCTGGGCGTCACCGTACACCTCTTCGCGGATGATCCGCTCGGTAGCGTCGTTGAGGTATTCGAAGAGCGCCTCTTTGATCTCAACATATTCCGGCCAGAGGGTAGCATTCACGAAGGAGACCGGCGCCCGCACCATGACGGTAGAATAGCGCTGTCCTTTGCGGCGATAGGGGAGCAGACCGTAGCGGCGGCATAGCGCGAGGAAAAGCCGCCGCCCCCATTGGTCGGGGATGCTGAACTGCATGTCGGCCGGCTGCTCGGTCTTCTGTGCCCTGAGCAGCGCCTGTTTCACGCGCTCAATCGCCGCCGCCGCGGCATGGCGCTCGCCGTCTGTAGTAGCGCCCTCAAAAAGGGCGGAAATCTTGCGCAGTTTGTCGCGGAGTTCCTGTTCGGTAGTCATGGTTCAGAGATGAAGCGGAAGAAACATTATGCGGCAGGCAGGAGCGGCGAGCCAGAAAAATTGTCAGGTGCGGACGCAGGCCGAAACAATCGCGCGGTTCAGGCCGGCCCCCCAGCGTCCAAACCAACCAGGGAGGCAAGCAGCGATCAGCATTCAGCGGTCAGCCAGAAAAGGAGACAGAAGTTAGGAGTTAGGAGGCGGGCGGAAGAGGATTTCGCCGCTGCGCGGGCAGCGTTACGGTTCCGCACACAGGACCCGCTGGCGAGGCCCCACGGCACGCCGGGGCAGGCGCCGGCGCTACCCGAGGCCTAAGAAAGCGTCCGCCGTCTCCGTCTCCGGGCGGCTCCCGGCCCCTAGCTACTAACCCCTAGCTGCTAACTACCAGGCGCTAGTAATCCATTGGCATCGTGCGCAGGGCTTCGAAGGTGAACACCGGCCCTTCTTTGCAGACGTACACCGGGCCGGCGTTGCAGCGGCCGCATTTGCCGATGCCGCACTTCATGCGGTTCTCCAGGCTGGTGTAAACGTCCGAGAGCTTCGCGCCCATCCGCTCCAGCACGGGAATGGTGTTCTTGATCATGACCGGCGGCCCGATCACCAGCGCCACGGCGTTGGCGGCCGGCGCCTGCGCGCGTTCGAACACGGTGGGCACGAAGCCGATCTCGCCCTTCCACTCCGGCGTCTCTCCGCCCGGATCGACGCATTGGATGACACGCACGCCGGGGTGGCCGGCCCACTGCTCCAGCTCGTCACGGTAAACCAGGTCGCCCACCGTCCGCGCGCCGTACACGACGGTGATGGCGCCGTATTCGGCGCGGTTCTCCAGCGCGTACCAGATGGCGCAGCGGATGGGCGGCATGGCGATGCCGCCGCCAAGAAAGATCAGGTCCCGGCCCCGCCACTCCTCCATCGGATAGCCATTACCGTAGGGCCCGCGGAAGCCCAGAGTGTCGCCCTCGCCGGCCTCCCACAGCGCGCCGGTGACGCGCCCCACTTTGCGGAAACAAAACTCGATGTGGTCATGCCAGGTCGAGCTGGAGCAGATGTTGAAGGTCGATTCCCCCGAGCCGAAGGCCGAAAAAATGCCGAACTGCCCCACGCGGAAGCCGAACTCCCGGGCGCGCCCCGCGTCCTTGAAGCGCAGCCGCACCGACTTCACGTCCACGGTGTGCTGCCGCACCTCGATTACTTCCATCAAATCGGGCTTATACGGATTCTGCATGGCAAATCTCGCTCACTACCGGCAACACGCCGAGTCCAGCCGGGCAATTGCGCGCGCAATTACCGCAGCCCGTACACAGGACCTCGCCAAACTTCCCGGGAAACATGAGGAACTTGTGATAGATGCGCTGCCGCTGCCGCGCGCCCTGCGCCGGCCGCGGATTGTGGCCGCTGGCGTGGGCGGTAAACAGCGGGAACTGGCAGGCGTCCCAGTTGCGCGCCCGCACGCCGCCGCGCGCGTTGCCCTCGTCCACTATGTCGAAACAGTGGCACGCCGGGCAGGTGTAGGCACAGGCGCCGCATCCCAGGCACGGCAGGGCGCGCTCGCGCCAGAACGGGTCCTCGAAGTGTTCCCGGACGAAAGCGGCAACTTCGGCCGGGTTGAAGCGCGGCTCCGGTCCCGCCGCCCCCATGCCGCCTTCTGCCGGCGCGGGAGCAACACCGGCGCCCCACAAGGCTGCGCCCTTCTCCGTCAGGCAACGCACTTCGTACGCGCCATCGCCGGCGTCGGACAACATCACGTCCGAACCACGCTCCGCGGCCGGCCCCAGTCCGACGCTGGTGCAAAAGCACTCCTCGTCGTGCGCGGCGCAGGCCAGCGTTACCACCGCCGTTGCCGCGCGCCGGCGGTTGTAGAAATCGTCAGGGTAGTCCCAGTTGAAGAGCTTGTCCAAGAGCGGCAGCGCAGCCGCGTCGCAAGGATGCGCGCCGACGATCACCTGCTCGCGCGGCGCCGGCTCCGGCTCCTGCAGGGTGATGCCCGCCGCGTCCACGCGGTAGCTGTAAAGCACTTCGTGGCGCGGGAAAACGAATTCCTTGATCGAATTCGCCGGCCGGACCCAGCCCTCGAGCAGCAGCGACTCCGCCTTCGGCAAGGGAGCATACAAGACCGTGCCGGCCTTCACCCGCACCGGTCCGGCCACCATCTTCCCGGCCTCGAGCCACGCCGCGGCGCGTTGCCTGAGCTCTTCCTTCGACACCCGTTGGCTCATCGGATGAAGTCCTCCTGGTCCTGGAAGGAGTAGGCGCCCACCACCGGCTCGGCCGCCGGGTCCATCCCCGCCCGGTACCCGAAGTGCGTCTCGGCCGCCCGCGCCAGCGCCAGGTTCAGCAGCCGCAAGTCGATTCCCGCGGGGCAGGCGCGCGTGCATTCGTCGCAGCCCACACAGCGCCCGGCAAGGTGGATGGCGCGCGCCAGATGCCAGGCAAAGTTGCCCTTGCGATGCGGGGAAGCGTCGATCGCTTGCGGCCGGTTCTTCTCGGCCAGACAGCGGTCGCAGTAACACATGGGGCAGACCTGCCGGCAGGCGTAACACTTCAGGCAGCGGTCGAATTCCGCCGTCCAGTATGCCAGCCGCTGCTCGCGCGGCTTTTCCAGAAACCGCTCCAACTCGGCGTAGCGCGCCGGAGCGGCAGTGCTGCCGCCCAGCGCGGCCGCGGCGCCGCCGATGGTGATATCGGCGAAGCGCGGCCGGTGGCTGTCGCAGACCTCGCATTTGGGCGCTCCCAGGCCCGCGCACGCCAAGCCGATCACTTGCAGCTCCTCGCGCCGCACCTGCGATTCTTTCTCCAGCATCACCAGGGCGCGCTCGTCGCAGCCCTTCACCACCACCGCCGCCGCGCCCAGCGCGCGCACCTCGGGCCGCCTCAGATAAACCGTGAGATTGGCGAGACAGCTCGCGTTCCACTCCAGGCGCCCCGTGTCGTCCAGCTTGGTGACGAACACCGGTCCGCGCGCGCCATAGCCGACGACGACCTTGACTTTGCCTTCTTCCAGCAGCCGCCGGGCCGCCGCCCGCAGCTCCCGCTGCGATTCCTCGAAGTTCCCTTCCTCGACAGCCGGCGGCTTGGCTACGCCCTCCTCCGCGGGCGGCAGGGCCGGCGACTCATAGGGCCGGTAAGGACCCAGGGCGCGCGTCTGCTCCGTGATCTCGCTGATTACCTGCTGGAACTTCCTGCCCTCGGCCGCGCTGATCCAACTGAAATGCAGCCTGCGGGTATCGAAGCCCACGACCTCCAGCAGGTCGCGGAAGAGCATCCAGCGCCGCCGGGCGTGGTAGTTGCCCGCGCTGTAGTGGCAGTCGCCCGGATGGCATCCCGAGACCAGCACCGCGTCGGCGCCGATTTCCAGCGCCTTCACCACCAGGTTGGTGTCGATGCGCCCGGTGCAGGGCAGGCGGATGATGCGCACGTTGGCCGGATACTCCAGCCGCGCCGTGCCCGCCAGGTCGGCCCCCAGGTAGGTGCACCAGTTGCAGACGTAAGCCACGATTTTCGGCTCGAATCCGTTGGGCGCGCTCATGACAGCGCCTCCACCGCCGCGTAGATCTGCTCCTCGCTGAAGCCCTCGAGGTCCGCGCTCTTCGACGGGCAGACGGCCACGCAGGTGCCGCATCCCATGCACAAGCCCTGGTTGACGCGCGCCGTGTACTTGACGAGCGCGCCTTTGGGCGAGCGGACTTCAGCCCGCTCCACGGCGTGGTAGGGGCAGGTGCGCACGCAGGTGTAACACGCCGCGCACATCTGTTCGTCGATCTTCGCGATCTCAGGTTCCCTGGTCAGCTCGCTGGCCGCGAAGGTGACCGCCACCTTGCTGGCCGCCGCCGAGGCCTGCGCCACCGATTCCGGAATGTCCTTCGGTGCATGGCAGGCGCCGCAGATGAAGACGCCGGCCGAGTTCGTCTCCACCGGCCGCAGCTTGGGGTGCGACTCGAGCAGGAAGCCGTTCTCGTCATAGCCCACGTTCAGCTTCCGCGCCAACTCTTCGACGCCGTCGGCCGGACGCATGGCTGAGGCCAGCACTACCATGTCGGCCGCCACCGTCACCGGCGTTCCCGCCAGCGTGTCGGCCCCGCGCACGATCAGCTTGCCGTCTTCCTGGGTGATCTTCGAGACGCGCCCGCGGTAGTATTTGGCGCCGTCCTGCTCGATGGCGCGCCGCACGAATTCGTCGTAACCCTTGCCCCCGGCGCGGATGTCCATGTAGAAAACATGGGCCTGCCCGGAGTGCACCTTGTGCTTGTACAGCATCGTGTGCTTGGCCGTGTACATGCAGCAGATCTTCGAGCAGTAGGCCATTCCCTTGGCGTTGTCGCGCGAGCCTACGCAGGCGATGAAGACAACCGACTGCGGCGCCGCGCCGTCCGAGGGACGCTTGATCTCGCCGTTGGTGGGCCCGGAGGCCGAAACGAGCCGCTCGAACTGGAGGGCATCGATGACGTCTTTGTACTTGCCGTAGCCGTACTCGCCGTAGCCGGTGATCCCGGCCGATTTCTGTTCGCGCCCGATGTCGTACAGCTTGTAGCCGGTGGCCACGACGATGGCGCCGGCTTGCTCCTTGATCAGCTCGTCGCGGTCCTGCCAGTTGATGGCCCCCGGCGCGCACTTTTTCTCGCAGAGCCCGCAGCCGTTGCGGATGATCTTGGCGCACACGTTCTTGTCCACCACCGGCCGGGCCGGCACGGCCTGCGGGAACGGCATGTAAATCGCCGGGCGCGTTCCCATGCAGAAATCGAACTCGCTGGGCGTCCGCTTCAGGGGGCAGACCTTCATGCACTCGCCGCAGCCGGTACATTTCGTCATGTCCACATAGCGCGCCTTCTTGCGGATGGTCACCTCAAAGTTGCCGATGAACCCCTGAACGTCTTCCACCTCGGAGTAGGTGTGCAGGCGGATGCGCGGGTGCTGTCCCGCCTCGACCATGCGCGGAGTCAGAATGCACTGCGAACAATCGAGCGTAGGAAAGGTCTCCGAGAGCCCCGCCATCTTGCCGCCGATCGAGGGATCGCGCTCCACCAGCACGACTTCGTAACCGGCATCCGCGATATCCAGCGCCGCCTGGATGCCCGCGACGCCGCCGCCGATTACCAGCGCGCGCCGCGTCACCGGCACGCGAATCGGCTCCAGCGCGTGGTCGTAACGCACCTTCGCCACCGCCATGCGGATCAGGTCGATTGCCTTGGCCGTGGCCGCCGTCTTGTCGTGGTGCACCCAACTGCAATGTTCGCGGATGTTGGCGATCTCAATGCGGTACGGGTTCAGCCCCGCCCCGGCCACCGCCCGGCGGAACGTCTTCAGGTGCATGTGCGGCGAGCACGACGCCACCACCGCCGCGTCCAACCGTTCGCTCACGATCTTTTCCCGGATCAAGGCCTGTCCCGGATCGGAGCACATGTACTTGTAGTGTTCGGCGCAGCGCACCCCCGGAATCCCGCGGCTGGCCTCGGCGGCTTGGGCCACATCCACCGTGCGCGCGATGTTCTCGCCGCACCAGCATAGGAAAACGCCAATCCGCGCCATGCCGCCTATGCCTCCTTCGCGCTCACGGGCCCGGCCACGAAGTGCCGCTGGGTACCCAGGCCGGCCTCGGGCAGCCCCAGCGCCATTCCCACGAGGTCCGACAAGTAGTACACCGGCAGCCCATAGCGCACGCCGTAGCGCTGCTCGATGGCCGCCTGCTTCATATCCAGGTTCACGTGGCACATGGGGCACGCCACCGCCAGGCAGTTGGCCCCATGCGCCCGGGCATTCTCGAGGATGCGGTTCGAGAGTTCCAGCACCGTCTCGGGGTTCGCCATGGTCATGCCCGCGCCGCAACACTCCGTGCGGTAATTCCAATCCACGGGGGAAGCGCCCGCCGCCGCCACCACCGCCTCCATCGTCCGCGGCTCCTCGGCGTCGTCGAAAGCGGTCACCGCCGGCGGCCGCAACAGCAGGCAGCCGTAATAGCACGCCACCTTCAGCTCTTTCAGCGGCCGCTTCACCGCGCTCTTGATCTGGTCAAGGCCGCTCTTCTCGAACACCTGGATCAGGTTGAGGACGCCGGCGCCCGCGTCTACCGGCGCCTCGATGATGGTCTCGACCGCGGCCCGCAATTCCACGTCGCCGGCGGCCGCCTTCGCCGCTTTCAGCAGTTGCATCGAGCACATGGGGCAGGGCGCCAGGATTTCGGCGTGCCCCTGGCGGCGCGCCAGCGCCAGGTTGCGCGCGGGCAGCGCCACGTCCAGCGTGTGATTCAGGGAATGCGCCGCCGAGGCTCCGCAGCAAATCCAGTCGTCGAGCTCTTCCAGCTCCACTCCCAGCGCGCCCAGACAAGCTTTCAGCGACTGCTCGTAGTCGTTCGAGGAGCCGTGCAGCGCGCACCCCGGATAATATCCGAGTTTCATCGCCCGCCTCCGTTCAGCGCCCGCGCGAAGATGCGCTCCACGACTTCCCGGTCCTTCACCCGCTGCCCCCGCAAATGCAGCTTGCCCCGGCGTTGCAGTTTGGGCGCGAGGCCGGAATCCTCAAAGAGCACTCCCAGCGCCCGGCCCCGCAGGAAGACCTCGCCCTTGAAGCGCGCGATCAGCTCCAACTCGTTCAGCCGCCCGTAACGCCGGATATTATCCAGAAACGCCTGCTGAAAGATTACCGTCCGGCGCTGCGCCGGCGATACCCTGCCGCGCTGATACGCCAATTGGCGCAGAGCGTCCATTACTCCGGCACAATCCACCTGCTTGGGGCACCGCGCTGAACACGTCTGGCAGCTCACGCACTGCCAAATCGACTGCGCCCGCAGCGCTCCCTCGACGTCGCCGAGCTGCAGCAGGCGCATCAGGCGCGTTGGCGGTGAATCCATCTGCCCGGCCATGGGGCAGCCGGCGGTGCATTTGCCGCACTGGTAGCACTGAGCGATTTGGGTGTGGCTGAGGGATTCGATTTCGCCGGCGGCCGGCAAGGAAGGAACGGCGGTTTCCATCACCCTGGGAGACCTTTCCGGCTCCAGGTCCATCACCCGAAGCAGAAAAAAACTAAGGAGCAGATAACAAGACGAGCATAGCCGATTGGGGCGTCGGGGTGAATTGATAATCTATGTCCCCCGTCGCCCGTCCCCGGCATCCCGGTAGACCGGGACAGGCGCCGGGGCAGGCTCCCGCGCCTCGCTTTCAGCCGTCAGCCATCAGCCGTCAGCCACAGGAAGGAACGTCCCCCGTCTGCCGTCGTTGAAACCTCCCGAACCTTTTCAACCTCCGAAACCGTGCCCCCGTTCGAGGGGCGCTTCACGTTTTTCGTTTCACGTTTCACGTTGAAAAGCAGCGTCAAGCACCAACCGAGCACCAAGCGGATTTTCTGCGACTGGGGCGGGCAACCTTATCTGCCGGGCGAATCATCGGACGGACCTAGCAAGAGTCAGCCGCCGATTGGTTCACTAACCTTTCAGGCTGCGGCAAAAGCCGGGAGCATGGGCTCCGTAAACACTCAGCAGAGGAGACGCAACATGGCTGTTACCCATCCGCAGGAAATTCCCTTCCAATCCGCAAACTTTTCCAAACCGCAGGAAACGATGGAATTCCCTAAAGGCAAGGTCGAGCTGATCACCCTCAACGGTGTCACCTTCGGGCGGGCAACGTATCAGCCCGGCTGGCGCTGGTCCACGCATGTGAAACCAATTGCCGGAACCGGCAGTTGTCAGGTAGCACATCTCGGAATGCAGTTGTCCGGCACGATGCATATCAGGATGGATGACGGTGCGGAACGGGACATAATTCCGGGCGAGGTCGTAAACATCCCGCCAGGCCATGACGGCTGGGTCGTGGGCAATGAACCGGCCGTCTTTATCCATATTACCGGAATGGCGAACTACGCCAAGCAGACTAAGGCGGCCTAGCGAACTTGAAATTTGGGCCGCCTCGGGGCTCTCCCCCGTCTTCGGTGTAGAACCGTCCGGCGGCGTTGAAAAGGCTGGTGGCCAGGGACGGAGTTGAACCGCCGACGCCAGCCTTTTCAGGGCTGCGCTCTACCACCTGAGCTACCTGGCCACTGCGGCGGTTTCGATTATAGCAAAGAAAAACGCGTCGCCCGTCTCCAGGCAGCCACTTTCAGCCGTCAGCCACAGGGACGAACGTCTCCCGTCTCCCGTCCCCCGCAGCAAGTCCGCCAAACATACTATGCTAGAGACAATGGCCGGGCCACGGAGCAAGGAACAGCAACTACGCGCCTTTTACCGCGTCCTGGCGGAGGCGTGGGGACCGCAGCACTGGTGGCCGGCGCGCACGCGCCTCGAGATGATCGCCGGCGCTTATCTGACGCAGAATACCGCCTGGAGCAACGTCGAAAGGGCGCTGGCCAACTTGCGGCGCGCTCGTCTGCTGACGGTGGACGCCTTGCGGCGCGTCTCCCTCCCCGAACTGGAACAACTGATTCGCCCCGCCGGATATTTTCGCCAAAAGGCCCGGCGCTTAAAAACTTTCCTTGCATTTCTCGACGCGCATTATCACGGGTCGCTCCGCCGGATGCTGGCCCAACCCACGGCACAGCTTCGCCAGGAGCTGCTCGCGCTGAACGGCGTGGGCCCGGAAACCGCCGACTCCATCCTGCTCTACGCCGGCAATCATTCGATCTTCGTGGTGGATGCTTATACCCGGCGGATTCTCCACCGCCATGGCATCCTGCCGGCTACGGCCGAATACGATGAAATCCGGACATTGTGCGAGCGGGCGCTTCGGACCCTGCATAGCCGCCGCCCGCAGGAGAGGCGGGAGACCAAGCGGAAAACGGCTTCGGCGCCGCAACATGCGGAACGGGAAACGCGGCGGGGGTTGCGCGGGGCGGCGCATCCGCCCTCCGCCATGAGCACCGCCGAGCGTTCCCCATTGGCGCAAACATACAACGAAATGCACGCGCTGCTGGTGGGAGTGGGCAAGAACTATTGCCTCAAGGCGGCGGCGAAGTGCGCCGCGTGTCCGCTGCAAGGACTCCTGGGCCAACTATAATTGAGGGACGGTGGGAAGCGCTCCCCAAAAACCGGCCCCGGAGCGTCCCCGGCGGGGACTGGTGATCGGCCTGGCGGCCGGGATCACGGTGCTGTTTTTCATTATCTTTTCGCAGCAGGCATTCAACCTGACGTTCTTGCGTCCCAACAGCAACCAGCAAACGCTGATCTTCGCCGCGCTCTCGGCGCTGGTGTTTCTGCTTCTGGTCACGCTCAGTTTCGTGCTGGCGCGGACGGTGCTCAAACTGCTGGCCGAGCGGCGCAGCGGCGTGCTGGGGTCGATGTTTCGCACGCGCATGTTGCTGGGCGCGCTGGCGCTGTCGCTGGCGCCGGTGATCTTCCTGTTCCTGTTCGCCTACGGGCTGATGAACCGGTCCATCGACAAGTGGTTCTCGCGGCCGGTGCAGGAAGTGCAGGAAGAGACCACGGCGGCCGCCAATCTGCTGACCACGTATGCCGCCCGCAACGCCCAACTGGAGGCGGCAGCCATGGCGCAGGCGCCGGAGATACAACAGGCCTATCAGACGGGGAACTTCGACGGCGTCATGGCGGTATTCCGCCGGCATGAAATCACGCTGGACGACGGATTTGCCGCGGCCATCGCCGGCCCGCACGCGGAAGTGATGTTCAATGCCCCGGACAGTTGGTCGGTCATTCAGGAGCGGCTGCCGGCGGGGCGCGGAGTGAATTCCGCCCGTCCCCTGCCGGTTCTGTTGAACGGCCGGGATTACATGCTGGGGGCGGCCGAAGTGGGCGGAAATGGGCGCATTCTGGTGGGCCTGCCGTTGCCGGCGAACTTTTCCGGCATCCTGCAGCAGATCGAGGCCAGCGAGAGCCGGTATGCCGGCCTGAGCGCGCAACGCAAACTGGTTCGCCGCACCTACATGCTGCTGTTGCTGCTGCTTACGGTCATGGTGCTGTTCGCCTCGACCTGGTTTGCGTTGTTTCTGGCGAAATTCGTGACCCGGCCGGTGGCCGCCCTGGCCGCGGCTACCGAAGAAATCTCCCGCGGGCGTTTTGACTACCGCATCGACCTGCGCGCGGGAGACGAGTTGGGGCGGCTGGTGCTCTCCTTCAACCGCATGGCCGAAGAATTGGAATCCCACCGGCAGCAGCTTCAGGCTTCCGGCGAATCGCTGACCGAAGCAAACTACGCTCTGGAGCAGCGGCGCCGCCAGATGGAAGTGTTGCTGGAGAGCATTCCTACGGGCGTCCTCTCGCTCGACGGCAGGCACCGGGTGGTGCGCACCAACTCGGCGCTGCTGCGAATTTTTCAAGCGCCGGACGCGCGTTTTGCCGCCGGCGGTTCGCTGGACGATTGCTTTCCGCCGGAGATGGTGTCCGATCTCCGCCAGTTGCTGCGCAAAGCGGACCGCATGGGGTCGGTGAGCAGCCAAATGGAGATGAGCTGGAACGGGTCGCGTTACGACCTGGCCATTACGGCGGCGGCGCTGCACTTCGACCATCAGCGCTCGGGATATGTACTGGTTTTCGAAGACCTCTCCGATTTGTTGCGGGCGCAGAAACAAGCGGCCTGGCGCGAAGTGGCGCGGCGCGTAGCGCACGAAATCAAGAACCCCCTGACGCCGATCGCGCTGTCGGCCGAGCGCATGCGCCGCCATTTGGACCGCGGCACTCCGCCCGACGAGCACTCCCTGGCCGTCATTCACGGTTGCGCCGAGACCATCGCCGGCGCGGTGGAAACGGTGCGCAGCCTGGTGGATGAATTTTCCAGCCTGGCGCGCTTCCCCACCGCCCAGCCGCAACCTGCCGATATCAACGGCATCGTGCACACGGCGCTGGCGTTATTCGAAGGCCGGCTGGAAAGCATTCGGGTGCGCACCGAACTGCCGCCCGGCCTGCCCAAGGTGATGGCCGACCCGGAAGCCATGAAGCGCGCGCTGGCCAACCTGGTGGATAACGCGGCCGAAGCCATGCAGGATTCCCTGGTAAAAGAGATTTACATCTCCACGGCGCTGGCGGCGGGCAAAGACATGATGGAAATCGTGGTGGCAGACACCGGTCCGGGCGTCTCCCCGGAGTTGAAGGAACGCTTGTTTCTGCCGTACTTTTCGACCAAAAAGCGCGGCACGGGGCTGGGTTTGGCCATTGTAAGCCGCATCGTGGAAGACCATCAGGGCAGCATCCGCGTGGAGGAAAACCTGCCCGTGGGCGCAAGGTTCATCCTAGAGTTGCCCCTGGCCTCCGAGAGGGCGCCCCAGGTTGAGAACGGAGAACAAGTGCTGAGGGATGTTTAATTTGTAATTTGAAATTTGTAATTTGTAATTGAAAGGCGGCGTGTGCCGAGGGCATCGGTTGGGGGCAATTGCAAATTACCAATTTGAAATTTGAAATTTGAAATCTTGCCTTGCCCCCGGGCAAGGCGTGTGCGGCATGCAGAACATTCTGATCATCGACGACGAACCGAGCATTTGCGGCTCGCTGCAAGGCGTGCTCGAGGACGAAGGCTATCAGACCACGGCGACGCAAAGCGGCGAAGCCGCGCTGGAAGTGCTGCGCGAGAAGGCTTTCGACGTGGTCCTGCTCGATATCTGGCTGCCGGGCATGGACGGCCTGGAGGCGCTGGAAAAGATCAAGGAGGCCGAGGACGCGCCCGAGGTGATCATGATTTCCGGGCACGCCACCATCGAAACCGCGGTGCGCGCCACCAAACTGGGCGCCTACGATTTTCTGGAAAAACCGCTTTCGCTGGAAAAGACCCTGATCCTGGTGAAAAATGCCGCGGAAGCCAAGCGGCTGCGCCGCGAGAACCGCGAGTTCAAGAGGCAAATGGCCAGCCGCAGCGTCATCGTCGGCGACAGCGTGCCCCTGAAAGCTTTGCGGCAGCAAATCGCGCTGATGGCGCCCACCAACGGCCGGGTGCTGATTTACGGCGAGTCGGGCAGCGGCAAGGAACTGGTGGCACGCGCCATGCACGGCCAGAGCTTGCGGCGCGACGCGATGTTCGTGGAAGTAAACTGCGCCGCCATTCCCGAAGACCTGATCGAGAGCGAGTTGTTCGGCCACCGCAAAGGCTCCCTGGCCGGGGCGGCCGCCGACAAAGAAGGCAAATTTCAGAAAGCCAACGGCGGGACGCTCTTCCTGGATGAAGTCGGCGACATGAGCCTGAAGACACAGGCCAAGGTTTTGCGCACGCTGGATGAACAGCGCTTCAGCGCGGTGGGCAGCGACGACATGATCAGCGTGGACGTGCGCGTGATCGCTTCCACCAACAAGAACCTGGAAGACGAGATTTCCACCGGCAACTTCCGCGAAGACCTCTTTTACCGCCTCAACGTGATTCCCTTCTACGTGCCTCCGTTGCGCGACCGCAAGGTGGACATTCCGCAGTTGGTGCGCCACTTCCTGAAGGAATTCGCCGCCGCTTACAGCCGCCGCCCCAAGGAGATCACCGAGGATGCCATTGAGACGCTGATGCGCTACTCCTGGCCGGGCAACGTGCGCGAATTGCGCAACGTGATCGAGCGCATGGTCATCATGAATCCCGCGGTGAACAAGCTCGACCGTAAGTGCCTGCCGCCCCTGGTGCACCGCGAGCGCCACGGAGGCAATTACCTGAGCTTGAGCCAGGCGCGCGCCGCCTATGAACGCGACTACATCCTGAAGAAACTCGACGAGAGCCACGGCAACGTCAGCCGCGCTGCCGGGATATTGGGACTCGAGCGCAGCCATCTGTACCGCAAGATGAAAGCCCTGGGCATTGCGGTGAAGGAATAGGACGCGCAGGCCGGAGGGCAAATAGCTGGCAGAAAAAATGGCCCCCCATGCAGGGGGCCATTGATTTCCGCAAGGCGCCGCCGGCTATTGCGCTACGGCTCGTCTCCTGGCGGCCGGCGGCTTGGGCGGCGTACCCACCAAAAATCCCTTGACCATAGTGATCATGAAAGGCTGGGTCGTGTACGCCGTGGGCGTGCCTTCCACCTTAGCAGTGGCGCCGATCTTGGGGATCAGGGCGCGGGGAATGGCGGTGACCATGGTGAGGGCTACATCCGCCGTCTTCTTGTCAATGTCGTCGGCGGTAGCCGCCAGAGTCAACTTGGTAGCGCCGGCGGTGACGACGGTGGCCTCAAAGGCGATGGGCTTGTCCTTCAAATCCGCCCATACCTTATCGGCGGCCTCCTGATTGCCGCTGGTAAAGATCAGTTGAAACTGATCGAAGGTCATGTCCTTGACGGCGGTGGTGGCGACGAGGTCGCGGGCTTCGTCGGCGGGCGTAGGCCGCGGCGCAATCTTGAAGTCGGCCGGGGGCGTAGCGTTGGCGGCGGCCAGTTTCAGCACATCGCTCCAGCCCTGGTCATTGCCGTGATACTTGATATAAAAGCTTCTTCCATACTTCGTGAACTGCTGCTGCGCTTCCGCATTCTTGTTCTCGGTGGCCAGTTCAGCCGCGCGGGCGATATACCACAAACCCTGGAGGAAGATGGGCTGCGGCGCCTGTAGATAAGCCAAGGCGAGCGGATACACGTCGCGCAGGTTTGCGGGATTGGCGTTGACCGCGTCCTGCAGGCGCTGCTGGGCGGTGGCGTAATCCTTATTCTGTAACGCCGCCAGACCCAGGGCGCCATTGAAAATCGCGCCGCTTGCCGTCTTCAGCTTGTCGAAATCCGCCTGCGACATACCGTCCGGCTTGGGGGCGGTTTGCATGGCTTGCACCCCGCGCTGGGCGAACTGCTGCATGTCGGCCATCGCCTGGGAAGCCGGCGTCCCGCCTTGCTCGAACTGGTTCCGCTTCAGGTAAGTCATAAAAACCAGAGCGCGCAGGTTCGCCGGATCGACCGCCAGCAAACGATTGGCGGTATCGGTCATCTTCTGCAGGTTCCCGAGCTTCTGATAAGTAACCAGCAGCAGCTCGAGCGAATCCACCTTGACCACGCTGTCGGGGTATTGCTGCAGGTAGCCCTCCAGCGCCACAGCTTTGGCGTTGTCGTCGGTTTGCTGGATGGCATTGACGTAGGCGCTATATTCGGCCTGGCTCTTGATTTCCTTCTTCTGCTGCTGGGGAGCGGCCGCCTGGCCGCCCGCCGGCTGCTGGGTTGCGGCCGCCGGCTGTTGTGCACCCGCAGCCTGCTGTGCGGGAGAGTTCTGGGCGAGAGCGGGTACCGTCAGAACGATTCCAAGTATAATAATCCACGTTCTCATCGCTGGCTCCTTGCCGGTTGAACGATTACACTACGAAGGAAAGCATACACGAAAATTCCGGTTTACTGACAAGTGCGTGCGGTTTCTGTTAACATCGCCTGCACTTGGAGATACCCAGGAGGACGATATGGCGGACGATAGCGGCAATTCTTTATTGTGGTTTCTGGCCGGACTCGGGCTGGGCGCCTTAGCGGGCGTGCTTTATGCTCCCAAGGCCGGACGCGAGACGCGCGACGAAATCCTGCAGCGGGCCGAACAGGGGCGCGACTACATGGTGAACCGGGCGCGGCAAGCGCGGGAACAGGCCCAGGAATTGGCGGAAAAAGGGCGCGGCTTCTATACGCAACAGCGCGAGCAGATCAAATCCGCATTTGAAGCCGGCAAGGAAGCCTACCGCGAGGCCACCGGCGAAAGCAAATCCGGCCCCGGCGGAACGGAGCTGTAAGCGGGCCCACAGCTTAGCGAAAGTGGGGACAGGCGCGAATGTCGAATCTTGAAACGCTGCTTACCGTGTTCATCATGGTGACCGCGGTGGCCGTGGTCATCCAGATGGGCGTGCTGCTGGCGCTTTATACCAGAGTGAAGAAAACCTCGGCCCGCATGGACGCCCTGCTCAACGAGGTAAACGCCCGCGTGGCGCCGACTCTGGAGATAGCGCAGAAGATAGTGCAGGAGGGCCGGCCGAAGGTGGAGATGATCCTAAATAATCTGGCCGCAGCGAGCGCCTTGCTTAAGCAGGAATTGGAAAGGATCGACGAGACCGTCACCGACACGGTAGATCGCGCCCGCTTGCAGGTAATCCGCATGGACGAACTGGTGAGCCGCGCCGTGGACCAGGTGGAAAGCACCGCCGAGTTGCTGCACCATACCGTAATTTCCCCGGTGCGGCTGGCCAGCTCAGTATTGCGGGGAGTGATTACCGGTTTGGCGACCTTTTTTGACCGCGGACCCTACGCCGGCGCCAGCCGCCGGCCCGGCACCCCAAAAGAAGACATGTTTATTTGAATGGACCGCTCCTAAGCGATCCAGCCGCCGCCCAAGACCGTATCGCCGTCATAAAAGACCGCGGCCTGACCGGGGGCAATGGCGCGTTGCGGTTCATCGAAGACAGCATGCACTTCGTCTTCGCCGGACTTCTCGATGGCAGCCATGGCCGGCTCGTGCTTATGGCGGATCTTTACGGCCGCGCGCAGCGGCCGGGAAAGGTCCGCCACGGCAATCCAGTTGAGATTGCGGGCGCGCAGCGTCCTCGACCGCAAGGCCTGGTCCGGGCCGACAATCACTTGCCGGGCAGCGCGGTTGACGCCGATCACATACAGCGGAGCGCCCGCCGCCACCCCCAAACCTTTGCGCTGGCCGACCGTAAAATTATGTACTCCGGAGTGCCGGCCGACGACCTGGCCGGCGGCGGTCACCAACTCGCCGGCGGTGTCCGGCACAGCTTCGCCCCGCTCCGCCAGATAAGCATCGATGAACCGCTTATAGTCACCCCCGGGCACGAAACAGATTTCCTGGGAGTCCGGCTTATCGGCCAGGGTAAGGCCCAAATTCCGCGCCCGCTCCCGCACTTCCGCTTTGCTCATGCCGCCCAGGGGGAACAAGGTGCGGCTAAGCTGCTCCTGGGTGAGACCGAAAAGAAAGTACGTCTGGTCCCTGGACGCATCGGCGGCGCGTTTCAAGAGCCAGCGCGGGGCAGGCAATGCCGCTCCCTCCAGCTTCCACTCTTCCGGCAAATAGGCGCCGTATTCACAACGCGCGTAATGTCCGGTGGCCAGCCAGCCGGCGCCGATCTGGCGCGCGATCAGCAGAAGCTGGTCGAACTTAAGATGGTTGTTGCACAGGCTGCACGGAATGGGAGTGCGGCCGGAAAGATATTCCTCGACAAAAGGCCGCACCACTTCGTTCTCGAAACGCTGCTCCTGATTCACCACGTAGTAGGGAATGCCCAGGGTCTCGGCGACGCGGCGCGCGTCGTACACGTCGTCCAGCGAGCAGCAACGGCCCGCCGCCGGCACGCCTTCCGGTCCGGCGAGGCGCCGCTGGTTCCACAACTGCATGGTCAACCCGATAACCGAGTGCCCTTCGGCGCACAGCATGGCCGCGGCCGTAGAAGAATCCACTCCCCCCGACATGGCAACCGCGATGGTCTTCGTAGTCAAGTCTTATACGCGGGCGACAACTCCCGCAGCCGGCTCACCGACTCCGGCAGCAGCGAAAGCAGATGCTCGGCATCGCCGGCGGCATTGTGTCTGCCCAAGCTGAAGCGCAGGCTGGCGCGGGCACGGCCGGCGCTCAGGCCCATGGCGGTCAGCACGTGCGACGGTTCCACCGCGCCCGAGGAACATGCCGCCCCCGTGGACACCGCGATTCCCTTCAAGTCCAAAGCAATGACCAGCGCTTCGCCCTCGATGCCGTCAAAGTAAATGTTGGCCGTATTCGGCACGCGCGGCGCTCCCTGGCCATTAACGCCGGTGGCTGCCACGCTCTCGAGGACGGTCTGTTCGATGCGGCCGCGCCACTGGGCAAGGCGTGCGATACTGCCATCACTGAAGCCGGCCACCGCCAGCTCTGCGGCTTTGCCCAAGGCCACAATGCCGGCAACATTCTCCGTGCCCGGACGCCGGCCGCGTTCGTGGCTTCCGCCATAGAACAGGGGTTTGAGCAATGTGCCTTGGCGCACATACAACGCGCCCACTCCCTGGGGAGCATTCATCTTGTGGCCGGAGATGGCCAGCAAATCGCAGCCGATCCGGCCCACGTCGATGGGCACTTTGGCGGCCGCCTGCACCGCGTCCGTGTGGAACCACACATCCGCCTCGGCGGCAATCCTGCCGATCTCCTCCACCGGCTGCAAGACGCCGGTTTCATTGTTGGCCATCATGATGGTAATGAGTTTCGTGTCCGGCCGCAGGGCGCGGCGCACGTCATCGGGATCCACCAGCCCCCGGCCGTCCACGGAAACTTCGGCGACCTCGCAGCCCATCGCCCGCAGGCGCCGGCACGATTTGCCGACGGCGCTGTGCTCAATCGCCGAGGTAACCACGTGATCCCCCGGCTCCAACATGCCAAAGAGCGCAAGGTTGTCGCCTTCCGTGCCGCCGCTGGTAAACACGACCTCCGCGGGCCGGCAGCCCAGCATCGCGGCCACGGCCGCGCGCGCGGCTTCCACCGCAGCCCGCGCATGCTGGCCGGACTGATGAATCGACGAGGCGTTGCCGAACTCCTCGGCAAAGAATGGCCGCATCGCCGCAAATACTTCCGGCAATACCGGCGTGGTCGCATTGCAGTCCAGGTAAATGCGCCGCATGGTCGGTCCCGCTTCCTATTATTCTATTGGACGCGCGCCGGTCTCCGGCGAATCAAGAAAGCGCGCTTTACTCGTCTCCCGTCCCCCGTCCCCCGTCCGAAGGTCTATACCAATCAGCCGCCGGGTTGAACGCCTGGCTGCAGGCGGGAGAAGGAAGACGCTGGTTCAACTGTTTGCTCAAAGGCCTCTTTAGCTTGTATATTCCATTTTTCGCCGGACACTGGTTCCGGGCAGAGTGCCGGGCGCTCACCGCGGCTGATCTGTTGCGGGCGGTGGCACGGGGAACCAGCGACGGGAAACGAGGTGGATATTATGACCAGGCGCGGGTTATGGGCAGTAGTGATAGCGTTTTCCATGACCGCCATCGCAATGGCGGACGAGGGCATGTGGCTGTTCAACCACGCGCCGGTGGAAAAGATCAAGGCCAAGTACGGCTTTACTCTGACTCCGGCGTGGCTGGAGCATGTGCAACTTTCGTCCGTGCGCTTCAACAACGGCGGCTCGGGTTCGTTCGTCTCGGCCGATGGCCTCGCCTTCACTAACCATCACGTGGCGCAGACCTGCTTGCACGGCCTTTCCACGGCAACGAAGGACCTCTACAAGACCGGCTTCTATGCCAAATCCTACGCGGAGGAACCGAAGTGTCCCGACTTGGAACTGAACGTTCTGGTGGGAATCGACGACGTCACGGACCAGGTCAATGCGGGAATAAAACCGGGGATGACCGCGGCGGCCTCGGGAACCGCGCAACGCGCCGCCATGGCGCAAGTCGAAGCGGATTGCAATCACGCCACCAGCTTGCGGTGCGACGTGGTGACCCTGTATTCAGGCGCGATCTTCCACCTCTACAAGTACAAGAAGTACACCGACGTCCGCCTGGTGTTTGCCCCGGAATTCGATATCGCATTCTTCGGCGGCGATCCCGACAACTTTGAATTCCCGCGCTATGACCTGGACGTCGCTTTCTTCCGGGTATATGAGAACGGCAAACCGGCGCGGCTCGAACACTACCTCAAATGGTCCGCCGGGGGGCTCAAGGACGGCGACCTGGTTTTTATCAGCGGCCATCCCGGCTCTACCGGCCGGTTGCTGACGCTGGCGCAATTGGAGACTGCGCGCACGCTCACCTATCCGTTCGAGCTGGAGATTCTGCGCCGGCGGGACGCGCTGCTGCGAAACTGGGGCGCGCAATCGGAAGAGAACTACCGCCGCGCCCAGGAAGATATCTTCAGCATTGAGAACAATGTGAAACGCGTGAAGGTGTATTACTCCAGCCTGTCGGACAAAACCATCATGGACGAGAAACAGGCGGAAGAGACGGCGCTGAAGGCGGCGCTGGCCGGCGATCCTAAGAAACAGGCCGAATTCGGTAATCCCTGGGCGGAAATCGCGCAGGCCATGAAGGTGCGGCGCGAGATTTATTTGCCGTACACGCTGCTCGAGCGCCGCTATGCTTTCCGCGGCGAGCTCGCCGGCTTCGCGCAGACGCTGGTCCGGCTGGCGGCAGAAAAGACGAAGCCCAACTCCGAACGCCTGCGCGAATACCGGGTCACGGCTTTGCCGTCGCTGGAACAGTGGCTCTTCGCCACCACTCCCGTGTACAAGGATATGGAGGAGGTCGAGCTTGCCGATTCGCTGGCGACGCTGCAGGAGAAGCTTCCCGGCGATCCCGCGACCCAGGCGGTGCTGCGCGGACGTTCCCCCGCGGTGGTGGCCCATGAACTTATCGCCAACACCAGGCTGGACGACATTAGCGTGCGCCAACAGCTTTACCAGGGAGGACTGGATGCGGTGGGGGCCAGCACCGATCCGCTGATCGCGCTGATGCGCCTGATCGATCCGGAAGCCCGCAAGTACCGCACGCGTTACGATGACGAGGTGGACTCGCCGGTGGTGCTGGCGGGCGGAAAGATTGGCCGCCTGCGTTTTGCGCGCGACGGTTTCAATATCGCTCCCGACGCCACCTTCACCTTGCGCCTCTCCTACGGCCCGGTGCGCGGCTATGTGGAAGACGGCTTGGGCGATGTTGTCCCCCCGGGCACAAAGGTCCCGCCCTTTACCGAGATCGGCGGACTATTCAACCGCGCCGAAAGCAAGGGAAATAAGGACCCCTTCCGGCTGCCCCAGACGTGGCTTGACGCCCAGCGCGCGGGAAAGCTCAATCTGCACACTCCCATGGATTCGGTTTCCACCGGCGATATCATCGGCGGCAATTCCGGCTCTCCCGTGATCGACACGGCGGGCGCGCTGGTGGGCATTATTTTCGACGGCAATATGCAGTCGCTGCCGTGGATATACCTGTACAGCGACCAGGCGGGACGCGCCGTAAGCGTGGATTCGCGCGGCATCCTCGAAGGGCTGCGCCAGGTGTACGGCGCCACCCGGCTGGCGGACGAGCTGACGGGCACAAACCATTAGCCGCGCCGCTGGAAGCGCATCAGACAACCGAGCCTAGTCGGTTTGTCCGGCCGCCGGAGCCCGAGTTACACTAAAATATGTTTTCCCTGCAAGTTGGATTGACGCTGGCTGCGCTCTTCGTGTGCGCGTTTGTCCCGGGCTTTTTTCTGGTGCGCCGCTGCCGCTGGAGCCCGCTGGAAAAGTTGTGCGGCGGCATCGGGTTTTCTCTGATTGTCCTCTATCTTTATTCCTGGTGTTTTTGCAGTTTTGCGCCGCGCAGTTTCGGCGAACCGCGGTGGACCTTCCGGCTTGCCGCCCTGTTCTGCCTGGGGCTGGGAATTTTTATCCGTCATGACATCTTCCGGCTGGCCCGTTCCTTCCCGGTCCGCCGGGTGCTGGCCGGCTACTTTTTCCTGCTGTTCTGGACTTTCGTGGTGCTGGCCATGATCCGGAATTATTCCGGAGCAGGATGGTTTGGCGACTGGCTGGAGCATTTCCAGCGATCCTTGTTCTTTCTGCACCGCTTTCCGGCGCACACCGCCATCTTTCCGGGGTACATACTTCCGGCGCGGCCGCCCATGATGAGCGTGCTGGCGGCCTTTTTCCTGGCGCAGACGCAGGACCGGTTCGAAATCTTTCAAATCGTGTTCGTCTTTCTCAACCTGTTGACCTTCCTGTCGTGCTGCCTGATAGTTCCGGCGCTGGGAGGATTGAAACGCCGCATCCTTCCGCTGGTGGGCCTGTTCGCCATGGCCCCGGTGGTGATGCAAAGCGCCACTTATACCTGGACCAAGGCGTTGAGCGCGTTCTACGTAGTCCTGGCCTTGTGGTTCTACCTGGCGGGCTGGCGGAAACGGGATTCCGGGCGCATGGTGGCCTGCTTCTTGTTTTTGTCCGCGGGCGTCCTTATCCACTATGGCGCCGGTCCGTTTTGTTTGTTTTTGGCGCTGCACTATCTGCTGCTGGTGTTCCGTAAACGCGAGCGCCGCTGGCGGGAGCTGGCGCTCATTGTGGGCAGCAGCGCGCTTCTGCTGGCAACCTGGTTTGGGTGGTCCTTCGCAGTTTATGGGTGGCAAGAAACGCTGGCCTCCAATACCGCGGTCACCACCGGGCAGCAATACGCCGGCCACAACCTGGAGAAGATTTTCGGCAACATGGGCGATAGCCTTGCTCCGCGGGTGCTGTACTCCCCTTTGGTACGGTCCTATTTGGAGCAGCCGTTTCTGCCGGGAACCATACGCGATATCGCCTTCCTCGTCTATCAGGCCAATTTCCTCTTCAGCATGGGAGTCGCCGGCGGTCCGCTGGTTGTGTGGCTGGTCTGGCGCGGACTAAGGCGGCGGGAAAATGCCCGCCGGGAAAGACTGTTTTGGCTGCTCCTGATTCCGTTTTGTTTTGCCGCCGGAATCGCGGTGGTGGGAGAGCGGGACCCCACCGGAGTCGCGCATCTTACCCTGCTGCCGCTGGAGGTGCTTGGTCTTACCCTTTTGGCTGCGAATTTTTCCTGGCGGCGGGCGGTCGCGTTCGTGATTCTGGCCGGTTGTATCGTGGATTTCTCGCTGGGTATTTTCTTACATGCCCGCATCGAGAATCTGGAGAATAGCCCCGAACGCACCGTGTTTCCCGGTCTCACGGTGGCCGGCACCGTCCTCGCGATCGGCCTTCCAGGACCCGATTCCCTCTCCCGTACGGCATGGAGCAATTGGTTTTTCAAGCATCACGACGCCCTCTGCCGCCAATGGCTGCAAGAGCTTTCCGAGTACAGGCTGTCCGCCGCGGCATTGCAGTCCGCGAGGGCACCGCTCGAACACGAGTTACAGCAGGACGATGCGCTGTGGTACGGATGGTATGCGCGAAATGACGGAACCCTAACGTTCCTGGGAGACCATTTCACGGGTCCGTCGTGGCACGGCGCGGACGCGCAGACTCTGCTGTTGCTCGCGCTCTTCCTGGGACTGGTCTGGAGGATGGGAATGCAGGCCGTTGGGATCGCCCCCGCGCGCGTATCCCCAAAACGGAGCGGCCCCGCCGCGGACCGCAGCCGATAACCGCCATGGGGCAAAAACTTTGAGGAAGGCTGCGCTGGCCGTCAGCCCGCTGACGGCCGGTGAGGGAGCGGTCCCGGCCGGGCATACAGCCGCCGGTAAATTGCGGCATTTCGGATGATGGCCTGGACATACTCGCGGGTTTCCGTAAAAGGAATGGATTCCACGAATTCGTCCGGACCCCGGTAGTTGCCGCCGGCCAGCCACTCTTGAACGCGGTCGGAACCGGCATTATAAGCTGCCAGCGCGTACTCCAACCGGCCGCCAAATTGGGCGAGAAGATCGTGAAAATAGCGGGCGCCCAGCCGCAGATTGAGGCCGGGCGACACCAGTTGCCGGTCAGCATAGCGGCGCAGGCGCAACTCGCGCGCCACCTGGCGGCCGGTGTTGGGCATGAGTTGCATCAGTCCGAGCGCTTCGGCGCTGGAAACGGCGCCGGGGTTGAATGCGGACTCCTGCCGGATCAGGGCGGCGACCAGATAAGGGTCGAGCGCGTTTTGCCGGGCATAGCGCGTCAGATCGGTCCAATAGGGACGCGGGAACAGGATTTCCCAACAGGGCCGCGGCAGCGCTCCAAGTTCCAGAGAGTAGTAGGCGGGCACGGCGCTCTTCAGCGTTTCCAGGGCGCGGTGGTAAAGACCATCCTCCTGATAGAAGCGGGCGGTAACCATGGCGGCCCACCCCGCGCCTTCCGGAGCAGCCGCGCGCAGTTCTTTCACCGCCAGATCGGTCATACCGCCGTTATGCAGGAGCAAGCTCTTGTGATAGGGCACACTCTCCGCCGGCGGGTCATCCGCCAGCGCGCCAAGATTCGTATCCAGCACCGGAAGCGGAAGATTGTCCAGCACCGGATCGTGCTTGGCCGCGCCGGCAGGAAGCGCCCGCATCCGCGCCCGCGCCAATTCAGCGTAATAATACTGGCTGAAACGGTAGGTGAGCGTCGCATACCAGGCGCGGGCCAGGCCGCTGTCGCCGTCCTCTTCGGCCAGACGCGCCCGCCAGTACATAGCGGCAGGGACTTCGGGCGAGCCGGGATAGAGCGTTACGTGTTCCTGGAACGCGCGCGCCGCCTCCGGTCTTCGGCCCTGGCGAAGAGTCAGCCACGCGGCTTTCCAGTGGGCGTACGCGGCGTGCTTGCCGTTGGGAAACCTCTGCTGCAGCTCGCGGTAAAGGTCTATGGCTTGGCCGTAGTCTTTGCGCAGCAGACACATGTTTCCGCCCAGCCATAAGGCCTGCTCTAAGCTGTCACCGGCGCCGGCGGTTTGGCGGAGCCGGTTTACGGCATTGGCAAAAGCGGCATCGTCGTTGGCGGCACGCGCTATTTCCGCCAGGGTCAGCCAGCGCAGGCCATTGGCGTCACCCGGAGCGGCGGGAACACTCTCCAGGACGTTGCGCGCTTCGCGGTCCTTCCCGCTATGGTGCAGGGCAACCCCAAGGGCCACCTGGACTGCGGCTCGATCCGGGGCAGCGGGGTCGTCGAGCAATTCGCGATACTCCCGCACGGCCTCTTCGTTATGACGCAACTGGGCGAGCCGCTCGGCGCGGGCTTTGCGCTCCGCAAAGCCGGCCGGAGGCGCCGCGGCCTGCGCGGCCAACTGATCCAGCAGAGTGCGGGCCGGAGCCGCCTCGGAAGAAGCGGGAAAGACATAGTACACATGCTGCAGCGCGGCTGCCGCCGCTTGCGGCTGGCCGGCCTTCAGATAGGCCCGGGCAACCGCCAACTCGAAATCGGCGCGGGCCGGGTTGCGGTATTTCTCCAGCACCTGCACCGCTTCTCCGGGGCGTCCGCTCTCCAGCAGCGCCACGCCGTATGCCAGCATGGCATCACGCCGGAACAGCGAATCGGGATAATCGGACGCGAACGTGGCCAGCGCCGCGGCCGCCAAATCGCTCTTGCCGGTGGCCGCATAGGCCGTGGCCAGGTAGTACACCACATAGTCGCGCAAGTCGCCGGCGTGGAGCAGCGCCCGCTTCAGCGGCACGATGGCCCGGGCATAATCATGGTCCAGAACGTGGGCGTAGCCGGCTGCCAGCCAGGCCAGCGCGCCAGCATCGCTTTGGCTGTGCCGCAGCGCGTATTGCTCGACGCCCGCATAGGCCGCCGGCGAACGCGTTTCCAACAATTGGCGCGCCATCGGCCGCAGGCTGGACGAAGCCACAAAAGCGCGGTGCAGCCGCTGCACCCGGCTGGAGGCCGCGGCGCGCGGCTTGCGGTTTCCGGTTTTCAGGCTCTTGGCCGGCGGCTTGCGCGCCGCCGCCGGCGGCGTGGCTGATGGCTGCGGTTGGGAAGCTTCCTGGCCCGCGGCCCAGCCGCCGCCCAGCAGGAAGAGGAACGAAAGAAAAATCAGGCCCGGAAATTTCACGTCGCCACTATTACCAGTTTAACGCGGGAAGTTACTGCCCAGCAGGGTGGGATTGTCGTCGGCCAGATTTCGAATCAACTCCTGATTAAAGTAATCGGCGCCGGCCACTGTGGTATGGCCATAGCGCTTGTCATAGGTGGTCCGGCTCTTGTCGATGTCGTTCTGCAAACGGTCGTAAAGATCGTGGTTGAGCTTCCCCTCGGCCACCTTGGTTTGGTTGTACAGCTTGATTTCGTCCACCAGCAGCTTGGCAAAGCGGCGCGCCTTGCGGTGGAGCTCCTCGTCGTGGCTGCCGATTTCGGGCGCCGGGGCCACCGCTTGCGGAGGCGCCGCCGTATCCTCCGCCGCCGGCGAAGAAACCGTGGCCGCCGCCGGGGCAGAGACCGGAGGCGCCGCGCGAGGCGGCGCGGCGGCAACCGCAACCGTGGCTGCCGGAGGAGGGGCCGGGAGCGTCGACTTGCGCAAGGCGAGCACTTCGAGCCAAGCGCCGGCGACGCGAATCAGGATGTCCAGCGCCGGCGTACCCAGGCGCCCGCCCGGCTGCAAGCCGGCATAGATCAAACCGGAGACCTTTTCCCGTATCACCAGCGGCGCCACCAGGCACTTTCCCGTGGCCGGCGCCCCAAAGCCCATGATGAAATGCGCGGAAAATTCCGCCACCGGTCCCGCTACCCACTGGCGCTCCTGGAGGGCGCGCGCGGTTAGACCCTGGTCCAGCTCGAGCGCCACGAGCTTGATGGCCTCGTTGTCGCGGAAGCCGCGGCCCTGCCAGCCCACCCCGGCGCCGCCGCGCAACAGGAAGAGCGCCACGCGCTCACAGAATGCCGCCGCACCGTCCAGCAAAGCCCGCAGCACGTCACTTTGGGCGTTCACCGCATGAATGGATGTGAGGGCGGCCTGGAGGCGGCCGAGGTCTTCGCCGCCGGCCAGGGATGACAAGGCCGGCAGGACCTCGTCGATAACCTGTTGGACGAGGTGGCGGCGCAGCGCGGGCAACCCGGCGGCCAGCGCGTCGGCCACTGCCTTCTCCACCAACTCGCGAATTTTGCCGTCGTCAGCCACCGCCAGCCCTCGCCCAAGTTTCCCACCGGAACCGTGGGCGCCACAATCGCAAGCGTTTGATTATATGGAGCACCACCGGCGTGTCAATCGAGTAATGAGCCAAGCCGGTTACCACGGAGTACAATACCCTTTCTGACTCGGATGAGGCTGGGTCCTCGGGCGTTAACGGGAAAATGTGAATCGCGGGAAAATGGAGAACATCCAAAACAGCATAAGCGAGCCGGTCAGCGAAGAGCTGACTTTGGTAAGAGCGGCGAAGGCTGGAGACATTCAGGCCTTTGAGGAACTGGTCAAGCGCTATGACCGCAACGTATTTCGCATTGCGCAACACATTACGCAAAACCGCGAAGACGCCGAGGACGTAGTGCAGGAAGCGTTTCTCAAGGCTTATAGCAATCTGGAACAGTTTCAGGAACAGAGCAAGTTCTACACCTGGCTGGTGCGGATTGCCGTGAACGAGGCGCTGATGAAGTTGCGGCGCCGCCGTCCGGAACGGACGGTTTCTCTGGACCAGGACGTGCAGACGGAAGAGGACTCCATACCCCGCGAGGTCGCCGATTGGTCGCCAAATCCCGAGCAGCAATTTACCCAGGCGGAGTTGCGGGATGTGTTGAGCAAGACAATCCAGGGCTTGCCGGCAGGCTTTCGCACCGTGTTCGTGTTGCGCGACGTGGAAGGGCTTTCGACCGAAGAAACCGCGCAGACCTTGGGCTTGAGTGTTCCGGCGGTCAAGTCCAGGCTCTTGCGGGCCCGGCTGCAACTGCGGGAGCGTTTGAGCAAGTACTTCAAGCGGCAAGCCGACGGAGAAAATGAACGGTGAATTGTTCTGACTTCCTCAAAGAGCTTACAGACTACCTGGACGGCACGCTCGATGAGCGCACCAAATCGGAATTGGATGAACACCTGGCCTGGTGTCACAACTGTTTCGTCATCTGCAATACGACCCGGAAAACCATCGAGATTTACCGCGACTCCGAGGTGTACGAGCTGCCCGAGGATTTGCGCACCCGCTTGCGTTCGGCCATCATCAAGAAGTGCGCAGCCCACAAGCACAGTAAAGGCGGCGCTTCGGAAAAGTAGTGTAAGAAGGGATAACTACCGGGTTACCGCTTCTCCCGGCCGCTCTCCGCAAGCCCTTCATTTTTAATTCTTTTGCGTATTATTTCCTCATTACTCCCGGCCGCCGTGGTTGCGGCGCAATCACCCGAAACCTTTATCGTTCCTTTTGAATCTAACATTATGACCGAAGCAGAAGCCGGCGGATTGCGCGTCACCCACTGCCGGGAGGTGTACGGTGTTGAAATTACTGGATGTGTTTTTCGGGTGCTCCCACAAACGTTACACTTTCCCCATATCAGCCCGGCCCGGGCAGCGGCGCTCGGAAGCTGCCAAGGCTACCGGCACTTATGTGGTTTGTCTCGATTGCGGAAAAGAATTTGCCTATGACTGGCATGAGATGAGGGTCGTCCCGGCTCCTGCCCGTTTACGTCCGGTCGTCGAGCCGGCCGCTCAAGCCGTAAAGCCGGCAGCTTAAAGCGGACCGGGGGGCAGCCGATCATAGGCAATTCGTTCCTGCGCCGCTCTCGGTGCGGGCGAGGGCGCCGCGCGCAGGGCCGCGGTTTCCATTAAACTGAGAAGCGTTTGCGGCGGCTGATCCTCAATGCGGACGACTTCGGCCTCACTCCCGGCGTAAACCGCGGCATCGCGGAATGCGCCAGCCGGGGCGTGGTTACTTCGCTCACCCTCATGGCAAACGCCGGGGCATTCGCCGACGCGCTGGAGCAGGCCCGCCGGCTTTCCTCCCCGCCCAACGGCCCCCGGTACAGGCCAACTCCGCCGGGCATAGGATGTCACGTCGTGTTGGTGGACGGCGTTCCCGTGTTGCCTCCCGAAAGCGTGTCCAGCTTGCTGGCGCCGGCCAGCGGCCGGTTCCGCGCCGGCGCCGGCGAATTCGCGCGGGCCGCCCTGGCGCGGCGCCTCGACCCCGGCCAGATCGCGGCGGAAACCGCGGCCCAGATTCGCAAGTTGCAAGCGGCCGGAGTGCGCGTTTCCCACGTGGACGCGCACAAGCACGTACACCTGTTCCCCCTCGTCTTGGAGCCTTTGCTGCAGGCAGCCCGCGATTGCGGCGTGCGCGCGGTGCGCAACCCCTTCGCGCCCGCGCGGCCGTTGGGCTTTGGCCTGCTCTGGCGCCGGCCAAATCTATGGAAACCCTATGCCCAAGTCAAATTGCTGCGGAGCTGGGCACGGAATTTCCGCCGGCAGGTTGCCGCCGCGGGTTTAATCACTACCGGCGGGACCTTCGGCATCGTTTCCACCGGCGCCCTCGACCTGGAACTCTTCCGCGCCATCATCGCCGGCATCCCCGAAGGAACCTGGGAGTTTTGTTGTCATCCGGGATATGACGATGGGGACTTGGCCAAGGTGCACACCCGCTTGCGGGCCTCGCGCGGCCGCGAGCGCGAACTGCTCACCTCCGCGGCTGCCCGCGATATCCTGGATGAGCACGGCATCGAACTGATCAGCTATTGGGACCTGGAACGGAACCCATAGCCGCGGACCGCAAAGCAACGGGGATCAAGAATGGAGGCGGCCGAACGGCTGATGATTTCGACGGCATTTACCGGCGTTGATCGGCGGCGTTTTGGGCTTCCCCGGCCGGAGACGGGGAACGGGGGACCGAGGACGGTATGAAAATTGGCATAACTTGTTATCCGACCTATGGCGGCAGCGGCGTAGTGGCCACGGAACTGGGCATCGAACTGGCCCAGCGCGGTCATGAAATTCACTTCATTACTTACAGTCCTCCCTTCCGGCTGCACGACATCGTGGAACCCAACATTCATTATCACGAAGTCGAAGTGTCCAACTATCCGCTGTTCGACTACCCTCCCTATGATCTGGCCCTGGCGACGCGCATGGCGGAAGTAGCTGAGATTTACGGGCTCGATTTGCTGCATGTGCATTACGCGATTCCCCACTCGGTCGCCGCGCTGCTGGCCCGGCAGATGATGGAAAAGGCGGGGCGCCGGTTGCCCTTCGTCACGACCCTGCACGGCACCGACATCACCCTGGTCGGGTCCGACCGCTCGTACCTGCCCATCACCCGCTATGCCATCGAGGCGAGCGACGGCGTCACCGCAATCTCGCATTACCTGCGCGAGCGCACCATCCGGGAATTCGAGATTCGCCATCCCATCCAGGTGATCTGGAATTTCGTGAACTGTGATCTCTACCAGCGCGACATCGGTTCCCGGCGCCGCCGCCGCGAATTTGCCGGAGACGAGGAGCGCGTGCTGGTTCATCTCTCGAATTTCCGGCCGGTCAAGCGGCTGCTGGATGTGGTGGAGATTTTCGACCGGGTGCGCCGGAAAGTGCCGGCCAAGCTGCTGCTGATTGGCGACGGTCCCGACCGCGCGCAGGCCGAATGGCTGGCGGTGAAAAAGGGCATTCACCAGCACGTCGTCTTCATGGGGAAGCAGCAGCGGGTAAACGAAAAGCTGGCCATGGCCGACGTGATGTTACTGCCCAGCGAAATGGAGTCGTTTGGGCTGGCCGCCCTGGAGGCGATGGCCTGCGAAGTGGTGCCGGTGGCTACGCGGGTTGGCGGCGTCTCCGAAGTGATCGACCACGGCGAAACCGGGTTCCTGAGCGAGGTCGGCGATCTCGACACCATGGCAGACTACACGGTCGAAGTGCTGCTCGACGACGCGCGCCGGCAGGCCATGGGCAAAGAAGCGCGCCAGCGCGCCCGGGCGCGTTTCTGTTCGGACCGGATCATACCGGAGTATGAGAAATATTATCGGCAGGTGCTGGGAGTGAATGAATAGTCCCCTGCCCAGGCGAATGTCAAAGACTGAGATACGGAAGCTTTTCCGGTAAGTTAACCGGTAATGAGTTGGAAATTCGGAAGGAGCCTGCCCCTATGGCGCAGATGAATGTTTCGATAACGGAAGGTTTGACAGGTTACGTTCGCAAGAAGGTGAAGAGCGGGCTTTACAACAACGCAAGCGAAGTGGTGCGCGAAGCTTTACGGCGCATGGCGGATGAGGATTCGCGCGCCCTGCGTCTGGCCAGCCCGACAGCCGAGGATGTCCTCTCCGATCTCACCGCGCAAGAGATCGAGGGCATTCGGCAGCGTGTCCTGACCAGCCTTGATTCCCTCGCGGCTGGCAGATACAACGAATACGAGGGTCGTGAGGGAAGGTGTCACCTGGAGGAGCTTGAGAGTGAAAGCGATTGAAGCACAAATATTTTACAAATCTCTTGTCGAGACGTTAACCAAGTACCGTATCGACCTTAGCGAACGTTGGGATCAACCTGCAAACTACACGAGATTCATAATGGATGTCATTCTGCCCGAGGTTGGGAAAAACTTGGAGATGGAATGCTATGCAGCAAATTATTACACCCTCGATTGCGTCTATTACGAGGAGTGTGATCTCGACCACTTTCGGACTGATACCACTTATGTGAAGTACGTTGCGGTTGCCCTGGAACACGAGAACTTCTTAACCGGCTCCTGCGTTGAAATGAACAAACTTCAATTGTTTAACACGCCTTTAAAGGTGCTCATAACCTATTCTTCTCCCCGCCAGGTCAGCACATGGCTCACGAAATATGCAGACATAGTCAGGAAGGCGGACATCTTCCAGGATGCTGCCACCTTGAGACGTCAGTTGGTAGTATTCGGTGATAAACCAGGTGAATTTCCTATCTGGCGCGGGTTCATTTACGAACCTGAAGGGTTCCTTGAGATTGCGACTGCCTGTGATAAGGTGAAGAGTCAAGCAGCAGGTGCAGCAACGAAGTCACCTGAATCATAGTTTTGGCGTAACCTCCCCGGTTGCGGCGGCAGCAAGGCCAGCAGCGGGCGCGGTATCCCCGGCTTGCAGGAGGGGCAGGCGCAACTGCACCAGCGTTCCTTCCCCCCCGCGGCTGCCGATCTGCATCGCCGCGGCATCGCCATACAGCACGCGCAGCCGCTCCGCCACGTTGGCCATGCCGATGCCGGTGCCGCCGATGCCGGTCGGGGGTTCCAGCAGATTCACCGCGCCCATGCCTACGCCATCGTCTTCCACCTCGATCAGCACATGGTCCGCTTCGAGGCGGCTGCGAAGATATATGCTGCCGCCGCCGATCTTGGGCGAAAGACCATGCTTAATCGAGTTCTCCACCAGCGGCTGCAGCATCATGCAGGGGACCAGCACCTCCAGCGAAGCCGGATCGAGTTCCTTCACCACGCTCAGCTTGTCGCGCCCGAAGCGCACCACTTCGATGTCGAGATAGTCGTCGATAAAGGCCAATTCCTCGCGCAAGGGAACATAGGCGTCCGTCTTGCGCAACAGCCGCCGCAAAGTGCTGGCCAGCTTCACGATCAGCTCGCGGGCGGTGTCGGGATCGCGCCGCACCAGCGAGGAGATCGAATTCAAGGTATTGAACAGGAAGTGCGGATTGATCCGGCTTTGCAGCGCTTCCAGGCGCGCCTGCAGCAGCGCCCGCTCCTGTTCTTCCAGTTTCCGCTCGATGCGCACGTTATTGAAGATCTTCAGCGGGATGGCGATGCACATTACGTTGGTGGCCCAGATCGCCAATTGGATTGCCCATTGCGGGCTGGCAAGGGCAAAAATGTAATGGGGGAACGCGCGCCCCAACTCCATGCGGATCACGCTCAGCAAAACGATGACCAGAAAGAAAGCGGTCTGCCAGTCCAGGCGGGGCCGCCTTACCGCGCGCCGAACCCAGCGATAGACGCTCAAATCGACGAAGGGCGTGAACGTCCAGATCAACTCACGGTCGCCGGCCAGCCGGCTTAAAGCCCCCGCCAGCAGTCCGGCCACAATGTTGAAGGGGGCGTTCAGAAACTCGCCGCGCAGAAACGACGGCAGCGAAACCACAGCCCCGGCCATGACCCCGGAAAAAGGTCCCGCTATCACCCCCACCAGCATGGAAGCTTCAAAGGCCAAAT